>Ga0210009_1000083_pt1 | contig 114811 bp, 97 predicted proteins | sample CryGeyCG2114_065_FD_185457 | JGI IMG/M metagenome (GOLD analysis project Ga0210009, IMG submission 185457) | Groundwater microbial communities from aquifer - Crystal Geyser CG12_big_fil_rev_8/21/14_0.65 (SPAdes) (version 2) | ecosystem: Environmental > Aquatic > Deep subsurface > Groundwater ...
CTGATTTTCGTTTTCACGATCTAAGGCATGACTTCTGTTCAAAGTTGGTTCAATCGGGAGTCGATCTTTACACCGTGAAAGAATTAGTCGGACACAAGGATATTACGACCACTCAACGCTATGCTCATTTGAGCAAGAGGAAATTGATGGATGCCGTAGAGGTCTTGGAAAAATTATCATAGTTTTATCATAGTCACAAAAAAAGGGCTTACGTCAAATCACGTAAACCCTTGAATTATTGGTGGGCCGTCTCGGGATCGAACCGAGGACCTACTGATTAAGAGTCTGAGGGGTTTAAATCCCAACAAAAACTAACAGCAAACAGCAGCAATTAAATTAATGGTTTAACAAAGTCACTCAGTGGTCTCTTGTTGTCAATTTCAGTAGTTTCTTAACGTTAATTGGACCAAGAGTGGACCAAATTTTCTCAACTGATTCTCCAAATAATGGGTCCAGCCGCCCTTGAAAAATAAATTTGTAGAGGAAATCAACGCTTTAAAACTCGCTGATCTAAAAAGGAAAAATCATAAGTTGGTCTAATTGAACAAATATTACTATTCTTTCCTACTTCAACAGCAAAAACCAACAATATCCCTCTTTTTCTACCCAACAGCCCCAAAAAATAGCAATCATCATAAAAGCTGGATCATATTAATAATACTGTTTTATGTGCCTCTTACGAAAAGATCTACTTTCGCACACATTCGTTTGACAACATACACTTGTTGATGTGCCAGACAAGTTTCAGAACCTCTTCTTATTTTGTCCACGCATTCGATAAAACTTCGGCCTGTTTAAGCACAAGATCTATCGCTTCTTTTTCTTCGTCCGGTGGATACTTGTATCGTTGCAATGTCCTTCTAACGAGTATGCGTAGCTTGGCACGCACACTATCACGTACTTGCCAATCAACTGTTGTGGATTTTCGTAGTTTTTCGGTAATCTCTACGGCAATTTTTTTGAGTACGTCATCGCCAAGTATACGAGAGGCACTCTCATTATTTGCCAAGGCATCGTAAAAGGCGACCTCATCAGAATTAAGTCCTAATTCAGCTTCACGCTTAATATCATCTTGGAAATCCTTTGCCATTTGAATAAGCTCTTCAATAACTTGAGCGGTCTCTATGGCGCGGTTATTATATTTCCTTAGCGTTTCATATAAACGATCAGAATATTTTTTCTCCTGGACAACATTGTTACGTGTTTTTGATCTGATATCGTCTTTTAGTAATTTCTCTAAAAGCTCAACGGCCAAATTTTTCTCTGGCATTTGCCGAACATCTTCTAAAAACTCATCAGATAGCAATCCAATATTTGGCTTATCTAATCCGCATAGAGCAAAAACATCAGATACCCCTTCTGCAATAACAGCATTATCCAATATTTGTTTTAAAGCCGAATTCTTCTCTTCTTGGCTAAGTTTTTTGTCAACAGTTGTAAATTTAGTGATTGCAGCCTTTAAAGCCGAAAGAAACGCAATTTCTTTTCTAAGCTCTTTGGCTTCATCAAGCGTAGAACACAAGGAGTATGCTTTGGTCATGGCCAAAACAATATCAAGGAAGCGCTTTTTACCATCATCTAGTGCTAACAGGTAGTTAGCGGCTGGCACCAACAATTGGGAGGCATCGGTCTCATAATCAGAATAATCAAACCCTTCGGATTTATTCGTTCGGGCAAATAGTCCGCGCGCAGCATCCAGCTTTTCTAAAAGGATAGAAAACGCTTCTTCTGCTCGCAATGTTGGCGCACCTTTACCTTTTGCATCCGTATATATTTTAAGGGCTTGTTTCAGCTCATTAGCAATACCTATATAGTCCACGACCAGACCGCCGGGCTTATCTTTAAATACACGATTTACACGCGCAATCGCCTGCATAAGGTTATGCCCCTTCATAGGCTTATCGATGTACATTGTATTGCAGCAGGGAACATCAAAGCCTGTTAGCCACATATCACGCACAATGACGATGTTCAAAGGATCATTTTCATTTTTAAAGCGTTTCTCTATCCGCTTTTTTGTTTGTTTGTTGTAAATATGGGGCTGTAGCAGCTCCTTATCAGAGGCAGAACCAGTCATAACGATTTTAATGGCACCTTTCTCTGGATCTTTATCATGCCATTGCGGGCGAAGAGCTATAATTTCATTGTAAAGATGCACGCAAATTTCACGACTCATACCAACAATCATGGCTTTGCCATCCATTGTTTCATTACGTGTTTCAAAGTGAGAAACTAAATCGGCAGCAATCTGTTCTAGCCTAGGCTGTGCACCGACAAGTTTTTCAAGCCTACTCCATTCACCTTTGGTTTTTTCACGAGAGCCTGTGTCTTCTTCATCCTCAATGACTTCCTCAACTTGATCTGAGAGGGCGTCTATTTCATCACTATTTAAATCAAGTTTAGCAAGACGGGATTCATAGTAAATTGGCACAGTCGCGCCATCTTTTACGGCATCCTGAATGTCATAGATGGATACATACTCACCAAAGACTGATCTTGTATCTTTGTCTTCAAAAGAAATGGGAGTGCCTGTGAACCCGATAAAGGCAGCGTTAGGCACAGCATCGCGCATATGTTTTGCATAGCCATATTTATACGTGCCATCTTTGCTAAGCTTTGCTTTAAGTCCGTACTGGCTGCGGTGCGCTTCATCGGAAATCACCACAATATTATGGCGATCATTTAATATTGGGTGCTCTTCTTCACCATCAAGGGGGGAGAACTTTTGTACTGTCGTAAATATGATTCCACCAGATTCGCGCTCTGCAAGTAAACGGCGCAACTCATCGCGACCATCGGCTTGCACCGGTGTTTGCTTTAGCAGTTCCTGCGCATTGCTGAATGTCGTAAAGAGCTGGCCATCAAGATCATTGCGATCTGTCACAACTAAAATCGTTGGATTATTCATCTCCGCTTGTTGCAATAACATTCCAGCATAACAGCACATGGAAATACTCTTACCAGAGCCTTGTGTATGCCAGACAACACCGGCCTTTTTATCTCCTTTTACACTAGAGGCTTTGACCGTTGCCTTAACAGCCTCACGCACGGCGTGGAATTGATGGTAGCTCGCAATTTTCTTGATAATTTTTTCGCCGTCATTTTCAAATAATACAAAATAACGGATGTAATCGAGCAATAATTCGCGGTCAAAAAAGCCCCGCACCATAGTTTCTAACTGCCATTCTAGTAACGGCTGGTCTTTTTCATTTTTGAGCGTGCGCCAAGGCACAAAGCGTTCTTGATTGGCGGTGAGAGACCCCATCCGCGCCGTATAGCCATCACTAATGATATTGGCTTCATTAAATATAAACAGGTCGGAGATTTCATCCTTATAGGTTTGAATTTGGTTGAAGGCATCCCAGATATCGACATTCTCATCGCTTGGGCTTTTAAGCTCTAACACTGAAATCGGCAGGCCGTTAATAAAGCAAATAATATCAGGGCGGCGCGGCTGTTTAATACCCGTAACCGTAAACTGATTCACCGCCATAAAGCGGTTATTTCCAACCTTTTCAAAATCAATCAGGAACGCTGTATCATGTTTGATTTTATCATCGATTTTATATTGAACAGGTACGCCCTCAAGCAGCATGCGGTGAAAGGCGCGGTTATTGGTCATGAGATCAAGGCTTTCAGGCTTTAGAACTTGCGCCACGACTTGCTGAGTGCACTCTTCGGAAAGATGAGGGTTGATACGAATAATGGCTTGCGTCAAAACCTCTTGCAACACAACATCGTGGTAATCACCCCGCGCTGGCTTGTCACTATCCGGTGCAATGTCAGGGCCATATACGACATCCCAGCCACCTTGTTCAAACCATGCAAGGCAATTATTTTCTAATAGTTGTTCATTCATCATGGCTTTGTCCGCCCTGTACTTTAAATTCTTTTAATTTTTCTTTGTACTTCTTGGGATGTTGCTGGAATAAGATTTCAGGTGCTTGATATAAATCTCCGAAAATCTCTATTTCTCCAAACTGTTCGTAAAGGCTGTCGTTGTAGTCTTCATGATCTGTAAAAACCAAAGGCGGGTCATATTCTTTATGACGTTGTACAATATTCAACAAAAAGCAGAGCAATGCATCTGTTTGTAAAATAATAAATTCGGCATATTCCTTTGGTAAATCTGTATGATCAGCACTTCGTCCATGTGCTTCCGGACTATAATCATTGCGTAGAGTAGCAAGCGATTCTGCTGTATTATCAATGCTGTTGCAGATGCTATTAACTAGTCCAAGAAATGCTTCGTTGGTCTTTTGATCGTTATTTCCGACCAGACCTATATTAAGTTCTCTAACAGCCTTTTTAACCAGCTTCGGAAAGCTAATGCCGTTCTCATAAACCACTGATTTCTTATCTAAAACTGTTTTTGCCAATCCTTCGATTAAGTTTTTACATTGCCCAATGGATGTGCCCATTTGCCCTTCATGAAAATTTTGCTCAACAGTATCCAGCGTACGGGACAGCTTGAATGAGTCACCGTTTTCAGAAATAATTTCTTTGGTTTTGGTAAGGTAAGTTACGGCCATGGCTACCCTTCGCTCCCCGCTTTAGTGAGGGCAGAAACATCAATTTCCCCGGAAAGGAGTTTGGGGAGGAGAGCGTCGCGGGTTTGGGTTAGGGTTTGAATTTCTTTATCTTGGGAGATAAAGTTTCGATAGAAAGGCTCAACTATATTCTTTGTAAAAATATAAATTAATTGGTTATCGGCAGGGCCTACATAATTAACTTTTGAGAGCACATCAAATGTTATCTGAGGAAATGTTCCTGATCTTGATTCAGCCATCATTTGCAGATAATCAATAACACTCTGCTGTGTAAGGACAAAATAGATAAACAAGGAGCTGATATCAGTGGTGGAACGCAACACCATTAATTTGGTTGATACAACATGTTCTGAGCCATCAAAACAAACAAATGCAAAGCGTTTATTTTGTGGTCGTATTTCGCTGTAGAGTATATCACCTTCTCGTATTGATTTTTTGGCTTGCCCCGGTAGATTTGAAGCATCTGATTTATTTGAATGTAAAAACCTACCATTTAAAATGTCGCCTGTATTAAGAAAAATAACATCGGATACTGTTTTCAAAGGATATGTTTCTGAAATAGTGTCTACGGCATTGCCAACAGTTTTAACCTCCCATCCCTCGGGAATTTGACCTAGTTCGCTTTCTTGGAAAGATGAGGGAAAGAGGTTGGCGGTGGATTTTAGCTCTTCGTAAGTATCGGGGGAGGAGGTGCGCATAAGCTCTAGTGCGGCTTTATCCTTACCGCTGATGGCGGTCATGGCGGCAAGAGTGGCGTCGTCTTCGCTCCCGCCTGCTTCTAGCGCGGCTATTTTTGCTCTTGTCGGCTCAAAGTCCACAAACCAGCTCTTAAACACCGCCTGCGCCATTGCTTCCAATGTCTCATTAATCTTGCGGTTATTCTCAATTTTGTTGTCAAAGGATTTTAAAAGGTAAGCGATTTTTTTTTGTATTGGAAATTCAGGTAGAGGTAGCTCTAAATTTTTTAAATTTTGAATTGTTATCTGCGATTGCACCGACCCTGAATCAAGATAGCGCAGACTGTTGTTTTGGAAGTAATAGTAAAGATATTCTAGATCACATTTTGATTTATCGAGGAGGGCTACAATAGACAAGTTAGTAACGTACGAATAAGAAGGAGAAATTACTACGTTTCCTGTCCCGCCCACACCACGGGCAATAACAACCAGCTGTGGTTCTTCATACATAAATTCTGGGTAATACCCCGCTATCCTATATCCTGTAAACACAGGGTATTTTCCCTTGTTCAACTTTTCTTTCTTTGGCATCTTTCCATATTTAAAGTCTGATATTTCTTCAAACCTAACTATATTCCACTCACTCATTCCGCCGCCTCCAGTAATTCAGGTTTGGCAGGCACAGCGTAATTCTCCACTTGCTCGGCTAGGTAACACGCAATAGATATTTCTCTTAAAGCGGTTTCTTTACTTATCTCAATAGTAGCGTGCATGTGCACTTTACGGATGCTTTTTGCAAAGCCTTCCAGCATATCAACAATTCCATTTTCGGCGTTTGTAATATGGCTTGGTGACATATCTTGGAAAACCAATTTTGGAGTTTTTCCACGAAATACTGTTTGTATTAAGGTTGTTGAATCTGCATCTATGCCAGATTTCCGACGTACAATATCAAACACACATATAACGGAATGGCGCACAGCAGATACATAGTCACCTGAAGAGAAGGACTTTGCAGCCTTTTCTTTAACTTCTTCATTAAAATTCAGTTCTTCAAATTCTTTGGGGGCAAGTTCTGGTAAATTTGAAAATGTTTCTGCTTCTTTGGGAAGCGGGATTGTCTCCTCTGGCATATTTTCAACCCATTTATAAAACAGGTAGGCTACGCCTAAAAAGCAGGCTCCACCAACAATCCACTTTACAGATGTATCGGATAGCTCAATATTTACATTGGTTGTCATGCTAGAGCTCATATCCAAGCCCCCCGAGGTTCTTTTTGATTTCGGCCTCTAAGCGGTCGCCTTCGATGAATTGACTTTTGAGCTGTGCGGTTAGGCGTGCCATTTTCTCTGGGAATGGCTCAGTGTCTTCTTCTTGATCTGCCGCGCCGACATAACGCCCAGGGGTGAGAACAAAATCATGCTTCTTCATGTCTTCAATGGTGGCGGAATAGCAAAAGCCTGCTATATCTTCATAACCTTCACCCATTTGCCATGCGTGGAAAGTATCGGCCAGTTTTTTGATATCATCTGCGGTGAAATCTCGTAAGACCCGATCTTTCATAAAGCCCAAGTTACGGGCATCAATGAATAGTGTCTCGCCTCTGCGGTTGCGCTTTTCCTTGTCCAGCCTTAAGCCGTTGGTTTTGTCCTTGGTCAAAAACCAGATACAGGCGGGGATTTGCGTATTGGTGAAGAGCTGCCCAGGCAAGGCCACCATGCATTCCACCCTATCTTCTTCGATAAGTTTTTGACGAATCGCGCCTTCATTATTGGTGTTGGAGCTCATCGAACCATTGGCGAGGAGCAGTGCCATAGAACCTGTTGGCGCAAGGTGATAGAGCATATGCTGCATCCAGCCAAAGTTGGCGTTGCCTTGCGGCGGCGTTCCGTATTTCCAGCGGGCATCGCCTTCTAATTTAGCGTGCCACCAATCCTTGATATTAAAGGGTGGATTGGCCATGACGTAATCAGCGCGTAAATCTGGGTGCTGGTCATCAAGAAAGGTATCGCCGTTCTTTTTGCCAAAGTTAAAATCCAGCCCACGGATAACCATATTCATGGCGGCCAGCTTCCAAGTTGTCGGGTTGGCTTCTTGCCCATAGATGGAGATTTTCTTTCTCTGATCTGCGGCGTTGTAATGTTTTTCCTTGGCGTGTTCTTGGATGAATTTATCGCTGGAAACGAAGAATCCGCCCGTACCCATAGCCGGATCATAAACGCGCCCTTCGTAAGGCTCCAGCATTTCAACGAATAGGGTCACGATGCTTTTAGGGGTGTAATATTGCCCGCCTTGCTTGCCTTCTGCGAGTGCGAATTGGCCGAGGAAATATTCATAGACATGACCGAGAATATCTTTGCTGTGCAGGCTTAGGGGTTTTCCATTATATTCTGCCTTGCTGAAACTGGTGTCAGAGAAGGTATTGATAAGCCCTGTGAGCTTGTCATTTTCAAGTTGATACTGGCTGATGCTGTTTAAAATACCTTTGAGCTTTGGGTTTTCTTTTTCTATTTCATCAAGCGCATTATCGACAAGCCACGAGATAGAACGGAGCTTTACATCTTGCCCTTTGTTATCCTGCCAAAGCACACCGCCAGGTGGCAGGGCTGCCGTTTCTTTAAGATATGTCCAGCGGGCATGCTTTGGTACCCAGATAACATTTGCTTCTTGGTAATACTCGATTAGCTCTAGCTCAGATTGAATGGCATCTTCGTATTCAGCATCGCTATCATAGTCTTCTCTTGGCAGATAATAGATATTGTCGTCGCTGTCGGTTTTGAATAGTTCGAGTAACCCTTCTTGGCGTTCTTCAAAGGCATCAGAAACATATTTTAAAAATATGAGGCCAAGCACGATATGCTTATAATTCGCAGCATCAAGGCTGGAGCGCAGTTTGTCAGCGGCCTTCCAAAGCTTAGTGTCTAGCTCATTTAGGAATTTTTGTTCTATGCTCATTTTTGATCCCTTATATATTGCGTGCTTTATTCTTGCTCTTTGATCCAACGGTCAATTCCAGATCGCCTGAAACGCCAGGGTATTTTGCCATCAGATGTTAGCCCGAGTAATGCTAAGTACGCTGAGGCCTTTTTAGAATGTCACGCTCCTCTGTGACGCGAGCAAGTTCTACTTTCAATCGACTATTCTCTAATGCCTGATCTGTTTCTTTCAGGCGCATACTTTCCGGCTTTATAAATTGTTTGATCCAGTCGTACAGCGACTTTGTACTAACGCCCAATCGACCTGATACTTCTTTAATTGAATAGCTCCAATCCGTAACCTGAAAAACAGTATTTCTCTTAAACTCTCCTGTGTAACGTATTCCTTTTGTCATCATAAACTCCTTGTTTGGTGATTCTATTTTTACCTTACAAGGTGTCTAGAAATCTAAGGGCGTATCAATTTGTCAACTCGGCTTCCATTTCATTCCTCATTACTGGATTCGCATAATAAAAAATAGGTTTTACTATCTTGTCCTTTTTTTTGTATGATCTCCAATAGGAGAAAACGAGTGGACGACAGAACTTCTAGCAGTCCAAATTTCATGCAATGAATATGGTTTTCTGGACATATCAATGAAGGCCTCTAGATAGTTTTTTTTAAAAATTTATTATTTTCCTTCTCTGAACAATTTGAAAGAAATGCACAAATATCTATAAAAGAATATATGAGTATCAAAGCTGGAAGTTTATTATCCTATTTTTAATAGCGTCTGGAAGGCGTTTTTAAGATCAAGAAGAATCAAAAGCGTCTTCAATGTTTTTGCTTGCACAGTTTTACCTTTTAAATAAGTACTGTTTTTCAAATAATGAACAATCCAACTTCAAAACCCATTTCTAACTAATTCCCTGATTGATGAATGGTACTGGGCCGGAACGTTTTTATTTTTTCTAATGGCGACCTTCACCGCTTCTTCTACTTCTCCAACTTCGCCGATTGTCTTCATTAGATTATTCTGATATTCGGTAATCATTTGAAGGACTGTTTGTCGCAAGGATTGATCCCCTGAAATATCTTCGGCTGTCTGCTCCAAATCGTATTGATTTCTTACAATCTTCTCAAAACAAATTCCCTTGAACCTTGCCGTCACGGTGTTGCGATGCATGTTCAGCTGTAGCGCCGTTGAATTGATCTCAAATTTATTTTCCCTCAATGCATTCAAGAGCAATTCGTCGCCCTCACTCTTTTTAGGTTTCTTGGACGGCTCGACGATCTCTTTCACTTTTATCCCGGAATCCAAACCCAAGTCTTTCTCCTGAATCAATTCTCCCGATGCAAAGGTGATCCCTCTTTGAATGATGTTTTCAAGCTCCCGTATATTGCCGGGCCAATCGTAATTCAACAGTGCCTGCATGGCCTTGTCGGAGATTCCCTTGATTTGCTTCCCATACTCCACTCGGTATTTTTCTATTAGATGGGTTGTAAGATTTTCAATATCTTCTTTTCGTTCCTTCAGGGGAGGCAAATTGAAAGTGACTGTGTTCAAGCGATAAAACAAATCTTGTCTGAACTCTCCATCCTCCATTTCTTTTTTCAGATTTCTGTTGGTCGCCGCAACAACCCTTATATTGACTTTGAATGCCTTTCCACCAACGGGTTGGACCTCTTTTTCCTGCAATACCCTTAGGAGCTTGACCTGAAGGTCCTGTCTGATTTCTCCGATCTCGTCCAAAAAAATAGTTCCTCCATCCGCTAGAGTGAACTTCCCTTTTTTGTCCGCCGTGGCTCCCGTGAACGAGCCTTTCAAATGTCCGAAGAGTTCGCTTTCGTACAAGCCTTCTGGAATCGCCCCCATGTTTACGGGAACAAACTCCCCAGATCTTTGACTCAATTCGTGCAAAGCGCGAGCAAAAACTTCTTTACCTGTCCCCGAATCACCCAAAATTAGAACAGGAGAAGGGACTTGCGCCACTTGCTTCAAATTCTTAAAAACTTCCAAAACGGAAGGGTTGTTCGTATTTATCCCAAACCGTTCGCATTCTATTTTGAGAGGTTGCAATGTTTCTTGAATTGGGGAGTCGAATGATATATGAACTCTAAGGTCAAGCACCTTATCTTCCAGCTTGGCTCTTTGTGCCAACAAATCTTCCTTATCCAGGGTCAGCAACTGTAATTTTTCCTGCAAATCTTCAATTTGCATGCCTTGGGTTTTCCCCTGTTCTTGACCCTTTTGGACACCTTCCTGGATACTGGATAGCTGATCCTGTATCTCTTTGAGTTCCTCTTCTTTTCGCGCCAAGTCGGAGATGATCGATTCAAGGTGAGATTCCACCTTCGTTTTTTCATGTTGAAGAGTGTCCGATATTTTTTTTTCAGTGGAGGCCTGAATCACAGCGACCAACAAAGCAGTGATAAAAATCGATAGGATCGGCGAGAGCATGGGCAGAACGATTCCCGCATGAAACGCCCAGACCCCAAAAGCAACATAGCTTCCTGCCAGTAAAAGGATTCCCGCCGCATGCAGAAAGTAATTACGGCGACCAAAGATCAGCGCGGTTCCCAGGCTCAACAACAGGATCAATGTATGATTTGTGGAATGATGGCTTTGTTTGAGAAAGCTTCGGGTCAGAATAGTGTTAACGATATTGGCGTGGATGCCGCTTCCGGGGTAATCCTTCTCAAGCGGGATGGATTTTATGTCGTGACCTGAAAGGGTGTTTGAAACCAGCACCAGCTTGCCCGTCAAGTCTTCGCCATTATTCGCAGGCTCCTCCGACAAAACGGAAGCGAAGGAAGCGTGTTTGAAAGTATCTTCCCAGCGGCCAGCGTAATTGATAAGCATTTGTCCTTTGGAATCCACGGGAATGCGTATATCGATGCTTTGATCTTCCCCCGGTAGTCGCACTTCTTTTAAAAGGATAGATGAGCGAGAGACTTCCACATTGGCAAAAGAAATATCAAGGTAGTTGAGCACGGCCTGCAAGCCCAGAGCGGGGAGAAGGGTTCCTTTGTAGCGCACTAAAAGTGGTACCCGACGAATCACACCGTCAATATCTCTATTAGAGGCGATGTGCCCGGTGGCATGAACCTCGCGTCCCAAGCCCAAAAAAGGATGGATCGCTCGATTGACGTTTAGATACCGCTGAGTGTATTGATTCTTAGGGATTCCATCTGCTACAGGTAGAGTATTGACAGTGTCGCCTTCTACAGAAGCTTCTGGTTCCTCAGACAATTCCACAGCGACGGGAAATAGTGCCAGCTCTTTAGCGGCGCGGATCAGTTTGAGATCATTTTCATGTCCCGTAGACTGAGCAAATAATACGTCATAGAGCACGGCTCCTGCTTTCCCCTGATTTAGTAGGTCCAGCATGGCCACATGGACATTGCGATTCCAGGGCCAGCGACCGAATTCTTTTGCGCTGGCGTCATCAGCGTCGATCATAATGATATTGGGATCGGTTTCTATTGGGCCGCGAATTTTAAAGCGAGCGTCCAATGTCTTTAGCTCCCAGGCCACAAACAAATCAGAGAAGCCCATTGCAAGAACAATCGTAATCGATACTCCCAGGAATCCAATGATGAGTGATTTTTTCATAGCGGGTTTCAATACTCTGCTTCGATCAAGACAATATTATTCTGCACCCGACTGATGAAATCAGAACGCGAACCCGACTCCCTGGGGATAACGACTATGCTAGTGGGAGCTATCAATGTCTCAGGCAGAATGGCAATCAGGTTTTTGACGAAGGTGGACTTGATGGCAAAGTTGACGTTTTGCGGAGCGTTGCCAAAAAGTTGGAACGTGTTGGCGGAATCAAGAGAAGACGATACGATCCCCACCACTTCGCCTCTTTCGTTGAACAATGGACCGCCGCTGTTACCCGATTGGATGGGGATGCTTACCTGAAACGCCTTCGGATCGTCCCGCACCCCGGAAAGAGAATTGATGACTCCCTCAGAGTACCTCGGCTGTTGTCCCAGAATATGGCTTATTGGGAATCCAATGGTAAAAACCTTATCGCCTATTCGCATCGCCGAAGAATTTCCAAGCGAGATGTTTGCTCCCGGCAGATTGGGCGAGTGCTCAGGTTTGATAAATGCTACATCGTTGGCTTCGTCTTTGATGACAAGTTTCGCCAGAACATTTTCTCCATTGAGAAACCTCACCTTTATTTGTTTGGCGTCCTTCACGACATGATAATTGGTCAGGATGTACCCTGAAGAGCCAAAGGTGAATCCTGTTCCCGCAGTTTTGACGAGGATTGTTTCAGAGGCTACTATAATAGGACGTTGGGGCTTGGAGGCCGTTTCCTTTTGTTTCTGAGTTATCTTTCTAAGAGCGTTTAAAGCAAGTATATCTCCCTGCTCGGCGGCCTTACGGAGCCACTTCACTGCCTCTTTATCATCCTTAGGCACCCCCTCTCCATCAAAATACATCGCGCCGAGATAGGCTTGCCCCCTAGCAAATCCCTGCTCAGCGGCTTTGCGAAACCACTTCACTGCTTCCTTATAATCCTTCGTTACTCCTAGGCCGTCGCGATACATCACACCGAGATTGTATTGCGCCGTAGCAACTCCCTGCTCAGCGGCTTTGCGATACCACTTCACTGCTTCCTTATCATCTTTAGGCTCGCCAGCTCCGTTGTCATACATCCTGCCAAGATTGAGCTGCGCGCGAGCATCTCCCTGCTCAGCAGCCTTACGGAACCATTTCACTGCTTCCTTACCATCCTTAGGCATACCAGCTCCGTCGCGATACATCACGCCGAGATTGACTTGCGCCGTAGCATCTCCCTGCTCAGCGGCTTTGCGAAACCACTTCAAAGCTTCTTCCTCATCCTTAGTCACGCCAGTTCCAGTTATATACATCATTCCAAGATTGTTTTGCCCCGTAGCAACTCCCTGCTCAGCGGCTTTGCGATACCACTTCACTGCTTCCTTATCATCTTTAGGCTCGCCAGCTCCGTTGTCATACATCCTGCCAAGATTGAGCTGCGCGCGAGCATCTCCCTGCTCAGCAGCCTTACGGAACCATTTCACTGCTTCCTTACCATCCTTAGGCATACCAGCTCCGTCGCGATACATCACGCCGAGATTGACTTGCGCCGTAGCATCTCCCTGCTCAGCGGCTTTGCGAAACCACTTCAAAGCTTCTTCCTCATCCTTAGTCACGCCAGTTCCAGTTATATACATCATTCCAAGATTGTTTTGCCCCGCAGCATCTCCCTGCTCAGCGGCTTTGCGAAACCACTTCAAAGCTTCTTCCTCATCCTGTGTTACTCCTAGGCCGTCGCGATACATAAAACCGAGACTGATTTGCCCCGCAGCATATCCCTGCTCAGCGGCTTTGCGAAACCACTTCAAAGCTTCTTCCTCATCCTTAGACACTCCTCTTCCAGTTATATACATCCTGCCAAGATTAGCTTGCGCCGTAGCAACTCCCTGCTCGGTGGCTTTGCGATACCACTTTACGGCCTCCTTATCATCTTTAGGCACGCCAGTTCCGTTGTCATACATCCTGCCAAGATTGAGCTGCGCGAGAGCATCTCCCTGCCCAGCAGCCTTACGGAACCACTTCACCGCTTCTTCCTCATCCTTAGTCACGCCAGTTCCAGTTATATACATCACACCGAGATGGACTTGCCCTGAAGCATCTCCCTGCTCGGCGGCCTTGCGGAGCCACTTCACTGCTTCTTCCTCATCCTTAGGCACGCCAGTCCCGTCGACATACTTCATGCCAAGTATAAATTGTGCGTCAGCGTCGCCCTTGAGAGCATCTTCATGAAGTGCTTCTAAGGATGAGTTTTCCTCACCAATGGAATGCGGGACCAACCCGAGACCGAACCAGCAAAACCAAAAGGCCATCGATAATATGATTTTCCAATTATTTTTATTCATCGTGATTCCTCTTCATTTCCCATTGTCCCGATCATGTCGATGGGTTTTTCGGGCTTCTCAAGAATCGGTATTTTTCTTGATCCTCTGGTATAAACCTGCTCCTTTCCGAAAATAAATATCTCGGAGTAGGCCTCGGCCCAATCTGAACTTTCTGCCGACAGGATTTGCTTTGACAGAATTTTGATGTCCCGCATTCCGCGAGTGCTTCCGCTCTGTAAGCTATGGAAGCCTTCATCCAAGTTAAGCTCTAAAAGCGGAATTTTATTTCGAGTGACTATGGCTTTTGCTCTTTCAAGCCCACGCGGTCCCTGAATATCAAACTCGAATCCGTAATTTGGGGATGGGACCTGATAGGTAACTCCCTTGCGTACAAAATTATCCTGATGGTATTTGTTGGGGAAAATAACGGTGATATTTCCATTCGAGCTAACATCGAAAAGGGTGAGATAACCGCTTTCCTCTGCCTTGACGTAAAAGACAATCTTTTCGTTGATCTGGTATTCTTTCTTATCAGTCCAGACTGAGACGTTGAAAGGCGACCGGTCCGGTTTCATAGCTACTATTTTTTCAAGCTTTTCCTGATAACTGTCGCCTGACTCTAGAGAACCCGTAGGCACTCCCTTCGGCTCCAATAATGCAAGGTCTTCAGGGTTGATTTCTTTTCTCGCTATAAGAGTATTTGCCGATGAGTTTATATTGTTGGTTTGCGTTTCAATCAAACGCGCTCTCATCTCTAGCCCGCCATTTTCCATCCGGTAGGAGCCGTTGACGTAGAAGTCCAGACCATTGGCTTTTGCAATTTCTTCTGGCTTGTCGTTTTCCGCTACAGCGATTTCCTTGATTTTTATATCCTCCGCTCGCGCCAGGATAGTCTTGATGTCTTCTTCCAATATCCTGCTGAAAGGCGTGGTTTTTTCGTAACGAAGGTCCTTGAATACCATCACTCCCAAAAGCGGAGTTTCGCCTGGTGGGATATTGCTGATCAACTGATTGACGAGGCCCGTGATTCCTTTTCTCCATGCGTATGATTTGTTTGCGGTCCATTTTGGAGTCTGGATCGAGTAGTTGAATGTTATTTTCAGATTTTGCAAAGGAGATAGAAATTTATCGGTCAATTCTTTGTCGAAGCTGGAAACGAAACGGTCAAAATCCAGTTTCAGTGCCACAATGTGATTCGCTTCGTCAAAGGACAAAATTTGATGGACTCTGGTTTGGACACTTCCATTGGAGTCGCTTAATGTCGATTCTTCAAGTTCGCCACTTCCTTTTTCGTATTTGAAAATGACAGGAATGTTGGAAGCGGGGATTTCCTTCCCGTCGGAAAGCAAGTAGACCTTCGCGACCAGTGGATCGCTCAGACCTTTTTGTGACTTCACCTTCAGCTGGTTGCCGGATAAAGAAGACATCTTCAGGTTATGAACAATTCTTAAAATTCTGGATTCAAAGTCACCGTTATAATTATTTTGACTCTCAGCAGATCCTCGTCGGCGAGTTATTACATAGAGTGCACTTTTTAATGGCGATAGCGTTGGGTCTTTTTTATATCCCGCCATGTAGTTAGAGAGGGCTGAAATAACATCGGCTCTATTTTCCGCTTCGACACCGTCGCGCATGTACCCTTTGAGAGACAACTCGACCTTCTTGATTCGGTTTTCAATGGTAGATGAAGCCAACTTTCTTTCCAACGTTGCTAATGAGTAGTAGACTCCTTTGATTTTGTCATACCATCCGTCCTTGATTTCCACGCCCTCAAGAACCGTATCGACTTCAGTTTGAATCACCGACTCAATGTAGGTCCCCTCCGTGCTTGAAACATCCTTCATATTTGAGCGGATTCTAACTTTCAGAGTTTTTGCAAGATTGGATCGGGCCGACTCATTTGCGGAGACGGCATTTGTATCGGAAAAACCCACACCGATTAGATAACTCGTCTGAGGAAAACGTGGATGTCCCTTCCCAAGCACCCAGTCCGGGGGTGTGGTGGGTTTGGCTTGGGATACCTCCTGGGCCGACTCTTGATCTACGCCTCTTTGTTTTACAGCGCAACCGGAGATCACGGCAAGGAATAGCAAGCTTATTAAAATTATGTAGGTTTTAGCCTTCATTTTTTCTTCCTTTTTATATCGGCACTCTAATACTCTAAAGCAATAACTATACCCAAGCGGCTACACATTACGCCGGGAGTTAAATATCACCTTTATAGGGTCATTTTTCTCAGATCAAACTCAATCATGCATGACTTTATATAGTCTCCATGCATGGGTCAGTGCATGGAACTCCATGCATCCATGCGCAAAAATTGTAATCGTGAAGGCGTAGTAAGCCTCGCGATTTTCGCCAACCTTTAAAAATTTCCTGAATTACCCAGCAATTTAGCATTTTTCATATTATTTTTGTGCGAAATTGGATTAACCGAAATAATTTTTCTCAATCGGCATGAAAAGTGTAATGTAAGAGATAGATCCTGCTGGAACGCCTTGCAATCTTTCGTCCAGTATTAAGTATTTATTCACATATATAGAAACTTGAAGGAGGTCAATGAAATGAAAATAAGACTTCAACTATCATCTTACTGGGTATTGCTTTCGATCATGGTAGCACTAAGTGCCTGCACTAGCACACCTGACCCCAAAAGGGTCACCATGGAGGACTACAATCCTCCTGAATGGGTCACCAAAGGAGCAGGAGCCTTTAGCGATTCAAACGGTAAAGCATTTTACGGAATTGGCTCTGCCACAGGGATCAAGAACTATTCATTGCAAAGAACAGCGGCAGACGACCGGGCCAGAAATGATTTGGCCAAAGTCTTTGAGTTTTGGACCAAGTCATTGACCAAAGATTATCAGGCGCATACAACAGCAGGAGACTTTAATACAAGTTCGGAAGAGCAGAACGTCGAGGTCGCCATCAAAACCGTAACCTCAGCCACCCTTACGGGAGTTCTGATAATTGATCACTGGGAGCACCCTGGAAGAAACGAGCTGTTCTCATTGGCGCGACTGGACCTTGAATCGTTCAAAAAGAACTTGGATCTCCACAAGGAACTCTCGGCGGAAGTGCGAGAAGAAATCAAGAAGAGAGCGGACAAACTGCACGAAGAATTGGAACAAGAGGTCTCTAAAAAGGAAGGGAATTACTGATGAGACTCTGGGTTTTATTATTCATTCTTATATTGGGGTTAGCGAATACTGCATCTGGTCAGGATTTCAATCCGAAAAGAATATACCAGAAGGCTTCCAAAGCCGTTGCTCTAATCGTTGGATTTGATAGGGGAAAAGAATCTGCCAGTACTGGAACCGGATCCATCATAAGTGAAGATGGTTTGATCCTCACCAATGCGCATGTGATCTATAACGATGAGAAAGGCCGACCCTTTGATTCGATAAGAATTTTCCTGAAACCGGATCGTGTGACCGGCAACATGAAAAATGATACCTCCCGGAAATTCAGAGCAAAAGTAGCGCATTACTCAAGCCCCCTGGACCTTGCCATCTTGAAGATTGACGATCCTCAATTTTCACGCTCTCTTTACTTACTTGAGCTGTCAAACCTGACTGAAACTTCTATTGGCGATCCCGTTCTGGCTATAGGTCACCCCGAGCAAGGAGGTCTGTGGACCCTGACCACGGGAACCATCAGCAGTTTGATAGAAGGGTTTAACGGCACTCCCGGTAAAGACGTATTTCAAACTGAGACCAGTATCAATAGAGGAAACTCCGGTGGCCCATTGATAGACCGCCATGGGCATTTGGTGGGTGTGAACTCAATGATTGCCCGCCAAGGAGAGGGCGGCATAACAATTACAGACATTAATTTTTCAATAAAATCAACCGTAGCGATGGAATGGATGCATTCCGTTGGCTACTCGCAGCAATACGCAAAAACAACACCACAGACAGTGGATACCCATCCAGAGTACAAAACCCTCACAGAAAAAGCCGGGATAGTCCCCGTCCCAACTCAACAACCAAAACCCGCCGAAATAAAGCCAGAACCCAAACAGCAACCTTTAAAAGAACCAGAAATATTAACTGAGGTTCATCCCTATGAAGAGAAAGACTTATTTGAACAAGTGGAAGACGAGATGGAAGATATGATGCGTGACATGAAGGGGAAAATTCGACGTCGCTAATTGCAAAAGGAAATACAGACACGATGCAAAAATTCATAAAAATTCTTTTAGCCAGCCTGATGATATTCACGCCAGCTCTTGCCTCGGCGGATCAAATCAAATTGTATCTTGACGATACCCATACAAAACACATCATGGTTGAGCAACAGGATTGTTCCGTCCATAAAACAGAAGACGGTCGCATCACCTTGGGCTTTAAATTAGGAAACTTATTATTTGGTATAGGCCCAGAAATCACATTCGGCAAAAAAATCGGCATCGACTGGGATCATACCGTTCAGAGTTTAGTTGCGCGTTATCAGGAGCTTTGCGCTCGGTTTAATACGGGAAGCATCAGCAAGCAGGAATATGATGAACGGTTGGCGCAAATTGAAGGGATTGAAAAAGAGGCATACAGCCTTTACCAGAAGTTTTTAGAGAGAAAAGCCCGACGCAAACAGGACGCATTTGATGAACTGGATAGAGAAACGCGGATCACTGAATCAATCAAAAAGTCTTATGACAGTATAAATAAAAAGATAAACACTTCTCGTTTGGACGAGTAATCTCTTATTTGTATCACTGAGCAACAGGAAGCTGTCAAAATGAACAGAAACTTTTCATTCAACTACAATTCATTATTTCGCAATGTATGCACACCTGCTCTACTTCTCCAGCTTTTATTGGCGTTTTTCTTTTCTTCATGCGCGGGAATAGACCAGTCCGTCAAAACAATGAAAGATTATCTACCCGACATCGAAATGGAAGATTTTGCAAATGGAGAGGATACATCTAACAAAAAAGCAAGGATTTCAGAAATAATCACCCCCTTGAAAAAAGCAAACTTTATATTTTCACCGATTATTTCACTCAAGGATCTAAACAAAAAGAGTGCACAAAAAAACAAATTCTTTTTGGCTGGCGAAATTTATTCCAAATACCCTGAAGAGGCAGTCAGTTCTCTTTCAAAAGATAATTGTTTTTCCCCAGGCGAACAGGATTCTATTAATAAACTGGATCGACTGTACCATGTCTTCATTAAAGACTTGGGATTGAATTCTGCGAATGTGAACGAAATTGACGCAAATGACAAAATTGATACCCACTTCTTAATACAGCCCGTTCTTTTGAAATACCAGTATTGCAAAAGGGCAGTTGTCGAGATTCGCTATCTCATACAAAGTGAAACCAAGACACAGACCGCTAGGACTATAAAAACTTCTCACAAAGCCGAAAACTTCAATTTCCCTGAAAAGGATAAACATCATCCGTTTTTTAACTATAACCACCCTGGGACCCAATTCTCAGGATTACGACATGCCTTAGCTATGGCGTTCTATAAAAACACACTGGATTTGATAGAAATGATATCGGAGGAATACAACGGAAATGAAACCAAATAAGCTCAACATAAGGTGTTTCATTTTAACCCTATTGTTACTGGGGTTCTCTTATTCCACAGCTGTTTGTCAGGAAATTTCAAAATTCAGCTCTCCTTGGGAATTACAAGCTTATTTAAAACATTTGAATGAGCATAAATTATTTTCTGACCTAAAAAACTTCCTGGAAAACAATTACTCCAACTCGTCATTAAATCTGGAAACTCGCTTGTATATTTTAGATGATCTGGCGAACCTTTATTCCACAAAGTTAATAGATTTTAAAAAGGCCGACGCATTTAATAAAAAGGCACAAGATTTATATTCATCATTAATTGGAAGAGATATAAAGGAGCTGACGTTCTCGAACTATTTCAATGAAAATCGACTGATATCAGATTTGTTTTATTTATCCCCTGATGCTGTACAAAAAGAGATCAAAATTGATGAAACCCGCTCATCCATCGTCGACTTAGAAAATAAAACTCTTGCCGAACGCCCAGATCTCCTAACTGAGTTTCCTCAACAAATGATCGAATTTGCCAGAAAAGAGGATTTACGTGCAATAGGAAACCGGATTCAAAGAAGGGAAGCATTGCTGAAAACAAATCTGGGTATTGAATCCATTCCAGTAAAAAATGTATCGCCGGGAAAAATGAGAATCATCGAGGGGATTGAGTCTAAAAGTCCGGAAAACAGCATATCTGAACACGAGAAAAATTATCTCCTAACAAAGTATTCATGGTCATCCATTTCACCCAACGCACCCCCAGACCAGTACTTGCCGATTATTCAATTTGGCGAAAAAGCAATTAGCCAACAGGAAGAAACCAGCCCAGAAAGCTTGGTTCTCCTTTGCCATCTGCATTATTGGGTTGGGATGTCACATTTAAAGACGGGCCAAACCCAACCAGGTATTTCTCATCTTGATAAATTTGATCAAACTATTGAGAAACTTGAAAACGCGATCCAGCAGGGACATGAAGATCAAAAATTTTTTATCGATGATATTGAAAAACAAATTAAGGTGAGTCTTCATGAAGACAAGTTGTCCGATGAGAAGTGGTTAGGATTCTGGAGTGGCACGAAAAAATTTGGAAGTACAGTGCTGGAAGGCGTTGGACAGGTGGCACTTTACACATTTTTGGGTATGGTGGCTGTCGCCGATGGTTATAATGCCGCGTATGGAGGAAAGACCCTTTCCGCTCAGGATTGGAAGAATTTGGCAGAAGGCACAGTAAAGCTGAGCACCAAGATGCATGAGAGTGGAACGGAGCAAAGAGAGGAAATAGAAAATGAACATCATACTGAAGTAGTAGAACTACAGGCAAAATATCTTGAAACTAGACAGGGCATCGAAGAAAACTTTTTTCTACAAAAGAACAGCCTGACTCTTCAGCAGTTAAAATATGCCCGGTTCATGGGGCCGAATGAACAGTTGGACTTTTTTGTGGCAAGAGGGGATGGTTTATTCGCGTCAGGCGATAGCTCCGGCGCAAAAGGATTATACCTGAACGCATTGAGTCTGATCGAAAAGCAACGAGCCACCATTGATTCGGACACCAAACGAATCGTATTTTCCGGCCATAGAAACTCCATTTACGTAAAACTCATAAGAATATTTTCTCAGGAAAATGATGCGGGGCAGGTTTTTCATTTAATCGAACGGTCAAAGGGTAGAGTTTTTGCCGATCTTCTAGAAAGCAAAGACCTTAAGTTGGCAAGAAATGAAGAAAGCGATTTTTATCAGAGATATTTGCTGAAAAATTCTGAAATGAACGAAATTCTGTCTCACGGGTCCGTCAGTCTGGACCAGATCAAATACCTTGAAGAAAACCGAGAAATCCATGTTTCCCCTAACTTCAGGACCACACCTTTGGTTGAGTTCAACAATCTGGATCAAGCTAAACCCATTACGCTTAATGAAACGGAAAACATTCTCTCAAGACCAACTATTGACAGCAACTTTATTCAGTATTTTATTTTACCTGAGAAAACCGTAATTGTGCTGGCTGGAGGAACTCAACTGATAAAGGAGGTCTCTGTAGGAAAAGAGCTGTTGATAAAAAAGATTTCCCGTTTTAGAGAATTGATTTCAAAACGTAGCGAAAGTCAGGTTGAATTTCTCAATTTGTCCCAGGAATTATATAAAATACTAATCAAACCTATTGCCATCAGCATATCGAAAAATAGGATCATTATCTCTCCGCATGGTCCTCTTCATTATCTTCCTTTTCAATTACTGCATGATGGAGAAAAATACCTGGTCGAAGACTACACTTTAAACTATATCCCTAGTGCCACAGTATTGCGGTATCTAGCTAACAAATCTCCGATCGGGCCGCTTGAGCCAGAGGATGAATCTGGTTTTATCGGGTCTATTGCCTATGACAGCGATTATTTACCAGGCTGGACTCCTGAAGCCAGTGATGAAAGTTCCGATTCTAAACCACCCAAAAGTATTTTATTGCTCGGCAACCCCACACTGGATAACGAAGCATTGAATTTGCCTTATTCTGAAATCGAAATTGATAATGCATCCAGCTTTTTCCCTGATTCATTAAAACTCTCACATAATGAGGCAAGCGAAACCAATTTGAAGAACAAGGCCTCGTATTATGAGGTTCTTCATTTTGCAACACACGCTACTTTTGATAACGACGAACCATTCAATTCATCACTTTTATTAGCAAGCGATGGTAGTAATGATGGAAAGTTAACCGTGGAAGAAATTTATCAACTTCGATTAAAACCTTCTCTTGTTGTCCTGAGCGCATGTGAAACAGGACTGGGGAAATACTCTGCCGGAGATGAAATAATAGGTTTCTACAGGGCTTTTATGTATGCTGGGGCAAAATCTATCATAGCAACTCTATGGCCTATTTCTGATGAAGCCACATCATTTTTAATCAATGAGTTTTATCAGGCATTGAAGAAGAATCCACTGGGTGAGTCCCTGCGGATGGCTCAACTGAAAACAAAAGAGAAATACCCGAATCCGGCTAACTGGGGCGGGTTTGTCCTTGTCGGAAGAAATTAAAAATAATATGCTTGACCTGTAAGGGAAACTTGGATTGAATCCATGAAAGTTTATTATTAGGGCTAATTCTATATTCATCCTAACCACATATGAAAAAATAGTTTTGGGATTACTAATCTCTACATAAGCACAATCATTTTTGGAGGTTTTCCAATGGAAAAGAACCGCAGGCAGTTCCCAAAAGAATTTAAACTTAGAAACAAATGCACGCAGATGCAATTAGCAGTTCTTTTTATATTCGGTTTATCTCTTATTGGCTGCGCTTCTGATGTAGCTAATCGTTATTATGCAGCTAAACAATATCCATCAAAAAACAAAGCGGACGTATTGATTCTAAATTCTAAGCCAACTAAGGCTTTTATCGTTATCGCAGATTTCCAGTCTCGAGGTGAAACCCCCAGTGATTTACAAGAGAAAGCTGCCAAAATTGGGGCTGATGCAGTGATCATTTCAAGGATTGGCGGTTTATATTCCCGGAGTGAAGAATGGGCATCCAAGGATAGATACCAAGGACAATTCCATGATCATATTTTAGGTACAGCAATCAAATTTACAGAGGAGAATTGAAATGAGAACTAGGTCAATCGCTATATTAGCTCTGATACTGCTACTAACTGCTTGTGCTTCAGTTAACGTAACAAAGACAGGCAAGGGGTTTTTTGAGCCCACTTCCCCTGCAGAAGTACAAATACTAAAGACATTGCCAGATTTTAAATATGTAGAACTCGGTACACTGACAGTAACTGGATTTGATAGCGGAGAAACAGCAAAAATGCATAATGCTATTCGTGCAAAATCATCAGATTTGGGGGCTACTGCAGTTATTCTCACCGAAGAAGGTTTGACTCCTGGAGGATGGGGGACTTATATGCGATGGGCAACAGGCGTGGCTATTCGAAAATTAGAAGGCCAATAATCAATAGGAATAAAATAGTATTTATACACCACAGAACTATATTCTTTCTGACCTTTTTCCTGGCTTCCGCCTTCATTGATCTTCCCCTGAATAAGTGAACAGTTAATTTAGCCACTTTTTTTCTCAAAGTCTACTGAGCTGAGATAGTCCTTTACGGTCCAAAGCACATTGATAAGGGCTTCGGTTTGCCACATAATTGTGATTATTATTTGTTCGACCACGGCTGTGCATTCATAACGAGTAAAGTTTTAGTAACTTGGAAAGTGAGAAGATAGATCATGAAACGCTTCATCGTAACCGTACTCATTCTGACAATCCTTCCCGCCTCGGCATTTGCCAGCAGGGGCATTGAAGTCGTATCCAAGCTGGAATCTGCGTCTGGCCGGACAGTAGGGTCCTATCGCGCTTTGGTGATTGGGATCAACGAGTATCAGGACAGTGCCATCCCGGATTTAAAAACAGCGGTGAACGATGCAACAGAACTCTCACAAGTCCTGCAATCGACTTTTGGATTCACCAATGTAGCGGTCCTGACCGATGGACAGGCCAACGAAAGCAGTATCATTCGGGAGTTAAGAAGTCTGGTTGTACAGAGTAAAGAAGATGACAGCGTTTTGATTTATTACGCCGGGCACGGGGAATTAGATACGCTTACAGGAAGCGGCTACTGGGTCCCTCACAACGCCAAAGGCGGAGACCCCTCCACCTACATGAACAATGCAGTCATCCAGCAATACATCAAAGCCATTCCCGCAAGGCATGTTCTTCTGGTTGCCGACAGTTGTTTCTCTGGATCGCTATTCGGCGAAGCCCGATCCTTGCCGCCGATCAATAATAAATTCTACGCCACGCTATACAAAGAGCGATCAAGATGGGGTATGACCTCAGGCAACCTCACCCCTGTTGAAGATGCAGGTTCCGGCGGTCATAGTATATTCGCCTATCATTTTCTAAAGGAGTTGAAGGAAAGCGATAAGCCCTATCTCACGCCTAGAGATATTTACCAGCGCATCGGACCAGTTGTGCGGAACAACTCAGAGCAGATGCCGATCACCCAACCGATAAAGAACGCGGGTGATGAAGGCGGCGAGTTTGTATTCATAAGGATGGCATCGTTAGTCCCTCAAACATCAAGTATCCCTGCCTCTCCTGTTCTGGCACCAGCTCCCGCGCCAACACCATCTCCCGCTCCGGTGCCAACCCGGCAGGAATCCGAATTGGATCGAATATTGCGGGAAGCGGATGAGAAGAAACAACAGGCCGAACGCGATAGGCGCAAATCAGCGGAGCGTAATGCGGAGATAGAAACCTATTACGCCAAACTCGAAGACGTAGACAAGATGAAAGAGTCCTCACTCCCTTCGGAATCAAAGGTGAAGGTGTGGTCTGAGTTCATTAATCAATACTCCACCGATAATCCCAAGTTGGAAGAAGCGCAGAAGAAGCTGGAGTTCTGGGAGAAGATGGCGCGTTTGCCTGTTGATGAGCGACCTCAGATAAAACCCCCCGAGGGTATGGTTCATATCGTGGGTAGCGAATATACGGCGGGAGCTGATGCCGATCAAGGCTATGCAAAGTGCAAAAAATATTTTGCTAGATGCGAACGAAGCTGGTACACCGACGAGACGCCTCATCAAGAGACAGTGCGGTCTTTTAATATCGATTCGTATGAGGTGACGCAGGAACAATACGAGCGCGTGATGGGTAAAAATCCATCGCACTTCAAGGGATCGAATCGCCCCGTGGAAGAAGTGACATGGCACGAAGCCAAAGCGTATTGCGAAAAGATTGGCAAACGTTTGCCGACGGAATGGGAGTGGGAGTTTGCGGCGCGAGCGGGGTCAACGACAGCTTATTACTGGGGCGATGAGTACGATGGAGCCTATGCCTGGACGGGTAATAATTCAGACAATACAACGCATCCTGTGGGGCAGAAGAAACCGAATCGATTCGGATTGTACGACATGGCGGGCAACGTATGGGAGTGGACATCAAGTAATTATGAGGGCGGAGGTAAAGTCGTCCTCCGCGGCGGGTCGTGGATCACTCTTCCGGACAGTATGCGTTCTGCGGACCGCTATAGGCTCGTTCCCTCGATTCGCACCAATAATTTTGGGTTCCGTTGTTCCCAGTAGCCGTTTTACTCTTTGCTCTTTTACCCTCTTACCCTCTGCCCACCCGCAGGGTGGCTGATTTTTTTTAACGTGTTTTGAAAGAGACTTAACAGTTATGTATGTTCTGCATCAAAGCAAACGATTGGTTTTCATCACAGCGTTACTCGCCTGTCTGTTGGTGGTGTCGTTCGCACACGCCTCACGCGGCATCGGCGTCGTCCCAATCAAAGACAAATCCGGCAAACAGGTCGGGTTGTATAAGGAAGTTCACCTATTGAATAAATCCCTTAAAAATTTCCTTCGCTTTATGCAATGTCAAGAGCTCTTCCACGCTCAAATCATTTAAAACCTGAATCTCCATTAGTGTGTACTTCACAATCGAAGGTTCAGGAGTTCTTACGTTCTCATCCCGAACCAAGTAAAAATCCAATTTTAAATAAGTGCTGTAAACCTGCACCCACCCTCGCTCACGAAATAGTCTTTCAGCTTCTGCCCTCTGAATAGACCGATTTTCTGAAGGAGAAGAATTAATGCGTGAAAGAATATCCCTTTTAAAGCGTTTCAACTGAAAGAGCAGATTCTCCGATAGGGGTTCCATAGTGCCCCTACAATTGAGGAGATCACCCAACGCTTGAAATTTAAACCCTCGTTGGATCATATCTTCATATAAATCTTCCGCCGTCATATGGTTACCTCCCAAGGCTCTCTATCTGATCCAGATAAATCTGCCAATTCGATGTCATGCTTGTCACTGCCATCTAAAGCATTATTTTTAAATGCATTAACCAATGACGCTCTGGTTGTAGGACTGTCATCCTTCGCTTCAAGTGTGTCATGATCTATCTCTTTATATTATTTGGGATTATTCCCTTCAGTGACGTCAATGACCGGAGTGACAGTGAGTTGCTCGGTTTTTGTTATCAGAACCGGACGCTTGTCGGCTGTTCTTGTAAGAGTGCGTACTTCTATCCCGGCAGATCTCAATGTGACTGCCTGCCTTCGGATTTGCTGCGAAAGCGCACTCGCAGTTTTAGGCCAGAATTTATTTTTAGTGACACTATCTGATTGCTTCTCATTTAATTGCCCCAACAATTCAGAATAAGTTCCTTCCCACGACCAAGAGGTCTCCACTTTCAAGTTAAATATTGCCTGTGCCACCAAATCAAACTCCAAGCCAACTCGGTTCGCTTCTACCCGGTTAGCCCCGTACACTTTCATAAATGTGCCCGAGGACCAGCCTAAACTCTCTTCGGCAGCGGTAACCCATTTTGCGGTGTCAGCCATGCGAGGAAGACTGTTCAGTTGCACAGAAGCTAAATTCTTCAAAGCACAAACCACAGCATCCAACAAAGCACCGATGATAGACGGTAAGAACTGCTCAAATTCTTCGAGCACTTCGCTTTCAGGCCGACGCTTTTCTTCAGATATAACTGGTAAATTGATAATAAATGCACGGTCCTTAAGATCTCCTCGGACCGCTATATCATCGATTCCGTTTAAAATCAGGGGACGTTGAGAATTAAACAAAGTCTCTTCCCCATCGCTATACAACTCTCTAGTTGAAAACCCACCACCCGTTGATAGTCTGCAAAATGCATCAGCAAGCTCTTTACGTAAACCAGACAGATTATCAAAATTTAAAATCCAGCCGTTTTGGGCAGCAATCATCAAATCTCGTTCATTCCTAGGAATAGTCCTTAGAGGAGAACTGTTTGGATCAATTATCCTCCGGATCAATCTAGCAAATGTGCTCTTTGCGGAGCCCTGCTCCCCCTGTAAAATCAATATGGGGTAAGGCCCGGTGGGTTTCATGGAGGCTATCAAATACCCTGCAACTAGAGGCCAGTCTTTTTCCTCCAAATTTAGAAATTTTGTTAAATCTTTGAGATTTCCTCCTCTCACCGGAGTTGGCAATGGAAGCATCCCACGAGGACGAATGAAAGGAATGGGAGGTTCCCTCAATACCTTCCACCCGTTTCTGTCAATTTCTATCGCCTCCCAATTTTCATTACCAAGATCCAAATTTATGTTTCCATCCTTTTCACCAATACGAACAGCAACATTTATTACTTCGCCTTCATACTTTGCTTTGCATTCAAAAACACCTAACGCATCTGTCATAGCTTGCGCCTGCGGCGGCTTTCCTAAATTAAGGTAAAATTTGCCGGTCAACCATCTCTTGAATGTTTTCGACCTAATTCGAGATGTTTCCCTATGCTTTCCTTGGGGAAAGGTTACAAATCCATCCCCGTTATCATCATGAAAAAATTCACAATCGAAAGCCAAGTTAATCAATATTTGGGATTGGGTCACGCCTTGGTCATCTGGACCTAAAGAGCTACCCTTGGGGTCAAGCTTCGATTCTGACTCTCCAAAATATTCAGAGTAGACCCCTTGGAAGACAGAAGCAGAATCTACTTTTTGCATCAGTTCTGTAAGGCTATGGCGCGAAAGAAAATCTGTCACATCTCCATTTCGTTGCAATTCTGAAAATCGAATGATTTTAATCTGTTTGGCAACTCCATGAAGACATTCGGAAACCACCCTCCCATGCTTTTGTCCTTTTTCGTCATTATCCTCTAGAATCACCACATCGCGGTCCTTGAGGTACTCATTGAACTCCCGCTTCCAATTTCCCTCACCCCCCAGGTTCGTGGTTGCCGTCAAATCGTGCTTACGAAGAGTTTCAACGTCTTTTTCACCACCAGCTATATAAACAGGGCCTGTACTGTTAATCAATTCTGGTAGTAGATACGGTACACGGCGGACATCTTTTAGGTCCCATATCCAACCACCGTTCCCATCAGGACGTCTCGTACGGAAGGATTTTGGGGGAAATCTCACCACTTCACAAAGAAGATTTCCCGATTCATCTTCATAGCGATAAACCTTTTCAATATTACCTTGAAGCTCGCCATCATGGTCCCTGTCTTTTCTCGAATCAAGTGAACCAGACCAATCACAATGATGACACTTCCAAAGCCCATCATCGATATTTACTGATAAACAAGGTTCATTACATTTTTTTCGTGTATTGGAGCACCGGGGGCAGGGAATTTTTTTAGTTCCCGTTCTCGCCCCCTCCAAATCAATACCGTAATCAAGAAAAGTTTTCATGGATTCAGCGCCCTCCCCATTTGCCCTGCTGACTATCAATCCAGGAAAAATATTTTGCTTCATCAATCAGAACTTTTCTGCCGATCCTGACAATTGCCTTCTCTCTTTCAATCCCATTTCGGTGTGCATCAAAAATCTGAAACCTCAAACCACCTTTGGTCATAAATGGGTGCTTTTTACAAAACTGATTTACCGTCAATAAAACTCGATCCATGGGTCATCTCCTCAATACAGTCCAATTAATAATGCGTAAGGACAATCATCCTTAGCGTGTATAAAAAAATTAGCAAAGGACGGAAGAAAAGTACGGTGCAGTTGCCCCAAAAGGATCTCTTATTTACTTGCCCTAAATAGGGCAAACTTAATGTGCGGGGAATTCATCTGGCCAGAAGGTAAGACGAGCTTTTTGCTTGTTGAGGAGGTAGGAAATCCGTTTTCGCCCTTCTTTATGTGGATCTTTTGACTTAGAGATATTAATGGAACATTTTTCAAAAGGAAGGGTAGTAAGTACAAAATCCAAAGCCAGTTCATGATGCCGCTTTCGGCCTTTTGGAAACCTTCTGACTCTCCCAGGGAGAGCAATTTGCTGGGGAATTTTATCTCGAGGAAGTTCTTCTTGGGGAACTAGAGGATTCTGGTAATGGGTGAGCAAATACAACATATTGATTAGCAAGCCATTAGACGCTGAGTCGCGAGTGGCTGATCGCGGAAGAGGACTTGAATAAATCAAAGGGCCAACTAAGCGACTATCTTTTCCAATAGACGAGTTACGACTTAATCCGTTCAGTTCAAATTGAAAATACATAAGAAAATTATCAAAGAGCTTCGTCAGATTTTCAGCGGGGAAATTAGGGGCATAGAGTTTGCTCGGAATTGTAGATGGCCCTTTATTCAAACCTTGAGATATATATTGATAGGATTTCCAACCTTCCATCAATGAATGGATCAACGCTGGATATCGCTCACTAAATTTCAAAATGTCAGGAATACTCTTTTTAGCCATGGAGGTGTCATACTTTAGCTGTTTGCTAGCACTATTCGCCTCTTTAATTGACGCATTATTTTTCGCACTATACCGCTTGGCCAAAAAGCAAGTTTTCAGCACCTCTCTTTCTAAGACCGGATAATTATGCTTGTAGTCTTCATCACTTTCTTTAATCTTTCCCTTCTCCAAGCCTACTTCATATTGTAGCCTTTCAATAAGTTTGCCTCCCGAGGTTGAGTCTTTAAATTTTCTAACCCATTCTTCATATTCATCTAACCACGAATACGTAAACATGCTTAGAGATGCTAATTTTGCCTTAGGTGATTTCTCTCTGAAAACTGACAAATCCCAGCCACTTCCAGAGGTTTTGATTTTCTCAATTTGAATCTCATTAGATTTTTTTCCCGGCATTATTTTGTTCCAAATATTTTTTCGTTCATTCGTGTTATAACCCCAGCTGTGTGCTGATCGCTAAGATGGGAATATCGCTTTACCATCTGCAAAGTCTTGTGACCGAGAACCTGTGCAATTTCAGCTAGCGTGGCCCCATTCATGGCCAAGTATGAAGCCGTGCTATGCCTGAGATCATGAAATCTAAAATCTTTTATCTTTGCATCCACCAATGCTTTTTCCCAAGCGATTCTTATATTTACGGGTTTCTCCCCGGCTTGATCCAAGAATACGAGATTAGTGCCAATTCTCCGAATATTCGCAAGTTTCTTGATTTCCTCCAAGGCTTGGCCAGCGAGAGGAAGAGCACGCCGTTCATCGTTTTTAGATTCCTGAATAATTGCCACTTTTCGATTTATGTCGATGTCTTTCCAAGTGAGGTTGAGAATCTCCATTTTTCTGGCTCCCGTGGACAACGCGAAAACAACGATAGGAAAAATCATAGGATTTTCGCTTTCCCGACAGGCCTTTAGCAGGTTTTCGCGTTCTTCATCATCCAAGAATCTTACCCTGCCTCTAGGCTCTTTGGGTTTTTGTACTTTTCTGATAGGGGAATCCTCGATCCACCCCCATTCCTTAACGGCAATGGAAAACGCATGAGAGAGTGCTGCGAGATAACGATTTACTGAAGAAGGAGAACGCTTCTTACCTCGAAAGCCATTTTGATTTAACAGAATGTCCCGGTGCTCGGCGATCAACGTCGGAGACACATCCGCCAATAACCTTTCGCCAATTTTATCTTTCCACCAAGTAAGCTGAGTGTATTGATCCCTTTGCATGGAATCCGACTTTTGCGGCAGGACATCACGGATATAGCGGTCTATAAGATCCGCGAGAGAGTGGCGTTTGGCTTCAGATTGTTTAAAGTGCCGACCTTCGAGAATAGCCGATTCAGTAGAGGCGGCCCATCTTTGGGCATCAGTTTTTCTTTTGAAACTTGCCGATTGCGTGGGGTGGCCTTTTAGGCGAATGCGAACACGGTAGGATACTTTTCCGCTCTTACTTTTTCTTTCATCGATGATAGCCATAAGTTTTATTCTCCTATTCGTAATTAGAGCATACAACAGAGGACAAAACCTGTCAACACCTGATATTAAATCAGTGGGTAAATGCTTATATATATATATTTATAATATATTGGTCCAATTATGGTCCAACAAGAGTTCAAAATTATCTTGAAGCTAAATACAGACTGCGAATTATGGGGTGGTTTTGCGGTTTGTTGTGAGTTTTGGAAATGAAATGGACCACCATTAAAAAAATAAAGGAGCTACAATTTCTCGTAACTCCTTGAATTATTGCTGGATCGTCTCGGGGGCGAACCGAGGACCTACTGATTAAGAATCCACCTTATTTAACACCTACCAACACCCGACAACAATCTACAACAACAAATTCAATCAATCTGGATAAATTTATTTTTGCTGATTATTGAGGAATATTGCTCAATTTGAGATGCAAGTGTCATTTAAAAATTATGGATTAAAATCCTGATTGGAGTGCTTTTACTCCGCCATGCTGGTACATTTTCAATCCACCCTTAACGCCATGAAATTCGGCTTCAATCGCTATACTATTTTTACCTTAGCTGTTCTATAGACCAGTTGGAGTTGGCCACGGGCGGGAAGGTTTTGGCATGCTGGATTTCAATCCGTATGAGGCCGTCTGTTCTGCGAGGGATACCGAAACGCAATCGACCGTATGGTGTTGTCCATTCAACGATGCGCTTGAAACTTCCTGAGGTCAGGTCATTTGACAAATTGTTTGAAAAATTTCCTTCTTCAATAAAGAAATTTGGAGACCCATAACGTTGGTTCATGATTTTGCGAACGCGTTCAAAGGTCTGCGAAACCGAGTCTACATCACCCACTGCTTGGAAGTCGATAACCAGAACAGATTGATCGATCCGGTTGCCTGTAGTGAGCAAGCCCAATCGTTGCCGACGTTCAATGCTGTTTAAGAATCGTCCTTCATAGATAAAAAGTCCGGCTCGTTCTACCGGGCTTCGGAAACCTTTCGCCTGCAGGATTGCTTGAGCTTCCTTCAATGAGCCTCCCGGAGGCAAGTCTATCATACGCAAGGGGCCTGAACCAGTCTCCCTTGGTGCAACGGCCATGTCTGTGGTTTGAACTGCCGCTTTAGCAAGCCGATCAAAATTAAAAGTCCAGGACAAGCCCACTCGATAAGCATCCGAATCCAGTCCCGGTCGTGGGTCTCGGCTGAATTGGTTGGCTTCCAGACCAAATTGGTGCTGTTTCCAGGTGTATACGTAATTAAGGGAAGACTGTTGTGTGGTCGAATCAATAGCACTCGTTGAGCCGAAAGCGTTTTGCACTTGTGCATTGTAAGACATACGCAAACTATGGACTTGATTTGCCAAGAACAGAGACAGCGAAGGATTCACATTTTCATCAAGGGTCCCGGCTCCGCTTGCATTGCGCTGGTAGGTTAAACTGGGCGAAACGGTGCCATTGAGTCCCGCCGTTGTAAAACTGTAATCCACCGCACTGCTAAACTGCCTGTTTGCTGTGGAGACATTCGTGTTCTGATTTTTGGCAAATGTCAGAACCATTCCTGGACGAAAGGTGACGTCTCTGACTACAGGAACATTCAACGATGCGTTAATGTTTTGAGTTTGATTGTTGGTCGACAAGCCCCTCCGGGTTTCTACTCCCTGGGTGAAAAAATCGACCTGGCCGGTAATTGCCCCCAAATCTCCTCTGTCCCATAAGGGACCGTTGACGTTCAGACCCCAGACATCCGTATCTGTTGTGTTTGATGATTCCACGTTTGTGGTGAATCTCTGCAAACGGGTACGGACCTGCATTCCATTATCGAAACGCCAACCTAAATGCGCTTCCTTGGTTTCCTGGTCCGAACTGATCGTTGCTCCCCCGGGGCGGAAATCATCGCCATAATATTCATATCGAATCCGGTAAGTCAAAGGCAGGTTCATCATCTTCCCATTGATTTGTCCGAAAATCCCTTTGTCATCCTCGCGCCCCGTTCCATTGGTTCCCGCATCACTGAAGGACTTAGCCAATTCTCCTTCAGCCTCGAATTGAAACAAATTGTACAACTGGAATTTTCGACCCCAGGCGAGGGAACTGACCACCTGATTTCGTTCAATATTACGCGCCAGCGTATTTTCCTTGTAGTTGTGCACTGTAGTAAACGTAAAGGAGCCATACTGTTTGTCCTGCATCAGCCAGGAAGCTCCACTGAACAACTCAACATTTTTTTCCAAATCCCTGTAGGCCCCCTTGGAAACCCCACTGAAAAACTGTATCGAATGCTCTTGCCCCTCCACATTAAATTCTGGCTGAAGCTCTAGCTGAATTCCCTTCAGGGATCGTTGCAAGGTCCGGGATGTTTGCTGACCAAAGAAATCCCCAACCTCCATCTTTAAGGGGATGTTTGCGTCGCCCTTCTGCCATTGAATTTTACCGCGCTCCAGAACCATACCGTTCTCAGTACTGCGGTACTCCGAGTCATTGATCACGCCGAAGGCTTGAATCTCAACATCCTCGTACGGGGAAATTTTCCTCTTTGCATTCAGGTTGTAATCATTGGAGAGCTGAAAACCGACAAAAGGGTAAGGAGACCCGCTTTTTTTTCCATTTCTTACATACTCCTCCATTTTTAACGTATTTTGTCCAGAGAACGACCATTCAGGCAAGGTGTTTTCGTAAGCGTCGACCAGCATATTATCTTCGGCCAACACCGTCTTTGGAAAACACCACAACAGGCATACCAGGACTCCAATTTTCAGTTTTGAGAATTTCATAGAGGAATTGATTTTCATCTGAATTCCTCTTCGATTCTGAATAGCAGTTCATTGGTTCCTTCAAGGCGTTGAAATCCGTTGACCGGATCATTGAAGACGATCTGCATACGCACTGTCGCGGTGACCGTGCTGGTGCGGTCCTCACCATCCTCTACCTTTTTGATAAATTGATCCAGAGTGCTCAAACTCTGCACGGACAGCACTTCCAACCGCGCGTTCCGAGGCACATCATTAGTGATGACCAGTAGCAACTGCTCCGCGTTCGCAAAATCGGGGTCGATCAACTCCGAAAACCCTTGTCCGTTCCAGGCCTTAGCCAGATCATACACCGCTTGTTTTATGATCTGCGGATCCAGTGGCTCCAGTTTATCCGGTCGCGTGGCACCTTCAGGGACCTTCATCGGCTTGCTGATACTTGTAAAACTGCGGAACTCAAACGCAGAAGCAGGCGTCGCCAGAACACAGCAATAGAGTGCTAACAAAATTCCTGTTTGTATTATTTTCATCATATTCGTCATGGGCAGTTCGTTTGGCTATCGCCGCATTTTGTACCCGTTGAAGATCTGATGTCCGACTCGCCCACCCCATCATCATCAAAGTCGAAAGTAACCGTAAAAAATACACCGTCATTGCGCTTCAGGATGACAGTATTATTTCCTTCTTGTATGACAGTTCCCGTCGTTGGTGAAATGAGGGTGAATTGCCCCGCATTAAAAATATTACCGGTGTCGTTGCCAAGCCCGGCAACAGACATAGCCTGACCGGAAACGGCACCTGCGGAAACAACCCAGCGAAAAGTATTTGTACCGTTTCCGTTCGGATCAATCGCAAGAAAAAGAGTATTCGCACCGTTATCCTGCACAGGAAACGTTGTGCCCACCAAGGTCAGGGGAGTTGACTTTGAGGCCTTTCCAATTATGGATTCCAGAGCTGTGAAGTTAAATGGGTTGGCGGTGGCGGTTCCTGAACTCTGCGGGATGACTCGCAACAGTTTTACCTTGCGCGATTTAAGTTTTAGTTTTCGCTCTGCCACAGGTGGCGGAAGTACTTCGGCAGGCGGTGTCACTTTCAACGATCTGCCACCTGGAAATTTTTGGTCAGTCACTCCGCCAACGGTTGGTTGTGTTGGACTGGGCGCAACTTGGGCCTGCTGTTGGGCCGGGACGCTGGGTTGCAGTTGTTGAACAGGCGCAGGAGATTGCACTCCATTAGTTTGGGAGGACCCACCACCTGTCGGTGCTGTCGGTGTGGTACGACCAAGGATCTCATTGATCTTCGATTCCGACAACTGCGGCAGCGGCGGCTGTGTGGGGCTGGGGATAACCTGAGTCTGCTGTTGAGCGAGCAGGCTGGTAGATGGAATCACTACCGTCGCGCCGTTTTTGGGCAGTGTCTGTGTTTGCCCTCCCCCGAGTACATTATTTAACGGCGCGTTCGACGGAGTTGTTGTCTGTCCCAATTCCGTCAAGTCCAACTGTATGCCACCGGGGAAATTCAGGCTCTGACCCGTAAAACTGCCTATGGACGGCGGTGTTAAGCTGGGCGCGACTTGAGTTTGCTGTAGAGCAGGCACGCTGATAGATGGCACTGTCGGCGTAACCCCTCCGGTCGGTGTATTTTGTCCGAGAGTTGGATTGATCTGCGCGTTCGACAGTTGCTTTGGAGCCGACGGTTTGGATAAATCCGAGGGCACTCCACTCGGTAAAGTCAGGCTCTGACCCGTAACTCCGCCCGCAGGTGGCTGTATTGGGCTGGACGTAACTTGGGTCGGCTGTTGAGCAGGCGCACTGGTAGATGGAATCACTGACGTCGCGCCACCTGTGGGTACTGTCGATGCTTGCCCTCCAGGGGCATTATTTAACGGCGCGCTCGAAGGGCTTGGCGTCTGCCCCAATTCTGTCAAATCCAACTGTATGCCACCGGGAAAACTCAGACCCTGACCCGTAACACTGCCTATGGACGGCGGTGTTAAGCTGGGCGCGGTGATCTGAGATTGTACTCCATTGGTTTGGGAGAACCCGCTGGTAGATGGAATCACCGGAGTAATTCCTCTTGTGGGCACTGGCAGTGTTGGACTGGGAAGGACTTGATTTTTCTGTAGAGCAGGCACACTGGATTGCAGTTGTTGAACAGGCGCGGCAATCTGAGATTGCACTCCATTGCTTTGGGAGGCACCTGTTGGTGTTGGTGTCGTCGGTGTCGTACGTCCAAGAATCTGATTGATCTGCGATTCTGACAACTGTGGCTGTGGCGTCTGCTGTGTTGGGCTGGGTATAACCTGGGCCTGTTGAGCGAGCAGGCTGGTAGATGGAACCACTACCGTTGCGCCACTTGTGGGCAGTGTCTGTGTTTGCCCTCCCCCGAGGACATTGTTTAACGGCGCGCTCGACGGTGCTGGTGTCTGTCCCAATTCCGTCAAGTCCAACTGTATGCCACCGGGAAAACTCAGACTCTGACCCGTAAGACTGCCTACAGACGGCGGAGTTAAGCTGGGAGCAACTTGAGTTTGCTTTTGTACAGTTGTGGTGATCTGAGATTTCACTCCATTGGCTTGGGAGAACCCGCCGATAGATGGAATCGCCGGTGTAGTCCCGCTTGTGGGCAGTGTCGGTGCTTGCACTCCAGGTAGATTGTTTAAAGGCGCGCTCGATGGGGTTGTTGTTTGTCCCAATCCCGTCTGTTGAGCGGGCGCGCTGGTAGATGGAATCGCTGGTGTAGTCCCGCTTGTGGGCACTGGCGGTGCTTGCCCCCCAGGGACACTATTTAACGGCGCGTTCGACGAGGTTGGTGTCTGCCCCAAATCCGTCAAATCCAACTGAATGCCACCGGGAAAACTCAGGCTCTGACCCGTAACACTGCCTATGGACGGCGGTGTTGGTATCTGGGCGAAAGATAATGAAAGGGTCCCTGAAAAAAACAGGACTGCAATCACCGAGAATCGGTAAAAAAACAGTTCACCCCTGAATGATTTTAATTTTTCTGTCATTCCACCGGTTCTATCATCACAGCACTACGGTATTTTGGGATGACACGGATTGGCCTTTTGCCAAACCGCCAACTGGTCATCCCAAGTTTTCTTTGCGCTTACACAAAATCCGCGTTTAAACCCTGCTGCTGTAGGGCAAATTCCACTCGCTGGAACGAAGAGAGGTCGAGCCGGTCGAGGAGATGATATCGGAGGAAGATTCGACGTTTTTTGGTCATCTACAATCAATTGTATAGCGCATCTCTCGAAAGCCCCATCCAGGGTATTTCCACATGTTGCTCTTGCCGTTGGACCAAGAATAAATTTACCCAAACCCGCTTCATCAACATCGAAGCAACAAGTGGGACTTGCTTGATCGCAGATGCGAACCTGACCAGGGCCTGGCGGTGGTTTGACAACCGGTGGCGGTGCCTGGACTACTACAGGTGGTGGAGGCGGTGCCTGGACAACCGGTGGTGGAGGCGGTGCCTGGACAACCGGTGGTGGGGCCGAAAACTTACACGGAAGAGCCTCCCAAGCCGCCAAATCCTGATTCCACTTTTGAAGACCAAGATTACAGAATGAGTCTTGAATACGGGCTAAAGGATTCGTACTCGCACCCGGACCAGTGGATGGTCGGCAAACCGCTGGAAGATTAGCCGGTCGAATGGGGCGAGGAATCGGTGGTCCTGTTGTATCGCAGACAGGAGCGGGTGGTGCTTTGACAACCGGTGGCGGAGGCGGTGGGGCCGCAAACTTACACGGAAGGGCCTCCCAAGCCGCCAAATCCCGATTCCACTTTTGAAGAGCAAGATTACAGTTTTGGGCACTTATTTTGTCAGAAAGAGGTGTACCAAGATTAACCGTTGGACAAACCGCTGGAAGATTAGCCGGTCGAATGGGGCGAGGAATCGGTGGTTTTGTTGTATCGCAGACAGGAGCGGGTGGTGCTTTGGCAACGGTCGTTGGTGCTGGGGCCGTGGTCGGTGGCGCAACAACTGGGTTCGTTGCGGTCGGTACGCCAGTCAGTGCGGTTAGTTTCTTAATATAAGTGCCCCACAAACTTTCTACTTGCGAAAAAGCAGTGTCAAATATTCCTAAATCACTGACAGTATAACAGTCAGTCAGAGTCAGGCTTCTTGCACCCGGTGGTTTTATAAAACCTTGATTTATATTCTTCTGTTTATTGTTTTTTGCTATTATCAAGTTCTGTAAAAGGACTGCCAGACCGCGTGCATCATTAGTTGTGATTGCCTTTTGCTGAAAAATGGTTATCAATGTCTGCATATCACGAGAGAAAGCCCCGGTTGTAGCTGTAGGATCGGGGTTGCAGAGATAAGGCATGTTTATCGTGCCATCGGCATTTAACTGCACGCCCGCTAACTTTTTGGTTTGCGAGGGAACATTTTGGAATTTTAATTCCGGAGGCTTGGGCACTCCTGTAGGTAATTGCGCCCAGGCGTTGGAAATAAAACCCAGCCCTGCAATGAGGGAAAACACCAGCGAAAGAACCAACGCTGAACGAGATAAAAACCTCAAGCCTGATGAGTAATTACCATTTTCAAATAAAGACATAAAGCTCACACCCTTAGTTTTTTAAAGATATGGATGATCTGTTAAGTGCTTTTTATAAAACACTTTTCAGCTTGTCTATCACCTTTTCAACTCATATCACAGTCAATTATTTGGCCGAATGTTTGATCCGCCCACCACAGTCGAACGAACTTGCCCTCTAACTTTATGCCAAATACTAAGCTCAGACAAAGTATTTGAATCCGTCGTCTTTTATATAGTTTATTTATGAGTTTGCAAGAAGAGACGCCGAGTACCGTAACGTATTACAGGTGCACCTTTTGCGCTTTATTAAGCGTTTCTTTTTTGTTATGTTTCTTCAATATTATATATATGGGTATTTTGCCAAGAAGCTAAAGCTCTGGCGGTATCATATCGTAAGTCTGAGCATAAAGTAGCACACAATCAGAGAAATTTATTTCTTATTTATTTAAATGGGGGTATTTATGTTTTTTTTGAAATTGGGATAAATCATCAGACTTGAGGCCATATTTTCGTGCAACGCTGGTCCTCTTGCTTCTGAGTTTCCTTTATATGCGGGCTGGGCTTTGTTTCCAACTCCTGGGCGCAAACACCTGCAGGAACTCCACCGATTGTCACATTTTGTTTTGATCCTCCCGCCCCTGTTCTAAATGTAGAAATCTTACCCGATGGCACCTTGAATCCGCCTTATCTCTGTAATCCCGATCCTCAAATCAAAACCGGGGATTTATTCCGATTTCTGGCGGGCGAACTGGATGCTTTTCAGGGTAACGAAGCACCGAATGCGCTAGACTTGCCTTCTCTAGAAAAACTCCTGGATCAGTTGAAAGACCGCGTCACCGTGAAAACGGATAAGTATTCAAAAACGCCTGCCATTCCCACCGATTCCACGAGCGTGACCCTGAATGACTGTTATACAGATGCCGAATGGAAACTCTTCCAATCGACTTTTGGCCAAGTTGCATGTAACTGGTTGAAACATTTCAATGCCCCACATTTATGTTCTCCTGAACTACAGCAAGCCGCTAATATCCCTAACAATACGGCACCCGTGATCATCCTGAATGGTCCCGTCGGAGGTGGCGGTAGAGATAGGGACAGTTTACACGGACGCTGGTGCTACAGCGTCAGATGCAGTCGACAGCACATCACAAATCAAATAATTGTGAGGGATCTTCCGGTTGTAACGTCTAACCCCCTGCAGATAGACAATTATTAATAGAGCAAGGTAAGCCAGACATACCCCATAGAGTATGATGCTATGGATAGTAGCGGCACAGCTGTGCATCAAGAGGTCCGCTTTTTCTTGATTTATCCAATTGGGGTCCCGATACCGCCGACGTAGTATCACCCCAAGTGCTGATGTGAAATTTAAAGCAAGATTAAGGCCTGCACTGTCAGGAAAAGTTTGAATGAAACTTTAATAGCTACGTTTCAATCAGTGGTTACATGTTTAAATTAATACAGTTATAAGCAGTGGGTCCGATTAGAATTCAAAGTTATCTTGAAACTAAATACAGACTACGAATTATGGGGGTGGTTTTGCGGTTTATTGTGAGTTTTTGGAATGAAATGGACCACCAGTGGACCATTCAAAAAGAAAAGGAGCTACGATTTCTCGTAACTCCTTGAATTATTGGTGGGCCGTCTCGGGATCGAACCGAGGACCTACTGATTAAGAGTCAGTTGCTCTACCTATTGAGCTAACGGCCCAGAAATTTATTTTTTGCACGTTAGCATTTTGCCGGGCTGGAGTCAATCTACTTACTGGCTTTTATACAAATACTTGCATCTCTTTCTACTTTTAGCTTCTTTTGTGTCCATCGCTCCGCATCGCTCTATCATATCTCGGGGCAAAATCATCTCTTAAATCGAAACACTTTGCCATCTTTCGTTTGTTGCCTACCCGCCTGAAAACAATATCTGCTTGGGATTTCTGATGATTCGTGATATCAAACTTCCTATAACATCCTCAAATTTTCGAGGCAAATTCCTATGGTCGGCTTCTTCGCAAAGAAATTGCTGTTGCTTCTGGTTTTGACTCTTGGCTTGTTTGGCCCTGCTCCATGCTGGTCTGCGGGCATCGACGATATTGGCCCGCGCGATGGCTACATCGCTCCGCAATGGCAGGTCCCGGATAAACCGAAATCTCGCTTGAAACTTCGCGACAATGGCGACGATACGGTAACGGATTTGAAAACGGGTCTCACCTGGGCGCGCACGGACAGCTACGCGGACCTGAAACATTGTCTGAATTTTTACGACTCTCTGCAATACGTTGAAAATTCCACTACAGGCGGTTATGAAGATTGGCGTCTTCCTTCCATCGCAGAATTGGCCAGCATCTATGACAATGCTATCGACAATATCATGGCCTTCGATCACGATCCTGAAAGCCCTATGAGTCTGCACTCAATTTTTACGGATGGTGCGGCTTACTGGTACTGGTCTTCAGATTTCAGCAAAACGAAGTTGACGGATTGTTGCGGTCGGACCTTCTATTTTGTCAATGGGATGTCTCATATCCGCCGTTTTACTGTTTGCCGTCACGGGGGGGTCCGGGCGGTGCGTGGCCCGAATCCGATGGAACCGGGGGAGTAAATGGACACTCGTCTTCGAAATACATTCCAACTCCGTATTTTATTGGAAGAGCTTTCATATAATTGAGTGCTTTGCAAGAATCCATCTATGCTATAATCGACTCTAATCTCAGACAACCTATTTGAATGGCATTCTCATCTTTGCCGAGAGACTGCTTTTCAGCTGAATTTTATTAAGCGACGTAAAACCTTTAACGAAAGGACCAAATAATGGCTTTAAGACTAGGAGATGTGGCACCCGATTTTACGGTTGAAACGACAGAGGGAACGGTTAATTTTCACACCTTTTTGGGCAACAGCTGGGGCGTACTTTTTTCTCATCCCAAAGACTACACACCGGTCTGCACAACTGAATTAGGCCGAGTGGCAAATTTGAAGCCGGAATTCGATAAAAGAGGCGTAAAGGTTTTGGCTGTCAGCGTGGACGGTCTGGAATCTCATAAAGGCTGGGTCAAAGACATCAACGAAACGCAACATTGCACGGTCAATTACCCCATCATCGCTGACGAAAACAAACACGTAGCTGAATTGTACGACATGATTCATCCCAACGCCTTGAACAATCTGACGGTCCGCACGGTTTTCATTATCGGACCGGACAAGACCATCAAGTTGATGTTGACCTATCCCGCTTCGACAGGAAGAAATTTTGACGAAATCCTGCGCGTGATCGACTCTCTGCAACTCACCGCAAACCACAGCGTCGCAACGCCTGTGGACTGGAAATACGGTGAGGATTGTGTGGTCGTTCCTGCGATCAAAACGGAAGATATTCCAGCGAAGTTCCCCAAAGGTTTCACGGAAGTGAAACCCTATTTGAGAATGACGCCGCAACCAAATATTGACTAGGTTTTGACCTTCTGAAAAATCATTCGGGTTAAAAACTATTTCCAAAAAATGGGTTCGTCGATTCATAATCAACCAACCCGAGCTTTCTCACACGGGGCGTTTACGCGCCCCGTTTATTTCCGTGCAATTTAATGCAAAATTTTGAGCAAAAAATACATCTTCTGATTCGCCTTCTCGACGACCGCGATGACAAAATACGCGCTAAAATCCATGACGAACTCGTCGCCATGGGGGAAGATGCGGAACCGTTTCTGGAAATAGCCCTGCGTTCTGAAAACCTGCGGCTCCGATCTGAAGCAACGCGCGCCCTGGAATCTCTGGCTCCGCAAAAAATTGAGCGCAAGCTCCAGCGTCTGATTCCCAACGACAGTCGCGAATTGGATCTGGAAGAAGGTCTCCTCATTGTCATGGGCTTTGCCTATCCCGAGGCCAGTGCCAGTTCCGTTCGCAAAACTCTCGACACGCTTGCCGAAGAATTTCGAGCTTCACTTCCTGAAGAAGACGTTTCCGCTGAAGAGCAGGTCCGGCTCCTTGTGAAATTTCTATTTGTAGAAAAGGGATATATCGGAAACTTTAAAGATTACACACATCCGGACAACAGCTATTTGAACAAAGTTCTGGAAAGAAAACTGGGACTCCCCATCACCCTCTCCGTACTCTGCATGCTCGTCGCCAAAAGGCTGAGTTTGCCAGTAGCGGGCGTGGGTCTTCCCGGGCATTACATTATCCAATACGATTCCCTGTCCGACCCGGTCTACTTCGATCCTTTCAATAAAGGCTCCGTTCTCAGCACCGCAGAATGTTGTGAGATCGCAAGAAAGTCGGGCTACAGTTTTGAAGAACATCATTTGATCCGCTCCACCCATCAAGAAACGCTGGTACGGATATTGAACAATCTGGTTTATGCCTACGTTCGCGCAGAGCAGGAAGACAAAGCGCAACAGGTCAAACGGTTTGCCAAAGCCGTTATGGGTGCCAGCAAAGACTCGCACCCATCCAATAAAATTTAACGATCTGTGCAGACATCACAAAACGGCAGGTTCCTATTCCCCTCCGCAGGGGGGACACAAATTCTGATAATGGGCGCAAGAACGGCCCATCTGTTTGACGAGGAAAGATAGCAATGGTCGATAAGAAAGTCGTCGTCACCGGAGCCGGATCGGGCATCGGTCGTACGATCGCCAAACTATTGGCAGAGGAAGGTTATTCCCTGATCCTACTGGGGCGAACGCTGGAAACGCTTGAAGCAACCGCGCAAATTTGTATGCGCCCGGAGTATCACTTCTGTTACTCCTGCGATGTCAGCCAACCCGGAAGCGTTCAACAGGCACTCTCGGAAAGCGCGGCCTATTCCCTGTACGGCGTTGTCGCCAATGCCGGCATCGGCGGCGAGAACCATGCCGGGGACAATGACCGATGGGATGAAATCATCCAGACCAACCTCACCGGAAGCTATTACACCGTGCGCGACTGCCTGCCCTATCTCCAGCGCGACCTGTCCGAATACAAAAAAGTACTGTACCTTTCATCCATCCTCGCCCGACTCGGCGTGCCCGGCTACTCCGCCTACTGCGCGTCCAAAGCAGGAATACTCGGTTTGATGCGGTCACAAGCCGCCGAATTCGCACGCGATAAAATACTCGTCAACGCACTGTGTCCCGGCTGGGTCGAAACCCGAATGGCCGAAGAAGGACTGGAAGGATTCGCGCAAGCCCTGAACATCAGCCGCGACGAAGCCCATCAACTCGCAATGAAAGACGTGCCGCTCGGCAAAATGTCCACCCCGCTGGAAATCGCACACTACGTTTCATTTCTGTTCTCAGACGCGCAAACATCCATCACTGGGCAGACCCTCGACATCAACGGCGGAGCCCAAATGCCGTAACAGAAAATCCCGCCCTTCCCTTTAAAAATATCTCTCCCCCCTTTTCACTTCCATACTCCCAGAAAAAAATATTTCCCTCCATCGGTTATCAAAAATAATATAAAAATTCAAGATTTGACCCTTTAATACAGGGAATAATCAATTTATATTTTCATCGTCCGTTTGACTTTGCTTTTAGAAACTTTTGTTGTAATTTTTCTTCTTTTTTCCAGCCAACCATAGTAACTATCCACACCCAAATAGATTGCCAACGTGGCATCTGATAATGCTGTAAATGAGTGAGTATAATCATAACGAGTAAAATTGCTATGAGGTTCTCCTTTTTCTTTCCATGCATTGCCAATATCGCCTGATGCAAATAATTCAATACCCGTCAGTAAAATTATTCTATGCTTTGGTTTGTTGTTTTCGGACTCTCTGGACCACTCCACAAATTCTTTTAAAAGCAATTTTTCTTCATTTGAAAACTTTTCTCTGAGAACAGAAATAACCAAAACCGAACCCGGCAACATTTCCGCCGCCAGTTTAAGCTTTGATATGTCGTCAGCTTTAATTGTATTGACACCAAACGACTTAGCTTCACCTATAACCAATTGTGGGTCCATACAAGAATCAAACTTCCCTTCACTAGCAGACCACATAGCAAAGTCTATCTCACACTTTCCCTTATCTGAAACAAGTTCCAAGGCTGAGGAAAAATTGGCTGAATCATCAAAGCCTTTCAGTCCACATAATACTTTGATTGTTAGCAATGAAGCATAGGAGCCTCTTGCATAGTCAGGTATTGCAAAGGGACCAACAACCCTATACTTCCAGTTTTCATTGTTACTCCGTAAATCAGTCTGAGGAAAGTCATAGTTTTTTAAACAACGCTCGCACTCTAATACATAACCTACCGCATCTAATCCATTCCAGTTTTTGGCCCCACAGTGACCACAGTTAGTTTCAAGGCCAAGCTTCATTACATTACGTTTTGTATAATCGGATAGTTTAAGATTTGGCAAAAAGACATTTGCGAGACGCCTATTCAAAAAAGCTTTCCACTCCTTTATAGAAGCTGATCTGCCAGAGAAGTCTTCTTCTAAAATATCAGGAGTATCTTCTCCGCTTCGCCTTCTCGTTTGATGAGCAAGCTTATTAATAAATTCCAAAGATGGTTTGTCATTTAATAAATTCAATCCCCAAAGACCACCTAAACTATTAAGCATTTGTTTGGCAATGCGTCCAGGTTCAGATAAGTTTGCCTTAATCTCATATTTTTCTAACCATTGTTTAAACGCTTCATCATTCCTCATTAGATATACGGGTTGATTCCAATTTTTATGTTCTTGAAGAAATACCCAGCCTTCTTGAGTAATACCCACACGCTCCCCACCCATTCCCAGCCGTGGCCACTTAGAATCAAATGTGTTAAAAGGTAATACTGTAGCAATTTCATGTTCGCCATATACTCTGGGGATTATTACATTTGCCCAACGATGTTTAGAGCCAGTGTATCTCTCCGCGAAGTCTGGAGAGAGTGTTTCAAATTCTGTCGTTATATTTTTCCCTACTTTAATTGCAGAACGACAACAACGCTCTTCAGCCGTTATGTTCATTCGCCCATACTGTGGCCCATGATTATTAAATGGAGCATTCCATACAGGGTTCCTCCAATGTTTGAAATACCAAGAACCACTTGGTAATTCACCAAGAGCAGGCAAAACCACACTTTGAGCTTTTGGCTCAGATATGGACCTTGCCGTCTCAATAGTTAGATAATGCATAAGACCATTAGGATTATTTTCTAACGGGCGGTAGTTTCGTTTGATTAAGTCGATTAAAAAATCAGAAAGTTCAGCAAACCAATCTATTGGGACAGGAATTACAGGAGAGGACTCGATTCTAAGATTCCATAGATCAATTAGGTCAATAGGCTTTTTAGGATCAAATACATATATAATTGGTTCATGATGCCAGAATCTTTGCTTTTCAACATACATTTGGGTAATGCTAAACGGGGTAACTAATCCATCAGCATAAATATTCAACCATGTTTCGAAAGTGGACTTTACACCTTTTGGCTCGTAGACATTTTTGAATGCGTCTGATATATACCTGCCATGGTCATCATCAGGGTAGACACCAATACATGCCTCAGAAAACACATCACTATTTCCAGGAATATCTATGGCAGGATTCTCGTGTCTTAACTTAAAGCGGCGTTCATTTTTATACACAAACTTAAGGATATCGAATACACCTTGACCAAAAGCTGGTTGGCATACACCTCTATATTCCTTTGATATAAATTCGTCTAAGCAAATAACAAGATTACGAAATGAGGTGTTTGTTTTAAACGATTCCAAGCCTGCTTTTATGTGAAGGCCCTCTTCGGCCTCCACATATACATCTGGTTCAAAAAAGCGAATATACCCCTTTGCAATATCATATCCTTTCACATGTTCATCCCCCTTCCAACGCTTAGGGGTGGTTTTAAAAACAGGTATAATAGGATTGTATAAGCCACCCCATAAGCAAGAGTTCAATCGCATAATCTTACGTATCGACTTCCTGTCAGAGGGTTTAACAAGAAACCCTATTCTTGTTGGTCTCAGTCTAATATTTCCATTCAATTCAGACATAGGTTTCTTTTCTAATCCTAAGCCACATGTTGCTTCTCAAAGTCCACAGGGCCGAGGTAGCCCAAGTGCCAATATCGACATGGCCAATTATAGAACATTTCTATGTATTCAAAAACCTCTATCTTTTGTCTTCACCTCCTGACGCTACCGCAAAGTTTTCGTAGACTAATTCCACTTATTCCGTGGGCAAAATCGGTTGATCGTTCAGGCAAGTGAACCCTGCCATAAAAGTACGGTTGCTTGGGGTATTTGGTAGCGGCATCTCATGCCGTCATTCAGCTTGAATCGCGTATAGGTACTGGAGAGACTATGAGGCGATGCTCATAGCCTCTCGGCTGGATGGGATTATTTCAGTGCGGTTTTGGCAATTGCTTCAATGAAAGCGTCTACGAATTCTTTGGCGTTTTCGCCGCCGCGTGCGGTCAGGATTCTCGCATCGTTGACGAAGGGTTCTTTAGAAATCACGGCTTTGGATTTTTCCAGTTCTTTGCGTGTTTTCTTGTTGTCTTCGGCAGCGATTTCTATATCATCGGCCAGTCCTGCGTTGGTGATGGTTGGGGTTGCGGAACCGAAGGACCCCAGTATGAAACCGGATCGGTAGCGATCGGTGATGAGCAGGCGCACGAGTTTGTCTCCCCAAAGGTATTGCCGGGCTCCACTGCCGCCGATGAGGATGACGCCGTGGTACACGCCTTTGATCTGTCGGGTGCCGCGTCCGCTGGTGACGTAACTGTCGCCGGTGATGCCTTCCATCGCATCCACGATCAGCACGTCGGGCATTTGGCGTCCGGTTTTCATGCCGACGGCTTCTTTCAATTTGGAAGAGGCGATCATGCAGGTGGCCCCTTCTTCTTTCAATGGGAAATAGGTGTTTTCGAATTGCTCTTCGTCGTAATAATCCTTGGGTATGATGAACAGGATGTTTTTATTTTTTCCTTCCAAACGGCGCATTATCTAATCTCCCTCTATATTATTTCGACTGTGGGGGAATTTTCACCCCACCGTATTCTGATTTTTCTACAAAGTTTCCAAAGGGGTTCAGTCTAGCATAAAGTGATACAGGTAATGGTTGTTTTTTCCGTACACCTGCTCTGCTTTTTCTGACAGAAAGCGTTGCAGAATCTGCCTTTCATTGAGAGTGAATGCGGAGTCTTCGCCAAACACGTAACGTCCGTCGAACAGGATGTGGCTGATTTTTGCATTCCGCATTTCCCGGCTCAGACCCGCGACGCTGGGAGCTTTCTTCAACATATTCTGCAAGGTATAGGCTTCAAAAAAACTATCGCTTTTGAAGGGTCGCTCCAGCAGATAACCGTAGTTTTTCATAAAAACGAGCAGGACCTTGTCATCCTTCCCCAGGTTTTCATTGACGGCAACGAAGGCCGAATATTGCGGTATCTGCCGGCTGAGAAATTCTTCTCGGCTTTCGTTCTGCAACAAATAGGGAGTGGGCTGGATTTTCCTCCAGTACTGCAGGTCCTGCAACACATTGTAGAGCAATCCCAATGCCAGTACGGTCGTCAGGAGGATTTGTGAAACATACGGAATTTTTGCACCGTGTCTTTTAACACTCAAATTCTGGAGACCTTGCGCGAACAACAGGGCCAGCAGGGCCAGAGCGGGGATGAGGAAGCGTATGAACTGAAAATTGTAAAACCAGAAAATTGTCAGGAGCGATAGTGCCCCTAGCAGAGGAAGCTGTCTTCGCCGCAGACCCAATAAGGCCGGAATGGATAAAAAATAAAGGATACCAATGGAACCATCGAAACGGGTGCTGTTCGGTTCGGCAAAAAAGGTCAGGTTGACGGGCAGTTTCAGGAAATCCAGCCATCCCGTTCCCATCCCCATCATTTGATAATATTGGCTTTTGAGGGAGGAGCGCAAGAGGTCCCAGTTGATCCCGTTTTCGCCGCCCAGATATTGCATCAAAAAGGGAGCAAAAGGATTGCCTTCTGCAAAATAGAAATTTTTCGCCCACCAGGGAGCGAAGAATGCCAGCGTCGTCAGGGCAAACAATCCCACCTGCAATGCAATTTTCCTGAAACTTCCAGTGTCCTTATTTGCGATGACAATGGCGAGGAACACGAGTGGAAAGATAATGAACAGGGTGAGTTTGATGGCAACGGCAAAGGCCGCATAAATGCAAAGAAGCGCGAACCAGCCATTCTTGCGGCACGACTGCCATTTTTCCCAGGAGTACCAGGCCATGAAAACATAGAGTGCCGAAGCGACATCGACGTAAGTGGCGGCTCCGTACTGAAAAACAGTGGGAATTGAAACGAACCCGGCACTCGCGAAAAAGGCGTATCGCGGCGCAGATCCGTTTAGACAATACACATACAAGGCAAAGGCCAGAATCGCCAGACTGAGCCATGAAATGAACTGAGCCAATGTTTCGCCTCCCAATCCCAGACCGAACAGATACAGCATTTCAAACGGCAATGGGAAAAAGGAATAGACGTTGTCTGGTAACGGGACAAATTTACCCGCCGCCAGATAGGCTTTGGGCACAGCAAGGTGGTACACGAGCGCATCGGTCGCAAAATTCGGGAGCAAAACCTGAATCAAGCTCAATGTCAGCAGAAAAAGTAAGGCAAGGGCACTCACCTGCTCCAGAGGACTTCTCTGGAAAAGGGATGGCCTGAGGCCTGAGAGGTTTTGCCCGAACTTTGCGGGGCTAAAAATACAGACGATACCAGAGATTAGGAATAGTCCCAAAATCAGCCAGAATACGGCCGGATTAAAAAGTTCCAGATAACCCAGCAGAGTAACGCATTGAGCGAGGAGAACGAGCCCAAGCGTGAGATTGATCAAGATTCTTTCAGATAGGCGTTGAGGGGACACCCTAAGTTTCGCGTAAACAAAGTTTCCCGCAAAAAAAAGGGCCAGTGGGATGAGCGTGAATAGGAGGAGGTTCATTCCCATATTATATTATTTAAAAAGTCCCCCTGGCTCAGTTGCAATAGACTCAAAAGTCAGCTTGCAAAAATGTTGATAAAACGCGAGGTCTGGTTTGCAGATAGAATCAAGAGAGGTTCCCCTGATACCGACAACGCATTATATCCTATGTACTTATTACCATCACATACGACACTCGACACAACGAGGTGTGGGTGCATCCAGAAAGATTGAATTTCCCTCAATATAACATGGCATTGCGTTGTGGTAATGCGAAATTATTCGACAAAAAGTAGCAATATTTGAAATATAATTTTTATTGACACCCCTTCTGGATTGATTATAATGCGGTCTTCTTTTTAGAAGTATCGGAGGGAGAGAAGTCGCTTACAAAGGTTACAGAAAATTTGTAAAGTGATTAAGAGATTGGAATATATTTATTTCCTGTTGGCAATAGCCGGCTGGTTAGAGTTTTGAAGTCTAAGTATCTTTACAAATTGAGAGGGTATCTCAATCATTATCAAAAAGGAGAAAAGCAGATGAAAAAAGTTTTCGTATTATTTGTACTTGTTTTATTTAGCCTGAGCATTTCAGGTTCCGCCTTCGCTAGTGACTGTCCTCAACCGAGGAAGACTGCTTCTGCGCCTGGTGGAGACGCTGGCAAAGATATGACCGGCAAAGCAAACAAAGCCAATGGAGAAAAACTTTTCCAAAAAACTGCAAAGCCTATGGCTTGTGCGATGTGTCATGGTGCTAAAGGTGACGGCAATGGTAAATTGGGTGCAGGCCTGAAACCAAAACCACGAAACTTTACCTGTGCTGAGACAATGAAAGACATCTCTGCAGGTCAAATGTACTGGATCATCAAAAATGGTTCCAAAGGTACACCTATGATCAAACAAAATCTGAAAGACAGCGAAATCTGGGATGTTATTAAATACGTCCGCGAAGATTTGATGAAGTAAGATTTTTAGTTTATGGAAAGGCGGGACGCCAAGGCGTCCCGCCTTTTTTTGTGTCTTGAACTCTGCACAATGTTCGAATGCTTGCGAAAGGCGACCCGACCCCACAGCTCTGCAATTCATCCCCCGGTAGAGCCTTTTGCCACTTGCCAATAAACTCCCGCATTTGAAAAATCAATTCAGAAGATAAAATCTATCCGATCCAGAATTTTAAGAACCATCAGGGACAATTCGCAACGAATTGCTTAACCGAAAGTTCAAGCTCGGATCAGATTAAAGAAACAATGCATCCAACCGGTTTAAAATTTTACAGGTAGGAGTCTATCGGGAAAGCCTCTAGCCAAAGCCATCGGCCAAGTGTCGGAATGCGAGAGGGGGGACTCGAACCCCCACGGTTGCCCACTGGATCCTAAATCCAGCGCGTCTGCCAATTTCGCCACCCTCGCTTGTTTGTTTTTTTATGGAAATCAGGAGAGACAATCTTTCGATTGAGGAGCGGGAGCTTACCACAAACCCGTTAGATAATGATAGAACTGAATGACAATTTGCGCAATGGCCTGTAAGAGCATGACCAAAAAAGTGCCACCCACGACCAGAGCCACACCCGAAGAAACCTTCTCAGAAAAAGTCTCTTCTTTCATAAGGATTTTATACTCATCCGGCAATGGATCTCGCTCGTAGGCCAAGCTACGTTCGTAAGCCATTTTGCGTTCGAATGCCTGTTTCTTCCGTTTTGCCAAACCGGGTTTCCTCTACTCAAAAATATAGAATCGCATACAGTCTATTGTACTATAATTTTTATGTTTTTGCCTTCTCTCTCAACCTGAAAAAATGCCGGGGAGGATAAAATCCCTTAGCCACCGTGGTATTGGGATAGACCCAGGAGTGTTTGCCAATGAAGGTACCCGGACAGATGACAGCGTTGCATCCCAGCTCAACATGATCGCCAAGAACCGCCCCCATTTTTTCCATTTGTGCCCCCTCCTCATTCCCCAAACTCATGGGGCGAATGAACCCTTCTTCCTTTTCCTGAGACGTCCGAAATTGCAAATTGGCCAATCGCGAGCCCGCTCCCATATTGACATAGGAACCTAAAATGCTATCACCGATGTAGTTGAAATGACCCGCTTCAGAATGATCCATGATCACTGAATTCTTCAGCTCCGTGGCATGCCCCAAAACACAATGCCGTCCCACAAGCACATTTCCTCTCAGATAAGCACCTTGCCGGATGGCGGTATGGTCTCCAATAACAGCAGGCCCCTTGACAATCGCCGTGGGCTCCAGAATAACACCCTCCCCAAGCCACACCTGAGATCTTTCGAAATAGGAAGGTGCCGTCAAAGTCGTCCAATCCTGCACAAACAAGCCCTGCTCAGAATCTGAGATCCCTTCGATAGACGCAGACTTCTGCCGCTTGCTCTTCAGCAGTTCTTCGAGCAGAGAACCCAGATTTTTTAAAGGTTCCCACGCGTATTTGAACGAATTCAATAACGCATAATGTTCAAAATCTTCGGGCCGCTCAAAATAGGCACCGCCAAAAAGTTCTTTTGCTTCCAAGAGAGGTATCCTTTTGCCATCCGACTGATTCGAATTAAAACCTTCAGGTCAATTTGTTCGCCAACGCCTGACCCAGCCGATAGTCCAATCCATCCAACTGCCCCGACAAGGCAGACAGGATATCCTGAAGTGGGCCTGAGAATTCAGCATTTGAGGAAAAGTCACTCAACAGATAATTGTCTTTCAAACTTGGAAGTTCATTTTTAAGTTGACTCACTTCGGATTGCAAATTCGCAACCAGACCTTGTGTCAAATCCTCTTCCGACAACCGACCGATCAATGAATCCAAGGGATTTTCTAATTTGAACAACAATAAATTGAGCGGCTCGCTTCTGACAGAAGCATTGTTCGTTGGAGCCAACAATGCTTGAGAGATCAAGGCCGGCAATTCCTTTTTTACGGTATTGGCTTGATTTCGCACCGCTGTCAACAGGCTTTCCCCCGTAAAAGCAGAAGTATCTTCAGAGTCCGATGCGGAGGCATTGGGCTCCCCCGTCGGTGGAGAAAAACGGTTCCGTTGAGACTGGAATAAAATCTTGCTTAAATCTGAAATAGGATCGACCATGCAACCTCCAACAAATGTTACAAGTCTAAAATCTGTTACTGAACCTGATCATCGAGATCAGATGCACGCATCATCATAATATCGAGAGAGTCCTTAAGACGAATGAATTCTTTTACCAATTTTCTATACACATCACGGACCTCCGACAATTCATTTTTTCGTCCCATGCGCTCAATCATCTGGGCCAGATCACACACAGGTTCGGCGCAGATATTTCCAGATGCACCTTTGAGAGCGTGAGCAAATTTCTCAATGTTCGCCGCGTCAGAATCCATCACTGCTTGCTTTAAGTTTTTTACAATAGTGGGCGAATCTTCGAGGTAGATTTCGACAATCTCGCGAAACAATTCATCATCACCATCGCAATTTGCAAGTGCCACAGCTTCATCGTAAGTAGGAGGCAAAGAGGTCATAGAAATTTTCACTCATCATTGATGACGGGTTTATGAATTAGACCGACTTTCCAATCAAAGCACTCATCTTTTCCAATAATCGCTCCATGTTCACCGGCTTCGTGTCGTAATCGTTACAACCCGCTTCAAACGCCTTATCCAAATCGCCCTTCATGGCATGAGCCGACAGACCAAGAATGGGAATCTTGCAAGTGGCCTTATCTGCCTTCAGTTCACGCGTAGCGGTCCATCCATCTTTCACAGGCAGACTCATATCCATCAAAATCAAATCGGGAGCCTCCGACCTCGCCAAATCAACGCCTTGCTGCCCGTCGATTGCGAAAATCACATCATAGCCCTTTCTTTTCAGTCGACGCGTCAGCATATCGCGATTCATCTCATTATCTTCGACCAAAAGAATTTTATTATGCAGTTGCTCTTCCGTCATTTTCTTAAACAAGCGACAGCCTCATTACCCAACCAGAAGACAGAGACTAAAATTTTCAATACACCTTAGATACAACTTATCTTTTCACTACGTTAGCGGAGATCATCAATCAACAAAGTTATATTAGCTATCCATCGCCTCGTTATCAAGCAGAAGCTTTATCTAATGATTATTAAAAAAAAGCAAAAAGTATATTTTTTCTGAATGACTACCCTAACATGTTGAATAATATCTATTTTTAGATTATATTAGATTTTCATATAAATTATAGAAATAAACTATCCGCCTTTTTTAGGAAATTTTTTCGAGGTCTTATGAAACGAACGATTCTATTTTGTGCATTAGCAGTCAGTATCTTTTGGGCCGGAACCGCTACAGCATCCCCATTTTATTGTAGCGACTATCGCGGCGACATAGTAGATTTTAAAAAAACCGAGTCGGCAACCAAAATTGCTTTTGCTGGTTTCCAATTCAACGGAGCACCTGTTATTTGGGATAATGAATCTCTAGGTTCCGACTGGGACCCCGTTTTAAAACAATACGCTTATTATTACGAATGCGCCCGCCACGTGCTGGGAACCACTCTCCATCAAACGGGAAATAATTTTGAAGCTTCGGAAAACGTAAATAAAGCCGATTGCTGGGCCGCCGACAAACTGGCAATCAGCGATGGCGTTTCAATTGCAAAGATTGAAGCATTGCAAAATCAGATCAATGCGATGCCTAGATCCCAATGGGCCAGCTTCCCCGGTCCCGTTCGTCGTGTCAACCTGACGAAAGATTGCCGCTTAAAATAAACATTGTCTCAACGATCCCATCTTGCCCCTCTCTGAAAGAGGGGCAAGATCTTTTTACCCCTCCCTGTCCACCCTTCTTCAGAATCTGACATTGCTTTTTATTCCAGCCGCACTTGTGTACAATCATCAAGTCCCTTAAGCGATCAAGGAATCAAAATAATGTTTTGCCCCAAGTGCAAAAAAGAACAGACCTCCTCAGATTCCTGCATTCAATGCGGAGTCGTTTTCGCCAAGATTTCCTCTCATCAAAAGAATTCTCAGGATCCATCAAAATCCAAAATCAGCGGGGAGAACTCATCCTCCCACCTCCGCTCTCAAGCAGATTCCCCTCTTTTTTTTGAAAGTCGCTGGAATCCGCCAGCACCTTACGCTTTAGAAGCACTGAGCCTGCTCATGGCTTTGCTCATGGTTTTGATCGCCTCTAAAGGAATTTTTGCTCCCGACTCATTTATCCTCATGATCGTCCATAACATCAACCTTGCATTCCACGAAGCAGGACATGTCATTTTTGGAATTTTTGGGAATGAAAATCTGACCATACTCGGCGGCAGTCTTGGGCAAGTGTTGATCCCTGTAGTAGTGGCCGGATCGTTTTTTCTGAAACGCGATATCGCAGGCTTTGCTTTTGGCCTGTTCTGGATGGGAGAAAGTCTGCTCGACGTTGCCCTTTACATGGAAGACGCGCGCCTGCTTCAATTAGAACTCATTGGTGGCTTGGGAATGGAAGCCCACGACTGGCGCAACCTTTTCAATCATTGGGATTTGTGGCGAGTGGATCGCCAGATCGTGAGCATCACACGCTGGATATCGTGGCTGGGGATGCTCGGTGCCTGCCTCTGGCTGGTACGCAAAGCAAAATTCCAGGTTTCATAAACAGTTCCCCAAAAACATTTTCTTGAAACATTATGGGGTCAAATCTTGTATTCATATATTTAAAACGTATTTCAATCATCCTCGTAGCGAAATCCAAGCGCATCCACCCAGCGATTGACATCGCAAAACAAACCAACAACCAATGTTGCCTCAAGAATTTGATTGTGTCCAGTTATTCGTCCGGTGGCGCGTCGGTTTGCTGGCTATTCGGTTCGCCGGTTATTCGGTTCTTACGGCTTCTTTTGGGTCGAGGCGACTCGCCAAGCGTGCGGGGAGCAGGCCCGCTCCGATGGACACGCTCCAGAAGAACAGGGCCAGCAAGGCGAGGAATCCATAGGGATAGTGCACCTGAATGGTCCAGCCAAAGGATTGTTTGTTGATGACAAAAATCAGTAAATAGGAAACTGCCAATCCAGCGGTGAAACCGAGTACGGACCCGGTCACTCCCAGCAATCCCGCTTCTATGAGGATGACGCGCTTGACCTGATTTTTGAATGCACCCAACATCCGCAAAATTCCCATTTCGCGCTTTCGCTCAAGAACCAGTGCTACGAGGGTGTTGAACAATCCCAATGCGGCGACAAACACGGCGATCACTTCCAGTGAATAGGTGATGGCGAAGGTCTTGTCAAAAATAACGATGACATCTCTCCGTAATTCGGCATTGGATCGCAGGTTGAGGAGTGTGTCTGGAAAAAGTTTGAGAATTTCCTTACGCACGAATTCCAATTGCGTTTCGTCTTCGAGGTAAACAACGAAACTGTTGATCTCTGTATCTTTATAATATTTGATGAAGGTCTGACGATCGATGATGATGTATCCACGCTCGCGCGAGTAATCGAAATAGATCGCCGTGATTTCAAATTCCACCGGGCCTGCGGGGGTTTTCAATTTCAATACATCGCCCAATCGCTTCTCGTGTTTCAAAGCAAAGGCTTCCGAAACAATGGCTCGATTCTGCCCGACCAGTTGTTGTGCCAATTCGCTGACTGGCGGTCCTTCTTTGATGACCAGATTGCCGTAACGGGACAGGGCATTGAAATCCCCTGAACCGAGTGCCACAGGTTTCTCGTTGTAAGTGATGTCCATCGCGCGAAACAAATCCACTTGTTTGACACCGGCAATGGATCGTACGGATTCTGCTGATCCGGCGGGCAGTAAAACGTTATAATCAATATCACGGCCACCCGCAGGGCGCACATAAAGGTCCGCCTGCAAAGTCTGTTCGAGCCAGACGATGACCGTCTGCCGAAAACTATGCACCATGATGGACATACTGACAACCATCATGAATGCGATGGCCAGTGAAGAAACAGCCAGCGCATTGCGCCCCACATTTTGTGACAAATTCATACAAGCCAGAAGCCCCTCTGCGCCCAGATTCCTTTTACAAAATCCGCTCAAATGATCACGTGTCCAAAGCAATGCTGACGGTGTGGAAAGGGAGATTCCCAGTATGATAAGAAAGACAGCAAAAAATCCAAAATAAGGGAAGCCGTCCAGTGGTGGGGCCAGTGAGCACAGCCCCGCCAGTACGAATATCACGAATGCCATCACATTAAGGCTCTGGTTACCGCGAAAAATTTTCAGGTCGTAACTGCCGCGTCTCAGAACCAGAGTGGGTGCGGTGCTGGCCGCATCCCAGGCGGGGATGATGGCTGAAAACGCAGATGCCACGATGCCAAAAATGAAATGCGCAATGGCTTGATCCCAGTGAAACTCTACGGCTTCTGCGTAATTGGGTGCGTATAAATTATTGACGGTTGTCGATACGGCAATCAGTGAAAATTGCGCGAGGTAATGTCCGAGCCACACGCCCAATGCAGAACCCACAATGCCGATGAGGGTGGCTTCCAAAATAAATATTCCAGCGGGAAGATAAGGCGAAGCTCCGAGAGCCCGCAGGGTGCCGATTTCAGAACGACGGCGCACCACAGAAAGCGCAACCATGTTGTAAATCAAATAAAGTGCCACTAGCAAAGCAACAAAACTCAATGCCGTCAAATTATACTGGAACGCCCGCAACATCTTTCCTACCTGCTGTGTTTTACGTTCGGGGCGGTCGAAGCGCAAGTAGTCGGGCAAGACATGCAAAACCCGCGCGCGAATTTTTTCATAATCTTCATTGCCCACAAACTCGATGTCAATACGATCGAGCTTGCCCACACGGTCAAAAACCAGTTGCGCGGACGCGATGTCCATGATCGCAAAATTTCCATTCAAGGCACGGGCCATGCCTTTTTTTTCCAGGACTGCGTTTACATTGAGTGATTTGATTTTTCCGTTGATCAGGAATTCAATACGATCCCCGGGTTGAAAATGAGTTCCGGGGATGAATTTTTCAGGGAGAACAATTCCCTTCGGGTCCAGTATCAAAGGGAGCAGACCCTTGAGATTTTCTTCTTTGGTTTTGACAAAGAAATCGCGTCGGCTACTGTCTCGCAACAAGTCTGTCCCCAGTATTTCAACGGCTTCACCGGATTTTTGTTCGACACCATAACCTTCAATCACAGGATAGGCTTTGATCCATTCTCGCAATGGCAATAGTTTGCTGAAAACCAATTCGTCGAAAGTAGTCCCGTCTGCATGGATCACCGCGTCGGCCTTACCCAAAGCCTGATCCACACTGTTCTCAAAGGAGCGCATGGTCTGCAGGTTGGCCAATTGAATACTTAAGAAAACGGCCACACCCACGGCCACACCTAAAATAGTTATGAACAAACGGAAAGGGTCCGCACGTAAGGGGCGAAGGACCAGACAAACGAATAGATCTCTATAGCGGAGAGTTTTCACTTCAGCGTGTGGATGAAAGTCGACCGTCACGAATTTCCCAACAACGGTTGCCATGCTCCATGATTTGTGGATTGTGGGTTGCCAGAATGACCGTCGCTCCAAAATCGGCGGCCGCTTGCTTCATTAAGTCAAGTATTCGCGTACCATTTTCAGAATCCAGATTTCCTGTGGGTTCATCTGCAAGCAATGCAAAGGGCTTGGGAGCAAGAGCTCTGGCGATGGCGACTCTCTGCATCTGACCTCCCGATAGTTCTGCTGGAAAAGAATTTGCGCGATCCAGTAAACCAACGTAGTCGAGCAACTCACTGATTCGTTCTTGCCCTCCTTCTGCCTTGTCTGCAAGCAGGAGCGGAAGTTCTATATTTTCCCAGACCGTCAGCGTCGGCAACAGATTGAAGAACTGGAAGACGAATCCAATTTCCGTTCGTCGCAGTTGCGTGCGCTCTTTATCATTCATACCCGACAGCGAATAACCTCGAATGGTGATTTCTCCCTGATCGGGCTGATCCAATCCGCCAATGCAATTCAACAGAGTGGTTTTACCTCCACCACTGGGGCCCATGAGAACAGCAAAATCGCCTGCATTCAATTCGAGGCTGACATCATCGAGTCCGATGATTTTTTGCCCACCTGCCGAATACGATTTGCAAACATTTGTCAGTCGAATTACATTTTCGTAGGCATTCATAATCAATAAAATTTAAAGAATTGTGAGTCATGTTTTTAGAAAAAAATCTGCCACCACTTCTTGAACAGAATAACCTTTTCCTTGTTGACAAAAAAAGTCAAAAAGTCCGTTACTGTCTGGACAAACCAACGCGACGGCAGGAAACATTCAATCAGCGATTTTTTCGTTTTAGCTTGAAGGGATGACGGTCGAGTTCAAACAGTGCCGGTATCATAAACAGAGCGCACAGGGTGCATATAATGATCCCTAATTGAACAATTGTAGCGATAGAGCGAATGCCCAAATGACTCGCCACGTTCAAGCTGGCATAACCGGCAAGCGTCGTCAGTGCGGATAGCAAAATAGCACTGCCGGTTTCTTTGACAGAGCGAATGCTGTCTTCTGGATTATAGTCCAGGATGTGGTGTGTCAGGTAAACACAGTGGTCCACCATGATACCGACAATTGATGGCAACATCACAAAATTAATGAAGTTGAGCTTGATCTGGAAAACACTCATCAAGGCACCTGTCAAAGCCAGACCGATGAATAAGGGCAAAGCCGTTTTCACAGCATGAGTAAAATTTTGCAGATCCAAAAGCAAAAGTATGAACACCAGTACAACTGCTGTCGCAAAGGCCTGCGGACCTTTATCCTTCACCCAGTCCATAACTTTCGCCGCGAGCAGGTTTTCATTCAATACTGAAAGTTGAATATTTTCCTTCTTCATCTTTACCTTCAGTTCGGTAATTTCCCGTTCCAACTGATAGATATTGCGGATATCAAAAAAGTTCCTGTCTGCAGGAGAAAATACCAGAGCCAGATAGTCTGGCCCTGCCGTGAATTTTTTGCGAATGATCGCAGGAATATGATTCTCATCAAAAGGATTGGCCGCCAACAACTCTTTCAAACGATTGACTCGGCTTTTACCCAGTGCAAGCAGGATGATGTCTTCATCCAATTCAAAATTCTCTCGAATTTCATCCAAAATATCTTTTTTGCTGTTGTACTCCATGCGGCTGAAAAGATTCAGGCTTTGACAGGCTCCAATGGTTGAACGCTCACCATTATTATTCTTGATCTTTTCCAGTGCCTGATGAATATAAAACAGGTTTTCTTTTTTCGGTGTAAGAATCACTGTTGGAGAAAAGGCGTAACCAAAGTCTTCCGTCGTCTTGGTTTCATAGTCTGCTTCTGGAGAAACACCGCGCAAGTTTCTAAAATCGTATTCAAACTTTATGTCGGGGATAAGAAACAGGCTCGCAATTCCTAACAAAATGAATAACGCCGTGAGGAAATAAGGCGTATTGGAATAAAGATTGGATATCTTCAGAGAAAACATCCGTGGTGTGGGTTTCCGCAACCAATGGATTTGATCGAAATACAAAACCAACGCAGGAAAAACGAAAAAATAAGTAACAAACGCTGAAACAATTCCCATCGTAGCGATCAGACCAAACTCTGAGAATCCTCTAAATTCCGAAAAGATGAGGATTGAAAAAATTACCGCTGTCGTAAGCATTGCCATCAAGCCCGATCGCCCGACCTGCACGACCACCAATTCCAGAGCAGTGGCAAGGGGTTGCTGTTTGAGCAATTCTTGTTTGAGTCGGATATACAGATGAATTCCAAAATCGATTCCCAGTCCGAGTAGTATTGCGACCAAAAACCCGGAAATAATGTTCAATCCACCCACAAAAAAACGTGCCAGAGCAAATGTGTAGGTCATCGATAAAAGCAGAGGGAAAAAAATCAACGGCAATGAAAACAAGGAACGGGTATAGATATAAATAACAAATAAAGCCACACTACCCGCGACGACTGCCGAGCGTGACAGGTCTTCCATAATCATCGCATTTTCTTCGAGACGTACAATTATGGAGCCGGTGAGTCGAATCTTGAGCCCGGGCATTTTTTTCCTCCAACCCGAATCTGTGACGACTTGTTGGATGTTCTTAACAAAATTTTCGGTGAAATCTGTATCCGTAACCGTGCCTTCGGGTTGTACGAAGATATAAAAATTACGTTTGCTTTTCCCCTTGGCGAAAAAATTCTCGTTCCGCTTCCCCTTGTAATACGGGTTCAGTGGTTCAAAAAGATGATATGCACTGGAAAACGCCTGCAGGCGCTCGGGATTAAAATCTTCTGCCCCGGATATAAATAATCCTCCAAATTGTTCACGAGCATAATCGATGGCTTCGTCCATCAATCCTGACAGTTCTTTCAGATTCTTGCGCGAAACTAAAAGCAACTGACGGTCTTCTAAAAAATCCTTGGGTAATTTGAAATCTACGAATCGTACTTTGGGAATCGATTGTAAGCGTGAAGCAAGGTCTTCAACAATCACCTCCGCTTCTTTTTGTTCCAAATCTTCAAGAACAATCACCAGCGGCCCCGAACCTCCTGTTTTCGTGGTTACTTCATTGAACTCCTGGACCAGAGGAAGGTTCTGGGGAAGCAATTTGTCCATTCGAGCATCAAAATCCAATCCCATCGCGTACCAAAGAGAAAAACCACTGAGCAAACACGCGACCAAAAGAGTGCGCTTGGGGTGACGTTTGCTGACATTCTGGAAGCACCACTTCAAAATATTTTTCATTAATTTTCTACCTCAGGACTTTCATCAACCGACTCTTTAGGAATGAGGTAGCGATGCAAAATCAACGTCAGAATAAATTGGACTGCCATCACCACTGCAAGTGGGTCCAGAATCAAATCCAGAAAACCAAACAAACCGAACAACGCGAGTAGGAAAAGGCATACCTCGTGTCCGTTCCAACGCCACAATAAAATCAGGGGTTTGATGCTTTGGCAAAACGCTTGACGTTGCGTTTCTGTCAAGATATGCCCGATCCCTCTGCGTTCGGCCTCTTTATCGTAAGCTTGCAATGAAGAACAATGACCATGAAAAATCCATTGCTGAAATTGCAAATAATAAAAGTACACCTTCAAAATAAAAATCCTGTTTTCATTCCAACGACCGTACGCATTGAAAATTTCTCGGCGTGCGCCATCGTTTCCCTCTTGAACTTTTGCGGTAAAATACTGTTTGCAATAATCAAAAGAAATCGCTTTGAGGATAGAGAAAATAGTGATGACGGTGAGCGCAAGGGAATGGTCAGGAAAAGCAATCCAGACTCCCCACACCACCGCAAGGTAAGCAATGTATCCACCAATGCCATCCAGAAGGCGGCCCCATTCGCTCGACTGTCCGGTCGCACGAGCCAACTGGCCATCGACGCAATCAAAGATCAAAGAAAGCTCCAGACACACACCGCCCAAAAACATTCCAGCAGGTGTTCCTTGGGCAAAGGCCAATCCTGAAACAATGCCCAATGCAACAGAAATGTAAGTGACCTGATTGGGAGTGATCGAAGTATTTTTCAATCCATCCACAATTTTCGAAGAGATAGGAATATGGAAATAGCGATTGACCGGTTCCACAATATCAAGCAATACATGGTCGGTCGATTGAGGGATGGCCATACTTTGATTTTAGAGCATATATAAAAATTCACGAATCACGCAGAAAAACCTCTGGATTCATGAAAAAAATTATGCCGAATTACAATAATTAAAAGGACACTTTTCACAGCCATCGTTGTTGAAGATGCCAGGCAAAGGTGTTTTCCAAACCATCTTTCAGATCATACATGGGATGAAATTGGAAGGTCTCAAAAAACTTTTCTGACGATGCTGTCCAGACACTTTGGCGGATATCAATCATTCTCTGTCGGTCCAGAAGCGGTGCAGAATCTCTAAATACATGAACAGCTTCCAGCAACAGGGCCAAACCTGTCATTGCACTCTCTGGTATGATGATCTTTCTTGCGGTTTGATTCAAAACAGACAACGCTTGCCCGGCCACATCATCCCATGAATAATTTCCACCATCTGTTACAAAGAAAGTTTGGCCCCCACCCGCCAGTGGATTTTCAGCAGCCACAATCATGGCCCGCACAAGATCTGTCGAATGTATGAGTGACAAATAACGTTGTCCTGCACCTATTTGAATTTGCCATCCGCGTGCCAATTGCTTGAGATACTCGAAAAAATTTTTCTCTCGCGGTCCATAAACCACCGGCGGACGAAGAGTGACCATGGGAAGCTCGCTCGCAAATTTCAGAGCTATCTTTTCACCTGCCAATTTCGACTGGCCGTAATGCGTCACCGGTCTGCAAGCGGTACTCTCGTCTACCGTCTGTCCCGTTTCCGCAGGTCCCACAGAGGCCAGACTGCTCAAATGTACAACAGCCCGCAATGTTTTCCCCGCCAAATCAACAGCAGAACGATAGAGCGATTCGCAAGCATACGCATTACAACGAAAGAATTCCGCCCGGGTCTTTGCGATGGTGAGACCGGCGCAATGAAACAAATAGTCCGCCCCATCCAACCATTTTGCAGGCAGTTCACTTGCATTGAGATCGCCTGTAAAAACACGAATACCACGGGTCTGCAAATATTGAAGGGAGCTAGTGGGTCTTACCAATATCCGCACTTCGCAACCGCGTTCCAGCAATGCGTCGACCAAGTGCCCGCCAATGAATCCGGTACCCCCCGTTACGCAGACAACGGATCTATCCAGTTTTTCAGATGATTTCATAAATTCGATGACGCTTGTATTCCCAGCCGCCCAGCCGTCGAAGGGCCATCAACATCGGTTCATTGTCTTCCAGCATCCACGACATTTCACAATAGGGAACACCATTATCAAGAAACTCCTGAAAGGTGTCGTGATACATGAGCACATCGATACCCTGCCTTTGATATTTTTTTTTTACACCCAGAGTCAGAACTCGCCAAAAATCTACTTTGCACATGCCATATAAAAACTGCGCCCATCCAAAAGGAAAAATTTTTCCATTGAGCGGCTTGATGGCTTGATTGACATCTGGAATCGTCAATGAAAAACCGGCAGGCTGACCATGCACTTCTGCGATAAAACAGTATCTCGGATTTACAATTTTCTTCATCTCTTTTGCTGCAAACCAGAATTCCGCCTTTGACATGGGGGAAAATCCCCAGTTGTTACTCCAGGCAGAATTGTAAATATCCCAAATAGTTTGCACTTCACTTTCAAAACGGCTCATGTCCAGCCTGCGTATGCTGAAGTGATTGCGAAGACGTATTTTCTTTGTGGCCCGGGCGAGGTACTCCGGAATTTTGTCCAGCTTCAACTTGAAGGAGAGTAAGTCTTTTACTTTTACAAGCCCCCAGCGTTCCATAAACTCTTTATAGAAAGGAGGATTGTAGGGAATTCCAAAAGTAGGGTCACTGTCAAACCCTTCGACCAGCAAACCACATTCGTGATTGCTTGATAGATTCATGGGTCCGCGAAGACGATCAAATTTTTGTTCCCGACTCCAGGCATGCGCCTTATTCAAAAGAAGTTTCGCAACACTGAAGTCCTCTATACATTCGAACATTCCGAAAAAACCGACACGTTCCTTATGGAATTCGTTGTACGTCCGGTCTTCAATCACAGCAATCCGCCCCACTGTTTTTCCATCTTGAATTGCCAGATAAAGTTCGACCTCAGCAGTTTCAAAAAATGGATTTTTTTTAGGATCAAAAAAAATCTTGCGTTCAAATTTTAAGGGAGAAACCCAATGAGGATCGTCACGGTACAACCACCCAGGCAGTTCAATGAAACGCTCCAGGTCGTCGCGCCCCGCAACTTTGACAAGCTCAATCTGCATATCAGCGATGGATGATTCCTAACTCGATACCAAACTTTTTAAAGGAATTCAAAACATAGTCCAAATCCTCACGGGAGTGAGTGGACATGAAACTGGTGCGGATCATTGCCTGTTGCGATGGAACCACGGGAGATACGGCCACGCCTGCAAATACGCCGTCCTCGAACAACAATTGATTCATAAACAACGTGAGTGCTTCGTCTCCGACTTTGATAGGAACAATAGGAACAATATTGTTATTGACCTGATACCCCATATCGAAAAATCCTTTTTTGATATAGGAAGTATTTTCTCCAAGTTTTTCCTGACGCCATGGTTCTTTGATGAGAATATCCAATGCCGCCAATACCCCCGCAACCGAAGCGGGCGGCAATGCCGCCGTGAATATAAACGCAGACGCTTTATGACGAATGTATTCTGTGACCTTTTTATTGGAGGAAATGAACCCCCCGATCGAACCAAGGCTTTTAGAGAACGTCCCCATATAGAGATCGATTTCTTTTTCCAGATTGTAATAGCTGGTAACACCGCGCCCGCCATCACCGATGACACCCAAACCATGCGCTTCATCAACCAGAACAACAGCACCATAATCTTTTGCAAGTTTGACAATTGCCGGCAGGTTGGCGATATCGCCACTCATACTGAAAATGGTATCTGTAATAATAAGTTTACCGGGAACGTCGCGGTATTTTTTCAGATAATACTCAAGATGCTCCATATCATTATGATGGTAGCGCATCGTTTTGCCTGGAGAAATGGCGCAACCTTCATAAATACTGGCGTGATTTTCCCGATCAGAAAAAGCCACATCTTTTCGACCCAAAAGACAGCTGATAGTTCCTTGATTGGCTTGAAAACCCGTGGACATAACGATCGAATCTTCGCGCCCTAGAAAGTTGGCGAGTTCGTTTTCAAGTTTTTTATGCAAACTCAGAGTGCCATTAAGAAAGCGGCTACCCGTACAACCCGCACCAAAACGATCGAGCGCATCTTTCGCGGCCTCGACCACTCGTGGGTCTTGCGTTAACCCCAGATAATTGTTAGTGGAAACCGTTACGACTTTTTTACCATCAATAACAACTTTAGAACCCTCTGCGGCTTCGATTTCACGAAAATAAGGATAGATTCCCAATTCTTTGGCTTGATCGGGAGCGTCATAGCTTTTACATTTTTCCAACAAACCTTCGTTGTTATTTGCAGTCGAACGCAAATGAGCATTCTGAAAATCAAACTTGGTTTTTAGGAGAGAAATAATTTTGTTACGCTTGCGATGGAGCACATCATCCAGCTCATTGTCAGCGGCGATTTCTTGTCGAATGTCTTTCACAAAACTCACGGGGCTAAAATGGATAAGATATACCTCCCATTCTATTTTAATGGCGGGCAATCTCACTGTAACATTAACAGGTTCAATCCACAAGAAATCTATATTTTTTTCAACAAACAGAGGGGAATACAGGGATATCTGGAAATCCCCGCATCATTGCCCTGACCAACACGGGCATGACAGTATTTTAATAATCGATTGATTTTCAAATAATTAAAAAGAAATCCCACCTGCTTTTCAAACCTATTAACAACTGCATATTTTCCTAATAGTTACGAATGATGACCTCTTCCTGCTCCAGCAACCCGAATACGATCTGTTTTCCAGCTTGAAAGAGAAACCTTGTTTATCGTATCATTAGCCATCCTGCCAACTTGAAGGCTCTCAGACCCCCAAGTATGACTTTTCCCAGAAGGAACCGTCGGCATTTTTTCTCACCTTATGACTCTGATAAATCTCTAAATTTCTGGGCGCAATAAAGCCATTGATAATTGCCTCAGGCAAAGTCTATAATTCACATTTGTCCTTAAATTTACCCGCAGGAGCCCATGGAAACCAATAACGAATATCGATTTTTGAAAGCATGCCGAGGCGAGACCACAGATGTCACGCCCATCTGGTTCATGAGACAAGCCGGTCGCTACATGAAGGCTTATCGCGACTTGAAAGAAAAACACACTTTTCTGGAAATGTGTCACACCCCCGAACTGGCGGCAGAAGTGACTCTGCAACCTCTGGATGTTCTCGGTGTCGATGCCGCAATCATTTTTGCCGACATTCTCCTGCCTCTGGAACCCATGGGGACAGGGCTGGAATTTGCAGTCGGCGACGGACCCGTCATTCCCCGACCCGTAAAGACTGAGAAAGACATCGACAACCTTCGCCCCGTCAATGCCAAAGAGCAAATGGGCTTTGTGGGCGATGCCATAAAAATCGTGCGGTCTGAGATCAACGGTAAAATCCCCTTGATCGGTTTTGCCGGTGCCCCCTTCACTTTATGCAGTTATATGATTGAAGGTGGAAAATCCAAGGAATTCAAAGACACAAAAATGATGATGCTCGAACGCCCCGACCTTTGGGAAAAATTGATGGACAAGGTTTGCGCTGTTCTCATTGACTACTTGAAAATGCAGGTCGATGCAGGCGCACAAGCTCTGCAATTGTTCGACAGCTGGGTCGGTTGCCTCAGCCCTTATGATTACGAACGATTGATCCTGCCCTACACCAAACGAGTGATCGAAGGCGCACAAGAAACCGGTGTTCCCGTCATCAACTTCAGCACCGGGACCTCTCCAATGCTCAATCTTGTCAAACAAGCTGGCGGTGATGTCATCAGTTTTGACTGGAGAATCAACCTCGACGATGCATGGAAGACGCTCGGTCATGACCAACCCATTCAGGGAAATCTCGACCCGTCTGCATTGATGGCCCCCATTCCCGTTATCAAAGAAAGGGTCTTCGATATAATGCAACGCGCGGAAGGACGACCGGGGCATATATTCAATCTCGGTCACGGTATTTTCCAGTTCACCCCCGTCGATCATGTCAAAGCCGTTGTGGACATGGTGCACGAATATCGGAATGCGTGATTCGGGGAATTCAGAAGCACCCATAGGCGTCTTTTTAATGGCGCATGGCGCACCCAACAGCGTGGACGATATCCCCCAATATCTGAAAAATATTCGGGGGGGAACCGAATCTTCTGAAGAAGTTGTACAGATCATACGTGATCGCTATACGGCGATTGGAGGCAGTTCGCCTTTACGCGAAATCACCACCCAGCAGGCACAGGCACTGGAAGATTTCCTGAATCAGGGCGAAACCCGGTTCAAGGTTTATTTCGGGATGAGAAACTGGAGTCCCTACATTCTCGACTCCGTTCGCCAGATGATCGAGGATGGCGTGCAAAAAGTCTGCGTCATGTGCCTGGCCCCGCAATACAGTACCTGGAGCACGGAACTCTATTTCAAAGCTTTTCGTACCGCATTGAAAGAATGCGGGGCCCCTGAGATGGATGCGCGTTTCATTGGCAGTTGGGCCGACCATCCCCTGTTGATCGACGCTATCGCCGACAGATATCAGGTCGCGCAAAAAAAACTGCAAGACGAGGGCTGGGAAAAAATCTACACCATATTCACCGTTCACAGTATTCCCGCAGAGTCGTTGGACTATGGCGATCCCTACGCGAACGAATACAATAAAACCGTCACGGCACTGCTCAAGAAAATTTCACCCGGAACATGGTTTCAGGCTTATCAAAGTCAGGGAATGATTCCTGTCCCTTGGCTTGGCCCCACCGTTGAATCCACGCTGGACAAAGTCGCCCGGTACGGAAGACGCGCCGTTCTGATGGTTCCCGTCGGTTTTGTTTCCGATCACATCGAAGTTTTGTACGACATCGATATTGAATTCAAGCGATACGCCGAAACACGCAAGCTCGAATTGCGCCGAACCGAGTCTCTCAATCTGTCCCCCTTGTTCACCGAAGCTCTGGCCGCCATCGTTTGGGAACATTTGATATAGTTTTACAAACGGAACAGCTCGATTTTTTCATCCCTATTCAAGCCATACATTATGAATTCTCCCTTGTTAAACGAACAGCAAATGGAGGCCGTCCATTGCACCGAAGGTCCTCTCATCGTCATCGCCGGTGCCGGATCAGGCAAAACCCGGGTCATCACCCACCGCATTGCTCATTTGATTCTGGAACGCAACATCTCATCCGATCAGGTTCTCGCCATCACCTTCACCAACAAAGCGGCGGGAGAGATGAAAGAGCGCATACGACAAATGATCGACCTTTCGCAATCACCGTCCTGGATCAGCACCTTTCACTCCTTCTGCCTGCGAATTCTCAGACGTCACATCGACGCACTGGGCTATTCCTGTGATTTTGCGATCTACGATTCGCAGGACCAGTTGACGCTGATCAAGCAGTGCATGAAAACAGCAAATATCGACGCCGACTCCTTTCCACCGCGCACCCTGCTTTCCTGCATCAGCGGATTCAAAAACGATTTCCTGTTTCCGGAAAACGTCAATCCCGAGTCCTTTTCCTACGGCAACAAGTACCGGGCCGCAGAACTGTACCCCCGTTATCAGGAAGGCTTGCGCAAAAACAACGCCCTCGATTTTGACGACCTGCTCATCCAGTGCGTTCGACTGTTTCAACAATCCAACGAAGTTCTCGAACGCTACAGCCATCAATTTCGTTATATTCTCGTGGATGAATTTCAGGACACCAACGCCACACAATACAATCTCGTCAAGCAATTGGCCCAAAAGCACAACAATATCTGCGTGGTCGGCGACGACGATCAAAGCATCTACCGGTGGCGCGGTGCCAACATCGAGAACATCCTGAATTTTGAAAAAGATTTTGTCGGAACCCGCACCATCAAATTAGAAGAGAATTATCGGTCCACGCAAAACATACTCAAAGCCGCTTCCAGCGTCGTAGCAGAAAACGTATCAAGAAAACCCAAAACCCTGTGGACTCAGAATGCAGACGGCGATCTCATCGTTTATTACCGTGCCCGCGATGAAATGGACGAAGCCGAATACGTTTGTGGCAAAGTTCAAACCTTGAATCAGGAAGACGCGCTCTCCTTTGGAGATATGGCCGTTCTCTACCGCACCAACGCCCAGTCCCGGGTGATGGAAGATGTTTTGCGCCGATGGAAAATTCCCTACCAATTGATCGGCGGACTCAAATTCTACGAACGCAAGGAAATCAAGGACATCCTCGCCTACGTCAAAATCATCATCAATCCCGGCGATTCCATTTCCCTGAAACGCATCATCAACGTACCCGTACGCGGCATCGGTAAAACATCCCTCGACAAACTGGATGAATACTGCGCCCGCACAGGACTCAGCATGAGCGAAGGACTCCGGCAAGCCGAACGCGACCGTTTTGTCGCCCCCGCGGCCGCACGCAAAATGAGACAATTCATGGAGATGATCGACGATCTCGTCGCCTACCGTGAAGAAAAGTCCGAAGCCGATTTTTTTCGTGCTGTGATGGAAAAAAGCAACTATGCACCGGCCCTGCGCGATGAAAACTCTATTGAAAGTCGTTCCCGACTCGAGAACCTCGAAGAATTGATCTCCGCCATTCAACAGGCCGAAGAAGAAGGACGCAGTCTGCAGGAATTTCTCGATTCCTGTTCCCTGATCGCCGACGCCGACTCTCTTGACGACGAACGCGGAGCCCTGCTACTGATGACCCTTCACTCCTGCAAAGGCCTGGAGTTTCGCAGTGTGTTCATCATCGGAATGGAACGCGGCCTGCTTCCTCACGCCAGCTCTATGGGAGAAAATGCTGAGTACGAAGAAGAACGCCGCCTCTGTTATGTTGGTTTTACCCGCGCGCGCGAAAAATTGTTTTTGACAAATGCCCGCACCAGAAGAATTTACGGCAACACCTTCAACTACCAACCTTCCGATTTTCTCGAAAGCATCCCCGGCGAAATCCTGCAAAAGGAAAACGCCGCCTATAGCGAACCTTCCTATTCCCAGGGTGGCTATGGCAGAAGTGCCGCAAGTTCCCAAAATGCAGTTCCGGAAAAAACTCAATCCTGGCAAGTCTCGCGTCCGCAAAAAGAAGACCTACCCTACCCTATCGGAGCCCGCGTGGTGCATGCCAAATTTGGACCCGGTGTCATCATTCGCAGAGAAGGCAACGAAGACGATTTAAAAGTAGACGTTTTTTTCAAAGCCCCGCATGGCAAAAAACGCCTCGCTGTCAACATCGCCAAACTCATACAACTATAAAAACAAGATTTGACCCCAGAAATTTAATTCTGGAAATTTAAAAATACAAACCGCATCTTCCTGCATCTTTTTTTTATGCGATATCTGAGTTAAAATGCGTCAAACGATGGATAATACTGTGGTGAATAAATGGATATTATTCCCCTTATGGAGCTTCTATGACGGATCATAATGAAAAAGAGGAAATGCTGGTCAACGAACTTTCCGTCAAGCTCCGGGAAATGATGAAACACGGCGACGCCGAACTCAAGGAAATGGTTCGTGAGACCATTCGCGGATTGCACAATTTCATGATGGATGACCCCAAATCCAGAGCGGATATGAAATCCAAAGAAAAAGGCATTTTTAGCGGCAAAGTGATCCCCTTTCCTACTGGATTGCTGAGTCCCCAGACTTCCGAAAGTTCACCTTCCGATGAAATTGAGATCCATCCCCAGGAATCCAGACCAACGGTCGATCGCAAACGTTTGGCCCTTGTAGCACTGATCAGCGGAATGGTTTTGACCTCCATTTTTGTGATTCTGCTTTCTTCGAAATCCCCAACTGAAGATGGGAAATTCTGTAGAATCAAGGGCAATGTCAACGCGCAGGGGGAGAAAATATTCCACATGCCCGGTGATCAATGGTACGACAAAACCACGGTGGACGATTCTCAGGGACGCGGTGAAAGGTGGTTTTGTTCGGAGCAAGATGCATTGGCCGCAGGCTTCCGTCGTACCATGCACTGATATTTCTTCAATCAACCATTTACCCGCCCCATTCGATTCCGACCTTTTGAAGGGCGGATTTCAAAAAATAATACTCAAAACGAACGGAGCCCCTCTTAATGAAACAGTCACATTCAGGCATCAGATCGATTCTTACAGCGACCTTTTTAATTACTCTTGTTACGCTTGGATTTTCAGCACCCGCTTTTTCTCAAGACTGTGTGCAAAAACGCAGTACGCCAAAAGCACCCGATTCAATTGCGAAGTTGGAGAACCCTCTGCAAGCCACGCCTGAAAATACATCGGCGGGGCAAGAACTGTTCAACCACACAGCAAAGCCACTGGCATGCATTCAATGTCATGGCATCAATGGCAATGGACACGGAATGATGGCAAGAGGAATGGAGCCCAAGCCCAGAGATTTCACCTGTTCCGCAATGATGAGCCAAATTCCAGACGGTCAATTATTCTGGATCATCAAAAACGGTTCCCAAGGGACAGGCATGATGGCTTACAAGGCCTTGGAGGAAAATCAAATCTGGCAACTGATTTTGCACATTCGTCATCTGGGCAAATAGATCGTCAAAGATTTTGGGGAGAAATAATAAAACGGGTCTCATGGCGCATATTTGTATTCCTGTATCACTTATGAACTCCCGAAATGACCAATAAGATTGCTCTTGCGGGTTGAATCCAAGTCACACTATAGTGTAGCGAACCTGCTCAATAGAAACGTTGAATACAAAAAATTATGACCATTTCACAAAAAGTTGGAGGAATGCTGGAACAGGCATCCTGGATACGCAAGATGTTTGAAGAAGGCACGCGTTTGAAAAAAGAATTTGGAGACGAAAATGTCTTCGACCTGTCGCTCGGTAATCCCGTCATTGAGCCGCCCGCAAAGTTGAGATCGGCTTTGATTCTGGCCGCACAAGACGAAACCCCCGGCTTGCACCGTTACATGCCCAATGCAGGTCTGGAGGAAACCCGTATGGCCATCGCCCTCGCACTTTCTCCCGAAAGTGGTGTGCAATTGACGGCAAACGATACGGTGATGACTTGCGGGGCCGCAGGCGGTCTCAACATCGCACTGAAATCCCTGCTCGATCCCGGCGATGAAGTCATCATCTTTGCCCCCTATTTTGTCGAATATTTGTTTTATGCAGACAATCACGGTGGCAAAGCCGTACCCGTAAATACAAAGGATGATTTCACCCTCGACCCCGTCGCCCTTGAGCAAGCCATCACCCCAAGGACCAAGGCGGTCATTATCAATTCGCCCAACAATCCGACGGGAGTTGTTTATTCTCGCGAATCTCTGCAAGCGGTAGCCGATGTTCTAAAAAAAGCCTCGGAAATGAGAGGGAGTTCCATCTACCTGATTTCGGACGACCCTTACAAAAAAATCATCTTTGACGGTGTTGAAACGCCCCATTTGTTTGAATTTTACAAGGATTCTATTTACATCAGTTCGCACTCCAAAGATCTGGCCGTACCGGGAGAGCGCATCGGTTTTGTTGTCGTGCACCCCGAATGTTCCGATCGTGACAAGCTGATGGCCGCACTCATCTTCTGCAATCGTGTGCTTGGATTCGTCAACGCTCCCGCGTTGATTCAAAGGGCCATCGCCCAATCGCAGGATGTGGGGATCGATCCCATGATCTACCAGAAGAAACGCGATCGTTTGTATTCTGCGCTGGTCGAAATTGGCTATTCCGTCGTCAAACCACAGGGTGCATTTTACTTCTTCCCCAAATCGCCTCTGGAAGATGAAGTCGAATTTTGCCGTCTGTTGACACAGGAAAAAACCCTCGCGGTACCTGGCAGAGGTTTTGGAACCCCCGGTTACTTCCGACTCTCCTATTGCCTGCCCGACGATGTGATCGAAGGTGCCATTATTGGACTCAGAGCGGCCTTTGAAAAAGCCTCTGCATAATTTTCAGGTGACTCAACACGCATCGTAATCCACCACGGCGGTTTTGCTGAGCAGAACCGCCTGACAGGTGAGGACGTGCTTGCGTTTGAAATCCTCGTCATGCATTGCATCAAAATTTTCCATTTCAACACGCCCTTCAACCAGCTTTGCCATACAGGTCCCGCAGACACCGCCCACGCAAGAAGCCGGGGGCTCCAGTTTGGAGCGCATGGCGGCGTTGAAAATCGTTTGCCCTTCCACACAGGGGACCTGATGCTCCTGACCATTGATCCGAATCGTGACCGACTCGGGAACTCCGTTTTCAATCGAATCCGAAGATGCTATTTTCACGCCCATAAAAAACCTTTCTATATCTGCCGGGCAAGCGTCCGCAAATATTTTGTCGGTTCGCTCCCTTTTTGTTAGAATTGAATCCAATACATTATACAAGGGCCGTTTAAAATGGAAGCTTTTCTCGCCCACAATAATATCGTCACTAATCCTTATTTTTACAAAGGCAATCTCCTATGAGTTTGAGTCAAGACCAGATCGGACGTTACAGCAGACACCTCTTGCTCCCCGAAGTGGGTGTGGAAGGTCAGGAAAAAATATGCAACTCGAAAGTACTGTGCATTGGAACCGGCGGATTGGGGGCTCCTTTGGGTTTGTACCTCGCCGCCGCAGGCGTTGGGACACTCGGGTTGATCGACTTTGATGTCGTCGATTTGAGCAATCTCCAACGGCAAGTGGCTCACGGCGAAGCGAGTCTGGGGAAACTCAAAGTCGATTCGGCCAAACAACGTTTTTCAGACATCAACTCAAGCATTGATATCAAAACTTACAATGTCGCGTTAACTTCTGAAAACGCCCTAGAGATTTTTAAAGACTATGACATCATCGTGGACGGAACCGACAATTTCCCCACACGTTATCTGGCCAACGATGCCTGTGTACTGCTCGGCAAACCCTATATTTACGGATGTATCCTGCGATTCGACGGACAGGCCTCGGTGTTTGACGCCAAACAAGGCCCCTGCTACCGTTGTCTGTTCCCCGAGCCACCCCCGCCCGGCCTGGTCCCCAGTTGTGCCGAAGGCGGTGTATTGGGTGTTCTGCCCGGACTCGTGGGTTTGATTCAGGCCACGGAAACTTTGAAAATCATACTCGGCAAGGGTGACACACTGGTCGGCCGATTATTGCTTTTTGACGCTTTGGGCATGAAGTTCCGGGAAATGAAATTGCGCAAAGACAAAAATTGCCCGATTTGTGGTGAAAACCCAAGCATCACCGAGCTCATCGACTATCAGGAATTTTGTGGCATTCCCGCTGTCAGCGCGGAAGACGATTCGGCAGACAGTGCGCTTGAAGTTGACGTGCAAACCGTCAAGGACATGCTGTCCAACGGAAAGACCTTCAAGCTCATCGACGTGCGCGAACCCTCGGAATACGATATTTGTAAAATCGAAGGCTCCACATTGATCCCTTTGGGTCTGATTCAGGAAAAAAATCCTGCCAATCTGAACGGTCTGGGCAAAAATGATGAGATCGTACTCCACTGCAAAGCCGGGGTACGAAGCATGAAAGCTCTGAAAGCCATGCAGGACATGGGATACACCAATCTCAAAAGTATGCGTGGAGGCATCGAGGAGTGGGCAATAAAAATCGACACCTCTATGCCGAGATATTAGATAAGCCATTGAAGTTAAATGACTTAACGATTATCGAAATACCAAATGAAGCGAGCGGTGTCAGTCTTTCTTGACAATGACGCCGCTCGCTACTAATCTGGTAACAGCACCTATCAATCTTTACCCTTGAAAGGGGGATCTCGTGAGTCACTCCCATGAGCATGAGTCAGAACCAAATTTTGAAAAACTATCCAAGGCCATCACCGAAGCTGTCATGTCTTCCAACAAGGTGAAAAAGGTCATGTCTGAGATGCAAAAGACAGAAAAAATATGCCCGCAGAGCTTCATGGTTCTGGTCCTCAAAATGCAAGCCTTGTCCGAAGCTTTAGACACGGAACTTGAACACGAACCCGAATCATTCGAGCCACCGCCAGCTCCTAAGAAGAGAAGTTATAACAAAAAACCCCAATTCATTGATGGGCAAAAACTTTCCCCAAACGAGCTTAAATTTCAGGAATACAGGAACAAAAATTTTGATAGCGACGATTGGCTCCGGGAAAACGGTCTCACACTCTAAAATCCTGATCGTAGCCTTTTTTGTTTTTTTTCTGGCTGAGGGTTGCAGCGGGTCGGCAGGTTCTGAAGACAGCAAATATTCTGCCGAACGCAAACGGATGGTGGCTCGCGATCTTCTTAAAAAAGATATTCGTGACCCCTCCGTATTGGCCGCTATGGAACAAGTTCCCCGTCACCTCTTTGTCGACCCCGTTTATCGCTCCTTTGCCTACGCCGACCGCCCTTTGCCCATCAATCAAACGCAAAGCATCCCACAAGCTTATATCGTCGCGTTGATGGTTCAATCCGCGCAACTGACCCCAAAACACCATGTACTCGAAATAGGGTCACGAACAGGCTATCAGACCGCTATATTGAGCCGCATTGCAGGACAGGTGTACAGCGTCGAAAATAAACCCGGACTCGCTTTCAGCGCAAGCCAGCTTCTCAGGAATCTCGATTATGTCAATGTCCACATCAAACAGGGTGACGAATCGCTCGGCTGGGCCGAATTTGCCCCTTACGATGCCATTCTCGTGACTGACCCCATCGCCGATCCGCCGCAGGCCTGGATTGATCAACTCAAATTGGGAGGGCGCATGGTTCTTTCCCTTGAAAACACACACGGAATCCAGCGCGTTACGGTATTGACCAAAACCGAACAGGGTCTGGATAAAAATGTCATTGCCGGAAAAGCATTCATTTCCATCACGGGAGTCGAGCCGCGAGAGGAAGGAGTCGTGCCATGAACCGACCGCCCGCAGTCGCCGGTCGTTTTTATCCTGCCGGAAAAACAGCTTTGCAAAGCGACCTGCGTGCGAGAACAGATTCCGACGCAGAAAAAATTCCCGCTTTTGGCATCATCGTTCCCCACGCCGGTTACATGTATTCAGGAAACGTTGCGGGCTCGGTTTATTCACGCATCGAAATTCCCGACACCGTCATCCTTCTGGGTCCCAATCACACCGGCATCGGCCCTGCAATATCGGTGATGACCGAGGGAACCTGGACCTCGCCTCTAGGCGATGTAGAAATCGACAGCGAGCTTGCAGACTCGATTTGCTCCGCTTCCCCACTTCTGCAAGCCAATGATTCCTCGCACCAGCAAGAACATTCGCTCGAAACCCAGCTTCCCTTTTTGCAGTATTTCAGTTCCAGCTTTCGCATTGTTCCGATCTGTTTCATGCGAACCAGCTGGCAGGATTGTCTGCAAGTCGCAGATGCGATTCTGACCGGGATGGGTGAACGGAAAGTGCTGATCGTTGCCAGCTCGGACATGACCCATTACGAATCGCACGAGCGCGCCAAAGCAAAAGATCGAATGGCGATAGAAAAAATACTCGCACTCGATCCTGAAGCCTTGTTCCAAACAGTGAGCCGTGAGAAAATCAGCATGTGCGGCGTTGTGCCCGCAAGCATCATGCTCCTGTGCGCGAAGAAACGAGGGATCCGATTTAGCAAATTGATCCGCTACCAAACCTCAGGCGAAGTCAGTCACGATTGGAAACAGGTCGTCGGCTATGCCGGGATGATGGTGTACTGATTTAAAAAAACACCCACAATACATTCTCCCAAAATAACATTTTCATTCCGAATCAGAGTCCCAGTTCTGACAAGCCTGCATGATTATCCGGGCGGTGCCCCAGAGGCCACCGATACTTGCGATCTTTCTCCGAAATCGCAAGGTCATTGATGCTGGCGATTCGTCTCCGCATGAGACCGTTCTCATCAAACTCCCAATTTTCGTTGCCATAGGAACGAAACCAGTCACCCTGACGATCCCTCCATTCGTATGCAAATCGGACAGCGATGCGTGAATCGTCAAATGCCCACAATTCCTTGATCAGTCGGTACTCTTGTTCTTTCGCCCACTTGCGTTGAAGGAATTGGACAATGGCTTCGCGACCCAAAATAAATTCCGTACGATTTCTCCAATCACTGTCAAGAGTGTAAGCCAGCGCAACTTTCTCAGGATCACGCGTATTCCAGGCATCTTCCGCCCTTCGTACTTTTTGAGACGCTGTCTCCTGAGTGAAGGGGGGAAGAGGAGGTCTGCTATTTGCATCCAGTGGCATTTGATTCTCCAGAATGATTTTTTTAGTTTGTAATCTGTGCCGATATTTCTTCCTTCAGCAAGCTGTTCTCATTCTTCAGCCGATCTATTTCTGCTCTCAATGTCTGCACCTTCTCGTGGTTATAAAGGCGTGGAATATGTTTCGGGCAATTCACATCCCATACCTCCACAGTAAAAACTATGACACGTTCGATCCTTTGGTTTGATTGGGCCACCTTTGCTGTCAAGTTCGCGTCATTTTCCACAATCCTGGCCCGTCCCCATATCTTGACCCGTCGCTGATTTTCATAATCCATCAAGAAAATAAACGCGCGATCGTTTTCAGACAAATTTCCCAGTGTGATGTATTGGCGATTCCCCGGAAAATCCGCAAAGGCCAAAGTTATCTCATTAAGGACTTTGAGAAATCCCTTCTCCCCTCCTCGATGCTGAATATAGGGATAACCCTCGGAACCTGTGGTCGCCAGATAGAAAGAATCCCTCTCGGCAATGAAACCTTTCAGATCGGGCGTTACCTTTTCCGCCCATCCCCCTTTTTCTTCCATGACGGAATATCCCGCACGCGAACCAAAGCGTTCCTGCTGAGACTTGACTGCGGGTGTGAATGCAATGTCGCTGGCGATTGACTTTTTCATTCTATTTTTCTCTCCTAAAATCGAAAAAACAGGCCCGAAATTATTTCGGGCCTGAAACATTTAACTTGCGACCAACTCTGATGCTTTCGGAAAATCGTTGGCCGTTCCTGTCGCGTTATTGAAATAGTTGCTGAAAGTTACAAAAGCTATCAGTGCTATGATTTCGGTGATTTCCTCATCCGAAAAGCCCGCCTCAGTCAAGGCAGTGACTTCTTCCGTTGCCACCGCACCGCGAGTTTCCAAAATACGCTCCACAAACTTCAAGGCGGTATTGGTTTTAACATCCGGAGACTGACCGATGCGACCGTCCCGCACCTCCTCCTCGCGCAATCCTGCGGCCTTGCTAAGAGCACAGTGTGCAGAAATGCAATAAGAACAACCGTTGTATTCCGCAACATAGAGTGAGATCTGCTCTCTCAGCGTTACCGGTAAAACACCCTTCCCCATAAAATTCCAGAAATTCACATAGGCAGAAGCCACCACTGGAGAGTTGGCCATCGCCTTGATCATGTTCGGCACCATCCCCAGATTATTTTCCACTTCCTGATACAGATTTTTTACTTGGCAATTGGCTTGATCGGTTTCAATCATTTTGATTCTTGGCATGTGAATTCTCCCTGGTAATTAAATTATTGGTTAAAAAAAATAAACCCTAAGGCCTCACACAGAACCATTTATGTTTCAACCAATAGAGTCTTACCTTCTCTAGAGCATGAAGCGTGCCAAACACAGATAATAAAATTAGATGCATTTTTAAGTATATTTATAATGATAGAATTTAAATAAACAAGATTCCATATTTAGTAATTTACGAAAAATTGTAATTTATATTTGATATTTAGTATATTACTTAAGGACACAATTGATCCTTCATCCAGAGAGTTTATAGAATGAACTACCCCACTCAACTTATCCTCGACTCGGCAGGTGAAGGTATTTATGGACTCAATGCGGAGGGTTTAACCACCTTCGTCAATCCCGCCGCGCAGAGGATGACGGGTTATACGGAAGAAGAAATGATCGGCACCTGTCAGCATAAAATGGTTCATCATTCCAAGCCGGATGGAACAACCTACCCGCTTCACGAATGCCCCATTTATGCAGCTTTCAAGGTGGGAGCAATCTATAACATTTCCAACGAGGTATTCTGGAGAAAGGACGGAACATCTTTTCCGGTTGACTACACCAGCACGCCTATTATTCAAGATGGCAAATGTTTGGGGGCTGTGGTCGTGTTCAACGACATCAGCAAGCGAAAAAAAGATGAAGAGGAAATCAACAAACTCCGGCGGCAACTTGAGCTGGAAAATGCTTATTTGAATCAGGAGATACTGGAAGCAAAATCTTATGGCGAGATCATAGGCAGAAGCCCTGCACTGCAAGCGATTTTAAGCCAAATCGAACTCGTTGCCCCAACCGATGCAAATGTTCTGATCACGGGTGAGTCGGGAACGGGTAAGGAATTGATTGCCCGCGAAATTCATAATCGCAGTTCGCGCAAGCGAAGAACACTCATCCGGGTCAATTGCGCTTCCATTCCTAAAGAACTTTACGAAAGTGAGTTTTTCGGCCACATCAAAGGTGCTTTCACCGGCGCGATCAAGGATCGGGCAGGCCGATTTGAAATGGCGGAAGGAGGAACATTGTTTCTTGATGAAATCGGGGAAATCCCTCTTGATCTGCAAAGCAAATTACTGCGCGTTCTGCAGGAAGGTACTTTTGAAAAGGTCGGAGACGATAGAACCCGTAAGGTCGATGTTCGTGTCATCGCTGCCACCAATCGCAACCTTAAGGAAGATGCGCTGGCAGGCCGATTTCGTCTGGACTTGTTTTATCGGCTAAACGTGTTCCCGATTGAAGCACCCCCACTTCGTGAGCGCATGGACGATCTTCCGGTCCTGGCGGCGCATTTTCTCAAATGCGCGTCTCAAAAAATGAAAGTGCCTGAGTCACGTTTCACACAGGCCAACTTGAGAGATCTGCAAAATTATGATTGGCCGGGAAATATCCGGGAACTTCAAAATGTAATGGAAAGAGCTGCCATTCTATCCAAAGGGGGCAAGCTTTTGCTCAATCTACCTCCGACGACTACCCGCGGGCAAACCCATTTTCCTGCGGTTGATCTTTATGAAGGACTGATTTACACCGACAAAGCAATGAAGGAGAAGGAAAGACAGAATTTGGTCAATGCCCTTGAGCGATGCAAGGGAAAGGTGACAGGACCCAACGGAGCGGCAGAACTCCTTGAAATGAATCCAACCACAGTCTACTCGCGCATCAAGAAGCTAAACATCAAAGTTTGAACGCTTTGTACGTTTATTATTTCACATCAATTTAAGGTGCAAACTACAGTAGAGTATCTGAAACTCGCAATTTTCGCTCCGCATTTTGCGGAGCGATTATACTTTACAGGTTGGAGGGATGACTAACGACTGTCAGGACGCTTCTGGGGAGAGGTGCTTCATCTACGAAACACTGATTTTTTTAGAATCCGCCACCAATTTTTTTCATAAACACTCGCAATTCTTTACCCACAGCTCCGTCCCAATTGTCCTGTTCAGCAGCCAGGGTCGACAGCACCGACTTGCCGGCACTCATTTCCAGCCCCTTGGCAATGCTTACGAGGATGCGGCTTCCATAGCGTTCGACCAGATCGTGCTCTTCTGCCGCTCGGAATGCGATTTCTGGCCCCAGGATCATGGCCCAGGTCTGCACGACACTCATCTGCCGGGATTCACGAAACTGTATACTTTCAATGCCTTCCATATATACTTCGGCATCAATTTCGCCGTTTTCAAATCTATCTATCAATTGCCCGAGGGTTTCCTCTTTTGATGCAATTTTCCCCATCAGGTATTCTAGAATTTGACCTTCAAACTTCCTCAATTCTTCGAGATTCCAGGGGCACTGAAACATTTCAGAAGGACGTATGGCACGACTTTCCTGCTCTATTTTGTCCAGACAGGTACTGCAACGACCACCGGCATCGTGACTGAAAGGTTTGCCACACTGACATTTTGCCAGACAGGTCTGAATAGCCAGGGCCAGAGCTTCTCCCTTGAGCCCCATGACTTCTTTCAATGTGACTCGAACCGGGTTCGTGATATTGATCGAAATCCAATTGGCGCATAAAGAACAATAAAGCCTGTAATAGACTTCGCCTTCCTCTGGTTCAATAATGGGGGAAAATTTGTCTTCGCAAAGCTGACACTCAATTTCACGAATCAATGAATCGGTCATAATATTTTTATCTCAAGTGAGTAATAAAGATTAGATGGTGCAAAAAAGGAGAGGATTTAATTTTTTCTGAACAAAAAAAGCCCATGGCCCACAAGGGGGCATGGGCAATTAATTCTTCCGGCGGGGACTTATCAACCCGCGTAGGCTTGTCCTAATCCTGCAGTTTCCGCTTCTGCGGCACCCCAAATAATCTCGCCAGTGGCACCATTAACCGGATGCATGGTGATGGCTTTTGCAGTTGTACAGACAATCTCACATAACTCACAGCCCTTACATCGATCCAGAACAATGACGGCCTTCTGTGTCTTTTTGTCCAAGAGAATAGTGTCGGCTTCAGGGCAATACATGATGCAAAGCCGACAACCTTTTTCGGCCGTACATTTTTCGTTGTCAACATGGGCTACATTATACACGTTGGACTACTCCTGATTGAAACGTTAATGAAAACGAACGCGCTTCCCCAAGGGGAAGCGTTTCATAAAATTGAAATCAATGAACCGCTAACGCCTGATGATTGGAAGACTCCGCCCATTCTTTACCCATAGCATAAGCTGCTTTAATGGTGTCGTTGTTCTTCTGAAGCAATTGTTCCTTCTTGGCGTATTTTTTCTTGATAGCTTCGTCCAATGTTGCTGTTCCACCTGAAGCGACATATTTCTTGCCGAATCGATCTTGAACGGCTTGCTCCATTTGGGCAAGAGTAACCACGTTGGTGATACCGATACAGGCACCAATCATAGCCATGTTGGTCGAAAGCTCGGTTCCACCGATTTCGAGTGCCAGCTTTGTCGCATCGATGTCAAAAACGGCAACATTCAAAGCGTCCAAGCGCTCATGATCTTCTTTGTTGAGCAGGTCAGTCGCTGTGTTGATAATAACCAATCCGTTTTCCTTGATACCTGAATAAAACGGAGCCGTATAGCTTTTCTGCATTGTGATGACCTGAGGATGGTAAACCATGATGATGTCCGGGAAAACCAATTCGCCACGGTCGTAGATTTTTTCAGGACCGATACGAGCGTAACTTTCTGCAGGTGCCATTCGTTTTTCGGCTCCGAAAAACGGATTTGAGATGGAAAACAAACCTGCATTATTGGCGGCCATCGCCAACAGATGCGCGGATGTAACAGCCCCTTGACCACCGAGACCGGAAATCCGGATATTCAACCTTTTTTTCATAACTACTCCTTTATCAAATATCAAAACCCTATTGAGGGCATCTCTAAAAATTTAATTCTCCAATTTGGGAATTTGCTCACCCTTTTATTCAAAGGGTAAGCTCATCACCTAGCAATTTTCAAAGGTTCCCTCGAAGGGAAAGATTTATTATGCCTTTGCAGATTTCTTTTCTTTCTTTCTGGCTTTTGCCTCTTCATCCTTTTCCTTCAGGAATTTTTTGACGTCATCTGTCGCGTACTCTTTGTACACAAAACGACCGCCAATGGACTCGGCATCTTTCATTTCGTCGAGTCCTTCCATGCTCTGCTTTCCTATTTCGAGGATACAAGGCGTATAAAGCTGGATAAAGGTTGGTCCGAATTCACGCGCAACGAGAATTGCATTTTTCAATGCTTTCTCAACACGATTGGGCTTGCTTACGGTCAAACATGCCACATAATGACAACCTGACTCACGAGCGATTTCAGCCAATCGGACTTTATCAAACAGCTTCCCAACGGGAGCCATTTTGGAAACAAAGCCTTTTTGCATGAGTCCACTCTCCTGCCCACCTGTGTTTGCATACAATTCGTTGTCAAAACAAATGGTCGTGAATTTTTCCTGACGGAACCAGGATTGAAGGGTCATGTCCAAGCCGATATCAACGGTTGCACCGTCACCAGCCAAAACCACAACATCTTTCACTTTGTCAGGAAAGCGTACTTTCAAAGCGCGGTGCAAACCTGAAGCAATTGCATTCTGATTCCCGAAAAGCGAATGGATGTTTTGTACGGCCACATGCGGGAATACCAGACTGGTGCAACCGGTGGAACCTACAAATACCGTGTCTTCGGGTGCGGGCAAGCTGGCCAGAACATAGCGGAAAGCTATAGACTCGGGACAACCCGCACAAAGAGAATGCTGTTCTATAAGTTCTTTGGAAGAACCAACATCTTTCCAGCCACGATCTTGGTCTCCGTAAGTTGCGTCTTCAACGAGATCCTGATACTCCGGCGGCATGATATCTGCCAAATCTTCGCAAATTTTTATTTTATCTTTACTCATGGCGAGCCTTTATATTGAGTTAATGGTAAAGTTCATTTTATTTCCATCATGTACCGTCCCAAGCAGCGTTCGCACGCTCAACCTGTAAAACGGTTCAAGCCCCTATGTGCTTTTTGATCTCTTCTGCAATAACTTCAGAAGGCATGGTCATGCCGCCAGCAACGTGGGGGCCTGCATACACTCTTTCATTATTAGGAATAAGGGCTTTGATCTCACGAGCCATCCATCCTGCCATATTAAACTCGGGAACAAAAATATGTTTCGCATTCGCGGTCGCTTCAAGAATTTCCTGATAGGGGAAGGGGCGAATGGTTTTGATTTTAACCAATCCAACTTTAATACCCTCTGCTTCCAGCAAACGAATTGCTTCGCGTCCCTGACTCACAGCGGTTCCAGAGCTTACAATCAGGATTTCCCGATCCACATTCTCAGTTTCAATCAAGCCACCCAGAATAGCAATGGTATGCTTTCGAGATCGCTCAACCGCCGCTTTCACTTCTTGTTGCCAAGAGGCATGCGTCGAGTAACTGATGTAGTTGGATTTCATTACGAAGGGATCACGCATCATTCGTACGGGAGGACATTCCATATCCATACATGGAACGGGTGATTTGTAAGGATCGTAAGGCGGCAGACAAAGATCTTCTGGTGCCTTGTTGACGGTATCTTTAGTATGCGTTACGAAAAATCCATCGCAACAGTTTGCCAAAGGAAGATGAACATCGGGTTGTTCGGACACCATGAAACCAGCGAGAATAAAATCATAGAGATCCTGAGCCGTTTCTGCATGCCAAACGAGCATACCCGTTTCCAAAAGGTAAGCCATTTCCAAAGTATCGGGCTGAATACTAAGAGGTGAGTTGATACCACGACAGGTCACAACAACCTGAATCGGCAAACGGGAACCTGCCCACATCGGGAAGTTTTCCATTGCGCGCAAGGTACCTGGACCCGCTGTGGTGGTGAAAACGCGTGCTCCACCGAATGCGGCACCCGCACATTGACCCATTACAGCAAATTCACTTTCTCCGCGGAAATAATCCAGGAGATAGCCTTCGGCGTACAATTCACCAATCAAAGCCGCCGCTTCGCTTTGCGGGGTGATTGGATAAGCCACCGAAATATCCACGCCAGCTACTTTGACGGCATCACGAATAACTTCGCTGCCGGTCAAGAAAGAAGGAGCCCCTTTCGCCGCGAACATATCGCTGACGTCAGTGTAGGTCTGATTCATCTTGTTCTTTTGTCCAATCTTTACATGCTGGGACAACTTTACTTTTTTGCCCTTTAGATCTACTTCTTTATTCATAGGATTTCTCCCTGAAAGAGGCTCGCCTCCTTGCGGAAAGCTGGCTCTATTAGGTTTTTATCTCAGGCCGGTAAAGACCTGAAGTTTAGTTTATATGACGCCTGAAAAAATATTCAGGCGATACGCCCTTGCCGATTGAGCTTGATTTGCGTGAATTCCTCCGCCTGGCTTTCAACGCCTTCACTTTTCAATTTTAATACCGCTGCAGTAAGGCGTTCAATTTTTTCCACCGACGCATCTCTAAAAGAAAGACATGCATCTTCGTGTCCTGCTTGCGCACACATCGCCATGGTATAACAATTTGTACCACCTCGAATAATTTTCAATGCCAGATTAGCTTGATGGCAGTGTACACCTACAAATATGCAAACGTCAATTTTGTTGTGCCAAATTGTAAGATTAGGATGATTTGGATTGATCTCTACTTCGGGGTCAATCTTCGGGTATTTGGGACGGTAATCCGCCATCGGTATCAGTCGGGCCGGTATAGCGTTGGCAAGTTTACGAATTGCGGTCGCTTGTTTTGCTGCATTTTCGTTCCAATGCCAAAGCACAAGGGGTCCCGGAAATATGGTAGGGACTTTAGCGGCCAAAAACTTCCTTGCCGCTTCCTCAAAAGCTTCTTCTTCTGGAACAATTGTACCTTCAATGTGCGCTTCTCCCGGGTCTGGAAGAACAATTCCCATCGATGCGGCGGACGGGGATAAAAACGCCTCCGGTCCGGGCTGAACCTTATATTGACTCATCCTTAGTTTCCCTCTTTTATTGGTTGATTAGCTTTTAGAGCTGAAAACTCGTTACTATAAACCAGGTTAAAAATGTTGTCAAAACTTTTTGGGTAGGGTCTTTTTCTCTAACTTACGACGATCGACCTTGCCGAACAGGTCTCAACAGTTAATTCAGTCTATCATACAAACATCTGGCGACGTAAATCATACAATATTTATCACAACGTTACATGTTGGTCTTACAATGAAGAATTGTAATTTGCGATTCTGTCGCTCTGACAAACTAGTTTCCAAAACATTCCTTTTGGGCGACTTGCAGGATCTGCAGATGTCTTTTCTCTTCTGCCAGAAGATGATTAAAAACGGCTCGAACCTCCATCTTCCGCTCCATTGCCAAAAGTTTTTCAAGCATTACGATGGATTGCTTTTCAGATTCGATTCCAATTTCTAATGCTTCTCGATCCGTGCTCACTTGCCGCTTTCCTTCACCCTCAAAAAATCTATCCGGAAAGATGTGTTCTTTGATCAGACTCTTGATCCTAGGGTCCAATGGCTTTTTTCTGGTATATTTGCCTCCCAGGGCCGGTTGCAAAAACTGTGCTTTCTCTTGCAGGGCCGTGGTATGTTCTTTTTCTTCCTTCATGAGCCGTGTGAATATTTCGCGCACACGGGGGGTACTGGCAATTTTAATCGCTCGCTCATAGAATTTGATACCTTTGAGTTCTATATACAGACTGATCTCTATGGCATCAGCACACTGCAAACTGGAAATCTGCGTATCGTCGTTCTGAGTCATTTTAAACTTATATTGTTTTGATGACTTAAATCTATCATATTTTTCACAAAAGCAACCTTAATAAAAGACTCGACGATGCTATTAAAATCCATTCTAGTTAATTTACGACGCTTTCCAAACATTTTTTTTACGGGTTAGTATCCTGAATATGGGCTCTTGCCAGCAAGAGCTTGCCAGAATTTATTGAAATTCTTAAATTTCTGCTTTAAGAACTTTCGGCCATCTCGTAATACGTAAATAGCTTTTTCCTTTAGAAGATATGTTTCGGGAAGTCAATGCGCTTTATCCCTTTACGCTAAAAACTCAATGGTACACAAAAGGCTTTTGCAAATAATACTTTGTACTTAAATTTTAATAAAAATTTTTGATGACTATATATTTTCCTCCTATTCCTGTGTCAAAAATGATATTTTCTTATAAAAGTATGAATCGTTCGGGCAAACAATGCCATCTTAGTTGCAAAAGACGTATTAATGGACGCAAGACGTCGTTATTTTATAATCTAAGTTATCTATCTATCGGGATTTACTCTTGGGCAGGGGGTAGGACATTGCTCTGGGTAGTTTGATATCCTCCATACGATAGATATCTTCAAAGGAAAGGGTTGGGTAAAAGACAATGTGGGTACTTGAATTTCTACACGTTTTATTCGGAATTTTTTGGATTGGCCTTCTTTATTTTTTCAACATGATTCAAGTGCAGGCCATGCCCAAGATGCTTGAAGCTGGGGCCGCAAAGCCTTACACTCAGATCATCCTTCCCAAGGCTCTTTTCTATTTTCGCTACACGGCACTCCTCACTTTTGTGACAGGGATCATCTATTATGGGGCGGGTATGACTCGAGTCGAAGGTATTCCAAGTCACCTCATCCACACCGGAATGCTTTTGGGAACGATTATGGCCTTCAACGTATGGTTCATCATTTGGCCAAATCAGAAGAAAATAATCGCGGGCGCACTGGAAGGCGATGCTCTCAATAAAGCCAAACGACAGGCTTTCCTTGCCAGCAGAACCAATGCCTGGTTATCTCTCCCTATGCTCGTTTGTATGGTTGCGGCCAACCATGGCGGGATTGGGTTCTAAGAACTTTTAAGCAGTTTCTTTAATCAAGGCGTCTCTGAGTTTAGGGCTTTCCCCCTGGATTCAGAGGCGCCTTTTTTCAATTTGACGCCTAATCCACTTTGCCATTCATTGGAAGGGTCACTATAAATCGGGTTCCTTTCCCCACTTCGCTTTTAGCCTCGATTTTACCTCCGTAAAATTCCACTATTTTTTTGCAGATTGCGAGGCCCATGCCTGTCCCCTCATAGACGCTTCGACCATGCAGACGTTCAAAGGGTTGAAAAATTTTTTCAGCGTATTTTTCATCAAAACCGATTCCGTTATCTTCAACTGTAATTTCCAAAAATGAATTTTCCAGCCATCGAGATTTTACGGTGACAACAGGGGGAAAGTTTTCATTATGGTACTTAAGAGCATTGCCAATCAAATTCTGAAGCAATTGATTTATATGAGTGGGATACGCATTGATCGCATGTTGTAAATCTTCACAATGTATCTTTGCCTGAGTCTGGGAGATTCTGACTTCCAGTGTGTCCAATACCTCTTTGACCACTTTGCTGAGTTTGACCGACTTTAAGGGTCCCCCTTTTGTTGTTGCCCGGGATAAGCTCAAAAGATCCGCAATCAAATTTTGCATTCTATCCACGGCACTGAGAATGCGTTCGATATTTTTTTTGGTAAAATCATCATTGTCTGCGAAAGCGATTTGCAATCGGCTTCCATAAACACTGATTTTTCGCAACGGTTCTTGCAAATCATGCGAAGCTAATGAGGCGAAGTTTTCCAATTCCGCATTATTTCTTTCCAATTTTTCATTAACGGCCGCCAAATCCTCCGACTGCCTTTCCATCTTTTCTTTCATCTCCAGTTGCTCAAGACATCTTCGCGTCCTTATGAACAATTCTTCAGAACTGCAGGGTTTGAGAAGATAATCGGAAGCTCCCTCCGCCAAAGCCTCGATTGCAGTATGCATCGTGCCATGCCCTGTCAGTATAACGACGGGGCATTCTGGATTGAGACGTTTGACTTCCTTTAAAACCTGAATTCCGTCCTTCGTACCCATCATCAAATCTGTTATCACAAGGTCAAACTTCCGGTCGATAAATTTTTGCACACCTTCATCGCCACTCAAAGCAACCTCGACACGGAACCCACCCATATTACTCAAGCTATATCCCAAGCTTTCAACAATTGACTGTTCGTCGTCTATCAATAAAATAGAATATTTCTTTTTCATCTCAATACTATATTAACAGCTAATTTACTTGTAAATATAAAAATTCAGCATCTTGTGTTTTTGCATTGATTTGCCAAATCTTTTTTTAGTCACTTGTAAGTCGCCTGCAAACAACTCTCCTTACTTTTAAAGGACAAAACTACGTCCTGTTTAGGAAGTTTACTCGACGGTCAACGCTTTCATCGGGTCCAATCGTGAGGCCTTTAATGCAGGATACATCCCGAACACGACTCCAATAAGTATACAGGCCCCTGTCGCGTAAAAAACCGCATTCCAATCCAGGACCAAAGTCCAATTCCCCCATTCCGCCATTCCCAGAGTGATCCCCACGCCCAGGGCGATGCCTGTAAAACCACCGAAACAACCAATAACGATCGACTCCAGAATGAACTGATTCACCACATCCCAGCGTGAAGCACCGACTGCTCGACGCACTCCGATTTCACGCGTGCGTTCCTTCACCGAGACCAGCAACACCGCAAGGATTCCTATTCCACCGACAACAAGGGATATCCCGGCCACGCCTACGATCAGGCGGGTGAACATTTCGCTGGTCTCGCGCTTCATTTCTTCCATTTCTAATTGGCTGATGATCGTGAAATCGTCTTCCTTGCCTTCTGAAAGTTTATGGCGTTCGCGCAACAAATCGGTGATGTCAGCAATCACTCCGGGGATAACTTCTCTCCTCGTGGCCTTGGCGAATATCGTCGTGATAAACGTTTGATTGCTCAAACGTCTTTGCAGGGTCGTCAATGGGATGAGGATGATATCGTCCTGATCCAATCCATTCGAATCCAGCCCTTTCCTATCCAGTACACCGATGATCTTGATGGGGACACGCTGAACGCGAATCGTTTGATCGAGTGGGTCCTGATCGCCAAAAAGATTTTTGATCGCAGTTTCCCCAATCACCCCAACCCGATTGGCGGTTTTCACATCACGCTCTTCAAAAAAACGTCCTCTGGCAACCGAATAATTCCTGACACTCTGATAATCGGGATAGCTGCCACCGATTGAAGTTTCAACCGAAGCCTCCTCGAATTTCACCTGCATTTGCTTGATCTCGAAAGGGACCGCAAGTTCAACACCGGGGACATCATCCACAATCGCTTTCACATCTTCCGGTTTCAATGTGGATACATTCCCGGTCAAACGAAGTTGACCGCCACGCACCTTCATTTCCCCTGCATTGATGGTGATGAGGTTTTCTCCCATACCCGCGATGATATCCATCACCTCTTTTTGTGACCCCTTGCCAATCGCTACCATAATGATAACGGAGGCAATGCCAATCACAATTCCCAATGACGAAAGAAAGGTTCGCGACTTTCGCGCCCCCAGTGCCGTCAAAGCAATGGACAATGAATGTCGAATTTTCATAATTGACTTTCCATGCTCACAGTAAAACTCAGCGCAAGGTTTCTTCGGGATTCAATCTCGCCGCTTTGCGCGCCGGCTGTATCCCGAACACCAGTCCAACCAGAATAGAAAATCCTGCCGACAAGGCAAACGGTTCCCAGGTGATGCGTGTGGGCAACCAGTCGAAATACTTTAATCCAAAAGAAAGAGTCAATCCCAGAGTCACCCCCAGCACACCGCCCAAAAGAGAAACAAAAACCGACTCAAACAGAAATTGTTGGGTGATGTCAGATCGCCGCGCACCAAAACAACGACGCACACCAATCTCACGCACGCGCTCGCGAATAGACACCAGCAAAATATTCATGATGACAATGCCACCGACCAATAACGAAATCGTCGAAATCAAAACCAGCATACGATTCATCGCCTGAGCAGATTGCGTGACCCATTGCATGATCCCCTCTGGAGTCACAAAACGAAAATCATCGTCCGCCAAAAAGGAAAGATTGTGATTCCTCCGCAAAATCTGACTCACTCCTTCCATCGTTTCTGGAACCTGGTCCGGATGCATCGTCACCACTTTGATGCTGTCCAGATGTGTCTGCCGGAACAAACGGGAACTTGAGGTCGTGATCGGAATCACCGCACGGTCATCCGGATCATAGCCACTCTCCGTCAACCCCTTCTCCTGAAGGAGGCCGATCACCTTAAAGAACACCTGCCCGAGCCGAATATCCTTACCAATAGGGTCCTCACCCGCGAATAATTTTTTGGCTGGTGTCGCACCCAATACAATGACCTTTTGCTTGCGGCGCAGATCATCCTCATTCAAAAAGCGACCGTCTGCCATCTCCCATTTGCGCGCCAACTGCCAATCCGGCGTCACCCCATAAATCCGAATGGTCGTGTTATTGTCCTTATACACCGTACGCAGGCTCTTGCGTTGTCGAGGCACCACCAGACGCACCGTAGACATCGCCAGAATATCGTCGGCATCCTGAAAACTGAGACTGACAACATTTTTGGACTTTGAGAAAAAGAGTCGCCCGCCGCCTGCCACCACCGAAAAGGATTCCGGACCAAAGCCCATGTTCGCTATGCGGGTCAACACCTTGGCCTTCGCACCCTCGCCGATCGAGACAATGACCGTCATCGAAGCAATGCCAATGACAACTCCCAGAGTCATCAAAATGGTATTGCCCTTATTCAGCCGCAAACCACGAAGTGCCTGCCCTAAATTACGAAATATTCTCATGTCTCATTTTAACAGGTGGTTTATTTCATCGTGCCCAAGAAAGAAGGTACTGTTTAAAAGATTCAATTAAAACTTTGCAACATTATCGGGATACCAGTAAAGTGACCTAGTCTGATAATTAGATCTTTTGAATTTAAAAAAATTGCAAGACTATGAAAACTTTATTAATTCTTTTTTTCTACTTACATCATTTGCTTGCGCGGGGCAGACAATTCCCAAAAGCTTTTCCAATGCTATCCGGACAAAACATTTTGTCTTTAAGTTCAATGGTGCTCAAACTCAAAAAATTAAGGATACAATTTCATTTTCAGAAGGTTTTATTGATTTTATTGAAAAAGAGTACTTTGCCCCGAACTTCAAATATCCAATAAACGTATTGATTTTCCCTAATAAAAAAATTTTTCAGCAATACCTAAATGAAGAATTCCAAATTCTATATCCCCCAATTTTGGAATATATTTACCCGAACGACATTTATTCGCAACTTTCGAGGATTCTGGGCTAGGCACTTTTGCGCATGAAATCATGCACCCTCTCGTCGAGTACAATTTACCGCAACGCCCGCAATGGGCTATCGAAGGAATCCCGAGTTTTTTCGAAAAGTTCATCGGATACCGGGACAATGAAAACTTAAAGTTAGAACTCGGATTTCAAAATCCACGGCGAATACGTACACTCGGCAACACTATTGACAAGCTTGATCTCCATCAAATTTTAACTCAAGCTGAAGAAAATTATGAAAATACACAAAATAGCAAATTGAGGATGGTTTCCGTTTTTCTGTGGAAACAAGGGAAACTAAAAACCTACATAGACCTGATCCGCAATGATAAAAAAAATGGGTACCCTACTTATTTTGAAGCGGCTTTTGATAAAAAGTTAAATCAAATTGAACCTTTGTGGGAAAAATATCTTCAGGAGGTAAAAAGAAATAGAGAAGCTATTTCAAGAATTCCATCCAGTGTAGTTTTTCCAAATAAAGCAAATTACGAAAAGTTCAAACAATCTCTTCAGCTTGACTAATTCATTTCCACTAAAATAGAAATCTAACCGCTCCCTTTCTATGATCTAAGAAAAAACGTCGGATTCGATTTGGCCGTCTTTGATGGTCAAAATCCGGCGGGCGTGGCGGGCGACTTTGGAGTCGTGAGTGATCAGTACGATGGAGGTTCCGTCGCGGTTGAGCTGGTCGAAAATTTTCATCACTTCGACGCCGTTTTTTGAGTCCAGATTTCCGGTCGGCTCGTCGGCCAGTAAAATTTTGGGATTGTTGATCAGTGAACGTGCGATCGTCACGCGTTGCTGTTCGCCGCCCGACATCTGCCCCGGTGTGTGATGCAGGCGTTGCCCCAGTCCCACTCGTTCCAGTGCGGCACGGGCTCGGGCCTCTTTGTCGCGCGGGATGGTGGTGTTGTAGAGCATCGGCAAGATCACATTATCCAGCGCAGTGACCCCTGCCAACAAGTGAAAGGCTTGAAACACAAAGCCGATTTTCTCATTGCGAACCTGAGACAAGCTCCTGTCATTGAGGGTTTCTACATTGACCCCATCCAGACGATACGTTCCTGTGGACGGTTGCCCCAGGCATCCCATGATCGTCATCAAAGTGCTTTTACCCGCTCCTGAGGGGCCGATGATGCTGACGTATTCGCCCTCTTCAATGTTGAGGGTGATGTTTTTCAAGACATGGGTTACAAATTCGGCGTTGACATAAGATTTGCCAACGGCCTCCATTTCTATAATGTTCATCGCCTTCGAGCCGGTCCTTCTTTTTTACCAACTTCCGGCTTTTTCGGAACGCCAACCTCATTGCCTTCTTCCAATCCGGAGGTGATTTCTATGATCTTCTCTTCACGCCACCCGGTCTCCACCGTTTTTTCTACCAGCTTGCCGGCTTCACGAACGATGACAAACGATTTTTCCTGTGTGCGTTTGACCGCTTCCTTCGGGATCGTCAGAACTTTTTTATGAACGCCTGTGGTTATCACCACGTTGGCTGTCATCTCGGGTCGCAACAGCTTGACCGAAGAGGGATCGATTTGAAGCATCACTTCATAGTTCACAACATTGTCCTTGATGACCGCTTTGGGGCGAATTTCATGAACAACGGATTTGAATATTTTTTCAGGGTAGGAATCGACCGTGAAAATGGCTTTTTGATCGACTTTGACTCGACCTATATCGGTCTCGTCCACAAAAGCGATCACTTCCAGTTGACTCAAATCGATCAGGGTAACAAAGGTAGGGGCACTCAAACTCGCCACCACCGTTTCGCCCTCCTGCGTCGAAATATAGGCGACCACGCCGTCAATCGGAGCGGTGACGGTTGCATAGGAAAGGGAGGTCTCTTCTTCCTGAAGACCTGCTTTAGCGCGCTCTACAATGGTGCGAGCCAGTTCTGCGTCCATTTGCAGACGGGTTTCCCGTAGCTTGATGTCCTCACCTGAAGATTTGATTTGAGCCTCCAGCACCTTGACCGCTTCATCAGCGGAATCAACGGCTGAATCTGAAACCACGCCCTGTTTTCTCAACTCCCGATTTCGGCTCAAAGTTTTTTGCGCCAACTCCAGCCGGGTTTGCAGTTCTTCCAGATCGGCACGGGCCTTGCTGATTTCCAAAGGCCCTTCTCGCTGAATTTTATTGAGGCGAGCCTCTTCCGCACGGATATCGGCAGAAAATCGAGCCACGCGAGCCAACAGATCGTCGTGCTCTATCACCGCGATCACGTCACCCTGTTTCACTACATCACCAATCTTGGCGAACAATTTTCTCAACTGACCCGAGATACGCGCCCCAATTTTAACCTCCGCGCCAGTCGTAACCGCTACACTCCCGGTCGATAGAACTTTCTGCCGGACGTCTTGACGTGTAACGGGATTGAATTCAAAATCTTTCGCCTGAAGTTTTTTTTCTTCCTTGCCACCTGCTAGTTTTTGGATTTCCTTGACGATAGGCATCAACTGACCTTGGCTATGTGCCACATACGCACCACCGCCCAGCAAGCATAAAAAAATCAAAAAACGGGCTTTGCCCGATATTTTCATTAAAGAATTTTCCTCTAAAAAAGGTTATCCTGATTCTAGCATAGATTCACTCGGCACAATCACGGAGAAAACTACAGGCAATACCTTTTGAATTTTAAATTGTTAGTCTCTTCTAACATCGGGAAAAACCATATAAAACTTGAGCCTGACCATGGAACCTGACGGAGTCGAAAAACCTGAACATACGGTAAAAACCTCGAAGTCCAAAAAATTCCGCTGGTTTTTGGGAATGTTTTTTTTGGGTCTGGCAGGTCTTCTCTTTTTCTCAAATCTTGAGTTTCTGCGGCAACCAATTTCCAAGGCTTTATCCAAAGCAACGGGATTGGATGTCCAGTTTGCATCCATCAAATTCAGCAGTGGTTTGGGAATTCAGCTGGGTGGCGTCGAGGTAAAACCAAAAAACGAATCAGAAAATTTATTCTCCTCGGAAAAATTGATTCTAACCCTCGATTGGAGGCCTCTTCTCGACGGCGAAATAAAAATCCTCCACGCCGCACTGATCCAACCCCTTCTGAAGATCAACCTCAAAGTTGCACCTGAAAAATCAGCCCTTCTACCTCAAAAGGGTCAGATTGCCCGAACCAATTTCGTGCCTGAGTCATTGCAAGCCATCCCAGCTTCTGCGACCTCAAACAAGGGCAACCGCTGGACGGACCTGCAATCCAAATTGAAGAACGTTTATCTGGACATCCATTCTCTCGAAATAGACCGTGGGAAATTGCTTTTCGTCGGGGAAGAATATGGCCTGACCGTCGAAACCCCTGTTTCCGTTTCTGCGAATCTTTCCCTGCAAAGAAGCTCGCTCGAAAATCTGGACCTTAAAACCAGCCGTCTCGAATTCAGTTCAGGTTCTTTGTTTGTGAACAGTCAACTGGAGATCGTGGATATCCTTTCTCCCTCTACAGAAATACGATTTCGGGCGCATTTGGATGATTTCAAGGTCGCACGCCTCAATGAAATGGCATTGCTATTCTCCAACTCGATGCAAAAATGGATTGCTAAAAATGCCGAGGGATCGACCGGAAAAATCGAGCTTGTCACAAAAATCATCCCCACTGCAGACCCGAATGCCTCGCCACCTTTTCTCGACGGCCATCTCGATATAGAAAATCTGATCTTGCCCGGAAAAGAAAATGCCTTGACTATCCGAAGCATTCAAACCACATTCAATGCACCATCTCCAGATCGGGCCTTGGCTCAAACAACCGCCGATCAAATCATCTCTGGCCAAACATCGTTCCAATCCGTTCGTGGCGAGCTGGAATGGAAAGAAGGTCAAGTTCTTATCAAACAGGTAACACTCTTTCCCCGCAACGGGAGTTTGAAGGCCAACGGTGTCTACCAACCTCAGACATCCCGCTATGATTTTGATTTTTCCAGCGACGCTTTGAGAATTGAAGATTTTGTCGGTAACAAAGCCAAAGGCCCGGTGATTATTTCGGGCAATCTGCACGGCACGTTTCCCAAATCCTCGCCGCAAACCAACAGAGAGAATTCTCAATCCGTCGAAAAATCTATTTTTCAGGAAATGAACGGAAATGCAATTGTTCTTATGAATGATGGCAAATTCCCTTCACTGGAGTTGATTGGAACCGTGATGCATTTGCTCGATCCCAATGAGGAAACCGAGATGTTGAAAAGAGGGCTCGCATACCAGAGTCTGGGCGGCGATCTCGAAATGACGCGCGGCATTGTGAGCTCTACAAATCTGGCCCTGATAACGGATCATTTGCATGTCCGCGCCAACGGGAATGTCAATTTACCCGAACAAACGGTACACGCTCAAGTGCGCGGACTGCCGCTCAGACTTTTAGAGCAGATGACCGGCCCCTTGCCCGATTTCGGACCTCTCATCAAACAAAGCGGATTGAAAGAAGCAGTGTACCTGAAAATTGAAGGCCCCATCAAGACACCTCGCATGATCCTGACCGTAGACCCCAAGACACTGTCCAAACCGGCAAAATTTCTGCGTGACATTTTCGACCTCTCATTTTCAGGACGGTAACGCTTTAAAATGAAAGAGTCCCTGGCACGGATGTTCATTCGACGGGGCTTTCTGTTCGCCTTTACGATTGCATTTCTATTCATCGTTTCCAAAAATGGATTGCGAGAAGTCTTTTATCCCACCCTGCCCGCAGAAGACGGAACCTTCTTTTTTCAAATCTTTTATAACCAACACGAACTGCGCCATGTCTTCAGGTTTTACTCAGGTTACATTTCCATCCTGCCCCATCTGCTTGCGTATATTCTGGTTTTCTTGCCCATAGTCTGGATTCCCTCTGCCTTTGCCCTGGCTTCACTCTGCATCACCGCAGGAGCCAGTGCCCTGCTATACAAACTATCGGTGCAGATGGGTCGCACTCCCCTGTTTGCACTTTACAGCGTGGCGATTGTTTCAGCTTTGCCGCTGGGAGATTCTTGGATCGTCGGCACGCTGGCCTATCAGAGCTGGAACTTCACGTTGATCTTATTTCTTGCGATCCTGCTCCCTCTGCCTCATAAAATCGGATGGAGAGTTCCTTACATCGTCTTTTTGCATTTAGCAATCTGGTCGCATCCCTTAACCGTTCTCATCGTCCCGCCCCTGCTTTACAAAATCTTAAAAGAACAAGCAGAGCGTCCGCACCGCATCCTGCTCTGCCTCTCTGCAATGATTTATTATCTGTGGGGAACCCAGCACGCGAAGTTTCACAGCTTCAATCTTCTGGAGACCCTGCAAATTTTCTTCATCCGCGTCTCTGCCGAATCCGCAATCGGACCCGTCCGCAGGGTGGATTGGGCGCAAGCGGGTGCTACGACCGCTCTGCTCATTCTGGGATTTATTTTGACCGCACTTTTAGGGATAGCTTTGGCGAAACAATGGGCAAGGATGGAAGAAAATGAAAAAACCACAGTCGCAATGCTGGGATTTTACTTGATAGGATCGGCCGCGGTTGCGATCGTGTTCCGAATCCAATCGCGTGATCTGGGGATGGAATACCTCTCTGCCGTTTGGGGCGTGCAGTACACCTATCTGTCTAAAATTCTGTTTGTCTTTTTGTTTCTTGTCGCCTTGAAATCCATGGTCTGGAAGGAGGGAGCCTGGCGATGGATTCATCTGGTCAGCGTCGTTCTTCTGCTTGCGATCAACGCCAATGGCAAAGAAGTTTACCAAACGCGAGAGGACAACGGCCGGACTGTGCTCAAATTTGTAGAATTGATTGAACGCAATTTTCCAAACTGTCAGCCGGGTGAGCAGAAAATCGTGACGTTAAAAAAAGGTGATAAACCCAATACGGAAACCACTTCTTATTTCCATATCACCATCGACATCTGCGCGCCTTTGAAACCTTGACTTGAAAATAATTTATTAGTTACTCGCTGGCAGATTGCAGAGCATTGCGGTAACGCGACAGGGCCATCAGCGGGAAAAAATGCTGATACATATGGTACTTGATGAAAAAATGTTCGGGAAATCCAGTCCCTGTAAACTGGGGTTCGTACCAGGTTCCTGATTCCTCAATCTGTCCGCGCATCAAAAACTCTGCGCCTTTCTGCAAGGCCGGGTGCTTCACATCGGCACTCGTCAAAAGCCCCAGCATGGCCCAGGCTGTTTGGGAATAGGTGCTTTCTCCGCGACCTCGCAGTGAGGGATCGGCGTAACTTTCGCAAGTTTCGCCCCACCCCCCGTCTTCGTTCTGATGCGCCAGCAACCAATCAACGGCTTTTTGAACGAAGGCTTGATCCATCTTCTCTCCCATCGATTTCAATCCGTTGAGAACAAGAAAGGTTCCATATATATAATTGACCCCCCATCTTCCCCACCAACAGCCGTCTGGCTCCTGCTTCTCCTTCACAAACTGTAACGCCCGAGCCACTTGAGGATGTTCGCGTTTGAATCCGATACTGCCCAAACACCATAAAATCCGCCCGGTCACATCCGCCGTCGGCTCATCGAGCATGGCTTTGTGGTCTGCAAAGGGGATTTTGTTTAGCACTTGCAGATCATTGTCCACGTCAAAAGCACCCCAGCCCCCATTCTTGCTTTGCATGCTCAACAGCCAGGACAATGCCCGTTGGCATTCGCTCCACTTGTGACGCAGGTCGGGCAATTTCATCCGGTTGAAAACGATCAAAATTTCTGCCGTATCGTCAGTGTCAGGATAAGCCTGATTGTAAAACTCAAAGGCCCAGCCTCCCGGTTCTCCGTTCGGATTTTTGACCTTCCAGTCTCCGGTTTTGACCACTTGCTTGTTGAGCATCCACTCCGCACCCTTGACCAGCGCGGGATGATCGGCGGGCACACCCGAATCGAGCAGGGCATTGATACCAATCGCGGTGTCCCATAAGGGCGAAACACAGGCCTGAAAAACGAGTCGGTCGCCGTAATCAATTTCAAAGCGTTCGATCGCTTCAAATCCCTTGACCATCGCAGGATGCTTGTGGTCATAACCCATGTAATGCAAGGCCAGCATGGCATTGAACATCGCCGGTTGAATGCCCGCAAAATCGCCTTCCTCTTCCTGATGGTCCAGAATCCAGCGTTCGGCGGCCTTGAAAGCTTTCTTGCGCAAGGGCTTCCAGGAGGACTTGCCAAGGTATTTGACCGCCCGATCCAGATACGTAAAAAAATTGGGCAACGAGCTGAAAAGATGACCCGTCGGTTGAATCGCTTCGACCTTGTCCTCGGGGCGAAATAATTCTGCTATCCCTTTCTCAGGCTCCAGTTGGTAAACCGGACGATGCGAACAAACCACAGAAAGCGGAACAACGGTGCCGCGCGACCAACTCGACATTTCATAAATATTGAACGGGAAACTGTTGGGGAAAAGAACGATTTCTACGGGAACCGCAGGCGTCACATCCCAGGAACACTGCCCCAACATGGCGAGAAAAATTTTTGTAAATACCCGTGTTTTCGGGATGCCACCATTGGCAAAAATCACTTCACGCGCTTTCACCATTTCTTCCCGGTCTGCTGAAATTCCCGCCATCTTCAAGGCAAGATAAGACTCGACTGTGGAATTGATATCGCAGGGACCGCCATAATACAAAGGCCAGGATCCATCCTCACGCTGTTTGTGCAATAAGTAATTGGCACACTTTTCAATTTTAACGGGGTCCAATCGCCCCATGAAATGCATGAAAAAAATATATTCAGCTGTAATCGTTGCGTTCGATTCCAGTTTCTCCACCCAATAGCCTTCTGGGTATTGTTGCGAAAGAAAATAGTTCCGTGAGGCCTCAATCGACTTTTCCAAACGATCGGACAATGAAGAACGGGTTTCAGAATTTTTTAGGGATGAATCCGAAGAAGGAGAAGCTGAGGTCATCGTTTACTGAGGTGAAAGGGATCAATCATTCAAAGCCACAAACATACCTCATTTCAGTCTAAAAGAAAAGAGACAGTTCCCCTATTTTTGATCTGCGTTATATAAACTCAAAACTCTTACGGATCGTGTTTGACCAATAAAAAGAATGTGTTATAGTATAGACCTTAAGTTTGAGTGACTTTTTCCGTTAAATCCACAAAGCTCTTCTTTTTACATTTTGGTACTTGTTATAATCATGAAAGAGATTGAAATTTTTACCGACGGTGCCTGCAAAGGCAACCCCGGGCCCGGCGGTTATGGTTGTATTCTGCGTTATCTTGGTAAATCACGGGAAATCAAAGGTGGCGAAAAAATGACCACCAACAATATCATGGAAATGAAAGCCGCTATCGTGGCCTTGAACGAGTTGAAGGAACCTTGCAAGGTTTCCTTGACCACCGATTCGCAATATCTGGTCAAAGGGGCCACTGAGTGGATGTTCAACTGGGTTAAAAAGGGATGGATGACAGCGTCCCGGCAACCTGTCAAAAATAAAGAATTATGGCTTGAAGTTTTTCGTCTCAACAAAGAACATAAAATCACCTGGATCTGGACCCGTGGCCATTCCGGGCACCCTGAAAACGAGCGTTGCGATCAACTCGCAAATGAAGCCATCCTGCAATTGTAATCGCTTAATTTTCGCTTAAAGTCCCGTCACCTTTCTTTAAGCGTTCACATTTTACTGATTTTTAGAGAACAAAATGCCTTCAGCTCCAATACAATTGACTTCAAAAGCACTTGTCTCTTGGCTGATTTTATTTGAAGTGTTCACGCTGACTGCTTCCTGCACGACCATGCGCCCTGCTCCCGCTTTTGAACGGGAACGACCCCCACGTTACTCCAACTACGTTCCTGATGATGAAAACACCTGGAAATACCGGGACCCTTACTGGTACCGGGAACGAAAATTGAAAAACAAACCTGCGGTCGATGTAGAATCCACTCTTCCTCAACATCCTGCTGGCGATACTCTCATCGAAAGCAGTCAGGGTATTTCGTCCACCGATGAATTGGATTTCGATCTATTCGATGACATGGATTCAGCGTCTCTTGTAAAAGCCATCAACAATCAATTAGAATCTCTTTACGTTCAGGACCCTGCAGAAACACTCCGGTTTGGAAACACCGCCGTTTCCCGGATGGAGCTTGTTGAAACGTTAGAATCGTTCCTTGCAATCTTGCACGAAAATTTACCTGCTGATGAATTTATGCGACGTATTCGCAATGAGTTTCGAATGATCAAAGCGGGTGACAATAAAAAACAATTTCTTGTCACAGGATATTACACACCTGTGATGCAAGCGAGCAGAACTCGTACAGGCCCCTATCAGTATCCCATTTATAAATTGCCAGAAGATTCCGCGCAAAGTTTACCCCCCGGACAATTTAAAAACGTTGCCTGGAATGATTCTTCGCAATCTTTCTCTCAGGTAGTGCGCCAACTGACCCGGAAGGATATCGATGGCACCCAGGCACTGGCCGATAAAAATCTAGAAATTGCCTGGCTTAAAGATGATTTGGACCGCTATTTCCTGCATATACAAGGTTCCGGTATCTTACAATTTCCCGACGGGACTATGGCACAGGCACTTTTTCAAGGTGCCAACAACTATCCCTACAACGGCATTGGCCGTATGATGATTGAATCAGGTGCCATCGAGGTTTCTCAGGGTTCCATGCAAGGGATCAAACAATATTTTCGCGACCATCCCGAAGATATCCCAAAATATCTGTACAACAACAACCGTTATATTTTCTTCAATCTTTCGCAAGGCAATCCACGCGGTTCAGGGGGTGCTGAAGTGGTTGGGGGACGATCCATTGCTACGGATAAATCCATTTATCCCGCTGGGGGACTTGCCTTTATCCGCTTGCGCAAACCTATACTTGACGAAAATAATGACATTGAAAAGTGGGAATCCTTTTCACGATTTGTAGTCGATCAGGATACCGGTAGTGCTATTCGTGGACCCGCTCGGGCAGATCTTTATTTCGGTGCGGGTGACCAGGCGGGTGCCAAAGCGGGAAGGTTTCACGAACGCGGAGAAGTTTATTATCTGTTGAAAAAGTCTGTTCAATAGAGATCCTCTTTTACACTGCAATTCCCTACTACCCCCTTACCACGTCAATCTCCACTTACTTCTCATCTGTTTTTTTAGTTAACAGATCAGCAACCCCGTCTTTTCCCACCTGTAGTACCCTATTTCATCATTATCACTTCTCCTTTAATTAATAACCCTGACAGATACTTATCTGTTTGACTTAACTTGTCACAAGAAGGCCTCCTCCCTATTTGCACTTCCTTTAATTGCCCTACATTGTCTATTTTTCAGTCAACCGCAATCATGGCCTTGCTCTCCCAAGGTTCTCTATCCTTGAAATGAACTTAATGGGATTTATCTCTCTACTGGGTGGAGTACTAAAAAAACGGGGAGGAGATCGTAGTTGGAAGCCTGACTCTTGGTTACCACAAGTGATCTGAATTATTTGAAGACAGTGTGAACGTGGATGTTTACTTTAGAGAGAGGGGACCTCACCCCCCGAGCGGGGCGGGCGGGTATCAACGCCTATACTTGCATCGGTCAAGTCGTTGGCATCCAGCCTTTTTCTCTGAGGAATCAAATTTATGGATACTGATTTTGATACATAATTGATCAATGATTCTTCATGGCTTGTTTGATGAAGCCTTGAACTGATAAATCAGAAATAATACCTTTTAAAATCAATGATCTGCATCTTTCAACAACCACCTTTAGCAAATTTTTATTTACTACGTTTCAGATCCTGCACTTCCAACGATGGTCTTACCGGTTCTGCTTTTCAGGACAAAAAAAAACCCGGCGGGATAACCCGCCGGGTTTCAATTCTACCTGTTATGATTAGAACTTAACATCCATCATGATGTATGCCCAATCAGCGTCATCATTGACTGTTGATGTCGCAGACAGATTACCCAGCAATTCGTTTCCGAGACTAGCCGCAAAGAAATGCGAGTATCCGAAAACGATGTTGGTGCTTGCGCTGTATTTATGGATCACGGTCAGGTCAACTTCCTCACCCAAGTGATTCTTGTTGTCATTGCTCTTTCCATTTGCCAATGTCGTTGCTACCGCACCAGTTGCTCCGACTGTGTCAGCCGCAGTATACGAATCTTCAGCTGTGTAGAAAGAATGTGCATCTACTTTTGCAGTCCACTGTGAATTCACGGTGTAACCGAGTTTCAAAGCATAGTCCTGCAAACCCAAACCTTTGACGTTGTCAGACTGAACGCTACCACCAGCAGTTCGAGAAGTTGTACCGATCGTCAGAAAACGATCCATCAAACCGTAAAACTTATGACCTGTGTCAAACACAGTATCAAATGATCCCACTTTGTTACTATCGATATCTTTCTCATCGGTACCAGAAAGATAGTCATACCACAGGGTTGCACTCAAAGGGCCGAATTTCTTGCCAATTCGTGCGCCGATCATGAATGCCGATCGATCCCAACTACCTGCTTTAATCGTTTGTTGTGCAGCAGCACCATCAGCAGCACCGAACTGGTAGTAGAACTCACCTCGGTAATCGAAGCCTGCAAGGGTACCAGCTTGACGAAAACCTACCGTGTGGAAATCATTATCACTGAATGTAGAACCTGCATTCAAAACGTTGTCATTGATATCAGCAAGGATGTAATAGAGAGACAATGCGCCGCCGCCAATACCCTTGAAATTACCCCAGAAGATATGAGCACTGAAATCGGTTTTATTGTTACCAGCATCCGTACCACCCTCTTGAACAGCACTCCAAACGTAAGCTAACGTATGATCGCCGGCAGAATGAGTCACTCGGATCGCGTCGTGCGCTTGCATACCGAGAGTCCAAACGGTGTTACCGAGCAATCGATGACCGTCCAAGATTACTTCCTGACGACCCACTTGAACATCAACGGGCAGTTCATAGAAATTTTTCAAGGTAAAATAGGCCTGATGGAAACCAACGTCTGCCAGTCCGTCACTTGCTGCCGCACCACCACGATTCAAACCACTCGGGTTTGCGTTGGTTGGTGTTGTTGCCGCCGTATCACCCCAGACACCTGCACTTTGCAATTGAAGGAACGCGCTTGTTTTCTCATCAATATTTGCCGTAGCATTCAATCGAATACGAGAACCAACTTGACTGTCAATCGCAGTTGAGTCATTGAAATCTCGACCCAATGCTTCGTAACGCGCCATTGCCGAACCACTGAATTTAATATCTGCCGCCTTGGCTACATCCGCACCCAAGAACGTCCCGGCCACCAACATGGCCCCTACCAGTAAAAAGTTTTTCCTCATGCTCGTCTCCTCCAAGAAGATAGGTCTTTTAAAATTCTACTCGTTTTTACTAAAATCGTTTTATACAAAACCTTGATTAAAAAGGACAAAGATCAATTTTAGGGATTATTCTACCCTTAACCGCAAGCAGAAATCAACAAAATTCTTACCCTTTCATTAAAAAAAATTCACCTTTAGACAGGCGAACCTTCAAACTCACTCACTTTCCCAATTTAATTCATCAAATCCACTCATACCATCTGACATGATTTTGACAGGAAAGTCACTGAATTCGCTCACTTATTCCAGCTATACACAACCACTGAACTGATTCCATCTGTACCCCGACCGGCTTTTTCCACAGAGCCGATATACACCACATCACCCAACCCCTGCCCTTTAACAATCTGATACGAGGCCTGATAGCCTTTTTGCTTTCGGGTCTCGAAATATCTTTCTACGCCATCTCTTTCAATGGATTGGATCACCAGGCTATTGCTATTCACAATTACCAAACGGTCAAAAAGGGAACCTCCCATCATATGGTTCTTGGGGAGAACAATGAAACGTTCCTTGTTATGCAGAACCAACCCGATTCTTCCCTTATACTTTACCGTTTCACCCTCGCGAACAAGGCCGGTAGCATCTTCGTGAATCCCCAGAGCAATCACACGTGGATCTTGCCCGTAATACTCCTCCGACTTATAAACTATACGACCGTCCGCGGAATATACCTTCAAATGAAAGTCCTTGTCAAGCGTTATTGTATCATCTTGTTTTTTATTTGAGAAGTCGCCTTGAGCGAATCCATAAAGTATGAATTCCACGCCATATTTCTCGGGTATTTTTAAGGCTGGACCGATTTGATACTTCCCGCCTTCAAATTTAACGGTTTCTATCGGGCCGTTGAAGGGATCCTGATATCCCGGAGTTTGTGTCATCATAACCGGAGCGTCACCAAAAGAACGCATGACGCGGAAGTACCTATTCACATCGCTCCATATAGGTTGAAATCGTCTGTCGTTGACTTCCAAAACAAAAGATGCCAAACGACTATCACCCTCCCTGCAAGTAACAAAAATCTCGTCTTTGCCATTGCCATTGAGGTCTAGCACATCTACGGAAATAAATTCCAAATTATCTGCGCGTGGCTTGTACTGGGCTATGCCCTTTAGTTTTCCATCTTCTTGCAGACGATAAACCATCACTCGATTTTCATTGATGAGGATGAGTTCTTTTTTACCATCACCCGTGACATCGCCTACGTCCAGATCTACCAACGTAAATTTAAATTCCTGTTTGGTGATGAGTTCAAAGGGGCCATCGTCACGCTGTTCCCTATTGCTACGCTTGTTTGAAGCGACACGGTTATTCTCCGCTGCAGACGCTTCCGGCAATCGTTCTGCCAACAGACGCGCATTCTTCTTGCTGGCACCGTCAACCGCTGAATACAAGTTATAGCCGAGTACTGTTTTCCCCTTAACCGTCTTGACTTCCGGGGCCAGTATAAAGTTGACGGAAATATCTTTCTGCAACCGTGCAAGGCTTTCGGGATTGAGCAGTCTTGCGAGATCAAGATCGTTCTCCAGCATCCACAAACCCAGATCGAACGTGGGCACCTTGAATCGGGCGCGTTCTCCCAGGCTCTGCTGTAGATTGGCTTGCAGTTGTTGTGCATCAATTTTCTTTTGGCTGTTGATCTGAGGCGGGGCTACTAAAAGAGTGATTTGCTTGAATGGCAGTCGAACACCATCGCCGACTTGCACCGCTGTATCAGGTGTCAACGCGCGGGCGATTGTGAAGTCGGGTCGAACCTCGATCACTTCGACCTCTCCCATATCGGTTTCCTTGCGTCCTATTTTTTCCTTACTGACAGGGTGGATGATATCTTCACCGTAGCGAATCAATTTGAAATGATCCCCTTTGGATATATTCTGACCTTGCTTCAAATCCAGAAAAAGTTTATCGCCTTCTACAGAAACCACATAGCCTTCCAGCAAGGGGAACAAGGATTCGATTTGAGCGGATATCTTATCCACCGTCGCGTTTTCCTGCGCAAGAGACAAGCTAGAAAAAAAGAAAATCCCTATTAATGGCAGGATCGCGTACGCAGAGAAAACCTGCGTCAGGAATTTAAAATTTATTCTCAGGAACTCTGCGATGGGGTCAAATCTTGATTTCATTTATATTCAACATTCGATGTATTTTAAAATGTCAGTATTTTTGACTTGGCTTTATCAACATCCATCCGATATTTCTGGCGCAAAGAATCATCAAGATAAATTTTAAGCAACTTAGAACAATCTTTAACAAATGCGCAACACGTTGCACTGTTTCACGCATGTTTTCTCTGATGCGGATAACTACCTCTTCATTGCCTGCTCAAAAAGTTTTCGTATGCGGTCACTATCCAGAAATTCGTAACCTTGTTCTGAGACTATGGCAATGGTAGGGAAAATATCGTCTTCGGGTCTGGCTTTACCTGTAGCTGAATCGAATTGTGCGGCGGTTTGCAGGAGACGGATCGCTAGCTGGGCGGCTTCGTCCTGATTCCTTTCTCGCAAAGGTTTCGCACCCCACAGGTCTTCGTGCTCGAAAATACCACGAATCATTCCAGAGCCTGAGCCGGTAGCGGTGTGTGTTTTTATTTGAAACTCGGCTCCCAATATATCGTAAAAATAAATCAGGGGCCGCTTTGCTTGCAAGTCGTATGTCGCAAAAATAGGGCTTACAGCACCGATACCTTGCAAAGCCATGCCTGCGTTGTCTTTCAGCAGGCGTGAAAGGGATCTTACTTTGCCTTCGGCACTCATGGATTGTAATTGCGAGCGTCGGAAAAATTCAAAATTATGTGACATGATGCGTGCCATTTCAAACGCCGTTGCGGGCACGCCTGCGATTGCCATGAGTGAATAATCGTCCACGGGAATCACTTTGTCGCAACGTTCGTACATGATGGCGTTCCCGGCTGTTGCCCGGCGATCACCTGCCATGAGGATGCCTCCATCAAAATGAAATGCCATGACGGTGGTTCCCTGTGTCAATACAGTCTGAGAACCTGCGTGGGTTTGTATTCTATCGCGCCAGCGATAGCCGGACTGCTCCAGTAATCCCAGAAAATCACAGGAGGGGCGAGGCATTTCTTTTCGTTCCATCATTGGCCGGTGCGCTGTTTGTAGTTTTCTGATTGTTTTGGATCCACACGCTTCATGCGCTTGAGGATATTGTCGCGTCCGGGTCGAGCCGAATCGGGTGACTTCGGTCCGCTATCGGATTTATCTGGTTTCGGTGCGTCACGTTCTTCCCGACGCAGGGGATCGTTCATTTCCATTGCCATTGCTCCTTGTTATCGTTGATCCACGTATCTACTTCAGCAGATTTGATCACGGAGGTCAAGTCCAGAACGTTGCCGTCCTTCAGTTTGATCCCCGTCCAGTGGATGGATTGTATGTCGTTGCCATAATATTTAACCATCTGCCCACGAATCCAGGCTCGGGTTCCCACGGGTGGTGTTTCGATTGCCGACTCGATTTCACTCCCTTTGAACAATTCCAGCACCTGGCCTTCTTGTTCCAGAGCTCTGTAGAGTCCGCGTTCGGGATCCAGATTATGATACTCCAGATCGAGGCTTTGTAGCCAGGGGTCTTCCCAGCCTATATTCTCAGCCTCCATGAACTGTCGATACAGTTTCTGCTTGATGGCCCAGTCGATGCGGTCGGAAAGTTTTTCAGGATCTTGCTGAAAATCGTTCAAAGTCCGGTTCCATTCGCTGAGCACCCAGTTGCATTCTTCATTGTGTCCCAACCAGATTTTCTGCGCTTGCTCAAGATATGCAAACTGTATATCGAGTGCGCTGATTGTCTTCCCGTTTGTTTGCTTCAACGGTACATGCGGATCGCGTGAAATTCGGGGCACGTCAGCAACGGGATTTTCCAATTCGAAAAGGGGTGCGGAACCTCTGGCGATGAGACCGAGCGCCAACCGGGTCGTCCCGACTTTAAGAGCAGTAGCGTAGGCCGACATGTTGGCGTCGCCGAGTATCAAATGCAATCTCCGGTAGTCCTTACTGCTTGCGTGCGGCTCGTCACGGGTATTGATGATCGGCCGCTGAGTCATGGTTTCGATACTCAATACGGTTTCTACAAAATCCGCTCGTTGCGATAACTGCAAACCCTGGAACGGCACACCGCCGCCTTCATAACCCACCTTCCCTGCGCCTGCATACAATTGTCGGGTCACTAGAAAGGGAACCAGAGCGGTGACGATGTCATCGAATGGAATTTCGCGTGCAATGAGATAGTTGTCATGCGTTCCATAACTGTGACCGATGTAGTCGGTGTTATTTTTGAACAACTGCACATGCGAGCCCCCGAGATCCTGATTGCGCAATTTCGCGGCACGGGCCACGATATGCTCTCCCGCAACATCATGGGCGACGAGCTGAAACAGATCGTTGCATTCGGGAGAGCTGTATTCGGGATGGGTGTGGTCGTTATAAAACCGGGCTCCATTGGTCAGAACCCGATCGCATTTCATTTCCAGATAACTGTAGGGTCGTTTGCGGTCTTCTGCGCAGAACGCGTCTTCTTCTTCATCCTGCGCCAATGAGCCGACGCGGAATCCACGCAGATCGAGGTGACTGTTTTCTCGACCGTACGACCAGGCCCCGTACACACTCGGCGCATCGCAACGTTTCAGCAATTCCATCGATTCTTCGACGGGATCGGAATGTTGCGCCGATTCGCGAATGATCCCATATTCGGTTTCAATTCCCATCAAGGGCGGCAATTCGATCATATGATGGACCGGTTGAGGGTAGACTGTGCGGCCTGATCGCTTTCACTCGGACGACGCACACGGGCCACGTGACGCGGGTCCACATCGAGTAGTCTCAGCCAGTCTTCCATATTTGATTCTGCGGGCAACAACTGGCTCTCTGTAAATTCTGTCTTCAGGGATTCCAGCAAGTCATCGACACGCACGACCAGTTTTTCGCCTTCAATCGCTCGCTCAACGGCCTTCTCTTTGGCGCGCTTGACAATACTTTCAATGACCGCGCCCGAGATGAAATCCTTCCAATACAGTTTTTTGAATCCGCCACTTTTCAAAGTCATGACCAGTGTTTCCTGATCGCTGGTTTTTTTGAACAGTTGATCCAAGAAGGGCTCCGCCATTTCATCAAAGGTTGCAAACTCTCGCGGAAGTGTTTCTTTGAGGTAAACGCGCAAAATCGATTTGCAACTCTCGCGGTCGGGTCGACCCACTTTGACTTTGCGGTCGATTCTCCCCGGTCGCAAAATGGCGGGGTCGATGAGATCGGGCCGATTGGTGGCCAAAATCACAACGGTGTCGTTGAGTGATTCGATGCCGTCCATCTCGGCGCAAAACATCGGCACGAGCGTATTTGAAATATTGTTTCCGCGCCATGCCTGGCGCGTTCCAAGAACCGATTCGGCTTCATCAATAAAGATGAAGGGAACGTGTCCTTTTTCTTTATAGTCACGGGCCCGGGCAAAAATTTCCCGGACTTTGCGTTCGGACTCACCCAACCACATGTTCAGAATTTCTGGACCTTTGACGTGGATGAATCGACCCTCCAGTGTGCGATTGGAATCTTCTCCCATGCGTTTAATAACCTCGGTGAGGATGGCTTTGCCTATAAGGGTTTTGCCGCAACCGGGAGGTCCATAAAACAGAAAACCTTTGGGCAGTTGAAATTCCATCTCGGCGATGAGCTCTTTATGCAGGATGGGATACTCGATGACCTTGCGAACTTCTTCGATCACTTTTTCCTGTCCGCCCACTTGCGTCCAATCCGTTTGGACAAAATCGTCCTGCACGAAAGATTTTGATTCGCGTTTCGGCAAACGGTTCAGAATCACTTTCTGACTCGGGTCCAGTAAAACCTCATCGCCTTCACGCAGGGCAGAAACATCGAGTCCCGGCCGTGCCTGCACCATGGTCTCCGATCCCGTCGTACCGCCAGATGAGACCAGCCAGCTACCGTCGGCAAGGCGTGTGCTGATGCGTGACAACACTCCACTGCCCGCCTGATCCAGTTTGGCAATGGCAACGAAGCCCTCGTTCAGAGCGACCTGATCTCCGGGTTCGAGAACATCCTTTTCCAATACATCGGGAGCCACTTGCGCCTGGTACTCCGTACCGCCGATATTGATGCGATACAATTCACCCTGTCCCCTGCCCAGCACGGTACCCACCCGATGAGCGGGTGATTTTAATTTGTCGATGGCTTCTTCAAGCGTTTTGATCTTCGCTTCAAATTGTCCTGCGATTTGCTGAGCCTGATACAAGGCGTCGCGCAAGTCGTATATTTTTTCCTGAAGGTTCGGGCGATCTGCCGTTTCCTCAAGTACCTGATCGATCAATTCTATAATGTGAATGGGATCTCCCATTGGTAACCCTTATTTTAAAGCGCAATCTTCGCGCTTGTTTGTGTTTGAACAGCCCGTCTTATTCTAAAAGCTGAACGGTGACTTGTTCGCCTTCTGCCAGATCGGTTGCTTCCAGAGGGAAAATCATGAGGCTGTTGGCCTGTGCGGCAGATTTCAGTATGCCGGAACCTTGCGCGCCCTCAGGTGTAACGATGTAGCCATCCTTTTCCCAAACCGTTCGGGCACTCAGGAAATGTTGTCGTCCGGCTTTTTTACTGACCGAATGAGTGAGTTTCGCCTGCACGCATGTGCTGAGCAAATCGTCTCGACCTGTCATCTTGCGAATCGAAGGTCGTACAAATTGCTCGAATGAAACGAAAGAGGATACCGGATTACCGGGGAGTCCAAAAATCGGAGTGTCCCCGATTTGTCCAAACGCCAGAGGCTTGCCGGGTTTCATCGCAACCTTCCAGAACAACATCTCTTGCCCGATTTTTTTCAGGCTGGCTTTGACGAGATCGTAGTCACCAACCGAAACACCACCCGATGAAACGATGAGATCGCATTGCAATGCCCAGCGAAATTTCTCCATCAAATCTTCTTCGGTATCACGTGCGATGCCCAGATAATGAGGAATGCCGCCTGCGGAACGGATCTGCGCGGACAGCATATAACCGTTGCTATTGTAGATGCAGGGCCCTTCGGGTTGGTCATCCAAATCGAGGATTTCGTCGCCTGTGGACAATACGGCTACAGTCGGACGACGGCCGACAAAAATTTGCGAGCGACCCACAGTCGCCATCATGCCAATATGAGCAGGGCGAATGACGGTTCCCTTGGGAACAACCAACTCACCGACTTTGACATCCTCACCGGCTTCACGAATATTTTCGTCCACCTCTGCCATGTCTTTGACCAGCAATCGGTCGCCATCGCGTTCGGTGTCTTCCTGCATGATGACGGCATTGGCGCCGGGCGGAATGGGGGCTCCCGTCATGATGCGCAGGGCTTGACCCGACTTCAAAGGCTCGCCTGTCGCGGTATAACCGGCGGCGACTTCGCCGACGACCTGCAAAATAACGGGATTTTCCGGGCTTGCGGTTTTGACATCTTCTGCAATCAAAGCGTAACCATCCATCGCTGAGTTGTCCATGGGCGGGTTGTTGCGCCGCGCGATGATGTCTTCGCACAAAACTCTTCCGAGTGTTTCTGTGAGGGGTATCTTCTCAGCTCCCATAAACTGGATTCTGGACAGGATGATTTCTCGTGCTTCGTCAACTTTAATCAGACTCATTCTATTTCGTTCTCCTGTTCCCGTCGGGTGCGGGCATACTCATACTCATCGGGAGTATTGGCGTTCATGAAATGGGATCGGGAATCGGGCGCGATGCCGACTTCCTGAAATGGCAATTCGTTGATGATGCGCTTCAGGGACAGTTCCCTGCGCGACATGGCTTTGTATAATGGTGAAATGAATTTGGGCTCGTAGATCGCACACATGGGCTCGGAACCCAGCCGCCCCTTCTGGACGTAACAGGTTCCATAGCGGAGCGGATCACGCTGGCGGATGATGGTCTCAAAACTCTCACGCGTCAGCAACGGCATATCACAAGCAACGATCAACCAGGCTCGGTCGGGGTAACGCCCCATCAACGTGGCCAAGCCTCCAACGGGCCCCATGCCGATATGTTCGTCGTTGATGCGCTCAATGCCCTGCAAATGATCCAAGGATTCTGTATCCAGATCGGAGCGCGAAGAAAAACAGGTTTTTTCACAAAATTCCTGCAGAAGTCCCGCCATGCGCTCGGCTTCGGAGGTGCCATTGTAGGTCAATGAGAATTTTGGTCGCCCCATCCTTTTGCTTTGCCCGCCAATGAACACGCCACCGAACAAGGGTGCCGATCGCGCCCGGAAAAGATCTCTCACAAATGCGTAAATTTCATCGATGGAATCGCGGTGAAACTGGGGAACCTGAAGAGCCGAATTTGCGCTGGGCACGCCTTGATGGATCACGGCCTTGATATTCTCACTGTCCTCAGGGATGGGCATTTGGCCCTTATCGTCAAGGAAAACAATCTTGTCGTAGGGTGATTTCTTGTAACCTTCGATCAAAATGCAGTCGCATTGTTCCAGCGCGTGGGTGATCGTTTGTTGCTTGAAGGCATCGTGCGCCACCACCGCAAAATGTCGGGGATCATTGATGGCGATGATACCAGCTCCTGCCTTGAAACAACGTTCCGTATCCTTGCCCTGTTTGTCCATGCTGAAACGATGGGCATCGTGTTTGTAATAGCCGACCCGCGTGGCATCTGCAGAAAATCGAAGAATCAGCTTCTCAAGCAGAGTGGTTTTCCCAACACCCGAAAAACCAGCGAAGCAAAGAAACGGCGTTTTGAACTGAACCCAATAACTGTCCATAGGATCGATCGCTGAGAGAAAATAGAAATTCTCTTAAATGGTTTAAAAATAAACGATTGAGTTATTATTTCTGAACCCAAAACGAGTGTCAAGTTCTGTATTGCTTGCGCCTACCCGCACAAACCGGGATGCGGATGTTTTAAATTCTTGATTCAAAAATCAACCAGACACAGGCCAGGAGATTGAAAACCAGCAGAACCCGTATCCACAAGGGGGGATATTGCGTGGCCGGGGGCAAGACAGGCATTTTATTGGAAACACCTGCTCCTTCGATGGATTTTCTCAACGCCAACTTTTCCCGCTCAAGCTTCTCTACGACCTGTTCCAGCTTTTGATTCTTTGCCTGTAACTTTTCGATGTCGTCGCGCAGTTTCAAACGATCGACTTTAAGAGATTTAGATTTTTGAATCTCGCGAAAAAGAGCTTCTTCCGGCCCCAGGGTAAGACCGTCATCTTCTGGAATGTCTTGCCATTCAGAATTCAAAGAGATACCGCCGGGAAATGGGCTTATTATCGGACTCTATCCTGCCAGGCTGAACGCGCAAAAAAGCCTTCAATCTACCTGCCATTTCTGCAAAAAACAGTCGCAACACGGGGCGGGATTTTTCAACTCGCAGTCGGTCCATTTTTGTCTTCTGCAATGACCGGGGCCGCCTCCTCTTCTTCAATTTCCTCATCGTCATCATCGTCGCTGGTTCTGCAGATAACAAAAAAACCAATGATCATGAGCACGCTGGCAATTGCAGTGAGAATGATGTCCATTGCGCCCGACCTCAGAAGGGTTTGACTGTAGCCAAATAAATCATTGCGCCCGCGATCAGGAAGATGCCGATATGGACCATCATCGCGTACTTCTTCGGCAAGCTGTCTTTTTCAATTTGCCTGCCATTTTGAAAACCTAGCGCGATCAAAACAACCAGCAATCCCAATTTGGGTCCCAGCCAGGCACCGTGGGAAAACACTTCGGTTTTGACGGCCAGATAAGCACCGGAAAACAGGGTGACTCCCAAAATCGGATAATAAATGAATTTATGAATGCGTTTTTGAATTTTCCGGATCCCCACCACTTCGTCATGGGATTTCAAGCGCAAACGAAAGACAACGGTCAGTGACTGTAAAAAAAGGGTACCCACCACCAAACACATCGACAACATGTGCAGTGTCAAAAAAAAGTTTTTCATGAACTGTGATTTCCTTCCCAGCGAACCTTATCCGGTTCAATGGGCAATGCATTAAAATAAAAGTATTCTCTCAAAAACTGAACACGGGCCTGAGCTTTATTGTTCTTCGACACATTCTTCCACGAACTCCTGCGTTTTACTGCTTGCCTTCCAGTAAATTCGGCTGGAAACCAGCAACGCCGCCCCGATGCCACAATAAATAGCGGCGACGACCACGTAGCCTCCGAGGTATTCGTTGAAATGTCGCATTGCAAAACCGGCACCCATCATCAAAAGAATAAAACCGTAAAAAGGTTTCGCCAGCATTTGATGCCATTGAACCGGAGCGGTCAAACCCTCAATGCGCTTCATGTTGCGCTGTGCCGTTTTGGTCAACACGAAATTGCCCTTGGCCCAACCGATGGCCAAGCCCAGAACCAGCGATAAAATTATGGCTGTCTGGGTTGCATTTTGTTCGCTTTGCGCCAGAAAATAAAGATTTCCACCGCGAACAACGAGGAAAGCTCCGATCACCACCCAAAGACTTCCTGCATATTTTATTAATTGGTTATTTTCCAAAATCTTATCCCCCTATACCTGAAAAGAATTCTATCACTTGTTTATTGGATGCTGTCTTGCCCCATTCCGTTTCTTCAGAAAGAGCAAAATAATATTTCCCCGGAATCCCGAGAACCGATTGGAGCGCGGTTCTGACGGATTCGTCAACCCTTCCGGACAGGGCGGGCGGCCATTCTTCCCGTTTTGCTTTTATAAAGTTCGCGGGACTCGCCATTGCGAAAATCAAAAATAAATCCATCATGCCCTCCCCCATCGTCTTTCAACCAAATGGTCGGGAGACAGCCTTCGGGAAAAACAGGGTGTAAATTGATGACCGTGCCATATTTGTCGGTGTTTTCCCAATCGAGAGAATAGAGGGTCTTCACTTCATCCACATAAGACAGCCGCCAATCCTGAAATCCTGCAAGGCGTATGTAATTCATGTGCTTGGCGTATTCTATGGCTTCATCCCAAGAGAACCATTTGCCATCGACTTGCCAGGAATCTTCTCGAGCCCAGGTCAAACCACTGACGTTATCGGTTATGGAGCCGTCTCCATTATCAGTAAATCGTTCAACAGGTGCGGTCATTATTCAGCCTCTATAGATGGGGTGAGTTGTATTCTCTCTAAACGCGCTACCAAGCTCTGCCTCTGAAAGGGAGGGG
>Ga0210009_1000085_pt1 | contig 113684 bp, 108 predicted proteins | sample CryGeyCG2114_065_FD_185457 | JGI IMG/M metagenome (GOLD analysis project Ga0210009, IMG submission 185457) | Groundwater microbial communities from aquifer - Crystal Geyser CG12_big_fil_rev_8/21/14_0.65 (SPAdes) (version 2) | ecosystem: Environmental > Aquatic > Deep subsurface > Groundwater ...
ATACATCCTTTTCCTCCTGTCAAAACTGCACGGGTTTTGAAGCCTTTTTCTATGTTATCGTGCAATTTTAACATGCCTTTACCCGCTTTTTAAGCCCTATCTCCTTGATGTCAAAGAACTTAAATTTTCAAAACCTTTTTTCAGTGGACCCTAATTAAATTGTCGAGTGATTTGTGAGGCAAGTTTTAACCGTTGGTATTTTGGCCGAATCAAAAAATAGATGGGAAAGGCGAGCTCCCCTGACACCGCATGATGTCAAATGGCTTGTCGAACGGCATATTCCGGTTGAAGTGCTTTCGAGTTCTTTAAGAATTTTTCGTGATCATGAATTCAAACGGGCCGGCGCTAAAATCGTGACGCGTTTTAAGCAAGCTAAATTACTCATCGGCGTTAAAGAACCGCTTCCCGCAGAACTTCTAAACCGCAAGATTTACATGGTTTTTTCTCATACCACAAAAGGCCAACCCGCGAATCGGCCCTTATTGCGCGAAGCCCTTCGTCAACGCATCACCTTGATAGACTACGAACACATTGTCGATCTGCGCCGTCAACGTTTGGTTTATTTTGGCCGATTTGCCGGTATTTGCGGCATGATTGACGGCTTGCATTTTTTGGGCAGACGTTACGAAGCACAAGGCATCGAAACACCCTTGCTGCATGTGAGGCGTGCATTGGACTACAAAGACTACAAACAAGCGAGACGTCATTTGCGTTGGGTAGCCCGTGAAACCAGAAAGAAAGGATTTCCTCTTCCCATCACGCCTTTTATCGTAGGGATTACAGGGCACGGCAATGTGTCGCAAGGCGCGCAAGAAGTATTAGATATCTTTAGGCCGATCGAAATTCATCCCAAAGATATCATGGTTTTTATTCGACACCAAAAGAAACGAAACAAACAAATTTATAAAATTGTTTTTAACCGTGAAGAAAAATTAAGATCAAAAAAACGAAAAGGGTTTTATTTTGAAGAATATTTAGAATATCCCGACCGATTTGAATCAAACTTAGATCAATATTTGCCCCACATCAATATGTTAATCAATGCCAGCTATTGGACTAAACGTTATCCGCGGCTGGTTTCGGAAAAAATGATAAAAAAGTTAACTCGTCAGAAAAAGAAGCCCAGGCTGGTATTTATCGGTGATTTATCCTGTGATGTCAGCGGTACCATCGAAATCACGAAGAAAACCACGACACCGGGAAACCCCATTTATACTTATCATCCCGAGACCGGACAAATTCAAGACGGGTTTTGGAGAAGAGGTATCGCGGTATTAGCCGTGGACAACCTTCCCTGTGAGTTACCCAAAGATGCCAGCGTTGATTTCAGCGCTCTTATCAGGGATTATGTTTATCAGGTTGCAGCGCACGGTGCTTTGGATATAACAGAGCATGCGGCATTGCCGGGAGAACTGCGGCGGGCTGTGATTACCCAGAATGGCCGCTTCACGCCGCCTTTTCGTTACATGAGGCAGTATTTGTAATATAATAGAAATGATGCCTAAAGTTACAATTTATACAAAAGACTATTGTCCGTACTGCCAAGCCGCTAAACGTCTTCTAGAAGACAAACAAGTTGCTTTCGAGGAGATTAACGCATCAAAGGATCCTTCTGCCTTGACGGCTGTGATTAAGAAAACCAATCACCAAACCGTGCCTCAAATTTTTATTGGTGATGATTTTGTCGGCGGATTTCAAGAGTTACAAGCGCTGGATGAATCCGGCCAGTTGGATAAAAAGTTAGGAATCTCCTAAAAGTGACGTTGTATATAGGAAAGAAAACCCGTGGTTATCGAAACGCACAAACGAAGCATTGTCAAAGCCATTACATACAGAGCGATGGGCACGCTTTTTACTTTTGGCGTGGTCTTCATAGTAACGGGCGAACTTAAACTTTCCGCTACCATTGGTATCATAGATTCGCTCGCAAAGATCTTTGGCTATTTTGTTCACGAACGTATTTGGAATCGAATTAAGTTCGGCTTGATAAAAGAAGAGCCCACAGATTATGAAATTTAAAGTTCATCCCAAAAACCGGAATACCTTCTCATGAATGCGCATGATTATTTGAAGAAATGCTTGGATTATATGGAAACCCATAAGGGGACGGATTTGTATCTTAAAACAGATGCCAAGCCCTGCTTCCGTTCGGCCAACCAATTGCGTTTGTTTGAAGGTCTCAACACAACCACGCACGAAGAAATGACCCGCATCGCAGAATTTTTAATGCAGGCGCATCACAAGAATCAATTAGAACATGATAAAAGCGTTGATTTGTCATTTGCCATCGAAGGCCATGGGCGCTTGCGCGCCAATCTTTTTTATCAACAAGGGCAACTAAGTTGTGTGATTCGGGTAGCTTGGCGGGAAATCCCCTCGTTTGAAGCATTGCGCATCCCGCCCATTTTGAAAAAATGGGCTTTGGCAGAACGCGGCTTAATTTTAATTGCTGGCGCCGCCTCATCTGGTAAAAGCACAACCGCGAATGCCATGATCAATCAAATCAACCAAAATGTTGAAAAGCATATTATCACCATTGAAGACCCGGTTGAGTTTTTGCACGTGAATAAACGGAGTTTGATCAATCAGCGCGAAGTCGGCCAAGATACGCCGGGCTTTGCGAGCGCGCTTCGTTTTGCGACGCGTCAGGCACCGGACGTCATTTTTATCGGCGAAATTCGGGATGCGGAAACCTTTATCAGCGCCATGGCAGCTGCCGAAATCGGCCGTTTGGTGATTTCAACGGTCCATGCCAGAAGTATCATGCATGTGTTTGAACGCTTGTTGAGTTTCTTCCCGCCCGATGAACGTTCACGGGTCTTGGTAGATATTTCTTACAATTTAAACCTGATTGCTACCCAGCGTCTTGTTCCGATTGCCAGGGGGCATGGTTACGTGCCTGCTTTTGAAATCTTGACGATGACACAAATGGTAGCCGACATGGTTCGTCAACAGCGTTTAGATAAACTCACACAAGTGATGCAAAGCGGTGCAGCTGACGGTATGCAATCCCTCAATCAAAGTTTGGTTGGGTTAAAAAATGAAGGATTAATTTCGGAAATTGAAATGTACCGTGCCAGTGACAGACCTCATGAGTTATCGCTCAGCATGAAAGGGATTCAGTTCGGCGGAGGAGAAAGTTCCAAAAAGATTCTCGGTAATTAGATCTGTTTCCAAACTAAAAAGGAGGCCGCCATGGCAAAAACATTACGCTCCATTTCAAAACGGGAAGTCAAAACTTTCAAAATTAAAAATCGGCGCGGTTATGCAGCCATCTGCCGGAACAACTTAACAGAAGGCAACAGCATCATCCAAGCGGTGGCACGTATTAAGAAAGCTTTGAAAAGGCAGGGCCTTTTGTTGAAATAATTCGTGAAGGGTAAGGGGACAACTCCCTTTTTCTGAAAAAGATGGAAAAGTGAAAAAGGGAGTTGTCCCCTTAAAAAAAGATGCAGTTTGATTTATTTGACTCTACTTCCAATCAAATCTTAGAAGCTAAAACCTACCAGGCATTCAAACAGGCCCTGATTGCTTCTAACTGTCAAAAATGTCCTTTATCACAGGGCAGACAGCATATCGTTATTGATCGCGGCAATTCCCAAGCTGCCACACTTCTGATTGGTGAAGCGCCCGGTGAAAATGAGGACAAACAAGGAAGAGCTTTTGTCGGGCGCGCAGGTCAGTTAATGGATCAAATGATGCTGGAAGCCGGCATTGATACGAATCAGGATACCCTCATTGCTAATATCATCAAATGCCGTCCACCTGAAAACCGTGCTCCCAAGCAAGAAGAAGTTGATCAATGTTTGCCTTTTCTCCGCAAACAAATTGCACTTTTAAACCCGACGGTGATCGGTCTTTTAGGTGCCACGTCGCTTAAACACATGATTTCGGGCAAGCCGCAAACGGGAATGGCAGAAGCGGTCGGTAAACCTTTTACGCACCCTCATTTTCCGCAAGTTCAATTAATCGTCCTTTATCATCCTGCTTATATTCTGCGTGACCCGCGTAAAAAACCGCTGATGGCGGAGCATCTGAAGGTGTTAAAGCAATTAATTGACGAACATTCTAATCAGCGATAAAATTTGATTTCCCGTGTTTAAGGCTGTCTGGTCTCATAACAGAAAGGTAAGCGATGAAGATTTACGATGATATTACCAAAACCATAGGCAACACACCATTGGTCCGGTTAAACCGGGTCACCGAAGGTTGTGCGGCAACCATAGCCGCCAAACTCGAATTCTTTAATCCCTTGGCAAGCGTCAAAGACAGAATCGGCGTTAATATGATTGAGGACGCCGAAAAAAAGGGCATCCTTAAAAAAGGTTTTGTGGTCATTGAGCCCACCAGCGGCAACACGGGTATTGCGCTTGCTTTTGTTTGTGCTGCGAAGGGCTATCGTCTGATTTTGACCATGCCTGAAACGATGAGTATTGAAAGACGCGTCCTGCTCCGTTTGTTGGGCGCCGAATTAATCCTCACACCGGGGCCGAAGGGGATGAGGGGGGCTATTGAAAAGGCAGAAGAGTTAGTTTCTAAAACAGCTAATTCATTTATGCCGCAGCAGTTTAAAAACCCTGCGAACGTTGACATCCATAAAAAAACCACTGCGAATGAAATCTGGAACGACACAGACGGTAAAGTTGATATCCTGATTTCGGGAGTCGGAACGGGTGGAACCATTACGGGTGTCTCGGAGGTCATCAAACTTAAGAAACCCGCATTTAAGGCAATTGCAGTAGAACCGAAAGATTCTCCTGTTTTGTCGGGCGGTGCTCCGGGTCCGCATAAAATTCAAGGCATTGGTGCCGGTTTTGTGCCCGACATTTTGAATACGAAAATCATTGATGAAGTTATCCAAATATCCAATGAGGATGCGATTGCTTGGGCAAGACGTCTTGCCAAAGAAGAAGGTCTATTGGTCGGCATTTCATCCGGAGCAGCCGTCTGCGCAGCTGTACAAGTCGCAAAGCGTGCCGAAAATAAAGGTAAATTAATCGTGGTCATTATCCCCAGCTTTGGCGAACGTTACCTGAGCACAGCTTTAACAGATGATGTACGGGAGATCGCGCAAGCTAGCGCTTCATGAACTTTTCTGAGTTCCACAATTTTCTTATCAATCCAATTTAATTCGTAACCTGAGGGTCAGGTTAGGGTCTGGCCCCCTAATGACAGGGAGAGTCGTATGCAAATAACAACCGATTGGCTCGCCGTGAGCGGCTTATTGAGCGGGTTTTTGGCGCTGGGTTTTTCAGTTTATCTCATGATGCGCATTTTTTGGAGTCCGGATGGCAATGAGCGAATGCGCCATATTGCCAATGCGGTAAAAGTGGGTGCACGCGCGTATTTACGCCGCCAATATATCGGGGTGTCTGTTTTTTTCACGGTTGTTTTTATTATCCTGCTTTATTTGTCTTCACAAGGATACTTCCTTATTTTTGTCCCATTTGCGTTTTTAATCGGCGGTTTATTTTCGGCTTTAGCCGGATATATTGGAATGACTATCGCAACCAGTTCCAGCAGCCGGACAGCGCATGCGGCGATTACCAGCTTAAATCAAGCCCTCCGCGTCGCTTTCTCAGGCGGTGCCGTGATGGGTTTTACCGTTGTAGGCCTCGGGGTCATTTATGTGACGGGTTGGTATTTCGCATTAAATCATTATTTCATGGGCAGCGGCGAATTAACCGAAGCTGATCGCCTGCTTCTTCTTTCGCAAACCATCCTGCCGTTTGGAATCGGCGCTAGCTCTCAAGCACTTTTTGCGCGTGTGGGCGGCGGTATTTTTACCAAAGCGGCGGATGTTGGCGCCGATCTGGTAGGGAAAGTAGAAGCCGGCATTCCGGAAGACGATCCCCGAAACCCTGCGGTCATTGCCGATAACGTCGGAGATTGCGTTGGTGATGTGGCTGGTATGGGCGCTGACTTATTTGAATCCTACATCGGTTCTATTATTGCAGCGGTAGCACTTTCTGTTAGCGCTGGTTTTGGTTTGAGCGGCATGCTGCTTCCGATCGGTATTGCCGCTTGCGGCATTTTAGCTTCCATCATCGGATTTTTCTTTGTGAGAACAAAAGAAACCGTCAATCAAGGCGAGTTGTTGAAAGCGCTCAGAAGCGGTGTTATTGCGAGCAGCGGGTTTATCGTTTTATTTTCATTTTTTATGGTTCGCCACGTCATGGGTGCGGAAAATATTGGAATCTTCTGGGCTATTGTGACGGGTCTTGTAGTCGGGCTTCTCATTAGTTTCGCCACTGAGTATTTTACCTCGGACACTTATGGGCCGACGCGTTCTATTTCCGAAAGTGCACAAACCGGACCGGCTACCGTTATTATTCGCGGTTTGGGCGTCGGATTTCTTTCAACAGCACCGGTTGTTATTTTTGTGGCTGTTGGTATTTTAGCTGCTTTCTATTTTTCAGGAGGCAAGCTGGAATTTGAAAAAGGTCTTTACGGCATTGCGATCGCAGCAGTGGGGATGCTTTCGACACTCGGTATTACATTAGCGTCCGATGCTTATGGGCCGATTGCCGATAATGCCGGCGGCAATGCACAAATGGCGAATTTAGATCCGAAGGTCAGGGAACGAACAGACGCGCTTGATAGTTTGGGCAATACGACAGCCGCTACCGGAAAAGGTTTTGCCATCGGTTCTGCTGCTTTGACTGCTTTGGCATTAGTGGTTGCTTATCGAGATCTCGTGATCAAAATGGGTTTTCAGGTGAGTTTATCGATTACAAATCCAAATTTTATCGTAGGGCTTTTTATCGGCGCCATGCTGCCCTTTGTTTTTTGTGCTTTAACCATGGATGCGGTGGGGCGCGCGGCTCAGCAGGTGGTCGTAGAAGTCAGGCGCCAATTCAAAGAAATCAAAGGATTGCTTGAAGGTAAAGCCGAGGCCGATAACGGACGCTGCGTTGATATTGTGACCAAAGCAGCTCAAAAAGAAATGGTGCTGCCTTCTATTCTAGCGTTGTTGGCGCCTGCTGTTATTGGATGGTTGTTTGGTGTGGAAGCAACCATCGGATTACTTTTAGGGAGTATCGTGTGCGGATTTGTACTGGCCATCATGATGGCCAGTGCCGGCGGCGCATGGGATAATGCGAAAAAGCATATTGAAGCAGGTAATTTTGGCGGCAAAGGATCCTCCGCGCATAAAGCTGCGGTCGTGGGTGACACGGTAGGAGATCCTTTTAAAGACACAGCCGGGCCTTCTCTCAACATCTTGATTAAATTGATGTCGATGGTTGCCATTGTCTTGGCATCATTTGTTGCTCAGAATCATTTGTTTTAAATGACAAGTGCACCAGAACATAAGTCATCACTTAATGGTGTAAAAGAAAAATAGGGACGGTTCCTGAAAAAAACCGTCCCTCATCTTTATTCCATGGTCTTTTTATGACAGCAACCTTAAACCCAGCCAAAACGATTGCATTCAGCTTTTTAGGTGTGATTGCCTTTGGCACGTTGCTTTTGATGTTTCCAAATGCAAGTGCCGAGGCGCCGCTTAGTTGGCTAGACGCTTTTTTTATGGCGACCTCGGCGGTTTGCGTGACCGGCTTGAGTGTTGTTAATATTGGAACGGAACTGACGCGATTCGGCCAGCTGATTATTCTTGCTTTGATGCAAGCCGGCGGACTCGGTATCATGACATTTTCCGTTTTCTTCATGCTGGTCGCAAGGCGCAGCGTCACATTGACGTCGCGCTATGCTGTCGGATTCCAGCCTCACCGTGGCGACAAACGTAATTTATTAGCAGTCTTAGTAGCAGTTTTTCTTATGACGATCTCTTTTGAAACATTGGGCGCAGCATTGCTTTATATTCGGCTTCAAGAGATCCATGCGGCGCCCTATGCACTTTATTCGTCTATTTTTCATGCGGTATCCGCCTTTTGTAACGCAGGATTTAGTTTGTATGAAGATAGTTTAATGCATTTTCAAAAAGAAATTTATCTGCCGTCGGTCATTATGATCTTAATTGTGCTGGGCGGTCTTGGTTTTATGCTAGTTGACGAGCTTCGGGTGTGGATGTTCAAACGCATGCACGGAGAACGCATGCGCCTCAGCTTACACACACGGATTTGCCTTGTAACCAGTGCGGTTTTAATTGTATTGGGTGCTTTGGTAGTTTGGTTGTTTGAAAGACAAAATTTATTATTGGGCTTAAAGATGCACGAACAGATTATAAACGCTTTTTTCCTTTCCGTTACTTCACGCACGGCAGGTCTGAACACGATCCACACGGCTTCTTTGACCAACGCTACCCTTTTCTTTATCGTGTTTTATATGTTTATCGGAGGCTGTCCCAGTTCTACCGCGGGCGGTATCAAGGTATCGACCTTTGCGGTGTTAGCGGCACTTGTGCGTAACCACATGCGGGGCAAAGTCACCGCTTCCATTTTTCGGCGCAATGTTGCAAGAGAAAATGTAGGGCGGGCGGTAGCTGTTTTTGCAAGTGCTTTGGTTTTAATTAGTATCGCTACCCTTCTTTATCAGGTGACAGAGCACATCGGCATTTCTCATACCGCTTCGAAAGGAGGTTTTCTGGATCTTTTTTTTGAGGCAACCTCAGCTTTTGGTACCGTCGGTTTGTCAACCGGCGTGACGCCTGTTCTGTCTGCGCCGGGCAAGTTATTGACGATTTTTTTGATGTTTGTCGGACGTATCGGGCCGCTTACCTTAGGGCTGGCTTTTTGGGCTCGTAAACGGGGACCCAGTTATGAATATGCGGAAGAAGAAGTGGTAATCGGATAAGATCAATGATGAGAGGAGAAGCAATATGAAAGCATTGGTGATTGGTGCGGGTAATTTCGGAGCGACGGTTGCTGTGGAGATGGCGGCAAAAGAATGCGAAGTGGTCTTAATCGACATCGATCAGGAAAAGCTGGATGATCTGAAAGACAACGTTGGGCAAGTAGTTATCGGGAATGCCAAGGACCGTGATTTGTTGGAGAAGTTTGCGCGGGATATGGACGTAGTGGTGGTTTCTTTGGGTGATATTGTTGATGCCAGTGTTTTGGTAACACATCATTTGAAAGATCTCGGTACTAAGCGGATCATTGCGAAAGCCATTAGCGATGACCACGGTAAAATTTTAAAAATTATCGGGGCGCATCAAGTGGTTTTTCCCGAACGGGATGAAGCCATCCGGCTGGTTTCAAGCCTCGTTTCTCCCGATGTGCTTGATGTTGTGCGGTTGAGCGAGGATAAAAGCGTAGTAGAAGTAGCGGTGCCGCAGGAATTTATCGGGAAATCCATCGAGGCATTGGATCTCAGAAACCGTTATGGATTTCATGTTTTGGCCGTCAAAAACCCGCTTAAGGGCAACTTGAAAGTTGTGCCGGAACCTAAGTATCAGTTTCAACCGGATGATGTTATGATTGTCGTAGGCGAAGATGACCAAATCACGAAACTGAGACAAAAAAAATAACACCAGAATATGCCGCTGTGCACTAGACGAATACTCGAAGGCAAAGTCCTTATGCAGCTCACAAAACAACTTCCGGCCGCTTGTCATCTTCACGTATGCAACTGACGGTAAAAAGAAATTTTCTACCGCTTATTCTGAAAACTTTCCTTGTTTTATGCTCGATTGTTTTTTTCTGCTACGTCTTTTTTGATGCTCGGCTCATTCACAAATCGGCTTTTAGGTTTTCATCTGCAACACTGATTTGGCTGCGCTTAACGATTCTTGCTTACCTAATCTATGGTATGTCCCGTGGTCAATTCTTCGCCCGGCACCGCGGCTTTTTTTGGATCATCATTGCGGCGTCATTTATTTGGATGCTTTTAACCAAATGGGGGCAGCATCTTTCGTTTCACACCCATTCACATGATCTCGGTCTTTTTCACAGCATTCTGTGGAATGCAGCGAATGGCAATGGCTTTGTGGATGCTTTTAAGCATCAGATTTATTTTTCAGATCATCTCATCTTCTTTTTGGCGTTATTAGCACCCTTTTACAAAATACATGCCGGAGTCGGAACGCTGTTTCTGCTAACTGCCGTCGCATTTGCAGCTACCGCCGTTATCTTGAGCCGGTTAGCTGAAGCGCGGATTGGTGATCGGTCGGTCGCTTTTATTTTGGGAGCAGCTTTTTTACTCAATCGTTATGTCTGGGGTGCTTTTTTGCATGAATTTCACCCTGATTTCTTTGCGCCGTTTTTTTTCTTTGCCTTATTTCTCAGTATTGATCGTCAAAATAATATTTTATTATTCTTATCAACCCTAGCTGTTTTATCCCTGAAAGAAGATTATGCTCTTTATCTTATTCCGATCGGTATTTATTTTATTTTGACTCACAAAAATCGGCGTCAGGGCCTCTGGCTGGTTATGGCGGGGATGGTATATAGTTGGCTCGCTTTTCGGGTTTTAATTCCCTATTTCTATGGATTGGCAGGCAAGAGCGGCGGATATGCCTATTTAGGTTCGTGGGGGCATCTCGGGCATGGTTTTTCAGAAGTGATGGCAACGGTTATCAGTCATCCCATCAGCGTTATTCAAAATCTTTCCGGCCGCACGCTATTTAATTTTGGAGTCAAATGTTTATTTCTTCCTTTGGTGAGTCCTTTGACACTCATTTATATTTTACCACCTCTTTTTTTAAATACGGTTTCATCATTTCCGCTCATCCGCCATTTAAGCATTCATTATGGTCTCATACCAGTCACACTTACTTATGTGGGATGCGTTGAAGCGCTTCGGTTTCTAAAGAATAAAGGGCTTGACCGGTTGACTGTTCTACTGGCGTGTCTTTTGCTGATTGTCGGCATTGGTCGTTACTGGATCTATTGGCCTCAACCCGAATCATTCCTGCTTTCTGAGCATGCAAATTCTCTCAAAAGAGAGAAAGCTATCTGCGTGCAATCATCTTTATTCCCTCATTTAATCCCCAAAGGTGATTTCTCTATTTTTCCTGAGTGTGCCGATGAGGCGCAATATTTATTCCTTAATCCCGCTGCAAGTACTTACCCATTAAGCGAGGATGATTATCGAAATACCGTCGATTCTATTTCCCGAGGCGGTCGTTGGGTTTTGGATCAACGGTTTGGACGGAGCGTTCTCTTCAAGCGAAAATATTCCCACTGAATCAGCCTTTTTATAGAACCAAATGGTTCTATATAATTCCATTTATTATTCTTTTATAACATTTTATATTGACAATAGGAGGCATAGCAGTTAAGCTTGATCCAGTTATTTCAGCTTTTGAATGGTTGACGCATGTCCTTTCTAAAAACGAAGTCAAACCCAATTCTTCTTAAAACCATTGCCATTGTGCTCGTAGCGGCTTTTAGCTGGACGGAGACAATCGCATATTCCGACGTTCCTACTACCGTTACACAAACCATTCGTGAAGAATTTTCGCATGCCAGACAGCAAACGCTCATTAACAATGGGTGGTTGCAACAAACAGGGTCAATGGAAGCGCTTTCACGTTTACAAACGGCACCTGAATTAAGAGCAGAATTAAGAGAAGGCGAGACTTTAAAAAATCAAGTCAACCAGATGCTCGTGGGGCTGACACAAGAAGAGCGCAGCATTCTAAGAGGTCTTGTACACAATAAACTTACCCCTCAAGATTCAGAGGTACAAACAGCAGGGAAAGCTTGGAAAAAAGCCGGTATCATTAATTCTGAAGGAAGAATTCCGAGAACTGTTCTTGATATCTTAAAAGAACTTCTTCCGCTAGAAACAGCGCCGCCTCAAAATCTACCGCCCAGGAAAAGGTATCCTTTTAAACTTGCGCTTATTCCCGGAAGTTTTAATCCACATCCGCAGCTTTATACTTTATTGGATGTTGATCGTGATGATAATCAAGCAGCATTGGCTTGGTTAATTTCCGCGGCAGAAGCGTTTATAACTACTTCAAGAGATTCAAAATTGGCTGATTTAAAAGGCCGCCAGCAACCCGTTGATTCGAAAGCGGGTGTTTCGATTCTTCTCAAACATATTAACGGTAATCGCTTGCGCTTTGCCGCTACAGACGGGCGGCTCATGATGGGTGATTTTGAAGTTACTTTTGAACGTTCAGAGTTGCGGGATTGGATAAAAACAATAAGTGTCTTTGGCCTCTTTGATCAGGATGTGAATAAAGCTGCAAAATCAGCCGAACAAAAACTCTTAAGTCGTCAAGAATTACGTTTCATAGAAAAGGATAAAGAAATCATTGCAGACCAAATACAGTTACCTTTTTCGGCTTTTATTACCATTCCGCATGAATGGGTAGGCGTGAATTTCGGCGACGAGTTTACATTACCGTTTGGCATTGTCCAGTCAAAGAAAACAGCCGTCACGCTGTTTAACTATCCCAAAAACCGCCGACCTGGGTCCGATCTTCAATTAATCTATGTTAATGTAGAGGGAAAAGAAATTCCCGCTGCTTTAGGTGAGCAAGTTTATGTGAATGTTGGCAAGTCTGCACGAATTGAAAACAAAACAACAGGATTAGTTGTTTCAATCGAATATGTTTCAAAAAACGATACCGGCCGGCGTTTTGAAATAAAATCTAACAAAAAAATTCGCCTGACATTTAAAAGAGCACGGCATATTGATTTCATGCTTGCTGATTCATTAAAATCGGGAGATGAAATTCACTTCTTCTATCGTTTGCACGGAGAAAACAAAGGCCGGCCCGTTAAAGGTCATTTTGTGAGTTACGAAATCGGTGATACGGTCAATCACTTAGTGGTTCAAGAAAATGATAAGCTCGTTCCAACCGTATTCCCCTTGGAGGATTTTGAGGGTACCGGTGAAATTCGGGCCTTAGGTATTGTGCTTGCTAAAATCGTCTCAGCTTCGACTCATTCAGAATTGCGTCAAAAACCTGCTGAAGATGAAATTGAAACAAAATCAGATGAAAAAGAACAAACAGAATTAAAATTTTCAACCACCATTGCCTTGCCGTACCGATGGATGACCATTAATTTTAACCAAGACTTTTTGTTACCCATAGGCGTTGTTCAGAACAGAGCCAATAAAAATGTTTTTCAGTTCCCCAAACCCTACCGAGGCGTACGACCCCGCAATTTAGAAGTAATTTATATCAATCACGGCAAAAATGAAACATTGGTCGACCCTGGCCGCCAAACATATTTTAATCCCGGTTCTGCGATGCATTACCGGAACAAAGTAACCGGTTTAGAAGTGCTAATCACTTTTGTCAGTCAAGATGGCGAGGTGCGTCGTTTTGAAATACGGTCAAATCAGAAAATTCGACTGAATATCGAACAAACGCTTAATGCCGAATTTTTATTGGCGAACTCGCTCAAACCGGGCGATTCAATCCGATTGCTTTATCGTGCGCATGGACAAACGACGAATCGTGTCATTTATGGCACATTCGTATCCTTTCAGGATGAAGAACTAACCAGTTTGGTTGTCAAAGAAAATGGCAGCAAAGAACCAACCGTCCTTCTTTTGGGAGATTTTGCAGGCGCCGGCCGCATTGTTGGTATCAGTATCAAACTCGCGGAATCAAAAGAAAGTTCTTCCGGCCATGCAGAATTACGCATTCAATCTCAAATTTCTTTGATGCAGCTTATCGAAACATCCAGAAATCGCATCTTGCCCAAACTAGCAACTTTAAGAACAATGGCAAGCAAGGAAAATTTAGCCGAATCTATTTTGGATGAATTTAATATTGTTCAAGTTTTAATTCTTCGTACCAACCTGAGTCTTGATAGGCAAATCGAAGATGCCCGGATGGGCGCCTTTATTAATAGCATCACTGATGATGCGGATGAAGAAATCATTCTTGATTTAGAACATGACGTCCATACTGGAGAACGCTATTTAGCAGGCATTCCAATTGTCGTTAAAATGTGGTTGGCGTTAATGGAAGAACGTGTACAAGCCGAAGTTGATCAAGACGAAGTAAGAATTAAAAAGGCAAAAGAAGAATTAAACAGATTGTATGTATCCATCGGTATTCAAACCGATCTCCAATATAAGCTTCGTATGAAACGAAATAAAAGATCCGGTCATTCTGAGCTGCGCGGAAAATTTGTAATCAATCTGCGCGAGATCGATTACACCGATAAGAAAGAAGTGTCTAAGCAAGTGTGGCGGTTTTTTGAAGCAATGAAAGCGATGCCGGGTAACACGCAAGAGGAAATTAAACTGCGTGCTTACAGCGCAAGCGTTGCTTTATTGGTTGCTGCCGGGAATGGCAACCGAATTTATTCTCAAATCAAAGATTTTATGAAACAGGATATTGAAAGACTGACTGAAGAATCGTTCCAAAGTTGGCGGCGATGGTTAATCGGCAGAATGGCTTTGGCCGAATTCCAAGCCAGAGGCCGGGCGCCTTTACGAGAAAACTTATTTGGTCCTTGGCTTTATCAAATAGAAGACGTGATGGCGAGAGCGGATATGCCGAAAACTGAATTTGAAATATGGGCGTTTGGTTATTTGCTTATTTTATATGCCATGAGCGAAGATGGTTCTATCGATTACAATGAATGGAAAGAGTTTGGAATTATCCGCACCAAAGAACTTCCCAACCAAACGCCTGGCGATATTACCAACCGCCTTTGGGCGTGGGTGCTGCAATTAGCGGCAGCAGCTTCAGTGGGTGACAAAATTACTTTCCAAATCATTCAATCTGAAATCATGAAAGATGCCGGAAAGCGCACATTGGTTGATGCTTTGACAACCATTCCTGCCGATGATTGGCGTGCTTGGGCGTTTGCGATCGGCGAATGGGCGGCCGCCCTTATTGAGAGAAGAGTGCCCGCGCGTTTCGTGCAAGCAGTGTCAAAAGCCATTACAAATGCGCCAAATGAAGGTGACCGGCTCATTGCAACCGTTACACACCAGCTAGCACGCGCGGCATCGAATGTTGATGAACGAGCTGAGTTAAGAATCGCATTGCCGGAATCCGCCAATGATAGAACACAATTTGCCCGCGCGGTAGAACAAGCTCATGCTTTGTTTGACCAAAATCCAAGTGCCAAATCTTATTTTTATGATCGACTTGGCATCAGTGCCACGCTTGACCAATCACAAGCAACTGTTTTTGACTGGAGCGTTGCTTTTGGGGACGGGCTTTTTGCTTTAGCAACCGAAGCAGCACACAGCGGCACATTGATAGGCGTGGTTTATACGACCGGTTCCGAATTAGAATTGATTCAAAATGCCAATGCGATGCTTCCGGAAGACCGAAAAATCGTTTTTGCCAAAACACCTCAAGCTTTGGCCGTCAAGTTACGTGCGAGTGGTGCTAAGCGACTCACTCTATTGACCAGAACAACACTTGCCAATTCCCGGTTGTCCGAGTTTTACGATCGCATTATTACACTTTCAGACAACACCATCAAAAATTTAAGATCAGGCATTGCCGGTTTGGCTGATATTCTCGATCGGGAGATCCGATCATGGAGCCGGATTGCCGAAATGGCTTAAGTCGCGGCGCGGGGTCTGACCCCTAGATTTTTAATTTGGCACGGCAAGGCTTACCGTCAGAAATGATTTCCACTTCGTTACCATTAATTAAATAATCCCGCATGACAAAACCAAGTGCAACAGGTTTCATCAGTTTGGGCGAAAAGACAGCACTGGTGATTCTACCGATGTGTTTGCCTTCTTTTTGAATCGGGTCATTGGCGCGAGGTATTTGCTCATCATTTAAAACAAGCATGGTTAATTTCTTGGCAAACTTAACCCGGCTGTCCATCCGTGCGACCAACTCCTGACCGGGGTAACAGCCTTTATCAAAACTGATTGCCCGATCCTCAATCCCAGCTTCCATTACGATCGTGGTTTCATCAAAATCAACGCCAAACCGGGGCACTCCGTTTTCCACCCGCAAAATCTCAGCTATTTCGCCTGGCATCGGTTGAATGTCAAATGAAGCGGCGGCCTGAGCGAGCATTTGATGAAAGGAATCAGAACTTTCCTTCGGGAAAACAAGAAGCCATCCGCGGCTGCCAAACACGGGTAAGCAAATAATATGGCAGCCCATGTCTTTGATTTTAGAGCAAAGATGCCGAAAAGGCTGATCAGGATAACCGGTTGTTTTGGTCATCATCTGCAAAAAGACCTGTGCTTTGGGGCCAAATAGTAAGCGGCTTGAAAAGGCTTCAGTTTTGTCTTCGATTTTAACGTTATCCATTAAAACGAATTTTTCGAGGGCTTGGATGGCTTTGGTTCGATAACCCGGCTCAACGTCAAGCCAAACGGTTTTCTCTAAGACAAAAACATTCATGTCGGCAATCACTTTGGCTTGATTGGTGAGAAAGCAAGCGTAACAGCCGCTGCCAGCACCTAAATGCTCAATGTCATTGGTGATCATCCGATGCAGAAAAGAAACTGCGTCTTCGCCTGACAGTTCTATTTTCCCTCGTGCGGAGACATCAAAAATAGCGCCATGCTTGGCCGTGTTGTCATATTGTTCCAGGAGTAATTTATCCATTTGGTTGCGCGGGGTCAGACCCTTTGCTTGGGGTCAGGTCAGGGTCTGACCCCAAGACTTTAGATTCAAAATGATTTTGAAGGATTTGCTGATAAGGGACCGGACAAGAAATGGATTTTAAATGAGGCTTCAATATCCAACGCAGCTTTTCGCTTTGTTTTAAAGCAGTTTTTTTAACCAGAAATTGAAAAGGTTCAATCACAACGGACAAATGCGTGAGTTCACGTTTCATTAAAGATAAACGTTTAAAAGTCGGCGCCAAAGAAACACGATATTGTTTTTCTAAATAACGTTTAAATTTTCTGGGTTCATGCTCGCCATTCACGCGCCTGTTAGGCAACTCCCACAAACCACCCCAAATACCTTTTGCCGGACGTTCCTGAACTAATATTTTGTTTTGGTGTGTCAGAAGTGCTGCTTGCAAAAACACCTTCTTTTTTTGAGGACCTTTTGATCGAACAGGAAGTGTTTCTTGCACGCCGTTTTGATAAGCGCAGCAGAGGGAACGAACCGGGCAGAGCGAGCACTCCGGTAATGCAGGTGTACAGATTAAAGCACCTAATTCCATCAAAGCTTGATTGAAATTGCCTGCTTGTTTTGAAGAAACCAGTGAGGAAGCATACGTGTAAAGCAGTTTCTGCGTTTCCGGTTTCAAAATATCTTGTTTGATTAAAAAAATGCGTGAAAATACGCGTGCGACATTCCCATCTACCAAAGGCACCGGTTGATCATAGGCAATGCTTGCGATGGCGCCGGCTGTGTAGCGTCCGATGCCGGGGAGCATCATCAGGATTTCCGGATCGGATGGAATTTGTCCTTGGAATCGGCGGTCAATTGTTTGAGCCGTTCGGTGAAGATTGCGAGCGCGCGAGTAATAACCCAGGCCTTCCCATAATTTAAGCACTTTCCTAAGCGGTGCTTTTGCCAGTTTTTGAATGGTCGGAAAAGTTTTAAGCCAGCGCCCGTAATAAGGAATCACGGTTTTGATTTGCGTTTGCTGGAGCATGATTTCTGAGACCAGGGTTCCATAAGCACTTTTCTTCTGCCGCCATGGCAGTGGGCGCTTTGAGGTTTGATACCATTTGAGCAGCTTCTTCTGAAACGCCGCTTGGGGAAACGATTTGATTGTTTTCATGCGTCTATATATAAAAGGAAGCGCACGGCAAATCAATCATAATTTTATGTTTAAAATTATAGGGTCACAAAGTTATAACGTTACAACGTTACAATATCATAAGTCATCACTTGCATCCTTGTGACTTTGTGACTATCCAATTATAATAACGGCTTTTGGAGGCAAAGTGCGTCAATCAAATAAAACCAAACAATTGGCCAAGCTTGACAAAGAATATATTTGGCATCCTTTTACGCAGCAGCAGGAGTGGGAGGCTGAAGATATTTTGATTATTGAGTCGGGCAGCGGGAACTACTTAAAAGATACCGACGGTAAACGTTACTTGGACGGTGTGTCATCTTTGTGGTGCAACGTACATGGCCACCGCGTCAAAGACATTGACCGTGCTGTCGAGAAACAATTGCGGCAAATTGCTCACTCAACTTTCTTAGGACTTTCCAACGTACCGGCCATTGAACTTTCCAGAGAACTGATTCGGATTGCCCCCAAAGGTCTCAAGCGGGTTTTTTATTCCGATTCCGGATCGGAAGCCGTTGAAATCGCACTCAAAATCGCTTTTCAATATTGGCAGAATAGAGGCGGGAAGAAACGTAAAAAATTTATCCGTCTTACCAATGCTTACCACGGCGACACGCTCGGTTCTGTCTCAGTAGGCGGCATTGATCTTTTCCACCAAATGTATCGCCCTCTGTTGTTCAACACCATTCCTGTCTCATCTCCTTATCGATACCGGGATTCTTTTAAAGGTTCAGAGGCAGATTATCTGGATTATTGCACCGCTCGGCTGGAAGCTGTTTTAAAGCGTCACGCAAATGTGACAGCTGCTTTGGTGATGGAACCCCTTATGCAAGGGGCTGCCGGCATGATTGATCAGCCAAAAGGTTATATTTCACGTGCAAGACAGTTGACGAAAAAGTATAATACGCTCTTGATCTTTGACGAAGTCGCAACTGGTTTCGGCCGGACAGGAAAATGGTTTGCCTGCGATCATGAAAGAGTGACGCCCGATATTTTTTGTGTGGCAAAAGGTTTAAGCGGCGGGTATTTACCGCTGGCAGCAACGCTCACGACAGAGAATATTTACAACGCCTTCCTAGGTGATTATACGCGTTTTAAAACTTTCTTTCACGGCCACACGTTCACAGCCAATCCTTTGGCTTGCCGTGCCGCCCTTGCAAATTTAACAGTTTTCAAGAAACAAAAAACACTGTCGAAGTTGCAGCTGAAAATCAAGCTGTTGGCACAAGGCCTGAAGCAGTTCGAAAACCTTCGGCATGTGGGTGATATTAGACAAAAAGGTTTGATGGCCGGCATTGAGTTGGTAGCAGACCGCCGAACCAAAAAGCCATTTGAATTGAACCGGCGTGCCGGGGCAGCAGTCACCATGCGGGCACGTGAGAAGGGCGTGATTATTCGTCCGTTAGGCAACGTGGTGGTTTTAATGCCGCCACTTTCCATCACGCACCAAGAATTAAATCAATTATTAAAAGTTGTTTATCAATCGATTCGGGAAGTCACGGAATAATTTCCGCTTTTTGCCGCTGTGTGCGGCGTAAAGAAGATGCGAAATTTGGGAGACGATAGAATGGGCAAAGGAATTTTTGTTGTCGGCACGGATACAGGTGTAGGTAAAACCATCGTTTCTGCGGGTCTCGCCATGACACTGAAAGCGCGCGGATTAAAAGTAGGTGTCATGAAGCCGGTTGCGACAGGCTGTATTGGATCTGATCAGCGCTTGGTGAGTCATGATGCTGTTTACTTGTTTGAAGCGGCTGAAAATGAATATGCACCTTTAACCAGCCCGTTTCGATTTCGTAACCCGGTTGCGCCGAGTGTGGCGGAAATTTATGAACAAACCAAAGTTGATGTCCAAACGATTAAGAATGCGTATCAGCAACTTTGTCATCATTATGATTATGTGATTGTGGAAGGCATCGGCGGTTTAATGGTCCCGATCCAAAAAAAGTATTACGTGGCTAATTTGATCCGTGATTTGGGATTGCCCATTTTAATTGTGTCACCCATTGGTTTGGGCGCCATCAATCATACTTTACTCACGGTTGATTCGGCGATTATCCGCGGACTCATTATCAAAGGCATTATTTTTAATCGGGCGCCCCTGGTCAATTTTTCATTGGCGGAACTCACCAACCCAAAAGTGGTGCATGAGTTAACCGGACTACCGATTTTGGGCTCGTTGCCTGAGCTTGAAGATTTGGATGTTGAAAATTGTAAGTTTGGCAAGTTGGGCCAAGTGTTTAAAGATCGTATTAATATTGATGCTTTATTAAAACCAGAACCAACACTGGTACTTGGTTATTAAGTGAACTTAGTTAGTATTGATGGGGTCAGACCCTAACCTGACCCCAGGATTCAGGATTGTTATTATGAAAAAGAAAATATTGGTTGCCATGAGCGGAGGCGTTGATTCGTCAGTCGCAGCTTACTTACTGCAGCAAGCAGGCTGGGAAGTGGGCGGCGCTACCATTCGCACGTGGGCAAGCGGCGACTGTGAAGAAAAAAATACCAAATCGTGCTGCGGGGTAATTGGTGTTGAAGATGCGCGCGATGTAGCAGAACGCCTCGAGATTCCTTATCACGTATTTAATTTTGAGAAAGAATTCAAAACCCACGTGGTCGATTACTTTACCGATGAATATATGAAGGGAAACACGCCTAATCCTTGCATTGCTTGTAACGAGCACATCAAATTTAAATTGTTTTTACAAAGAGCCCGCGAACTTGGATACGACAAAATTGCAACAGGGCATTACGCGCAATTGAAATATGACAAACACAAACAACATTTTGTCGTTTCCCAGGGGTTAGATGCGGCCAAAGACCAATCATATGTTTTATTCCCGCTATCACAAGATGTCTTAAGTCATCTCGAACTGCCGGTTGGTCAATATACCAAACAAACGATTCGCGAAATTGCCGGCCGGATCGGCTTGTGCGTTGCCAATAAACCCGACTCGCAGGAAATTTGTTTTATCCCCAGCAATGATTACGGTGCTTTTCTTGAAAAACAGGGCGCGGTTTCTGCCGCTGCTTCTGAGGACGTCGGTCAAGTCAGAGACAAAGAAGGCAGCGTGTTAGGAACGCACCCAGGCTATTATCATTTTACGATTGGTCAACGCAAAGGACTTAACATTGCGCATCCGCACGCACTTTATGTGATTGATATCCTGCCCGAAGAAAATCTGGTCATTGTCGGTCCCAAAGAGGATGTTTATAGTCAACGGTGTGAAGTTGAAAGAATCAATTGGTTTGTCCCGTTGGAACAAATTAATCCTAACCACGTTCAAGCTAAAATTCGTTCGCGGCATCAAAAAGCTGAAGCCACGCTTTCATTTCTTTCGAATGATCATGTGCAGGTGAACTTTCGTGAACCGCAAGACGCCATTACACCCGGTCAAGCATGCGTTCTTTACGACGGTGATATCGTCTTAGGCGGCGGCTGGATCGGCCGTTCAACAGAACAAGGGAAAGCAAGCTCTGCTCACATCCGCACCAGAATGAGAGAGTTATTGTTTGCTTAAATAGCTTCATGACAACCTTTGAAAGGTGATTTTTGGCATGAAGATTTTTCGCCGAGGCATCAAACTTCCGGATTACAAAGCCCTCAGTCTTTTAACACCCCATTTTAAGAAAGCGCCGCTCCCGGCTTTTGTCACACTTCCGCTCAAACAGCACCAGGGTTTGCCGGCTATTCCTTTAGTCCGTTCCGGCGAAGCCGTCAAAACTGGTGCTAAAATTGCAGCTGCACAAGGCGATTTCTCGGCTCATATTCATGCCAGTGTTTCCGGTACGGTTCGGGAAGTGACGCCGGATTATATTCGCCTTGAAAGTGACGGAAAAGATGAGTGGGAGGCAGAAATTGTCGAGCAGCCGGATTGGAAAAATACAGAACGTGATAAGATCCGGCAGTGTATTTTTAATGCTGGTTTGGTCGGCTTAGGCGGAAAGGGTTTTCCGACTCACTTGAAGTTAGACCAAACTACCAAAGGGGCGTGTGATTTATTAATCTTGAATGGCTGTGAATCAGAGCCGTTTCTAACGGCTGACTTTATTCTGATGTTCAATAAAGCCGTTGAAATTTTGCATGGGGCAAGATTCCTCATGTGCGTTTCGGGTGCCAAGAAATGTTTAATCGCTATTGAAGATAACAAATTAGAATGTATCGAAATCATCCTTAGCAAAATCAGGCTGCTGGGTTTCAAAGATATTGAGGTCAAGCAAGTGCCGGCTCGCTATCCGCAAGGCAGTGATTCAGAGTTAAAACGAACGTGCATTCCTTCCAAGAACCGCGATGACGTAAAAGTGTTAATTCATAATGTGGCAACCGCTTATGCGGTCTACGAGGCCGTGAAGTATCATAAACCGCTGATTGAACGCGTGGTGACAATCACCGGCCACTGCATTGTGGAACCTCAAAATTTGATGTTTCGAATCGGTACCAGCGCTTATGATGCCATTAAAACTTGCAAAGGGTTTTTGCGAGATCCCGTCCGCGTGATTTTTGGCGGTCCGATGACGGGCGTTTCTCTTTCTCATCTCAATACACCGCTCACCAAACCTGTAAACGGCATTGTGGCACTGGCGCAGGAATTTATTGATGAAGGTAAGGAAAAGCCCTGCATCCGGTGCGGATTATGTGTTGAAACTTGCCCAGAACATCTTGTACCGGAGACTTTAATTAAGGGTATTCGACTAAAAGACCGTGCCGTCGTCCGGGCATTTCAACTTCAAAATTGTATCGAATGCGGCAACTGCGCTTTTGTGTGCCCGTCTAACATCCCGTTATTAGATATTTTAAAAGAAGGCAAGCAAACATATTTTGGCGCGCCATATGAATCCATGCATTCGGAAAAGGATTTAATTTATGCCGTTGTCCCCTAAGGAGCGCTTAAAAAAAACGTTTCCTAAGACCACTTCACCGCATTGGCATTCCCGTTTTTCTTCATCCTATTGGGCATGGCAAATTACGTTGGGTTTATTGCCTCTCATTTTATTAAACGTCATCATTGATTTTCAGGATACGCTACGGCTTTTGATTTTTGCGGTTTTAAGCGGCTTGATGTGCGACTATTTATTTGCTTTTTTTCACCGGGAAGAAATTACCATCGATGACGGCAGCAGTTTCTTGTTGTGTCTTTTGTTTATTCTGGTGATACCGCGCTACACGCCTTGGTGGGCAGTGATGCTCGGTGTCTTCTTTGTTATCGCGGCGGGGAAAGCTTGTTTTGGCGGCTGGGGACAGTATATTTTTCATCCGTCATTGGCCGGTCTTATTTTTTTAGCGACTTGTTTTGCCGGTGAAATCACACCTTACCTCAGAGCTTATGAGTATGGTACCCAGCAGGCAGTCATTCCGTTTTATGCGTGGTTTTTCCAAGTCGATGCACCGACGCTTGGTAACATGAGTCCCATCGCGGTTTTAATCGGCGGTATGGTGCTTGCTTGGCATCGGCGCATTGATCCACGGACACCCGCCACTTTCCTTGCCGCGTTACTGATACTTGCGCTTCTCATCGGCATACGTATCGACCGTTTGTTTCTGAGCCACCCGATTGCTCTGTTTGCTTTTTTCATTTTGCCGGACTCAAGCACGAGTCCCATTACATCACGCGGCAGAATATGGGCGGGGATTGCATGCGCATTATTTTTCTTATTTTTCAAAAGCTGGTTGACCGGAATAGAAGCGCTGGCTTATTCGGTGCTGATCATCAATGGTTTAACGCCTCTCCTGGACCGGTACGCGCGGTTTGTGAGATCGTAGGAGAAAAATAAATGACAAAGACTGCCATCAGAACCAGACGAATGAGACAAAGTATTTTGGTGTTAGTTTTATTGTTTTTATTGAGTTATTGGTGGCTTGATTTTATAACCATGTGAGCGGATCAAGATGAAATCAAATCAGTTAGAACGAATTGCTTTAAGCGCGCTTGCATTTGTCATTCTTTATGGCAGTGCCTATGACAAAATTTGGGCAAGTTTGAGTGTCTTTTTGGTTTTATTGTTGACGCATTTATTTTTAACGTTTTTAAAACGGTTTTTGGCGCCGGGCTTTCATTTACTGGCAGCGCTCATCGTAGGTCTTACCTTACTTGAAACACTGCGCCGAATTTTTCTCCCGTTGGCAGACATTCAATTAAGTTTTTGCATCATTTCAATTGTTATCTTGCTTCAAACGTCAAGTAAAGCCGTGGAGCGCTTGGAAGCGGGGCTTCTGTTTTTGGTGTTTGTTTTCTTGGCAGCAGCGCTCCAAACCCAGACGCGTTTGGCATTTTCTTTATTTTATCCGGCTTATTTTTTTGTGATGGCTGTGGCATTTCTGGGGGTGCAAAGCATCCTGCATTTAGCGAGGCGGCACCGATGAGCATGCATTGGTTTGCAATCCTGTTGGTACTTGCGCTGATTCAAAGAGTTTTCTATGGTTTATCAATGAGAACTTTGATGCGCACAATTGGCGGTTTGTGGGTCATGATTTATATCGCTTTGATTGTCACAGAAATCATACGCCGTTTCTTTCTCGATATCGGGCTTGATTGGTGGACCGCGGTCGTTGTTGCTTTTTTAAGCTGTGCGGTCGGGGAGGGATTGATGACGTTATTTCAAATGGAAGGGAAATCCATTGAAAAACAAAAGCAGTCGTTTCCATCCCTGTCTACATTTTCCGTTTTATTTCTAACAATGACATGGCTGCAAGTATCCGAATGGGATTCCTGGGAAATACAGCACATCAAAATTCTGTTGATTTCCTTTGTCAGCATTTTCTTTTCCATGGCGGTGATAGCGCTGAGTGAGCGGATAAGATTATCGGACGTTCCTCGATTGTGGAGAGGCCTGCCAATTCTGCTCATGACAGCGGCTATTTATCTGATGACGCTCTACGGATTGCGGTTTATTCACTTGCCCTAGTGCCGTTAGACAATGAAATTAGCGGCCTTATGGGTAAAAAATGACTATTTTTCAGGTGCCACCGGAAGACTTGCCCGGTAATATAATATGATATCTGTCTAACGGTTCTAGACAGCCGATTTTTTATCGGGTAGCTTTTAGTAAGAAGGTTTGGGTGAAGATTTTTTAAATTAAGCCGTTATCACCTTAACGAGACATTATTGATTTCTTTTAACTATAGAAAGTTGGTTTGAATGAACATTCGTGAAATCATCGAACTCGCCTTTGAAAAACGTGCCTCTGATATTCATTTGGAAGTAGGCCGTCCAATTACTTTTCGGTTGAATGGGGATTTGGTTTCCATTAGCGACAAAGAACTGAGCGAGCAGGATACCGAAGAATACATGCGCGCAATTACCGATGAATCGCATCGGCAGAAAATAGACCGTGTCGGCGGCGTTGATTTTGGCTTTGCTTATGCGAAGACCTCTCGGTTGCGTGTTTCTGCTTTCAGACAAAAGAGTTACATCGGCATGGTGCTTCGTTTATTGCCGAACCGATTTTTTGATTTTGATGCCATTGGTATCCCGGAAAAGGTGGTGCAGCTGCTCAACCGGCCGCGCGGTCTCATTTTGGTGACGGGTCCGACAGGCAGCGGTAAATCAACCACATTGGCTACCATGATTGATTACATCAATGCGAATCATCCGGCACACATTGTGACCATTGAAGATCCGATCGAATTTGTCCATGAACACAAACGCGGCATCATTGTTCAGCGCGAAGTCGGTGTCGACGTCCCATCTTTTTCTGAGGCGGTCGTCAAGTCACTGCGTCAAGACCCCGACGTTCTGCTGATCGGAGAAATGAGAGACTTAGCGACCATGGAAGCTGCCATCACCGCAGCTGAAACGGGGCACTTGGTATTTGCAACACTCCATACCACCGGTGCTGCCAGAACCGTTGATCGTGTGATTGACGTTTTTCCTTCGCACCAGCAGGCGCAAATTCGCGTTCAGCTTTCAGTCACTTTAATCGCGGTTGTGTCTCAAGCGCTGATTCCGCGCATTGATCAGGATGGACGTGTCGCGGCTTTTGAAATCATGATCCAAACACCCGCGATTTCAAACTTAATCCGGGAAAATAAAACCTTTCAGATCTTTTCGGAAATTCAAACCGGACACAAATTCGGCATGCGGACCTTGGACAGCCATTTAATAGATCTTTACGCCAAAGGGATTATCAGCTACGAGTCAGCCTTAGAAACCGCATATGATCAGGGCCAGTTTATTCAGCAGGCTGCTAAATCCAATGTTCTTGGACCGGTTAGTACCACACCAACACCTAAAAAGCGTTGGGGCCGGTAAGCTGATCAACAGCAAAAAATACTTGCACTTTATTCATACATTCGTTATATTACCGATATTGACATCGAAAGAAGTCCTGTCGAAGATCCCATCATCATTACCGAGTTTCCCTAAAATAAAGTGGCAGACAAAGGTTCTTTCGGAAGATTAAGTTTTTACATAAAATAAAGTGAATCGCCAGGCAATGCCTGTCGGTGTTCAAACTAACCTGAATCATCTAATAAGCCTATAATAATCCTAAAATTTAGCATCTTGCAAGTCAGTTACCCACAAAGTATTCAATTCCTGATCAAAATCTTTTTCTAGAAGGGAATCCAAAAGCGTTTATTTATGTCACAAAAACTAATGCTCGTAGACGGCCAGTCCTTATGCTATCGGGCTTTTTATGCAATCCGTGAGCTGACCAGTTCGAAAGGCGAGCCGACGAATGCGATTTATGGATTCATTACCATCTTCAAGAAACTCCTGCAGGATTTGAAGCCGGATCTTGTGGCTGTTTGTTTTGACCGTAAAGAACCTACTTTTCGGCATAAAAAATTTGAACAGTATAAAGCACATCGCAAACCCATGCCGGAACCGCTCATTGAGCAAATGCCTCATATCAAAGAGTTTCTTCACATTTATGGCATTGCGGCTTTTGAATTAGCGGGCTATGAAGCGGACGATATCATTGGCACCTTAGCCAAGCGGGCAAAAGAAGAAGATTACAAAGTCTTGATTGTGACAAGTGACAAAGATGCTTTTCAATTGGTGGATGATCACATTTCTATTTTTCATACGCACAAAGAACAAATCATGGGGCCCAAAGAAGTTTCAGCGCTTTTCTCGGGACTGAGGCCGACACAAATTATTGATGTGTTGGGGCTCATGGGGGACGCTTCTGATAACATTCCCGGCGTGCCGGGCATCGGAGAAAAAACGGCGCTCGAATTGATTAAGGAACATGGATCTGTTGAAAAAATTTATGAGCACTTAGGAAAAATTAAAGGCGCTTCGCGGCAAACCAAATTGAAAGAAAACCAACAAATTGCATTGTTGTCAAAAGATTTGGCTGTCATTGATTGTCAGGTGCCTGTTGAAACGGATATGGAGGCGTTGAAACCCCATCCGGCAGACCAGCATAAGTTAGGAGAATTTTACAAACGTTTCGAATTTCGCAGCTTATTAAACGAACTAGCCCCGGCGAGCGTCGCTGAAACAGAGAAGAGAAATTATCATACCATTCAAACAGAATCAGATTTAGATCAATTAATTCAAAAGTTAGAAAAAACCAAAGGGTTTGCGGTTGATACCGAAACCACCTCGGTTGATCCGATGACGGCCCGCTTGGTGGGACTTAGTTTTTCCTGGGAGCCGTTTACGGCTTATTACATCCCTGTTTCGCAGCCTGAGCATCAAGGCGGCGGTTTGGCATGGAAAAACATACAAAAAAAAATAAAATCCCTGCTTGAACAGTCATCAAAGAGCAAATGGGGACACAACATCAAATATGATTTTCTGGTCCTGAGAAGGCACGGCATCGAGCTTCAAGGGCCATTCTTCGATACCATGATCGCCTCTTATCTCATCAACCCCATTAAACTGAATCATAATTTGGATGATGTGACGTTTGAATATATCGGAGTCAGGAAAATTGCCACCAAAGACTTATTGGGAAGCGGGAAAAAACAAATTGGCATGGATGCCGTGCCGCTTGATCAAGTGAGTGAATATGCTTGTGAAGACGCCGATTGTGTGGCCCGATTGATTCCGATTCTCCGGAAATTGCTCCAGGTGCATCAGCTGGAGGCGTTATATGCGGAAATCGAAATGCCCCTTTTGCTGGTACTGGCTCAAATGGAACAAAACGGCGTCGCCATTGACACGGCTTTCTTAAAGCAGTTGTCTCAAAAAGCGGAAAAAGATCTTGCCAGTCTCACCAGCCAAATTTACAAAGAAGCCGGTGAGGAATTTAACATTAATTCTACGAAGCAACTTTCCGATATTTTATTTAACAAACTTAAACTCCCCATCATCAAGCGGACGAAAACAGGTTATTCAACGGATGTCGGGGTGCTCGAAAAACTGGCTCAGACTTACGATCTTCCCAAGTTGCTGCTGGCATACCGAGAAAAATCGAAGTTAAAGTCTACTTATTTAGATGCTTTTCCCGAATTGATTAATCCTGAAACAGGTTTGATTCACGCCTCCTTTAATCAGACGGTGACATCCACGGGCAGGCTTTCGAGCTCTGATCCTAATTTGCAAAACATTCCCATTCGAACGGAAACGGGGCGTGAAATCAGGCGGGCATTTGTCCCGCGCGGCAAGGAACGAAAAATTGTATCGGCTGATTATTCACAGATTGAGTTGCGCATTCTGGCTCATTTATCCGAAGATAAGAATTTAACGCGCGCTTTTAAAGAAGATTTAGATATTCATTCTTTTACGGCCACGCTGCTTTACGGTGTGAAAGAAAAAGACGTCACCCGGGAAATGCGCAATGTTGCTAAAACCATTAACTTCAGCATTGTTTACGGCGTGAGCGCTTTTGGGTTAGCGCAGGAGTTGAAGGTTTCGATTCCGGAAGCACAGCATTTCATCGATTCTTATTTTATGAGGTATGCACAAATTAAAGATTACTTAGAAGCACAAAAAACACTGGCCCGGAAAAACGGTTACCTCACCACCATGTTTGGCCGCCGTTCGCTTTTTCCCGATATCAATTCTTCAAATCCGTCGCTCAAACAGTTTGCAGAACGGGCTGCCATCAACGCACCCATTCAAGGCTCGGCGGCAGATTTAATTAAAGTAGCCATGATCGAAATTCAAAAAACATTGGATCAGGGAAAATGGGAAAGTTTAATGGCGATTCAAGTTCATGACGAATTGGTTTTTGACGCTCCGGATAGCGAATTGACGGACTTAACCAAAATGGTGAAAGACAAAATGGAAGGCGCCGCCAAACTCAAAGTGCCTTTAAAAGTCGATGTGGTTCACGGAGGAAGCTGGTTCAAAGCCTGACATGGCATCCAAACAAAAACGTTCTATCATTGGTTTAACAGGTATTTTTGGAAGCGGTAAGAGTTCGGTTGCCGCCATATTAAAAGAGCGGGGCGCTCTGGTCATCGATTGTGATGCCTTGGTAAGAGAAATTTATAAAAAGTACCACCCGCTTCAGAAGAAAATCGCGCGCTCTTTAAAATTAAAAAAAGCAAAACCGGCAGACATTGCAGCGGTGGTATTTCAAAATAGAAAAAAGCGCCGACAGCTGGAGCGTTTGGTTCATCCTTACGTTTTTAAACGGATTCAGCGCATTTTAAAACGTTCCCACGCCAATGTCATCGTCATTGAGATGCCGCTTTTACTTGAAACAGGTTATGAGAAAAAAGTGGATCATGTGATGGTGGTGACAGCGCCAAAACGCCTGATCCGGCAAAGACTCAAACGCAAAGGCTTGACGGCTCAAACAATGACCGCTCGGTGGCGTGCCCAGTGGCCTGTCAGACGCAAAATGAAACATGCCGACTTTATCATTCATAATGCCGGTAACTCACAGGCGCTTCGGCAGCAAGTGACAAAATGGTGGAGGGACTTTATCGATCAATCTTAATTAAAAAAGTAGTGATTTAACAGTTTAAAGAAATTAATTAAAAGGAGAGTTAACAATGCCAAAAGAAACAAAAGAAAGTCAACCTAGAATCAATCACCGCAAGGACCGTGATCAAAACAACAACAGGCCGTTTAAGCCTGCCCCGGTTCAGCCGGAAGCGGATCAGCTCAAAAACAGAGAAGGTCTGCTCAATGTGGCCGGTCTCCGCAAGATGAAGGTAGCGGAGCTCCACGAACTGGCTCATAAATTCAAAATTGAGCAAGTGATTGGTGTTAAAAAACAGGATCTCATTTTTAAGATCCTTCAAGCCCAAGCCGAACAATCAGGTTTGATGTTTGGGGAAGGGGTGCTTGAAATTTTACAGGATGGATTTGGGTTCCTCCGCTCACCCAATTACAATTATTTACCCTCACCGGATGATATTTATGTGTCGCCGTCTCAAATTCGTAAATTCAATTTGAGAACAGGAGACACCGTGAGCGGCCAAATTCGCCCGCCGAAAGAAGGCGAGCGGTATTTTGCCCTGCTCAAAGTGGAAGCGGTCAATTACGAATCACCAGAGGCGGTTCGTGACAAGATTCCTTTCGATAATTTAACGCCGCTTTATCCGCAGGAGCGGATTATTCTGGAAACAGAACCGACAGAACTTTCCATGCGTGTCATGGATCTTTTATCACCAGTCGGTAAAGGCCAGCGCGGCTTGGTGGTTGCACCGCCTTACAGCGGTAAAACGATCTTGCTTCAAAAGATTGCCAACAGCATCACCAAAAACAATCCGGAAGTTTATATGATCATTCTTTTGATCGATGAGCGTCCGGAAGAAGTGACGGATATGTCGCGTTCCGTCAAAGGTGAAGTTATCGCTTCTACTTTTGACGAACCGGCCGAACGGCATGTGCAAGTGGCCGAAATGGTGCTTGAGAAAGCGAAACGACTGGTGGAACATCGCCGCGATGTCGTCATTCTGCTGGACAGCATTACACGTCTGGCGCGTGCGTATAACACGGTAGCCCCGCATTCAGGCAAAATCTTAACGGGCGGCGTAGATTCAAGCGCGCTGCATAAACCGAAACGCTTTTTTGGCGCAGCCCGTAACATTGACGAAGGCGGCAGTTTAACCATTGTGGCGACTGCTCTCGTTGATACCGGTTCACGCATGGACGAAGTCATTTTTGAAGAGTTTAAAGGAACGGGCAACATGGAATTGTCTTTGGACCGCAATCTCTTCCAAAAACGCATTTATCCGGCGATTGATGTGAAGAAATCCAATACGCGGAAAGAGGATCTACTGCTTCATCCGGATGAACTCAACCGGGTGTGGATGCTAAGACGCGTGTTGAACGAACTCAATCCGACCGAAGCGATGGAACTTTTGCTCGAACGTTTGTCCAAGACAAAATCGAACGCAGAGTTCTTGATGTCGCTCAATAAAAACGATAAGTAATTGAGAGGTCGGGGAAACTCCCCGATGGCTCAAGTAATTTAAATGCTTAGGGACGGTTCCTTATAACCTATTTGTTGATAAGAAGTTAGATAGGAACCGTCCCCGAAAAGAAAGGAAAAACATATGAAAAAAGACATTCATCCCGATTATCGATTTGTCGTGTTTAAAGACACCGGCGCTGATTTTGCCATTCTGACACGCTCGACGGCCAAATCGAACGAAACCATTAAATGGGAAGACGGCCAAGTTTATCCGTTGATCCGGCTCGAGATTTCGTCGGCATCACACCCATTTTTCACGGGACAGCAAAAACTCATTGATACCGCAGGCCGCATTGAAAAGTTCAAGAAGAAGTACAAAGACAATGTGGTATCGAAGGGTAAGAAAAAGCCCGTCAAAGTGCGCGCTAAAAAAGAAGAAAAAGCGAAGGTCATTAAAAAATAACCAATGAAACGCTATACCAGCCTCGTTTGATCAAGACTGGTATAGGGTGAGGGGTTGGGGAAAAACTCCACGACCCCTCAATAATTTAAAGCTCGCATCCTATGCTGGTAGAACGGCTTGAAGCAATTAAAAAACGCGTAGAAGAGATACATGCCGAAATGGCAAAGCCCGAGGTCTCTCAAAATCCCGAGCAAATGCAAAAGTTAGGGCGCGAATTATCCAGAATCGAACCGGTTCTCGGCCGTTATCAAGCTTATCAGTCCGCTGAAAAGCATCTGAAAGAAACGGAACATTTGCTGGCTGCCGGCACCAATGATCATGATATGCGAAAGTTGTATGAGGATGAAAAGGCTGATCTCAGCGCAAAGCTTAAGTCGCTTGAAACAGAAATCGAAGAAATGTTGCTTGGTGATGACGGTGATGATGATATCCGTAATGTGATCATTGAAATCAGGGCCGGGACGGGCGGAGAAGAAGCCTCTCTTTTTTCGAGAGATCTTTTTCGGATGTACACGCGGTTTGCCGCTAATCATAAATTTAACGTCGATGTCATGAGTACGAGCACAGCGGGCAAAGGCGGTTTTAAAGAAATCGTGTTTGGGATAAGCGGGGAGAAGGTTTATTCTGCTTTCAAGTACGAGAGCGGTATTCACCGCGTTCAGCGGGTACCCGAGACGGAAGCTTCCGGGCGGATTCATACCTCAGCTGCCACTGTCGCTATTATGCAGGAGCCGGATGAGGTTGAAGTAAACATTAAGCCTGAGGAGCTCAGGATCGAGGTTTGCCGGGCAAGCGGGCCGGGCGGACAAGGTGTCAATACAACCGATTCAGCCGTGCAGATTGTCCATTTACCGACGGGTCTTACCGTCAGGTGTCAGGATGAGCGTTCCCAGCTTAAAAATAAGGCAAAAGGAATGCGTATTTTAAGGGCGCGCCTCCTTAAAATGAAGCAGGAAGAGCAGGAGAAGAAGATCTCAGAGGCTCGGAAAAGCCAAGTAGGCAGCGGTGACAGATCAGGTAAAATTAGGACTTATAACTTCCCGGATAACCGGGTAACTGACCATCGAATTGGTTTGACTTTGCATGCATTGGATGATATTTTGAACGGCCATTTAGATGATTTAATCGATGTTTTAAGGAAGGATGAGCGTACCAGAAAGCTTCAGGAGCAGGCGGAGGCGAAATGAGTGCGCAGGTCGCAGATCTCCTTAAAAAAGGGACTGAATTCCTTAAAACACGCGCCATTGAAGATGCTGCGCAATCATCCGAACTGCTTTTGTCTTTCTCGCTTCAAAAGCCAAGGTCTGCTTTATTAGCTGACTTTGGGTCTACTGTTTCTCAAAAAGCAGAAGCGTTGTTCTTTGATTTATTGCAAAAAAGAAGTACGCATTATCCGGTTCAGTACCTGACCGGGCGCGTGCCCTTCGATGACCTCTATTTTGAGGTTGAACAGGGCGTCTTTATCCCGCGGCCTGAAACCGAGCATTTGGTAGAAAGCATTTTAACGGAACTGGCCGGTAAAAAAGTCCCGTCCCTTCAAATTTTGGAAGTCGGAACAGGCAGCGGCTGTGTGGCCGTGAGTTTAGCGCGGCGCTTGCCAAACGCGTCCTTGGTTGCAACCGATATTTCCGAAAAAGCTGTTCAAGTAGCGATGAAGAACGCACGCATCAATCGAGTTGCATCGCAAATTCAATTTATTCGAACGGGGTATTGGAACGGCATCAGCGGTTCTTTCGATTGTTTGGTATCTAATCCGCCTTATTTGTCGGCAGAGGATTTAAAAGCATTGCAGCCGGAAATTACTTATGAGCCGCGCGAAGCCTTGGATGGCGGCCAAGACGGCTTGGATGCTTATCGTTCTATGATCAAACAGGCAAAAGAAGTCCTGCATCCCGGCGGTTTGATTGCTTTTGAATTAGGCATCGGGCAGGCGCCTGCGGTCAACACATGGTTAACGGAAAATTATTTTTCCCACATTCATATCACAAAAGATTTAGCGGGAATTGACCGAGTGGTGACAGCCATTCGGTCCTGAGCAGATGGATAAGATTGTTGTTAAGGGCGGCAAAAAATTAAGCGGGACTGTTCGGGTTTCAGGTGCTAAAAATTCGGCGCTTCCTATTATGGCCGCTTGCTTGTTAGGCAGCGAAAAGTCAGTTTTGGAAGGCGTGCCGAATTTAAGGGACGTCCAGACGATGTGCCGTTTGTTGCGCGTGATCGGCGCGCGTGTGATCTTTGAAAATGATCGATTGGAAATTACACCGTTTTCTAAAATGAAACCGGTAGCGCCGTATCATTTGGTCAGCACCATGCGTGCTTCCGTTTGTGTGTTAGGTCCGCTTTTGGCCCGCTTAGGCAGTGCGCAAGTGTCTTTGCCGGGCGGATGCGTCATCGGCGCACGGCCGATTGATTTGCATTTAAAAGGCCTTCAAGCATTAGGTGCACAAATTCAAATTTCACACGGCGATGTGTATGCCGGCACAAAAGGTAAGTTGCAAGGCAAGGAAATTTACTTGGGCGGGGCGTTTGGGTCGTCTGTCTTAGCGACGGCGAATGTGATGATGGCGGCTACTTTGGCGCACGGTGTTACTTTGATTGAAAATGCAGCCAGCGAACCGGAGGTAGTTGATTTAGCGGACTTCCTCAACAAAATGGGCGCTAAAATTGAAGGGCATGGTTCACACTTAATTAAAATTCAAGGGGTGCGTAAGTTGCACGGTGCGAATCATACCATTATCCCCGATCGAATCGAGGCGGGCACATTTATGGTGGCTGCCGCCATCACAAAAGGCGATGTGACGGTTCAGAATTGTGAGCCCGAGCACCTGAACGCGCTGATTGATAAATTGCAGCAAGCCGGTGTGAGCGTAAAGCGCTCCAAAGGTTCGGTGCGCGTCAGCCGTAAGGGACGCTTGAAACCCATTGATGTGACGGCGTTGCCGTACCCGGGTTTTCCAACGGATTTACAGGCACAAATCATGGCACTCATGGCAGTGACGCCAGGCATATCGGTCATTACCGAAAAGATTTATCCGGACCGCTTTATGCATGTCAGCGAACTCAACCGAATGGGTTGTCGTATTTTTTTGGAAGGATCGAGCGCGATTGTAAACGGCGTTCAGAAAATTAGCGGAGCGCCGGTCATGGCTTCCGATTTAAGAGCCAGCGCGGCTTTGGTCTTAGCCGGCTTGGCGGGTGAAGGCGAAACACATGTTTCGAGAATTTATCACCTTGACCGCGGTTATGAAAGAATTGAAGAAAAATTATCATCTTTAGGCGCCGATATTCGCCGCGCCAAAGAGTAAATTTGAAGAAGAGGAGGTAAACGTGGTTAGAATTCGATTAAAACGATTGGGCAGCAAGAACAGTCCTTTTTGGCGGATTGTTGTAACAGACAGCAAAATGCCGAGAGACGGACGGTTTATCGAGGAAGTAGGTTACTACGACCCGAAAACCAATCCGGCGACCGTTAAGTTTAATGCCGAACGGATTCAGTATTGGATCAATGTCGGGGCACAGCCCACAACGGTTGTGAAACAGTTGTTTAAAAAACAAGGCATTGCCGAAGTCGCTAAGTAAAGAAAGTTTTTATTCGTCATTGCGGGGAGTCCGCCACGATTCTTGGCGGGGACGTGGCACTTTCGGAGATGAGCAACAAGCTCATCCCGAAAAGTACTCGCGCACATAATCGTAGGGCAACGTCAAGTTGCCCACGATTAGTGCTGGCGCATCGGCGCCTGCAAAAAGCGCGCGTGCAAACTCAAGATCTAAGATTGCCGCGCTCCACTTCGTGGAGTTCGCAATGACAGGAGAACGACAGGCAGTCTTCTTTTTGGTACCCAGAGGTTTGGTTAATGCTTAAAATAGATATCTTAACGCTCTTTCCCAAAATGTTTGATGGTCCGCTGAGTGAGTCCATGATCCGTTTGGCCCAGAAAAAAAAACGGGTCAAAATCAAAGTTCATGATTTAAGACGGTGGACACATGACAAACACCGGACTTGCGACGACAAACCTTTCGGCGGCGGGCCGGGCATGGTGATGAAAATAGAACCCATTCATCAAGCGCTTCAAGCTGTGAAGAAGGGACGCCATGTGGTGATGCTTTCACCGAGAGGAAAGCAGTTTAATCACCAAACAGCCGTTAAATTATCGCGCAAGAAACATTTGGTTTTTATTTGCGGCCATTATGAAGGGGTTGATGAGAGAGTTCATCAGCATTTGGTAGACGAAGAGATCTCGATCGGAGATTTCATTTTAACCGGCGGTGAGTTGCCGGTCATGTGCGTGATTGATGCAACCGTTCGGTTGTTGCCCGGTGTTTTAGGTAATCATGAGTCGCTAGAATCAGAGTCTTTTTATAAAGGTCATTTGGAGTACCCGCAATATACGCGGCCGCATGACTATCAAGGCTGGAAGGTGCCCGAGGTGTTGCGTTCGGGTGTTCATGAAACCATTGCAGCATGGCGGGCAAAGGAAGCATGGCGATTAACTAAGAAATACCGCCGAGATTTATTAAAATTATCACGAGACCGATGTCGGGAGGAAAAACCATGAGTAAAATAGAACTGATTGAAAAAACATACTTAAAGAAAGATCTGCCTAATTTTAAAACGGGAGATACCGTCCAAGTATCTATTCGCGTGAAAGAAGGCGACAAAACCCGCCTTCAGTCATTCGAAGGCATCGTCATTCGGCGCCGCGGACAAGGCATGGGCGCTTCTTTTACTGTCCTGCGTGATGCGCGCGGTGACATTGTGGAAAAGATTTTTCCGCTGCATTCACCCAGCATTGAGAAAATCAAAGTTATTAAAAAAGGCAATGTGCGGCGCTCACGTTTGTATTATCTTCGTCAGAAAAAAGCAGGAACTGCTTAATTAACGGACGTGGAGTCAGACCCAGGAGGGTCTGACTCCCAGGTGTATGAAGTAAAACTCTCTCCGCCAGAGGACGAATCCGTCCTCTGGCGGATGAGCATACGGGACTGAATGTCCAGATGCTTAATCGGTTATTTGGTTGACTCACGCCGGGCTTTCTCCTAACATATCGTTGGTCGCGATAAAGGACGAAAGCGGACGTGAATGCATTCATTTGAAGCGCTGTTTGTTCAAAATGGTCTAAGGCGCATTGCCGGTGTCGATGAAGCCGGACGAGGGCCGTTAGCAGGCCCGGTTGTCGCTGCCGCTGTTGTTTTTCCCCACGATTCCCCCTTTTTTCAAGAAGAGAAGATCCGGGATTCAAAGTCCCTGACCCCCAAAAAACGTCAAGAGAAGTATTGGGAAATATTGGCCCATGGCCGTGTCGGGGTTGGTGTCATCAGCGGCAAGCTGATTGACGAACTCAATATTCTTCAAGCCTCTCTTTTAGCCATGCGCCACGCCATTCTGACACTAAGCGTGACCCCCGAAGCGGTTTTGATTGATGGGATTCATGGTGTTCACGATTTGCCGAAACAGATTGAGCAAGTTCCGATTATAGACGGTGACCGCAAAAGCATTTCCATTGCCGCAGCGTCCATTGTGGCAAAGGTCACGCGAGATAAAATGATGGAAGATTATGACAAACTATACCCTCAATATGGGTTTTCTCAGCACAAAGGTTATGCGACCGCCTTACATCGAGCTGCATTGGCAGCTTACGGCCCTTCCCCCATTCACCGGTTCAGTTTTGAGCCTGTGGCCAGGTGTCACACCGTTCCGTAAGAGAAAACACGGATTCTAAAACTTTTTTGTTGTTACATCTATATGAAAGCCAAACATTTAGAAACAGGCAGGAAAGGTGAAGCGCTTGCCGTTTTATTCCTCAAAAAACAAGGGTACCGCATAAAAGAAGTTAACTACCGCACACCCTTAGGTGAGATTGACGTCGTTGCTGTCCAAAAGGGCATCATTTGCTTTATAGAGGTGAAAACCCGCCGTTCCCTCATTTTTGGCAGGCCGGAGGAAGCGGTTGGGCGTGTCAAACAAAGAAAACTGACCCAATTGGCCGAATATTACATGAAAGAGAGGCGTCTTTTGGACGCTCCGGCCCGGTTTGACGTCCTTTCTATCATTTTAGACGGCGGCGGAAAACCCCATTTTTCCTTATTTCAAGGGGCTTTTGAAAAAAGTTGAATTTTTTTCTTAAGGTTTGCCAAAAGGTGCCGTTCTTTAGTTCAAGGTGCGCTCTATCTGTGCCGACACAAGGGCGGAGCTCCCCTTAAAAAAAGCTGTACAAGAATCAAGTTTTAAATACAATAGTGTTGTTCTCAGGAATCGGGAACCTGGGAGCACCACAAAAAGCTTTTTCTAATGCAGAGCAAGTTATTTAATAACGAAGCAGCTATCAGGCTTTATTTTGCATATTAAATAACATTCTTGAGAGAAAAGGCTTGGTTTATTGATTCAAAGTCAACTAGATAACAAAACAAGGGAGGGAATCATGCAATCCAAACTAACTTGTAAATGGCTATCGGTGATGCTGGTGCTCTTAGTGGCATTCACATTTACCGGTCTCAACACAGCCCAAGCTGACGTGAGCGTCCAAAAGCTCATGGATAAAATCGAAGCTCTGGAATCCAAAGTTGCACAGCTTGAGAGTAAGACAGGTATGAAAGAACACCTTTCACCTGTTAAGGGCAAAGAATATATGCCCCCAACCGGTGAAGGTTTAGTTAAAACCATGTCCGACATTCACATGGGCGGTTACTTATCGACGCTGTATAACGTCAGTAACATTAATCCGCTCAATAACGGTGGTGCTAGTGGTACCAATCCTGAGCTTGTGACTCGCGCATTTGACCGCGATGAAGCCAGCTTTGAAACCAGCGGTGAATTCGTGTTTGAAAAACCGGTCAGTGAAAGCAGCCGTGCAGGTTTCCGTACGGATTGGCAATTCGGCCGTACAGCCCGCATCTTAAATTCTGCGATGGTGTCAGGGACTGGTGCTGAAGCAGATGATAATCTCTATATTCAACAAGCTTACATTGAATACTTAGCCCCGCTTGGTAACGGCTTAGACATCAAAGTCGGTCGTTTTAGTACGATCGTCGGCGCTGAAGTCATTGAAAGCGCTGAAAACTTCAATTCTTCACGCGGCTATCTGTTTAACCTGGCCCAACCTTTTACCCACAACGGCATTTTGGCAGAGTACAGTCTCAATGACATGGTGGATTTAAAGATTGGTTTTGCCAACGGCTGGGATACCACGGTTGATAACAATCGCGGAAAAACCGGTCTTTACAACATTACCTTGCACCCAACGGATTCAATTGATATTTCAAACAGCTTGCTTTGGGGTCCTGAACAAACCCGCACAGTCGGCGGCTTGAACACCGATAGCAACATCCGTGGTTTGTATGATTTGGTTGTGAGCTACTCAGCCAGCGATGCTTTGAATCTTATCGGTAATTTTGACTGGGGTTGGGAAGAAAACAACACAGGCGGCGTGGTTGGTAATGGGGCATCCCAATGGATTGGTGTCATGGGTGGTGCTCAATATGCTGTGAACGATTGGTTAACAGTTGCCGGCCGTTTGGAATGGTTTTCGGATAACGACGGTGTCCGCCTTGGTTCAATCAGCACGTACACAACCGCAGAGCGTGTCAACCTTTTTGGTATGACTTATACGGCTGATATCAAAGTAGCTGATAACTTACTCACCCGTCTTGAATGGCGTCTTGATAAGAGCCAAGATTCTATTTTTGACTTGAGCACTGCAGCAGCAACTGGTACTGGTGCATCAAGCACGCAAAGCACCTTTGGCGCTGAGATGATTTATCAGTTCTAACGCAGTTTAGATTTAGCGTTCTTTAAAACATAAGAGCTCGTTCGAAGTACTCACCTCCCTGATACTTCGGACGAGCTCTTTTTTATTTAGGGTTGGTTCTGCCTCGCCCGCCGGGCGAGAGCCGTTTCTGTTATGTTAGATAGTGGACGATAGGGGTCAGACCCTCCCGGGTCTGACCCCATGTTTTAGATCGTCTTCGCAATCAAATGTAAGAGCGGTGCTTGAAAGACGCCGAGGAAAATGAGGGAAAGGTTTAAACAAATAAACGTTAATTGATAACCAAAGCCGATCTTGATAGAAGACGTGTCGTTCGGTTGATCGGCATAAATTAATTTAATAACGTTGAGGTAATAATAGAGCGAAATAGCAATGGTGACGGCACCAATTAAAGCCAGCAGCCACATTCCCTTCTCAATCACTGCTTGAATCACGAGAAATTTTCCAAAAAACCCCGCCATCGGCGGCACGCCCGCTAAAGAAAGAATGGCCACAAAAAAAGAAAAACCAAGCATAGGCGAACGCGCCAATAAGCCTTGAAAATCAGACATGTTGTGCTTCATGTCGCTTTGAGACGGGTCGGTCAACACAATGCCGAGGAAAATCGTTAAAGTGGCAATCGCATAAACAACCAAGTAATAAATCAAAGCCTGGTAACCTTGCGCATTTTGACAAATCATCGCCATTAAAAGATAGCCGGCATGCCCGATACCGGAAAATGCCAAGAAACGTTTCATGTTGCCGCCCAATTGCGGAATGGCTCCCAAATTGCCATAAAGAAGCGTGGCGGCAGCAATTAAAGCCAACATTAAAATCCAAACGGCATTCCATCCGCCCGTAGCAAGTAACACGAGCCGCATAAGAGCCGCAAAACCGGCGCTTTTAGACACGACAGCCAAGAAAGCAGTGACCGGCGTCGGCGCGCCTTGGTAAACATCGGGCGCCCATAGTTGAAACGGAAAAGCGGAAATTTTAAATCCAATTCCTGCCAGCACTAAAATTAAACCTAAGTGCAACAAAGTGAATGAAGGCTGTGCAGATAAAACGGTAAAAGCGGAACGGCAGTCATGAAAATTAATCGTTTGGGTTGTACCATAAATAAAGCTAATGCCAAAAAGCATCATGGCTGATGAAAAAGCGCCTACCACAAGATATTTGGTGCCGGCTTCAATTGAAGTAATTTGCGTTCGCCAATAAGTGGTGAGGACATACAAAGAGAAGGTTATCAGCTCAATGGATAAGAAAAGCACCAGAAAATTGTTGGCAGATACTAGAAAACAAGCCCCTAAGGTTGCTAAAGTAAATAAGCTGTAAAACTCATAGATGCGTTTAGCGAGTGTGTCTTGGAAATGACCGGCAATCATGAAGATGAAAATACCCGCCAAGAGGAAAAAGCCTTTAAAAAATAAAGCAAAATGATCCAACCGGAACGCATCTTGCAGTAAAAGCGTTTTACTTCCCCAGAGCGTCATGTTCAGTAAGAAAAGCAGGGCGAAGACAGTGATCACAAGCTTAGACACAACCCCTGACTTAAGACGGGGCAGGGTAAGCCTTGCCGCAAATAAAGCCACCACCACAATAATCAGTCCGGTCTCAGCGGATCTCGATATCAAAGACAGCATAGTCACGTATCATTCTCCCTTATTTATCAAAAAGCTCGTCATCTTAAGAGCGGCAGTAATGCAACACTCGGACGAATCAGGTTTAAAAGCCAAGCCGGCCAACAGCCAAAGATTAATAAAATAAGAACCAACAACCCATAAGGCAAACGCTCTAAGAAAGAAGCAGCGTCTTTCAAGTTGTTCCATTTGCGGTTTACTGGTCCAAAGAATACGTTTTTGACGAGCCGCAGCATATACGTTGCTGTTACGACAATGCCAAAAATAGCAAACAAAGTCGGCCAAGGGCGCACCTGCCAACTGCCGAAGAAAATAATGATTTCAGAAACAAAATTGGCAAAGCCGGGTAAACCGCTGGAAGCCAAAGCGGCCATCACAAAACAAGCACCCACAAAAGGCAGCGGCTTCATAAGGCCGCCCAAATCTGAAATGTCTCTGGTATGTGTTTGGTGATAAATGAAGCCGATCAAAGCGAAAGAAAGAGCGGCCATGACACCGTGGGCAAACATAAAAAAGACCACACCGGAAACAGCCAAAGGCGTCATAGCAGAGATGCCCAGCAAGGCATAACCCATGTGGCTGACACTGGCAAACCCAATGACAAATTTAAGATCATTTTGTGCCATCGCTGCCCAAGCACCGTAAAGCACATTGATCACTGCCAAAATGGCAACGTAAGGCATCCACACAGAAGCGCCGAAGGGCAGCAAGCCTAAGACGAGACGGATGATGGCGTAAATGCCGATTTTCTTCAGAACACCTGCGTGCAGCATGCTGACAGCCGTCGGTGCGGCAGCATATCCAATGGGCGACCAGCTGTGCAAAGGCCATAACGAGGCGACCACGCCAAAACCTACTGTGAGCAGCAGCGCAGCCCATGTTTGGAAGGTTTGATCCAGCGGATGCGCGGCTAGGAAGCTTTGGATTTCAATTAAATCAAATGTTTTAAGCCCGGTGGCGTGATAGATGCTCAGTAAACCCACCAGCGCTAAAACGGCCCCTAAAGTGACGTAGAGCGTTAATTTCATGGCACCGTATTCTTTATTTTTACTGCCCCAAACAATAATCATGGGGTAGAGGGGTACCACGGCCATTTCGTAGAAAACGTATAGAAAGAATAAATCGAGCGCGGTAAACACGCCAAAGATACTGGCAATCAAGAAGAGCAATAAAACATAGTATTCTTTGACACGGTTTTCAACTGATCCGGACACTAAAACAGCCGTTAACGAACAAATCGCATGTAAAAGAATTAACACACAACTGATTCCGTCCACGCCGGTTTGATAAGCAATGCCCAAAGACGGCAGCCAAACGATTTTAGTTATCAATTGAAAGCCCGGCGTTGCGGTGTCGTAATGCAAACAAATGACGGCACTGATCATCAAAGTTATCCAGGTAATCGTGCAAGCGAGCGCGCGGATTAATTTAGTCCATTGAGCGGGCAGCAGTAAAACCAACACAGCACCGCTTAAGGGCAACAGCGTTAAAAGCGGAATCAAATAGGCGCCCAAACTCATGAAATCACCCGTGCCATGAGGCAATAAATGATCAGAACCACACCGGCAAAAAAGACGGTAACATAGTTTTGCAGACGGCCCGTTTGCATTTTCCTGAGCCAATGACCGCATGCACCGGTCAATCGCGCAGTTGAATTAACCAAACCTTGCACGACCACGTGAGATTCAAATGCCGAACAAGTTCGTGAAAAGGGCGCTTGAATTTTTTGAATGACCCAATCGTAAAAATCATCCATGTAGTAGCGCCGGTTTAATATTTGATAAATTCCGGAAAATTTCCCTCGTATTTTGACCACGATTTGCGGTTGAAATTGATAAAGCCAAACAGAAAGCGCGATCCCGCACAAAGTCATCAGTGTGCTGACGATGGCTACCTGCCAGTTCCAGTGAACCGGATGATCCAAGGATTGATGCATGATTTCGGGGACACGGAAACCGCTTACGAGCGACAGAATAGCTAACAAAATCATTGGAATTAACATCCACTGCTTCGGTTCATGCCCGTGTTCTGCCTGAGATGAGCCAAAAAACGTTAAAATGACGGCACGGGTGATATAAACGGCAGTCAGAAAAGCAGTCAACATGGCAATGACATAAAGCCAACTATTTTGATGTAACGCCAACACTAAGATTTCGTCCTTACTCCAAAACCCGCTGAAAGGAAAAAAACCGCTTAAAGCTAAAGCGCCCACGATAAATAAACCGGTTGTGATTGGCATTCTTTGGCTTAAATTTCCCAAGCGAGTCATGTCTTGCTCGTGGGTCATGTGAATGACGGACCCGGCTCCTAGGAAAAGCAGGGCTTTAAAGAAGGCATGGGTGGTCAAATGAAACATCGCAATGCCGGCCGAACCCAAGCCGATGGCCAAAACCATGTAGCCTAATTGACTTAAAGTCGAGTAAGCCAGGACGCGTTTCAGATCGGTTTGTACCAACGCCTGCGTTGCGGCAAAAATGGCCGTAAAGCCGCCCAAATAAGCGATCATTTCAAGCGCCAGAGGCGACTGGTGAAACAAAAAGAAAACGCGCGCTAGCAAATAAACGCCGGCAGCTACCATCGTAGCAGCATGAATGAGAGCACTCACAGGTGTCGGGCCTTCCATGGCGTCCGGCAGCCACACATGCAAAGGAAACTGGGCTGACTTACCAATCACACCGCAGAAAATCAAAAGAGAAATGACGGTGAGAAGCGTTTCATGCGAATGAGAATGAGCACCTGCCAAATAATTTGCCAGATGTAAAAAGTTCAGCGTTTCCACCTGCCATGTTGAAGACAAGGTCCACAGCAGGATGATGCCCAGAATAAAACCGTAATCACCGATCCGGTTGGTGAGAAAAGCTTTTTTGCCGGCATCAGCCGCCGAATGTTTTTCATACCAGAAACCGATTAAAAGATAAGAGCTGACGCCCACTAATTCCCAAAAGATGAAGAGTTGGAGGAAATTATTAGACAGCACAATGCCCAGCATGGAGAAGGTAAAAAAAGCTAAATAAGCAAAATAACGGGCAAATCCCTTCTCACCTTCCATGTATTCGACGGAATAGTAAAAGATGCACAGGGCAACCACCAGAACAATTAAAAGCATGGCAAAGGATAGCGTGTTGATTAATAAACCAAACTCAAATGAAAGCCCCGGCAAGGTGATCCAAGAGAGGCTTTTCTCAATGGTTGAGAAATGACCTTCAAAAAGTTCAGGAAGACCGAGCCGGCAGGTTAAAATCAAAGACGCGATGATGCTCGTCAGCGCCACCGCAGCGCTTAATTTAGCGTAACGCTGCGTGCCGAGCGCAATGATGACAGCAGCGAAGAAGGGTAGAAAAAGAATGAGCCATTCAGTCAATGTTTTATCCTTTTAAACGGCTGACAGCATCTGTACTGATGGTTCGTTGAGATTGAAATACCAAAACAGCAATAGCCAAACCGATGGCGACTTCACAGGCGGCAATGGCAATGACAAAAAGAGCGCTGACTTGGCCCGTGACGTTATCGCCGTAACTTGAGAACGCCACAAAAGAAAGATTAACGGCGTTCAGCATGATTTCAATGGATAAAAGAATCATAATTAAATTGCGTCTTGTCATCACGCCCAGTGCACCGATCGCGAATAGCATGCCGCTGACGATTAGATAATTTTCCAAAGACAATGTCATGCGTTATCCGCCTCTTTTTTGTGTGCGAGATTAACGACACCGATGATACCGATCAGAAGAATAAGAGAAATTAATTCAAACGCCAGCAAATGTTCGGAGAAAATGGAACGGCCGATATTCTCAACCGTTCCTAAGATTTCAGATGGCCAATCTTTCAGATTTTGAGTTGACTGAAAAACCATCGCGAGCTCTGCCGTAAAAATACTGACCAATAAAACGCCGAAGAAGCACCACCCTCTTCCTAAACGTGCTTGATCGGACGGCAAGATGCCCTCGGTTCCTAACAGCATTAAAATAAAGAGAAAAAGAACCAAAATAGCACCTGCATAAATTAAGATTTGAATCATGGCAATAAAATAGGCATGCAGCATCACGTAAAGGGCAGCCAACGAGAACATGGTGACCACAAGAGACAGTACGGCATAGGTGGGTTCTTTCGAGAAGATGACGTATAAAGCGCTGATGAGCGCGACAGAAGCAAATAGATAAAAGAGAATTGTTTCAGGCATTGGATTTCCGCGTAAGTATTACTGTATAAAGGAGTTAGTATAGCTGAAAGCTTCTTTAAAATAAAGATAAATGAGCCAATAAAACCCTATGCCGGCCCCGCTTGATCATGACTGGTATAGGGTGAAGGATCGGTGAAACTCCCCGACCCTTCAGATAAATTGAGTTCTCGCTCATGTCGGTTATTTATTTTTATCCCATTCAGCCGATATAAAATATATCACACCGCTCACATGTCAGATAAAAGGAGAATTTGTGAAAAAGAGCCTATCAATCGCGCTTATTGTTACGACCTGCTTATTCATCAGTCAGCCCGTCCTGTGGGCAAAGGGCGGGGAGAGCTTGACGCGGGGCGCAGCCTCTTTGCTGGTGCCGGGCCTTGGGCAATACATTAACGGCGAGCTAGAGACTCGGGGAGGCAAAGTCAAGACCGGCGCCATGATTGTGATTGAAGCAGGCGCCATTGTCACCACGGCGGTGGTAGGCGGCATTGCGGGATACCCTCAAATTTGGACGGGACTTGGGATTTTCATTCTGAACCACATTTGGAGCGCCACAGACGCCTATGTCAATGCGCCGGCAGGTCCCGAAGTATCACTTAAAGAAAATATTATTTCAGATCGCTAGGTGTTAAAATGGCGCGCACAAAACCTAGCCGCCTTGAATTTTATTTCCTGCATTTCGTTTTTCTTTTTTTATGCGGTTGTTCGTCTTTCACTTTCTTCCGTTCGCATCCTTCCGGTGAAACAACTACTTTTCAAGGTACTTATGAACAGGTTTGGGAAGCGACGATCAAAACCTTGGCGGACGAAGACATCCCCATTCTAAAAGTCGATCAAGCACAAGGCCTCATTGAAACCAAAACCTTTCCTTTGTTCAGGCGAGAATACCGCCAGTGGGCGCACCGCCCTTTTTTTGCACCGAGCGGTTATTGCATGCTGAAAATTGAGCTGAGGCAGCAAACCGAAAATAAAACACAAGCCAATCTGCAAGCTTTTTTCCGGCGGAAGCACGGTCTTCATTTTTTTGGAATCAGTAAGCAGGATAAATCGCGCGGTGTTTTTGAGTGGCGCTTAGCGGGCAGGATCAGTGATCATTTAATTAAACTGCGTTATCCCAGATTGGAATCAACCATTGTCGGATGCCGTTTTAAGTTAAATGAAGAAACAGAACGTTACATGATCGTTGACGTTCATGAAGGATCTTTAGGATATGAACAAGGATTACGAAACGGTGATGTTGTCATTAGAATAAATGGCATGGAAGTGCAGCCCAGGAATTTCTTCGATTTCTTCTTGCGTGTGGAAGGCGAAGAAATTAAAACCTTCACGGTCGAACGCCGCAAACATACGTTGGATATCCCCGTCAGTGTTTTTCATTTAGATGCTGCTCCGACTTTGGGAATGCGTGTTCAGTACCGTGAAAAAAACGGTCAGTTTGAAATTATCAAAGTTACCGCCGGTTCGAAAGCCGCCAAAGCAGGTTTTCAGATCGGCGATGTTCTCATAGAAGAAAACGGCATCAAGATAGACGGCTGGGTTAGTTACTATCGGGCTATTTTATCAGAGAAGAAAAATCAAAAGCTGACATTTGTTGTCAGAAGGAAAAGTTTGCAAACCCCTGTCACCATTGAGGTTATGTAGAGATGGATTTTGATATTTTAATGAAAATTGCCAAATGGCTTGTTATGGTCATTGGTTTAAGCGGTTTGGGAGTCGGGATGCTTTCTTTTTTCAAACCAGAGAAATCCATCCGTTTTTATCAGATCCTCATGCAGCAAATCAATTGGCGAGTTGAGCCCATCCATTGGGAGCGAGAACTGAGAAATACAAAACGGTTAGGCGGCTTTACGGTGTTTCTATCATTTGCAATTATTTGGGCGCTGCTCATGGGATGTGCTTCTGTTGATGAACCATGGGGATATCGAAGCGCGAAAGTATCAGGCGTCGCTGACAAATTGTTACGGCGAGGCAGCCGTGATCCGTTATTTGGTTTTATTTCCGATGAAAAACTAAATGTCGTGAAACAGTACGGAATCCCGGACTTTTTAGCTAAAAACACACTGCTGGATACTTCACGCGGTATCGTATTGGAGGAATGGATTTACATTCAAAAGAGAAAACGTTTTCTATGGACGGTCAAAGAAGGTCAATTAAATGGAGAAGAGAATTTGAGCGCTTTAGATTTAGCTGCTTTTGAAGGCTACGTGCAGCCTCAAATGAACCGTGAGCAAATTAAAATAGCGAAAGGCAAACCGGACAGCATCCAATATCATGCCCAAGAGTACGGTGCTTCAGAAAAATGGATTTACAGGCGGTACTCAAGCGATGACGTTTATTATTTTGATCAAAACGGCCTATTGATGATGCAGCGGAGCGAAAAAAACGATGCGGCAGGCGACGGACTAAGCAGAGATTTGGGAAGCGTTTTCCGTGAGTAAAATGGCTTTATTTTTGACTACCTCGAAAAATCCTTTTCCGATCGAAAATAAAAGCTCTTGCCCTGTTTCTGCGACCACACGCAGTTTACCCGAAAGGCAATTGGAAACCAAGGCAGCGTGGTTGGCCAATACCCCAAAATTACCTTTTTCACCGGGCACAACCACGTAAGTGACTTGGCCTGAATAAGGTTTGCCGTTGGGTGTAATTAAATCAAACTGATAAGCGGGACTCATCAAGAAGCCTCTTTGCTTTTAGCCGCATTTTCTTTCACCTCATCAATATTACCTGCCATATAGAAAGCCTGTTCAGGTAAATCATCAAGCTCACCATCCACAATCGCTTTAAAACCGCGGATAGTGTCCTCGATTTTCACATATTTACCTTTACGGCCGGTAAACGCTTCGGCAACAGAGAAAGGCTGTGACAAGAATTTTTCAATGCGGCGTGCCCGAGCCACGGCCAACTTATCTTCTTCTGATAATTCATTAATGCCTAAAATAGCGATGATATCCCGTAAATCTTTATAACGCTGCAAAACCTTTTGCACATTGCGGGCAACATTATAATGTTCTTGTCCTACAACGCGCGGATCCAGCAGGCGAGAACTTGATTCCAAGGGATCGACGGCAGGGTAAATACCTAATTCGGCAATTTGACGTGACAATACTGTAATACCGTCTAAATGCGAGAAAGTGGTTGCCGGGGCTGGATCCGTTAAATCATCAGCCGGTACATAAATAGCCTGCACAGAAGTAATGGAGCCTGCGCGAGTTGAAGTGATGCGTTCTTGAAGGGCGCCCATTTCCGTTCCGAGGGTTGGCTGGTAACCGACCGCGGAAGGCATGCGGCCGAGAAGGGCGGAGACTTCAGAGCCTGCTTGAACGAAACGAAAGATGTTATCAATGAAAAGTAATACATCTTGATGGGCTTCATCACGAAAATGTTCAGCCATGGTGAGGCCTGAGAGTGCGACACGCAAACGAGCGCCCGGCGGCTCATTCATTTGCCCAAAGACAAGAGCAGTTTTTTTCACCACGCCCGATTCATTTAACTCCAGCCACAAGTCATTTCCTTCGCGGGTGCGTTCTCCAACACCGCAAAAACAGGAGACACCCCCGTGTTCAGTCGCGATATTATGAATTAATTCCATCACGATCACGGTTTTACCAACGCCTGCACCGCCAAACAGGCCTACTTTACCGCCTTTGGAATAGGGAGCTAATAAATCAACCACTTTAATACCTGTTTCTAAAATTTGAGCAACAGGGTTTAAATCTTTATATCCAGGCGGTTCTCTGTGAATAGGATCTCGCTTACCCTGCACCTCTCCCATTCCGTCAATAGGATTTCCTAATAGATTAAAAATACGTCCCAAAGTTTGGTTGCCCACGGGGACAGTGATCGGCGAACCTGTGTCGACAGCCTTCATGCCGCGGACCAAACCGTCCGTGGTCCCTAATGCAATACAGCGAACGACGTTATCGCCGATGTGTTGCGCCACTTCCAAAGTTAAATTAATTTTACCGGCAGTGTCTTCTATTTTGATCGCGTTTAATAATTTTGGTAAGTGAGCTGCTTCAAATTGAACATCCACACTTGGACCGATGACTTGTACGACTTTACCAGCACCCATTGTGCTTCTCCTTCTATTTTTGCTGTGCCTGAAAACCAGACACAATTTCAATCAATTCTTTGGTAATCGTTGCCTGTCTTGCTTTATTGCGTTCTAACGTGAGCGAATCAATCATTTGTTTGGCATTATCGGTTGCCTGACGCATCGCCATCATTCGCGATACTTGTTCAGATACCAACGCCCCCTTCACTGCCTGTTCTACTTTGAGTGCTAACAAATGAGGGATGATTTCTTCTAAAATACGTGCGGGAGAGGGTTCTAAAATATAATCGGCGGTATTCTGAATAGCCGGATCAATTTGAATACCTTCCAGCGGTAATAATTTTTCAGCCACGGGCGCAAAAGAAGTCATTGATTCAAATCGTGTGTAAATCAAATAAACTTCATCCGCTGTTTGCCCTAGAAAGGCTTGTTTGGCATGGTTGATGATTTTCTCCATTACCGGAGCCATGTCTTGAGGTTTCGGTATGCCTTCAGTGTCCGTGACTGTGACATCCGAACGTTTTAAAAAACGGGCACCTCGCCGGCCCAGCGAAAAGTAACTTTGCGTTTCCGAATGATTCTGAATAAATTGGGCCGCTACCTTAAAAAGGTTGTAGTTGTATGAGCCGCATAAACCGGAATCCGAAGAAATTAAAATACCCGCTACCCGTTTAACCTCGCGCTTCTCAAAGAGGGGGTGCTGAAAAGAGGGGGCGGATGTGATGAGGTTCTTTAAAATACGCTCTAGTTCAACGGCATAAGCACGGGCTTGGCCAAGAAGCGCTTGATATCGGCGCAGTTTAGCGGCCGACACCATTTCCATGGCTTTGGTGATTTTCCGGGTATTTTCAACGCTTTTAATGCGTCTTTTAATTTGTCTGAGCGATTGAATCATACTTTATTCTTTGTAAATTCTGCTTTGTAAGCTTTGATGGCTTGATGAAGGTTTTGCTCTATTTCGTCGCTTATTTTCTTCTCACTCAAGATCTTGTGCAGGATGTTTGAATATTTTTGATCGATGAATTCAAGCAAACCTGCTATAAATGATCCTACCTGATCATTTTTCAGATCATCTAAGTAATGTTGCGTACCGGAAAAAATGGACGCCACCTGGTGGGCAAGTGAGACAGGGGAGAGGATGTCTTGTTTCAGGAGTTCCACCATTTTCTCGCCGTGTTTCAATTGTTGTTGGGTAGACTTATCCAAATCAGCCGATAATTGAGAAAAAGCAGCTAATTCACGGTATTGAGCTAATCCAAGCCGCAGCATGCCGGCCACTTGTTTCATGGCTTTGGTTTGAGCGTTGCCGCCGACACGCGAAACAGACAATCCGACGTTGATGGCGGGTCTGACACCGGCAAAGAAAAGATCTGGTTCTAAATAAATTTGACCGTCTGTAATCGAGATGACATTGGTGGGAATGTAAGCAGAAACGTCACCGGCTTGCGTTTCGATGATAGGAAGCGCTGTTAACGAACCCCCGCCTTTGGATTCGTGCAATTTAGAAGCACGTTCTAATAATCTGGAATGTAAATAAAAGACATCTCCCGGATACGCTTCACGTCCTGGCGGGCGTTGCAGCAAAAGAGACAATTGCCTGTAAGCTTGCGCATGTTTAGACAAATCGTCATAAATACAAAGCGCATGACCGCCGTTATAAAGCCAAGCTTCACCCATAGCGCAACCGGCATAAGGTGCCAAGTATTGCAAAGGAGCCGGGTCTTCTGAGGCAGCGACCACAACCGTGGTATATTCCATAGCACCATGTTTTTCCAAGACATCTACCATGCTCACAACACTGGACATTTTTTGACCGATGGCCACGTAAAAACAATAAACGCCTTTACCTTTTTGGTTGATGATGGTGTCAATTGCAATAGCCGTTTTACCGGTTTGCCGGTCGCCAATAATCAACTCTCGTTGCCCGCGGCCGATGGGAATCATGGCATCAATGGCTTTAATGCCCGTCTCGAGCGGTTCTTTAACGGGCTGGCGTTCAATGACATTGGGCGGCGCAAATTCAATTGGGCGGATGATGTCAGAAACAATCGGGCCTTTGCCGTCAAGCGGTTCTCCGATGGGGTTTACCACACGGCCCACCAAAGCTTTTCCCGCCGGTACTTGTGCAATTTTACCCGTGCGTTTTACCTGGCCGCCTTCCTTAATTTGGCGGTCAGATCCTAAAATCACGACACCGACATTATTAGTTTCAAGATTAAGCGCCAAACCGGTGGTTCCATCCGCAAATTCAACCAATTCACTTGCCATCACATCATCCAAACCGTACACGCGCGCAATCCCGTCGCCGACTTGCAGCACATAACCCACCGAATCCATTTTGAGTTTGGATTCATATTTCTCAATTTCTTTTTTAATGGCAAATGTGACTTCTTCCGGTTTCAGCATAATGTCATAACCTCTTCAATCGGTTGCTAATCCTATCATTTGTTTTTTTAATAAATTTAACTGGGTCCGCAAAGAACCGTCGAACAATCGATTACGGATTTGTATGGAAATACCCCCTAAAAGGGAAGGGTTGACTTTCGATTGTGAGATTACCTTTTCCCCTAATTTTTTAGCAATCATTTTTTCTAATGACTCTCGCAAAGCCGGTTTCAGCGGCCTTGCCGTTGTGATGACAATTTCCTCAAAATGACGGCTTTGATTTAAAAGTTCGTGATAAGCATCTGCAATGGAACCAAGCAAATTAAATCTTTTACTAGCGGTCAGCAAGAACAAAAAATTCATGATCAAAGTAGACGTCCGGCCTTTCAGAAGTTTCTGAAGAATGACCTTTTTCTCGTCCTGCGTCAAGAGGGGGCTTTCAAAAAAGACGTCAGCCTTATCTTTTTTGACTGCTGTCAAAAAAGTACGCAAATCATTCTCAACATTGATTTCGAGTTTTTGTTTTTCCGCTAACTCGAAGAGCGCTTTGGCATAGCGCATCGATAGGGCACGATTTTTCATGAGTCCATCAGCGGTTCTTGAGAGGCTTCAAGTTCTTTGACAAATTTAATAATGGTTTCTTCATCTTTCTGGCCGGAAAGTTTTTCATGCACGACTTTCTCCGTGGCGGCAAACACAAGGTCAACAATTTCTTTTCGGAGCGTCACACGCGCTTTATCGGCCTCTAATTCAATATCTTGCTTGGCCTTGTCCAAAATGTCTTTGGCCTGGGTGCGGGCTTGCTCTTGAATTTCACGAGCCATTTGCTTGCCGTCTTGAATCGCTGCTTGAATTTTGACGCGAGACTCTTCTTCGATATGCGCCAGGCGGGCCGTATAATTATTTTGAAGTGTTTCAAGCTCTTTTTTGGTTTTGTCAATCTCTTCGAAACTAGATGAAATCTTCGTCCGCCGGGATTCCAAAAGATCTAAAATGGGTTTCCAGGCGTATTTCTTCATAATCCAGAAGAGAACCGCAAATCCGAATGCTTGTGTTAAGATTTCCTGAATCGAGACATCCATAGGAATCTGCTAGCTAATTAAGCAAGCTTGCCTTGCAAAATAAAGACAACCAAAAGGGCATAAATCGTTAACGCTTCGATAAAAGCACAGCCGATGATCATGCCGGTTTGAATTTTGTTGGCTGCTTCCGGTTGTCTGCCCATGGCTTCCATCGCAGCCGAGACTGCTTTTGCTAAACCAAGTGCGCAACCAAATGCAGCAATGGATACTGCGATTGGTAATGTCCAAGATAAACCTAAGCTCATTTTAACCTCCGTTTTAGTTATAGTAGCAAGTAGAGAGAAGAGGGTAGGGAGAAAAACACCGCAGCGATTATCTCTCTACTTTCTACTCTCTCCTCTTATTTTTTTATTTCTCACGTATGCGCATGAGTTTCTTCGTGATCATGCGGCAACATCAAAGCAATGTAAATCGTGCTTAAAAGGGCAAATACCAGCGCTTGAATGGTGCCTAACAACATAGAAAGCATCATAAAAGGCACCTGTAAGGGCAAGCCCACCGGGCTATGGAAAAATGAAAGCGCTAAAATACCGAAACCGGCAAAAACGGCAATGAGTGTTTCTTCCCCAAAAATATTGCCGAATAAACGAAGCGCCAAACTCAGGGGGCGTATAAATTCTTCTAAAATATGGAGCGGTAAGTTTAGAGGGACCATGCACCAGCCAATGGCATCATTGGGGCTGCCCATCAAATGGAGCAGATAACCTTTGAGCCCGTTTTCCCGCAACCCAATAAACTGGACGTAAAAGAAGACGCAGATAGCCAATCCTGCGGTGGTATTAATGTTTGTCGTGGGTGACATCATGCCCGGTACCAAACCCAGCCAATTCTGAACAAAAATATAAATAAACAAGGTGCCAATGAAAGGTACGTAAGCACGTCCTTTGGAGCCGATAATGCCGGTCACCATATTTTCCATCGCCTCTACAATGGTCTCGATGAAATTTTGAAAACCTTCAGGAATTAAAGTCTGTTTTCGCGAACCAAGGGTAAATATAATCGAAATGACAATTGCAGCAAGCCATGAAAAAATGACTGTTTCCCAGCGGTGAAGAAAATCTCCCAAAGGGGTTCCGTGCAGTTTTTCAATAATAGGTGTGAGAAAATTGGCTAAGTGTTTAACGGCATGTTCGGTTTGAGCAGCGTGCTCACTTGCCAAATGGGCAGTTTCGTGAACAGTTTCTGCAGCATGTTCTGAGGCTGCGTAAGCAAATTTTATCATAGGGACTTAATCGGTTGCGTCGTTATCTTTTGCCGACTCACGAATGAGGCGGATACTTTGTTTGATGCCTGCTGCTACCCCTAAAATACTAACTGTCATTTTCCCCCAAGGATCCGAACCAAGCAAACGATCCAACCAAGCCCCAGCATAATAACCGACTGCTAAACCTGCCACCATAACCATAGGAATGGATGTTAATATGCCAATATGGCGAAGTCCATGCAGCGGATTCTCATCCCGACTTTGGTTATTTTTCATTGTCATGGAACAGGGTTAGTTTCGAATCAGTCCGGGTATGAGCATCAAGGGAACCATGCTTGTTTCGTTACCCTTAAAAAGATTATTTATTATAATGAAAAAGGGGTAAAAAAGAAAGTAGAAAAATGCTGAACAGTGCTTAAAAATGCTCCGGATGACCGGGCATCAGCGGAAATTGCATATAGAGAATCGCCATGGCCACCACAATCGTCAATGTGGCAACCACAAATCCTGGTTTTAACCAACGCATAAAAGTGATGTGTTCGTTTGATTCTTTTTCAAGCATACCCATGGCGACAATATTAGCTGTTGAGCCAATGACAGTTAAGTTGCCATACATGGTGCCGCCGAATAACATGGCCCACCAAAAGGGAAAAATGTAGACGCCAGCTTTCTCAATGTCCGAAAGAATAGGGATAAAGGTAGCTACTGCGAGCACGTTATCCATAAAGCCTGTTAATAAACAAATGGCAGCTGTAAAGATATTCAACAGCATGGTGTGTCCGCCGGATTGAGAAGTTGCAATCATCATCTCGGCAATTCGTTCTGTCACACCCACATATTTTAAAGTGCCGACGGATGCAAAAAGGGCCATAAAGAAGGTGAGTGTCCACCAATCGACGCGCCGCATGAAAAAGTCGCGCGCTTCACCGGCTTTCATCACAATGGCAATGGATGCGAAGAAAAGAGCCGTACCAATCAAAAGGGTATTTTTCTCCAAATGAAGCAAATGTTCTATTGGGTGATGCATGACCAAACAAACCACCGTGGCACCAAAAAGCGCCCAGCAGACTTGAATGCCTGATTTGGTATATGCAACGTGACGAAGTTCATGAGGCTCATTGCCTCTCTTCCTCATTTTTTCTTTTAATTCACCCATTTCCTTATTAAATAAGAAAAAGCAAACAGGAATGGTAATCATTAAACAAACAAGGGAGACGGGAGATGCCCAGCGTAAAAAGTCCAAAAAAGACAATTGGGCGCGAAGCGCGATCATGACGCCAATCGGGTTGCCGACTGCCGTGGCGCTGCTGCCGATGTTAGTCGCAAAAACAACCATTAAAATAAAAGGAATGGGGTTTACTTTGTAACGCTTTGTGATGTGGAAAATAGTAGACATCATAAACAAAATAGAAGTGACTTCATCCACCAAAGCGGCAAAGATGGACGACATAACCATTAAGACGGTCATCAATAAATAGGGCCGTTCACCCACGTTATCCACGACTTTGGCAACCAAATACTCAAAGAAATGACTTTCTTCCAGAAAACCGACGATTGTCATCATGCCGACCAAGAAAAGAATAATATCAAGTCCTGCAAATTCAATGACGTGCGGAATATCCAGAAGACCGGCACCCAATAAAACAGCAATGCCGCTGAATGCAAATGCCAAACGGAAGCGCCAATAGAAAAGAGTACCGCAAATGATAAGAAGAAAAATAGAGGTGCTGATGATTTGTTTGGTGTCAAATTGGAGATGAGCGCACCACGCAGCCACAGCCGCTAAAATGCAAACAATGATAAAAGGTGTCTTAAAAGGTGTTTTCATATTTTCTAGGAGTTAAAAAACCAACGAGTTGAGATTATACTGAAATGCGGGGATAATTGCGATTATTTTTTTCGATTAAAATTGTAACTCAATCTTAGTTGCAAGGAGGGGATGAGCCGATACAATTCCCGGCACCGTCGCAATAGTCAGGATCGCTGCAAGGATCACCGTCATCGCAGGAGGTGTTATTGCCGGGATACAGGTCGCAATTACCCGTGTCAGGATTGCAGGATGTTCTTTGGCAAATAGGGGTGCCAATGGTCAGCACGCAAGATTTTACCGAGCCAAGACAAGCGCCGCTTAAACATTTGTCGTTCAAGGTACAGAGATTGCCGTCGTCGCAAGGCGTATTATCAGGCAGGTTGTTTCCGGGTTCGCAAACACCATTATTACAAGTGCCGTTATTGGTACACTGGTTGCCGTCGTCGCAAGTTTCGCCGTTTCTTGGACCAGGATCAAAAACACATCCAATTGCGTCATCGCAGCTGTCTGCCGTACATTCATTGCCATCGTCACAGGTGAGCGGAGCATACTGACAAGTGCCGTCAACGCAAGTTGCTGTGGTGCAAAAATCAGAAAAACATTCCGCATTAGCCGTACATTCGACACCGCCGCCGGATTCTTCACCAATTTGACCGTCCCAAGTCACGTAATCATAAACGGGAATGTTGGAATAGTTGGCATAAATATGTAATTTACCGTCCACCTCATCAAAAAAATAACTATTTCGTTTGCTTTCAGGACCGGTTAATAAAATAGGTGAATTGGGGGGCGAGTAATCAAACTCTCTTGTGGCATACTGAACCAAATACGTTTTCCAATTTTCTATCCAATCTTGATGCGTGCGGTCTCCGGTGAGTGAGGGCGGGTGCTGCATATCATAAAGACGTGCCCCGTCTAAAAGAGAATGAATAAATTTAACAGCTTCTTTCCTTTGATTTTTCTGGGCTTGGCGTGTATAGGTGGCATAAGTGACGCTTGCCATGATGCCCACAATGACAATGACTGCAAGCAGTTCATAAAGGGTAACGCCCCAATTGTTTTTTTTTAGGTTCAGCCATGATTTCATGTTTATTCCTGCTTAAACCCTTTCAGTGTCAACTGAACAGACATGGGAAGACCGGCCGGCGGACAGACTTCATTCTCGCGCAAATCCCGGGCATATCTGACGGTTCTGTCCGGCGCTGTATAAGTGGTGCTGACCCAAAAAGCTTTCGGGGCATCCGGTCCGTTCCCTTTCACTAAACTTTGAGACGGCCATAAAATATCTAATGTTCCGGTAATTTTCATTTCATTATTGGTAGTCGTCGGCGTACAAGATGAACAGCTATTGCCGGTGCAGTTGCAATCCCAATGCCGCCAATCTTCTCCTAAGCGGACATAGTTTTCAATTCCACCGCTGTATTTTGGTTCCCAATGAGGAACATAGAGCCCCTTTCGTTTAATGGTTCCATTTTGCGGATTTTGGCCGTTTTGGCGGTAAGTAAACCTTGGTTTACCGCCCGGTGAATAAACCACTTTGATTTCAGGCGGAAATTCGCCGGCAGTGCCGCATTGATACGCATCTCGCCCGCATCCTAATTCTGCCGGACATGTGTCCGACCAACAAACGGTATCAGCCTCAGGCCCGCAATAAGTTTCAGTAGAACAGCCGCCTTCACCGCCGCACTGATAATATGGACAATCCCAGCATTCCATGTTGTTGGAACATTTACCTTGGCCGTTAGGATCCGTATTGCAAATATTTTGACCATTGTTAAAACCTGAGCAGTCGTTACAAACCACATAGTTTTGACCCGGGCAAGCATCGCAGGGCGGGCCGTTGCAGCCTTGTTGAGCGACATCACAGCAACCTTCAGGGCTGTTTAATTTGCAGCATTTGGCGGCTGTGTTCGGAAATAAAAAGCGTTCGTTCGAATTTTTTCCGTCATTCACAATAGCAGCAAAACGGGAACCCGGTTTCACTGCCCATTTAGCCGTATTGCTGGTTGGATCAGTCTGAATCATGTCGGATGGTTTCAAATGCGAAGTGTTCATATTGCCCGTATTCAAATAAGTGTAAGTACCGTCACGATCCATTGTAAGGTACATCGGAATATCAGGAATCGTCACGCCATCTCGCCAGCAATCCGCACACTTTCCGTCATTATTGGCTGTTCCAAACACTTGCCCGACCGTTCCGGCGTTGCTATAAATAGGGTTATCGTTAGCATCATAACCTGTGATAAGTATGACCGGTATATTCAGATAAGCGGTGTCATCAATTTGATTTTGATCTCTGACTTGGGTGCCTTTGACGTAGGTATGCTGGTCATCAGATGCGCTCGGGTTGTTATGCGGTCTTAATTTTTCGTCACCATTCACACCCGTTAAATTACCATCATAAAACAAACCATACCGGTCCAGGTTCCCGCCTTCAATCTCAGAAGCAGTAACGGCTACCAATTGGTTGGGGATATCGCCGCCGATTAACATGGCATTTATCTCCGCTGTGTCATCAAAGCAGCTGCCGTTTTCTTCTTCTTGTTCGGTACATTGAGAACGGACGGGATGGGCTCTGTAATCGTCTTTGGAGAACAGGTTGTTCAAATCATCTCTGGGTGCCGGATATTGAATGCCGTCACTCGGGTCAATATAAGGATCGTCGGGCGTTCCTGTGTAATCCTGCCAACTGTTAGAGAGCACCATAATCTGGTCCGCCATGACCGCTGCAGGTTTCATGGTACATGCTTCAGGCGGGGTGCCCTCCTGAGGTGCTTCTGTGTTATAGTCACCGACAATTTGAACCGGTCCGTTTGTCGCAATCGTCAAACCTGCATCAGGCAGTTGGTCTGCATGAACCAATCTTACGACTGCGCGGAAAGGATCAAATGTATGGGTGGCACCATGACCATTAAGAGGTGTCCACCAAGGATCCCGGTTTGTTGTGTTCAGAGGCGGGGTTAGGCCAATGTATAGAATGAATGGCTTATCAGGATCTCCAAACCGGTTTGCCAGCCCCAAATCGTTATATTTCTCGTAGGTGTCACCGTTAGGACCTAACGCGCCTTCCGTGACAAGTCCGTTTTCAATTAAATTTTTTAGTTTTGCCACGTCTATTTCAATAATAGCCAATGCGGTAGTGCCGGTGCTTGGTTTTCGTCTGTTATCAATATAAGTGGCGGAGTCTTCGGAGGGCATCAAAAAACTCCAGTAAAGACTGAATGGCGGTTTTAAAATTCTAATGAAACCGTTTTCGTTATTGGCGGATCCAAAAGTACCGCTGTCATAATAAAAATAACGGCCTTCCCACAATAGAGGATCTTCATAGTTTTCACCGACGGTACAATTATGGGGAAAAGAAGACCCAATCAGATCAGGTTGTTGACAAAATAGTTGTTTGAAGTCAATGGATAAACCCGAAATATTGGGTTGCGGTTCCCGCCCCAGCCATTGCAATTTAACACTTTTAACAAAACCATTGTCACCAGAGCCTGCCGACTCAATTAAGACATGAGGATCATCCACGCCGCCCAAAAGCAATTGTTGTGCCGGTGCGCCGTCTTTTATTAATGAAAATCCATTCAGACGGTCAAAGTGTGTCGCACGAAATCCGTCCCAATCAGGGTTCTCATAGTAATTCACGGGATTGGTCCCATCATATGCTGTTGAGCTGTTAAATACGGCACCACCGGAATTAAGATCTGCTGTCAGCGTATGAACGGTTGTGCTGGGCCACATGCCATCTGACTGATCCCGCCCTGTAAAGAAACTAACAGGCGGCCTCAGCGGACTGCTTCCAAGTAATTTGATATATTGATCATTATTGAGATCACTGTCAAAATTTTCAGGCGAGTTATCCATCGCTTCCAAAGTAGATTCACCCACATCGCCATAGTCAATGTTGCTGATAAAGTGGTACATGACCGGTTTGCCAAAAACATCAACTTCATAAAGACCGCTTTCAAATAACTGATTCTCATCGCTCACGCAATTGTTGTCCTTAGGGTCGCAGCCAAGACCTCGCGGACCAAACCAAGAAAGGTGTCCGCTGGCTTTAAGGTTGTAAACTTTTCCGTCATCGTAGGCATCTGTGCCGTCAAAACGCAAGGTAATTTTGTGGTCTTTACTGGGCGTTAAATAAGCATTTTCACCGACGTAAATGGGACCATCGTATACTGTGTCAGGTCCGGGGTTGGTGACGAAGTCTTTATTCGTGAAGATAGCAAAATCCGCTAAGTTAGAAACGGCTAAACTCAAATGCTGCGTCATCCGCCTTGTGGCGTCGATTAGATTGACGTCTTCTAACTGTGTTTGAATTGTAATATTGATTTCCGCTGTTCCTAATAAACGGTCGATATCATTAACCGTCACGCCGCAATCGAGGCAGCCCGGAACAGGCGTCACATTTTTTACCGCAAAGTCGCTTAATTCCGTTCCTTGAATGAAAGCAGCATAGTTTGCTTTAAAAGGCGCTCCTTGATCAAACCAATTAAAGACGGGAGTGTTAATTTCTTCTACCAAGCCTAGATTGAAACGCGAGTCTTCCAGACTAAATTCCGCGACTTGTTTCTGAAATTCGTATTGCGTTCTGGCTAACATGGCGCGCGTAGACCATTTCAAAATTTTATCCTGTTTGTCGCGTGACACCACTTTGTTTTGGTTGGAAATGTCATAGTAAACGCCGATATAGAAAAGAGGCACCGCTATGGCAATCAGGAAGGTGAGTGCCAAGGTCACATAACCGCTGTTATTTTTTTGACGTTTTAGAGTACTCATACGCCCGTACCGCCTTCCAACCGAATGTGTCCGGCTGAATGCATAAAACGAGTTCCATCGCCCGTATCAAATGCAAGATTATATGAAACTTCCTCATTGTTTTCATCCCAATCAAAAGGACGCGCGCTGCCTTCTAATGCATCGCAACTACCGGGTGTGCCGCAAGTAATGGTGCCCATGTAAGAGACTTGCGTGTAATGGACGTCGCCTTCGTTTTTAAACTCTAAAACAGCGGATGATGCACCGATGTCTGTACGGATTCCCAGAATTTGGGTGCTGTTGTCAGGTAAATTGAGTGTTAAACCGTAACACCATTCACAATTGCCGCCGCCATCACCGCACTGCTCGGTGCAATAAGCGCTTGTATCCACATCCGCCGTTTGCGCGTTAGGGATCATGCGTTCCAACGTGCTTTTGACTAGCGTGTGTTCCGTGAGTGCGTCTCCGCGGACAGCGGTTGTCTCCATGGTTTTTGAGACATTTAAATACATGATAGAGGCAGCATAAATCAAAATAGGCACCAGTGTGATGGCAACAATCAGTTCCACCAGCGTCAGCCCCCGAACAGCTTTTTGATTTTGTTTATGTCGCGAAAACATAGGTTGTCAAAGCCTCGTGCGTTTTTTGATTTTGTGAGCTCATCCATTCCGCCAGGGCGCCCACTTGCGTATTTCTAAAACTAGGTTGATCAGGACTATTGACATTGTCATCAATGGTCGGATCTAAAATAATTGCCACATAGCAAGCCGTTGGGTAAGCCTGAACAATCGCGGTTAAATCAGAATTCTCGATGGCATTGGCGCAAATACCGCCTTGAGTAAACGCCTCGCAAGCGTTTGTATTATCATGCGTGCAAACCGTTGCATCGCAAGCACCACTGGCGCTGCAAGAAGTTTGCGTCCCCAGTGCAAAAGGAGGATTTTGTGAGAAAGCGGCCAAAGCGTCATCCAGTTTTCCGATGACAGCTAGGCGTTTTTCAAGATCAATCACTTTGCTTTTTGGGTATGCACTGAGTTGAGAAACCGCGCCGGCCACTAAAAGCAAAATAACGCTGGCGGCTAGGACCTCAATCAATGAAAAACCACTTTTGTGATTTGAAAAGCATTTCAAATGTTTCACCATTTACTGTGACACGCTCCTTGTGTATTTTCCATTTTTTAAACTGTTCTCACAAGTCTTAATTTGAATCTTATTTTCGGCTCATTTAAAGTTTAGCGATGTGAGGGGGTAAAAGCAATTGGGGGAGTTAAACGCAAAAGACTTAATTTAACGCTAAAGAAAGTCAAATTGAAATAAGAGGGATTAAAAAGGAAATGAAAGGTGAGATGTGATAATTTGGATCAACAAACCCCTTCGCATCCGGTGCCTGAGCCAGGGCTATGGCCAAAACCCGGGCCTTTGGGATGATCACCAAAATAAGAGCCAAAATTATCCATACAGATGGTTGTTCCGGCAAAGGCATTGCCTGAAGGGTTGAAGTCACCCCTCGTGGCAACAATACAAAAAGAATCGACATCATTTGTTGTCACATCGTAATCAAAGAAACGTTCAGGAGACGAGCCGGGATTATCCATGGTAATGGTTGACCAATCTGTCCAACAAGCGTCATCCGTTCCGCAATAAATGCCGTTGTTGGTGCGGTAATCTTCTTCACCCAAACGGATAGCCGCTAATTGTGAAAGCGCCTCAGAAGCGCGCGCTGCTTCACCCTGCAAAAATCTCGGAACGATAATTGCAGCCAAAATGCCGACAATGGCAATGGTGATTAAAAGCTCTACTAATGTAAAACCTTTTTGATTGGCGCTTATTAGGTTTTTCATCAGCCACCTCCGCAACACGGCCCTATCGAGCATGCATTATTGTCCGGATTGAACGGAATATGAACATAATCGCCGCTCCACTCACCGGCTTGGTTTAAACACATAATAGTCCCCGCTTGATTTTGTGTGTCGGCAGTTCCAGTTCGAGTTGCGATGATTAAAAATTCACCGGCACTCGGGACGCTTACACAATAACCAAAATAAACACTATTGCCGTTAGGGTCAACCATTCCGAGCACATCCCAACTGTTACCCTCACCTTGATCACAAAAATTATTAGTATTACCATCAGCATCCAACGCTAAATAACTGCCATCCGGCCCGTGAAAATAGGCTTCTTCCAATTCACGGATAGCCCCTAACATATTGCGCGCTTCGGTTGAGCGGCCTTGTTCTGTGGGGCCAAAAAGACGCGGTAAAATCATGGCACCAAGGATACCAATGATGGCAATCACCATTAGAAGTTCAACAAGTGTAAAACCTTTTTTTGTATTCATGGTATTGGTGTAGCGCAGAAGCCGCAATTGACGCGGGGTCTGAGCCCAGAATTTTTGCGTCCGGTGCTCTTGTGCACTATTAGTAAATTAACACATAAAGAAAGTCAAAGCAAATCAGCGGTCAGTACTCAGTGGTTAATGATCAGCCGCGCCAACGCTTAATTTTAATATTGTTTTTAAATCAGAGCCGATTTACCGTTTATTATTATCTGAAAGTATTTCTGATCACTGGCCACCGGTCACTGAACACTGTACTTAAAGTGTTCGAAAACTCATAAAAGCATGCTGAACGAATACAATCACAGGAGACGGCAGGATACCAATTAATATGGTGCCAGCAAGCGCAATCAAAACAGCTGTAAATGCCAAGTGATTTTTCCGGATAGGACTTTCTTTGTCTCCGGGGCTCAAGTACATCGCTTTCACAATTTTAAAGTAGTAAAAACCGGCAATGGCGCTATTCACAGCAGCTACGACTGCTAATGAGATAAAGCCAATGTGAATGGCGCTGGCGAAGACAAACCATTTAGCGATAAATCCGGCAAGCGGCGGAATGCCGGCAAGAGACAATAAAAAAATCGTTAATGTCATGGCTAGGAAAGGATTTCGTTTTGACAAACCTTGGTAAGCTTCCAGCAAGTTACTTCCTTCGCTTTGCTCTACAATACCGACTACTAAGAAGGCGCCTAAATTCGTAAATAGATAAGTAATTAAATAAATAAACACAGCGTACACACCCACTTCACTGGAAGCGGCTAAACCCATTAAAATATATCCGGCTTGTGCCACACTTGAATAAGCCAAAATCCGCTTCACGTTGTTTTGTGAAACGGCGAAAACATTACCGATGGTCATGGTCAGCATTGATAAAATCACGAGCAGAGCACTCCATTCATGGTATTGAACGGGGAAAGCAATCGTGAGGACACGGAATAAAACCAAAAACCCTAATGCTTTGGGTGCCACCGTTAAAAACCCTGCCACCGGTGTTGGTGCGCCCTCATAAACATCCGGCGCCCACATGTGAAAAGGTGCCATTGAGATTTTAAAACCAAATCCCACCAACATTAAAACCATGGCGGTTAAAACGGCCCCTTGCGCTTGAGGACCTAATTTGGCTAAGCGAATCGGCATTTCGGTCAGTGCCAGTGTGCCTGAAAGGCCGTAAAGCAGCGACATGCCGAAAACGAGTACGGCTGTCGCCACAGCGCCGTAAAGCAAATATTTGAGAGAGGCTTCACTCGCTTTTTTATTAAATTTTTGCGAGCCTACCAATAAATAAGAGGAAAGGGAAACAGCCTCCGTCGCCAAGAAAATCATCAAAAGATGCGTAGTGGAGCCCATAATGATCAATAAAAGGGCAAGCGCTAACATCATGACGTAAAACTCACCCTTTTGTCTCTCGTGAATCAGCGTTGACCCAATGGTTGCTAGGATGGGTAGTCCTACCATGAATAAAACCAAGATTTGTATTAAAACGCTAAAGCCGTCATAAATCATCAAGTTAAAAAAGAGCCAGTGCGTATCAAATAAATTACCGGAAAGAGAAGCGACCGAGCCGATTAAAGCGGCAATCGACAAATAGCCCAGCCACGGTTTCGACAATCCGGCGAGGTCCAGGGTTAGAATGACAAAAACTGCGGCAATGAGAATCAGTTCCGGTTTAAAGTAGGCTAAACTTGCAATTGGGTCCATGTTATGACAAAAGTCCTACCAAGGCTGTGATAGCGGGTGTCATGAATTTCAAAATCAAGATGGGGTAAACACCGATTGCCAGCGTCACAATCATGAGCGGTGCAAGCGTAAAAATTTCCCGGCCGGTCATGTCTGTCAGCTTTTCCCACTTGGGGTTCACTTTGCCTAGCAAAACACGCTGAACGGTGTAGAGCATATAGCAAGCCGCCAATAAAATACCAATACAGGAAAGTCCGGTGATGACCGGATAAATCTTAAATGTGCCGAGTAAAATCATAAATTCGGCCACAAAACCGCTTAAACCGGGCAAGCCAAGCGAACCCATCGAAACAAAAATTAAAATACCGGCGTAAACTTTCATAACAGCACCCAAACCGCCGAAGGCGCTTAAATCACGCGTATGAGCCCGGTCATAAAGTGCGCCGACCAGCAAAAAGAGGGCACCCGTCAAAACGCCGTGACTGAACATTTGAAGAAGCGCACCGTTCATTCCCATGGCGCTGCACGAAGCCAAACCTAACAAAACAAAACCCATATGACTCACGCTGGAATAAGCCACGAGTTTTTTGAAATCCGTTTGAGCAAGTGCCACAAATCCGCCGTAAATAATACCGATGGCCGCTAAAATACCCATCCACGGGGCAAACCAATGAGCGCCTTCGGGTAAAATGGGATAACTGATCCTGAAAAATCCATAAGTACCCATTTTCAAGAGTACACCGGCCAGAATCACGCTAATGGGTGTCGGAGCCTCGACGTGCGCATCAGGCAGCCAGGTGTGAAACGGCCAAATCGGAACTTTGATCGCAAAACCTAAGAAAAGGGCCAAGAAAACAATATGCTGAAAACCAGCCGCGAAGTTATTTTGGCGAAGTGCAATCATGTCGAAAGTTTGCGGGGTGCTGGTAAAGTAAATGGCCAAGATTCCCAACAACATGAATAAACTACCTGCCAACGTGTAGAGAAAAAACTTAATGGCGGCGTATTCTTTCCGGGGACCGCCCCAAATGCCGATTAAAAAATACATCGGGACCAAAACCACTTCCCAAAAAACATAAAAAAGGAATAAATCCAACGCTAAAAAAGTGCCCAGCATGCCTGTTTCAAGCAAAAGATAAAGCGCAAAATATTCCTTCACACGGTCTTTAATACCATAACTAGCCACGCAAGCCAAAAGTGACAAAAGAGCCGTTAAAACCACCATCGGCAAGCTGATGCCGTCAATCCCCAAGTAATAATGAACGTTTAACTGAGGAATCCACATGACTTTCTCAGCCAGTTGGATACCGCCGTCATGAAGGTTGAAAGCCATCAAGACCTTGAGTGACAAAAGAAACAGCAAAGCGCTCACAACAGTCGCAATTTGTTTGATCAGCTTTTCATTTTGTTTAGGCGTGAGCATAACAGCCAACATGCCAAGCAAAGGCAGAAAAACCAACCAAGTCAAAATCGGAAAATTCATAATAAGCTCCCTTATTTCGTGATTCCGTAAAGAATCATGAGTATGCCAATAAACATGACCAATAAATAATGGTGAATAACACCTGTTTGAAATAGTCTTAAAATGGAAGAAGTGATACGCGTGATGGCGCCAACCAAATTGACGGCGCCGTCCACGATATATTGATCTATCCAATTCTTAATTTTGCTTATCCATAACCCGACACGCGCAGAACCGTTGACCGCGCCGTCGACAATTTTTTGATCAAATAAAAATAGCGTGCCGGCAAGCCACTGAAATAAACGCACAACCGTCGCGCCGTAGATTTCATCAAACCATAATTTGTTTAATGATGCTTGATAGAGCGGTTTAATGGCTTGTGTGATGCGGGCTGGCATTTCCGGTTTGACAATGTAACAATAGTAAGCACATCCAATGGCAGACAAAGCCACAACGGAAGAAAGCATCATGAGACCAAAATTTGCTTTGACTGCTTCCCCGGGGAGTACAAAAGCTTGAAACCAGTGATGCATGAAAGGTGAACCGGGAAAACCCGCCGCAATCGCAAAGAAAGCCAGAATCATGAGAGGGACTGTCATGACGGCAGGAGACTCGTGTGCGTGGAAGTGGCCGCGCGTTTTTCCAAAAAAAGTCATGAAGACCAAGCGAAACATGTAAAAAGCCGTCAAAAAAGCAGCGGCTAACAGCAAACCAAACACCACGGGATGATGATGCAGAAAAGCGTGGGTTAAAATTTCATCTTTGCTCCAAAAACCGGCAAACGGCGGAATGCCTGAAATGGCCAGCGTCGCCATTAAAAATGTCCAGGCTGTTTTGGGCATGGCTTTAAACAAACCTCCCATTTCACGCATATCTTGCGTTCCGGTTCCGTGAATCACACTACCCGCACCTAAGAAAAGCAGGGCTTTGAAGAAGGCATGTGTCATCAAGTGAAACATGCCGGCGCTCATGGCGCCTATCCCGATGGCGGCAATCATGTAACCCAGCTGACTAATGGTTGAGTAAGCCAGCACTTTCTTAATGTCGTTGGCCGAGAGCGCAATAAAAGCCCCCATACAAGCCGTCGTCGTGCCGATGACGGCTACGACACTGGCGGAATGAGGAAACGCTTCATAAAGCGGAAACAAACGTGCCACCAAATAAACGCCCGCGGCGACCATGGTAGCAGCGTGAATCAAGGCACTGACAGGAGTCGGGCCTTCCATCGCGTCCGGCAGCCAAACATGCAATGGAAATTGAGCTGATTTTCCGATGGCGCCGCAAAAGAGAAAAAGCCCCGCAATACCTAAGATAGCTTGGTGGTGGTGATGAAAATACTCATGCGTGAGATCGGTAAAGTTGACAGTGCCCGCCCCATAAAACAAAAGCGCAATCCCGATAAAAAAACCCACGTCGCCAATGCGGTTTGTGATAAAGGCTTTTTTGCCTGCATTGGCGGCAGAATCTTTTTCAAACCAAAAACCGATTAAAAAGTAAGAGCAAACGCCCACCAATTCCCAAAAAATATAGATTTGAACTAAGTTGGTAGACAACACCAAGCCCAGCATTGAAAACAAGAATAAACCCAGGTAAGCAAAAAAGCGCGAAAAACGCGGATCACCATGCATGTAACCGATTGAATACAGCACGATCAAAGAACCGATGCATGTGACGACAAACAGCATGATGGCCGCCAAAGGATCCGCCAAAAATCCAAATTGAAGTGCACCGCTGCCAAATACAATCCAATCAAAATTTACTTGAATGACAGCGCCGCTTAAGACGGGACGAATGACCAGCATGGCGAGCACAAACGAACACGTACTGCAGGCCAGTGTAACCCATGCACTTTTTTCGCCTAACTGTTTGCCGAAGAAAATATTAATGGCAAAAGCAATCAACGGCAGAAAAGGAATGAAGCAAATGAGAGTAGATGCGTTATTTACCATTTAAGCAGGTCAATTTCGTTTGTATAAATAGTTTTACGGTTTCGATAAATGGTTAAAACAATGGCAAGCGCCACCGCTGCCGCTGCCGCTGCTAATGTAATGATAAAAATAGCAAAAACTTGTGCGTTGACAGGTATCAAACCCGTCCAGCGCGAAAAAGCGACCAAGTTTACATTGGCAGCATTCAGCATAATCTCAACCGAAATCAAAATGCCAACCACGTGCCGCCTGGAAAGTGCGCCAAACAAACCGATGCAAAAGAGAGTCGATGAGAAAAACAAAATATGATGCAATGGAATCATGATTTTTCTTCTCCTTCGTCGCTTTTGGCTAAAATCACCGTTCCAATTAAGATGGCTACTAAAATAACTGCCGTTAATTCGAATGGAAAGATAAAAGTGCTTACCAAAGATTTTCCAATTTGAACGGCACTGACAACGGCCAGTTCGCTTTTGATAGGCCAGGGGGTTTTTCCGATCATCCTGACAAAGTATAAAAGAAGAAGCAGCGCGCCGATCAAAACAGGCCATTGCTGGTGGTTAGAAGTCGGGATGGTGCGGTCTCCGATTCGAGTCGTTAACATCACAGTAAAAATGACCAGAATCATAATACCGCCAACATACAGCAAAATTTGAACCGCGCCCAGAAATTCCGCTCTTAAAACAAAGAAGACCGCCGCTACGCCAATCAACGTCAGAGCCAAACTAAGCGCCGCATGAAATATGTTTCGAAGCGTGACGGCCATCATGGCGCCCAAAAGGGTTACGCCAAAGATAACATAAATGCCGACTTTTGAAATTGCAGTCAGAACTTCCATATATTTTGAATGCCAGAGGGGTTAGCCCCCAAGTGAGAAAATTCTTCCTTAATTAATCTGCGTAAGCGTATTTGTAAATACGCTTTTTTGGTATTTCGGTTTTATTAAATTGAAATAAGACAATAATCGTTACAATTAAAATAGCAGCTGCCGTCAAATGGTTCAGCGGAGATCTCATCTCATACCAAATAGCGGCCACGATGATATTCACAAAAGTTAATTCCAGCAAGAATTTCCAAGCAAAACCCATTAATTGGTCCGCCCGCAGCCGGGGAAAAGTGCCGCGAAACCACATCATAATTAAAATAAGTGTATAAGTTTTCAATAGAAACCAAACCCAACTGGGCAAGATGGGTCCCTGCCAGCCACCTAGAAAAACGGTTGCAACCAAAGCAGACACCGTAAAAACATTCATAAATTCTGCCATGTAAAACAAAGCAAATTTCATGCCGCTGTATTCCGTATGAAAACCGGCAACAAGTTCGGATTCAGCTTCGGGCAAATCAAAAGGTGTGCGGTTGACTTCGGCAACGGCGCAAATAAAAAAGATAAAAAAGCCCACGGCACCCCACGGGGTAAAGACAAACCAATGGAGACCCGGCTGTGCTTCCACGATCGCAACGGTTGAGAATGAACCAACGACCACCAAAACAGGAACGACGGAAAGCACAAACGGAATTTCATACGAAATCATTTGCGCGACCGAGCGCATTCCGCCCAAAAGTGAAAATTTGTTGTGTGATGCCCAAGCTGCCGTAAAAATAAATAAGGTCGTGGTGCCTGACATGGCCAAAAAGAATAACACGCCGATATTTAAATCGACTGCAATCATATTGCGGCCAAAAGGCAGAACCGCAAAAACCAAAAGTGCGGGAATCACAATTAAAATCGGGGCCAGCAAATGGGCGATTTTATCGGCTTTCTCCGGCACAATATCTTCCTTGGTAAGCATTTTGACGCCATCGGCAAGCGGTTGCAATAAACCAAATTTTCCTACGCGGTTCGGGCCAAAACGGTTTTGGATGCGTGCCAAAAGTTTCCGTTCAATTAAAGTTAAATACATCATGGTCACGGGACCAAAAATGGCGATCGCAACAATCGGAATTTTCATCGCGACGATGACAGCCATCCAATCGGGAAGCACGGCTTGTGCCCAATGGATAATCGCTTGATCAATGTGAACGAATAATTGGTCCATGTTATTTTGCCTCAGCCGGCGGATCTGCCGGTTGAGCGGGTTCGTTAGGTTTAGTTTCTGGTTTCGTATCCGGTACTTGAGAGGCTTGTGTTTTGGCAGCTTCCGCTTTGGCTTTGGCTGCCGCTGCCGCTTTCTCAGCCGCTGCTTTTTTAGCGTTTTCTTTTTTCTTTAATTCGGCTTCAATACGTGTGGCATCGGTCGGGCGTATCTTCATGAAATGTTCTTTGGGTTTGAGCAACCGATCAATCGTGTAATTTAAGTCTTCAAAGCGGCCGTATTCGGCCAATTCGAATTCATGATCCATGAAAATAGCGTCAAACGGGCAAACTTCTTCACAAACACCGCAATTCATGCAAATTGAATAATCAATGTCGAACGTAGCCGGTTTTTTAAGTGGTTTGCCTTGAGCATCCTGGGCGCGCACAATGGTAATACATTGTGGGGGACATTCTTTGGCGCAGATGTCACAAGCCACACACCGCGGATCTTCCGGTTTTTCGTCAAAGATCAGAAAAGGAAAGTTGCGGAAGCGTTCCTTTTCCGCCAGCCTTTTTTCCGGGTATTCGATGGTAGTCAGACGCTCTTTTTTGTAGTAACTTTCTACAAAATTTTTGAACGTGACTGCCATACCTTTTAAAACACCAATTCCAAACATAAAATCCTCAATTAGGAATTAAGAATGAAAAGTTAAGAATTTTGGAGCGTTTTGCACATTTAAATGACCGGAGGTCACCTAAATTCTTCATTCTCCATTCTTCATTTTTATTTTTTTATCGGTCTACTTCGCCTAAAACGATGTCAATACTGCCTAAAATAATAATGGCATCGGGCACTTTGTGTCCTAAACACATGTCTTCTAAGATGGTCAAATTGATAAAGCTTGGTGCGCGAACGTGATAACGGTAAGGCTTGTTGGTTCCGTCTGAGACGACGAAAAATCCCAGCTCGCCTTTGGGTGCTTCAATCCGGCCGTAAGCTTCGCCGGCTTTGGGTTTAAAATTGCGCGGCGCTTTGGCAAAACCGGCTCCAACTTTTGAAATTACATCACCTGACGGGATTTCTTTGACGGCTTGATCTAAAATCTTAATACTTTCTCTCATTTCAAGAACGCGAATGTAATAACGGTCGTACACATCGCCGTGCTCTCCGATCGGGACACGAAATTTAAATCGGTCATAAAGACTGTAATGATCTACTTTGCGAATATCATAAGGAACCCCTGAGGCTCGCAGCATCGGGCCTGTGATGCTGGCGCTCACGGCCAATTCTTTCGGGAGCACACCTACTTTTTGGGTGCGCGCCATTAAAATCTCATTTTCAGAAAGCAAAGCTTCAAATTCGTCTAAGAAACGCGGATAGTTTTGAATGAGTTCTTTCACGCGCGGCAGAAAATCAGGCGTTAAATCCGCTTTGACGCCGCCGAAGCGGAAATAGTTACACATCATGCGCGAACCTGCCACTTCTTCAAACAGGTCTAAAATTTTTTCGCGTTCGCGAAAAGCATAAAGGACCGGAGTAAAAAAAGCACCCAAATCATTGAGCAAAAATCCAATTAAAAGCGTGTGATTCACAAGACGTGTGAGTTCTGCCATGATGATGCGGATATATTGAGCGCGTTCCGGCACTTCGATACCCGCCAATTTTTCAACGGCTAGGGCATAGGCAAAGTTGTTCGTCATCGAACAAATGTAATCTAGCCGATCGGTATAAGGCATGGAGCCCAGATAAGACATGTTCTCGGCTAACTTTTCGTGATTGCGGTGCAGATAACCCATGACGGGTTTTAATTTGACGATCGTCTCACCATCCAACACCACATTCATGCGAAATACACCGTGCGTTGAAGGGTGTTGCGGCCCCAAACTGACTTCAAGCGTTTGGGTATCAAAATCTGGTTTGGAAATAAGCGTGTGTTCCATCATTTTAAAATTGTTCTGGGTTCCGGTCCTGATCTTCCTGTGTGTAATCTTTACGCAGAGGGTAGTGTTCAAACCCATCCCACATTAAAATCCTTCTTAAATCGGGGTGACCTTCAAAATGGATGCCCACCAAATCGTATGCTTCGCGTTCTTGAAACTCCGCACCGCGCCAAAGAGGTGTCAAAGACGGCACCACGCCTTTTTCACGGTCAGTTTTGGTTTTTAAAACAACAGGGCCTTCTTTTTTAGCGATGGAGTAAAGGTGATAGGTAACTTCCAAACCGTCTTTGTAATCGGTGCCGGTTACCGAAGATAAATAATCCATTTGGTAATCGGGAGTATCTTTTAAATATTTTGCCACATCAAATAATTTCTCTTTAGGCACCATCAAGGCCTCACCTTGAACTGTAATAGAAGTCCCTGTTTTTGATTCAAGATCAGTTTTGATTTCTTCAGTGGTTTTCATGCCGGCACGGTTATTTCTTTGCGTTTCTGCGGCTGCCAAACTTCCGGATTATAGGGAGGCAAAAGACCATTGGGCCCAAATTCCGGGATCGGAAATTCACGTTTCAATCCTTTTTGATACCATTCGGTTTTTTCAATGTCTTGATGGTCGATTTTAGCCTGGAGTTTCATAAGACCGTGAAGCAAGGCTTCCGGACGCGGTGGGCAGCCCGGCAAATGAACGTCAACGGGAATGTAGCGGTCGATGCCTTTTAAAACATTGTAACCTTCTTTAAAAGGTCCGCCGGAAATAGAACAGGCTCCCATCGTAATGACATATTTGGGTTCGGGCATTTGATTATAGAGTCTGACAACTTGCGGCGCCATTTTTTTGGTGACGGTTCCTGCAACAATCATCAGGTCGGATTGACGGGGAGAAGCACGAAAAAGTCCAGCGCCAAAGCGGTCAATATCATAACGTGCGCAAGCGGTGGCAATCATTTCGATGGCACAACAAGCCAAACCAAACTGCATCGGCCAGATGGAAGAGCGGCGGCCCCAATTGTAGAGTTCCTGCAGCTTCATCACTGCGATGCCTTTTTTGGCGAGTTCGCTTTTGAGCGCGGGGTCAACTTGGGAGACATTGGGCGCATGGGTCATCGTTATTTCCACTCCAAGATGTTCTTTTTCCAGGCGTAAATCAGGCCGAAGGTCAGAAGAAATAAGAAAAGAGCCATGGCCAGTAAAGCAAACAAGCCTAATTGGTTGTAGGCGACAGCCCATGGGTAAATAAAGATGGTTTCGATGTCAAACACGATAAAAATGAGCGCATAAACATAATATTGCGCTTTAAATTGAATCCAGGCATCTCCGGAGGCTTCGATACCGCATTCATAAGTTGAATTTTTAATCGGATTATTTTTCTTGGGTGCAACGATTTTAGCTAAAACCAGGGGAAGAATCGGAAAGGCGATCGCAACAAGCAGAAAGAGACCTAAAAATAAGTACTGAGCAAAATAAGAATCATTCATGAATGCAGAGGCCCTCAGATAAAAAAGAAGCCATCACATGATGGCTGAAAGATCTCATTATACTGTCGGTTAAATTTTTGTTCAAGCGCTACTTCGGATCCTCGCCATGGCGTTTGAACGTAGTCGATAAAACGTTTCCGTTCAATTTGACACTCAAAATGGTCCATGATAAGCTGAGCCCCTTTTCAAGCGGACTGATTGACTGTTCAAGAGTAAGTGATCGAAGGCATCAATGAACCGAAAACCGTAACAGAGGAGGTTTCGTCATGTCAACGCAAGTAGGAACACCGGCACCGGATTTCACCATGCAGGCAGTAGTGGACGGTGGTAAATTTCAGCCAATTAAGTTAAGCGATTACAAAGGAAAATGGGTGGTTCTTTTCTTTTACCCTCTTGATTTTACATTTGTTTGTCCAACAGAAATCACAAGTTTCCGCGATAAGTTAAAAGATTTCAACGGGTTAAATGCAGTGGTCATTGGCGCCAGCATCGACAGCGTTTATTCACACCAAGCGTGGATTAAACAGCAGCTAGGCGAACTTGGCTTTCCTTTAGCCAGCGATATTTCTAAAGAGGTCTCCCGCCGTTACGGTATTTTATTGGAAGACAAGGGCATCGCGCTTCGCGGTACGTTTATTATCGATCCAAACGGTATTTTGAGATGGTATTTGGTCAATGACCTCGGCATTGGCCGTAACATTGACGAAGTGGTCCGTGTGTTAAAAGCACTTCAAACCGGCGAACTATGCCAAGCCAATTGGAAGCCGGGCGAGAAGACTTTAGGCAAAGCGTAAACTTTTACTTCCGATCAAAACTCAAAAGAGGCTCGTGAAACAAATCACGAGCCTCTTTTCTTTTTAGCTTCCTAAATATTGACGGTCCAGAGAACGAAATTGCAACGCTTCCGCTAAATGGGATGTTTCAATGTTCTCTACCCCTTCCAAATCCGCAATGGTGCGTGCAATTTTGATCATTTTAAAATAACCCCGGGCACTAAAACCCAATTCTTTTAACGCGCGCTCCAGCAATTGCTTGGAGTTTTGGCCGAGCGGACAATAAATTTTGATGTGCCGCGGCGTCATTTCAGAATTGGTACGTACATGGCTTTGCCGAAATCGATGATCCTGCCGTTCTCGGGCAGTGATGACGCGCGCTTTGATTTGTTCGGACGTTTCTTCTGTTCGGTTGCTAATCAGATCTTGATATTCAACGCTGGCCAGTTCGATATGTAAATCAATCCGGTCCATGATCGGTCCTGAGATTTTGCTCAGGTATTTCTGAATTTGCCCGAGACTACACCGACAATGATGCCGGCGGCTTGTTAAATAGCCGCAGGGGCATGGATTCATGGCTGCCACCAACATAAAACGAGCCGGAAATTCTAGGTTGGTTTTGGCCCGTGAAATGAGAATTTTGCCGTCTTCCAAAGGGCTTCTTAGAGCTTCAATGGCTTGCCGGTGAAATTCCGGAAATTCATCCAAAAAAAGAATGCCGCCGTGCGCAAGTGATACTTCACCGGGTCTCGGAAAGGAACCGCCGCCCACGAGGCCAACTTGAGAGACGGTATGATGCGGTGAGCGAAAAGGGCGTGTCATTGAAAAGAAATTGTGTTGAGGAAGTCCTGCTATGCTGTAAATTTTTGCCACCTCGATCATGTGATGATGATCTAGGGGCGGTAAAATGGTCGGTATCCGCCGTGAAAGCATGGTTTTGCCCGCACCCGGCGGACCGATAAAAAGGACGTTGTGATGACCGGCTGCGGCAATTTCAATGGCCCGTTTGGCGTAACGCTGTCCTTTGACTTCAGCAAAATCGATTTCCGGATTTTTTTTCGAAGATTCAGCGGCACGATTTTCCGGGATTGTTTGAGGCAAAGGATCGGCATCGTTTAAGAAAGCAATCACTTCTTTTAAATGGCCGGCGTAAAATATCACCACACCTTTTTCGAGTGAGGTTTCGCGCGCGTTCTGTTTTGGAACAATGAGAGGTTTCCCCAGTTCTTTGGCAAGCGCCGCAGCCAAAAGAGCGCCCTTGGTTTCCCGGAGGGAGCCATCCAATGCCAATTCGCCGTAGAAAATATATTCATGAAGCGCATCGGTGCGTAAATGGCCGTGTGTGGCTAAGATGCCGAGTGCCATTGGTAAATCAAAAGCGGGGCCTTCTTTTTTTAAATCTGCGGGCGCTAGGTTAATCGTTAACCGGTGAGGCGGCATCATAAAGCCGCTGTTTTTGATGGCTGAGCGTAGGCGCTCCTTGCTTTCTTTAATGGCTTGATCGGGCAGGCCTACAATCGATGTTTGCGGCAAGCCGGAAGACAAATCGACCTCCACCTCCACCAAAAAAGCATGGATGCCGTAGGGCGATGCGCCGTAAACTTTCGAGATTTTCTGGTCCATATGGTTTAACCTTATATATAGAAGGGGGAGATAATTTGAAAAAGGGAATCTTGCCTTTTTGGCACGCCTACCCTATAATCACAGCCAATTTTGGCGATTGGCCATTATGATTTTTAATTAAATAAAATCATGTTAAATTATCATAACTCGATTGATAAGTCAACCGTCAACTAAATCCATCTAACAGCCTATGTTCTTCTTTGAAGGTCCATTTCCGGAGTGGAAAGCTTTTGTGGCGTGCGCCAGTTCATGGTTTCTCGCCCAATCCATCAAAGTACTCCGCAATTCCATTCAACGCAAACGTTTTAACCTTCGTTGGTTATTTGATACGGGCGGGATGCCGAGTTCGCATTCGGCGGGTGTGGTATCGGTTGCAACGGCGGTCGGGCTTTATTATGGTTTTTCGTCCATTATTTTTCTGATCGCACTCGTGTTTGCAATCGTGACAATGTTTGACGCAGCCGGTGTCAGGCGCGCAGCCGGCAAACAAGCGCGCATTTTAAATAAAATGACCGAAGAATTATTTGAAAAAGGTCTCATTAAAGAGGAGCGTTTAAAAGAATTGTTAGGACACACACCTATTGAAGTTTTTGCAGGTGCTTTTTTGGGAATTCTGATTACGATTCTAATTTGTTCATCATGAAAAAACTTTACGCACTTATTCCATGTTTATGTTTGTCAGTCTTCTTTCAGCATCCTTCTCTTGCGCTTGGTGAAGGAGAAACTGCAGCCGCTCAAGAGGTGTCCGTTCCGGTCACCGCAACCCCTGATTTTCAGTCATTGCTGTCCGAAGCACGTTTTATGGCAGAGGCCAGCGAATGGGTCGGGGCACGTGATCGTTACCGCGCGTTGTTGACCTTAGAAGGGCTTCCTAATGATTTGCGCGAAACCGCACAAAAGGAGTACGAAGCTCTTAATATGAAAATTCTTTTCTCCCCCGTCCAAACCGAAGAAAGCGCCGTCCATGTCGTAGAAAAGGGAGACAATCTTTATGATATTGCCAAAAAGTACCATACCACGGTTGATTTAATTAGGAAAAGCAATCTTCTTACCAAAGACACCATTTATCCGGGTCAAAAACTGAAAGTATTGAAGGCAGAATTGAGCCTTGCCGTTGACCGTTCGGCTAATCTCTTGGGTCTTTTTGCCGATGGGATGCTGCTTAAAACCTACCGTGTAGGTACGGGCAAGGACGATTCAACCCCTATCGGCCGGACGGAGATCGTAAATAAATTAGAAAATCCTACTTGGTATAATTCGGGAGCCGTCATTCCGCCGGATAGTCCTAAGAATGAATTGGGCACCCGTTGGATGGGTTTTTCTCTTCAGGGATATGGCATTCATGGTACGACAGCTCCCGAGACCATCGGTAAACATGAATCTCAAGGCTGCATTCGAATGCTTAACCAGGATGTTGAAGAGTTATATTTGATTGTGCCGGCGGGAACGCCGGTTGTCATTAAAGAATAGGAGTCGGTATCAGCATGGCGGCTAAAAAGAAAAAACGCAGCAAATCCGTTAGTCAAAAAAGAGAGAAAATCAAAATTACCGAAAAAGATACCACCGAAGTTTACCTGCCTTTCGAAAAACCCATTGTCGAACTGGAGAACATGTTAAAGGAAATGCGCTCCAAGAAAGAAATCGACCTCTCCGAAGAAATTAAAAGTGCTGAAAAAAAATTGGAAGTCATGATACGGAAAACTTACGAACATTTAACACCGTGGCAGCGTGTGCAGGTAGCGCGCCATCCGTTAAGACCGTTCATGCTGGATTACGTTCGTTATTTAATAGAAGATTTTCTAGAAATTCACGGTGACAGACATTTCAGCGATGACAAAGCCATGGTTTGCGGATTCGGCAAGTTTAACGGGCGGAAAGTGTGCGTGATCGGTCATCAAAAAGGCCGCGATACCAAAGAAAATTTAATGCGCAGTTTCGGCAGCGCTCATCCGGAAGGCTACCGCAAAGCGATCCGCATCATGCGGCTCGCGGAAAAATTTCACATCCCCATCGTCACCTTCATCGATACACCGGGTGCTTATCCGGGTATCGGTGCAGAAGAAAGAGGTCAAGCAGAAGCCATTGCTTATAATTTACGGGAAATGATGGAACTGACGGTTCCCATTGTGACCATTGTGATTGGGGAAGGGGGCAGCGGCGGGGCGCTCGGGATAGGCGTTGCGAATGACGTTTTAATGCTAGAAAATGCTTATTACTCGGTGATTTCACCGGAAGGTTGTGCGGCTATTTTATGGAAAGACAGCGCTCGGGCTGCCGATGCTTCTGAAGCTTTGAAAATGACTGCCGAAGATTTGTTAGAATTTAAAGTGATTGATAAAATTATCAAAGAACCTTTAGGCGGTGCCCATCGTGATTTTGAAACGACAGCAAAAGAACTTGCCAAAGCACTTGAGGCATCATTGAAGTCGCTGGAAGATTTAAGCGAGAAAGAATTGGTAGAAACACGTTACGAAAAATTCAGAGAGATGGGCGTTTTTCAAGAATAAGATTTTTTCTCGAGAGACTTCTTCAACTGGATTACTTCCTTCACCGTCCGCTTGTTGGGCACAAGCTTCTTCAGAGTTTTTTCCGGCAGTTCCATCAAAGCAATTTTGCAAATTTTTCCGTTCTCGTTTGGAAAATATTTTTGCAATTCAACCGTTGATACTTTCTTCTTAAATTTGAGATCAAATATTTTTTGATAAGTCATTTTATCCTCGCAGGCTTAAAAGAGCGACTATGTTCTCAATCGTCAAAGAGGAAAAATAACTTAACTGATGATTCTTTAGCACACCATATATAGGGGTTTACAGATAAAAGGGCACATGATTTGGTAGTCTCCTTAAAATCTGCCTCCCAACCCCTAAAAAATCCTTGACTTAAACCGATGATGAATATAGATTTCTGTTTATGATATGTACTTTACATTTTGTAAATTACATTAAATAAAAATGGAAATAAAAAATCAAAGACGAGATGATGGTCAATGACGTCAACCAAGATAGTCAGCTCCATTCCCGCAATCGTCACATTAACCCAAAACATCATTTTACTCTTATCGCGATGATTTTACTTTTATGTCATTCCCTCTCTGTCAGTGCGCTTGCCCGCGACAATGCTTTTGAACAAGTGAAAAAATTGGAAAAAGAATATTCGGCAGAACGCGCAGAAACCACCATTGACCAACTGCTTCAGCTGGGTGATGAATTGAGAGATGAAAAAAAATATAAGCAAGCGCTAGAAGCTTATGAAGAAGTGTTTACCATCGACCCCGGCAATGTACGGGCTTCCGCCAAAATCGATGTCGTCCGTCAAGTCATGCAGCGGGAAGGGAAAGACGAGACGGGTATTGTAAAAGGCGTTTATGAAGAAGAGGCCAAGAACAAAGTCATTTCTTATTGGACAGAAATTAGAGATTACCTCAAGGAAGAAAAGTACGGGCAAGCTCGTTTTACATTGGAAAAATTGCTGCTCCTTGACCCTTTTAACCAGGAAGCCATTCAACTACACGAGACGCTTAGCAAACGGTTCAGAGAGAACGATGAAGCGGGAGAAGCTCTTTAAGATCGGAGAAGTTATGGAATATTCTGGTCTTTCAAGACAAACCATTCACAACTATACGCTTGCAGGCTTGATTTCAGAAGCCAGGCGGACGATTTCCGGCCATCGTCTTTATGATGAAAATGTTTTTGATCGGCTCGAAAAGATAAAAGTTTTGCAGTCCAAACATTACACCCTGATGCAGATTAAAAAATTATTGGAAAGTGAAGCGCCATGAGTCATACCGGCCTTATCTATAAAAGTTTAACTGAACTCATGAACTTAAAATTTGAAAAATTCGAACTAGAAAGGGGATGATGATCATGAAAGAAAGCGATGTCAAACTATGGCGTAAATACAAAAGAACCAAAAGCCGGGCGATCCGCGAAGAAATCGTCAAAAAGTATTTATATCTCGTCAAATATGTTGCCGGCCGTGTTTCCATCGGGCTGCCGCCCAATGTGGAATTTAATGATTTGGTGAGTTACGGCATTCTGGGACTTTTTGATGCGATCGAAAAATACGATGTCAACCAAGGTAATAAATTTGAGACCTATGCGGTGACGCGTATTCGCGGTTCCATGATGGATGAATTGCGGAAACTGGATTGGGCGCCGCGCCTGTTGCGTAAGCGCGCACGCGAGATTGACCGGAAATGCAAAGAATTGGAAGAACGTCTCGGCCGCGTAGCCACTGATCACGAGTTGGCGGATTCCCTCAAAATGAGCGTGGAAGACTTAAGCGGCATTTACAGCGAGCTTAATTCGACGACGTTCTTATCGCTCGATGAAGTGTGGCAAAATGATGACGGGAACAAACCGATCTCACGGCTGCAAACCGTTGAAGATGCGGTGATGACGAACCAATTGAAAAATGTTCAACAAGCTGAAGTGAGAGACTTGCTCTCCAAAGCCATTGACATTTTGCCGGAAAAAGAAAAACTGGTTGTCGTGTTGTATTATTTTGAGAACTTGACTTTGCGCGAAATTGGACAAGTTTTGAATGTGTCCGAATCCCGCATTTGTCAGATTCACACAAAAGTCATTACACGTTTAAAAGGACATTTGATGAAACGGTTTGGTGAGATTGCCTTAGAAGCCTAAAAACTCACCCGCTCAAGCATTTTAATGAAACAAACTTGAGCAAATGATTTACCTGCCGAAGAGCGTTCCAAAAAAGAACGCCCTATTCCCTCCTTATTTTTCAAGCTTTTTAAAGTAATTCCAAATCTTGTCGATCATTAGCATAGAAGATTATGATGACACGAAAGGAATGAATCCAGTGGCAAAAGTTTATTGCGCGCCCCCGGACGAAATGGATGCAACAGAGGAATTGGCAACTACCATGAACGAAGCAGGGGAGCGAAATCTAAAAGAAGAGGTTGAAAAGTATCAACGTCTTCTCCGCGATGTGCCGGAGCCAAACTGTGGTCGGATTCGTGAATTAAAAGAAGCGATCCGAAAAGGGGATTACCTGACCAAAGAAATTATTATGGAAACGGCAGAACGCATTGCTGCCAGATTTCTGGGGAAAGAGTAATTTCAAACAGTAGCTCCAAGTCCAGAGTTTGTCCCGATCCCGGTAACGCTTAAGAAAGACGATTTTCTTTGGCTTGAAGATCACACAATGTCATCCATCGCTGAATGGCCGGATGGCGCATCATTTTTTCCCAAATGATGCCGTCGTGCAGATAGTTTTCCAACATCAAGACAATGCTGCCTTGGTCGATCCCGATGTATTCATCCGCCCACCAATCTCGGGTTACATTAAAAGCATCTTTGAAACCGAATTCTCCGTAAATTTGATTACCATATGTTTCATATAAACGTTTAAGTGCTTCCAAAGAAGCTTCCGGCGTAAAAATAATAGAACCGGCAATCGCGTAAGGCGCAATGGTACCGTCGTGAAGAGCCGTGCCCGGTTTAGCGCCGTAGGCTTTGTAGCCATTTGGCCCCAAAGATGCCGAAAGGCCCCACCAAGTGTAGTTGCCGTCACCATAAAGATCCGGATACATGGCGCAAAAAGCTTGATTGGCCAATGTAGCATTTCGTGAATTTTCAAAATAATTAATCCCTTGGTCATTCAAGCGGCTGAAATCAAGAAACATGTGTGAGTATTGATAGGTAAATAGACTGCCTGAGAATGAATAAACCACATGATGACCTTCAAATTCATCTTCGTAACGCACCCACTCACCCCATGCTTTCTTTGGAATGCCATGGGTAGGTGAGCCCAAGGCCAAAGCCTGTAAAACGAGATGTTCAGAGTACATATCCCAATAATGAGGCAGAAATCCCGAACTGGGTTTCCAGCCATGTGACATCAAAAGCGACTGATTCAACATCCAATCCCAGTCGACTTTCTCATACAAGGCTTGCGCACGCGTATATAAGTCGGTCCCTTTAAAATATTCACCTGCCAACAAAACGCCTGCCATCAGCAAAGCGGTATCGATGGATGATAATTCAGATGACCAAGCACGTTTGCCGGAATTGGGCTCTAGGAAGTGATAATAAAACCCGCGGTGTCCAGCCGCCTTGCTTTCGAGAGTTGTTAACACTTGTTCAACGGCTTCATAGGCGTCGCGATAACCCATCCAACCATTCCCTTTGGCTATCGCGAAACTGGCCAATGCAAATCCGGTAGCAGCGATGGAAGCCGGTGAGCCCGGCGAAGAGGAGTCAAGGGTGAGCCCGGTATGGGGATTTCTAAACTTGAGAAAATAATAGAAACTATCCCGTTGAACTTGATTTAGAAAATGGCGGTCCGATTCAGCAAGAGAATCAGCTTGACCGGCCGAAAGCGGGATCGCCGAAGCATGAAGAATGAATACCAAACTTAAAATACCGCAAACAAAACGCTTCACGTTATTCGGAGACGAATCAATCGGTGGAGGTTTTAAATCGAGTCAATTCCGTCTCTATCTTTTTCTTAAGGTCACCTTGCGGAGTTTCACGCGCGATCTTCTTTAGCTGAGAAACCGATTCGTCGAAAGTGCCGATCATTTCGTTAAAAGCAGCGGCAACCGCACCGCCTTCATCGTGTTTCCTTAAATGAATGCGTGTGTGCAATTCTCCTTCTTTAGCGGCCTGAAAGGCTTTTCGAAAGTGCACAAAAGGGCCCGCTACTTTATGCGTCAAGTAAATACTGCTGCAAGCCACCAAAAAGATGAGAAATAAGGCTTGCCATAATAATTTCTTGTTGGTGCTTTCCAGAATCTCAGCCAGCATTTCACGCTGACGGGCACTCAATAAATCAACCTCGCGGAACAAACGCAGGGAACCGAGTTCGGGTTCCGGCTGCTGAACTTGGCGGGAATGTTCATAATCTTGAATACGGGCGGCCATTCGAATTTCATTATAAATTTGTTCATCCGAAAAAGATCTGATGACAGAGCCCCAAATGCCGTAATACAATCCGACACCCGAAATGCCGCAAACCACAATTAAAATCAGTGCGACGTACACGGCAAAACGCGTCTGTAAAGGCTTATCGACGAAAAAATGGCGCCGTTTGTTTTTCATGTGATGCCTCCAATGGGTTTCATCCTTTGGCTATTCACTTGATATTAGCACAAAAAGATGTTTCTTCAAAGATTCAGACTTGTTAAAATGCTTCGCAAGTGTTTTATGAGCCATTGCGAGGATCCGCCACGATTCCTGGCGGGGACGAAGCAATCTTTTTCGCTTGAGATTGCCACATCCAGCCTTTGGCAGGACCCGTAATGACACAGAAAAGAAGTCTACCTATTATAATCGATCTGGAAAGGTTTTAACTTAATTTTATGTGCGGTATCGTTGGTTATATTGGCTATCGCAATACACTCCCGGTCTTACTGCAGGGCTTGGAACGGCTGGAATACCGAGGCTACGATTCCGCCGGCGTGGCTTGTCTCGAAAACGGCAAGAAATCTCTTTTTGTAGCAAAAGAGAAGGGTAAACTTGCTCAACTCACTTCGGCGCTAAACGGCAAAACCGTTTCTTCAACCATTGGCATTGCACACACACGCTGGGCAACACACGGAGCCCCCTCGCGTGCAAACGCACACCCTCATACGGATACCAAAAACCGAATCGCTGTCGTTCATAACGGGATCATTGAAAATTTTGCCGAGGTCAAAGAATTCCTAAAAACCCGCGGGCATCGTTTTAAATCGGAAACCGATACGGAAGTGATTCCGCATTTGGTTGAGGAACTGAATCATGGTGATTTGGAAGAAGCTTTCCGTAAAGCCATTCAAAGATTAAACGGTTACTTTGCGATTGTGATGATTTCGGTAGATGAACCGGAAAAGCTTTTCGCTTTTAAACGATCCAATCCTTTGGTGTTGGGGGTCGGCAAAGGAGAAAATTTTGCCGCCAGTGACGTGACGGCATTATTGCCGTATACCCGCCGGGTTATTTACTTACAAGACAATGAATTGGCAGTTTTGACGAAAGATCATATTCACATTAGCACTTTGCTTCATCAGAAGTCTATTCGGCGTCAACCGACCGAAATTAAATGGACATTAGATGAAGCAAAGAAAGGCGGGTTTCCTCATTACATGCTGAAAGAAATCTTTGAACAACCGCACGTGGCTCGTCAAACGCTGGAAAAACGGATTAAACAGGGTAAGATTTACTTTGATACCTTTCATCAAGCTGTAAACAAACGTCTTGCAAAAGTTAAGAAAGTTTTTATTGTCAGCTGCGGTACGGCGCATCATGCCGGGTTGATCGGACGCTACATGCTGGAAGAATATACGCGCATTCCTACCGAAGTCCAAGTGTCCAGCGAATTTCGTTATACCGATCCCATTGTCACTCGGGATGACTTGGTGGTTCTCATTTCTCAGTCAGGCGAAACAGCGGACACCATCGCGGCGTTTCGTGAAGCCAAAGAAAATGGCGCAATGACGCTTGCGATTGTCAACGTTGTCGGCAGTACGATTGCCCGTGAAGCCGATTTTGTCTTGTATACGCACGCGGGTCCTGAAATCGGTGTCGCATCCACCAAAGCGTACATCGCACAATTGTTAACGCTCATGTTATTTGCTTTTCATTTGGGCGTGATCAAGAAAAGAATTTCTCAAACGACGCTTAGCGATTTACTCAAAGAATTGCAAAAAATACCCTCGGCCATTACCGAGATCTTAAAAAATGAAAAACAGCTTGATGTTGCTGTCAAAGCGCTGTATCAAAAGAAGAATTTCCTGTTTATCGGAAGAGGATATAATTTCCCTACCGCGCTTGAAGGGGCCCTTAAACTTAAGGAAATCTCTTATGCCCACGCCCATGGCTATGCCGGCGGCGAGATGAAGCACGGTCCCATCGCACTCATTGACCACACCCAGCCCGTAATTTGCATTGCCTCAGAATCCAAAACTTATGGTAAAATGCTAAGCAACATTCAAGAAATCAAAGCGCGTGACGCGATTGTGTTAACCATTGCCTCAAAAGGTGATGAGCAGGTAAAAAAGTTATCTAATTGGATCTTTTACATTCCTAGAGTACTGGAAATTTTTTCGACCATTTTGTCAGTGGTGCCGCTGCAGTTATTTGCTTATAAGATTGCGGTGCGCAATCAGCGGGATGTTGATCAGCCGCGCAATTTGGCTAAATCGGTTACCGTGGAATAGAATTTCTCAAGTCAATCAAGAAGTTGGCCTGGTGGTCGATAAGCTAATAAATAAAAGACAGGCATTCTATGGCAATTTCTGAGAAAAAAAGTTTACTAAGTTCACTTCTTCTTCCTGCCTTGATATTGGCTGTTGCGGGCGCTGGTGTTTGTTACTGGTTATACACCGAAGAATCCAAAGCACGCCAAGCGCTCGGCTCTCATGTCAATCAGCTGCAAACGGAAAAAGCACAACTGTCGGTCGAATTAAATAAAACCAAATCGGATTTAACAGATGTTGAATCTCAACTTGATAAATTAACCGACCAGCTGAATGCGGCGCTCACCCGGCAAAAAGAAGCCGAGCAAGAGTTGCAGCAAAAAACAGGCGAGATGACACAGCTGCAAGCAGTGGCCGAAGACCGCATAGCCGAACTTGAGTCAGACCTAAAAATGTATGCAAATTTCAGTAGAATTTTAGCGGCTGAATTAAGACCGATTAAATTGGCGCTCTTAGGCGAAAAAGCGGCCGCGGGTTCCTATCTGCAAGAGCCGGATCAAAAACGCCCTTTTAGCAAAGTCACTTTTAAAACGATTGGTTCCGAGGACGAACAAACAACCATCGACATTGTTTCAGGAAAAATTACTTCCATCAACAAAAAGTATGGTTTTATTGTGACCAACATTGGTTCGGTTCAAGGGGCCGCATCCGGGAGAACCATTGAACTTTATCGTAAAGATGAAGTATTGGGAGTGGGCTTAATTGAACGTACCACCGATCAAAGTTCCGTGGCAGCGGTCGTGAGCGAAGATGTGCTTCGGCGCATTAATCCCGGCGACAAAGTCGTTTTGATTTAAGTTGTTTCTCATGTCTTGCATTATCAACTTATCCTGTAAAACTTCATGAAAGATATTGAACTTCAGAGAATTATTTCCCTCAAATTAAAGCTCATCAGAAGAGGCATTGGTATCCATGTGGCGGAAAACGGTATTTACGTGGCCGAGGTACGCCGCACGCTAACCGGTGTTGAATTAAGCAAAGCTCATTTTGAACCGTTCCCCGACACGATACACAGCACCGAAGAAGGCCCGGCCAGACAAAAATATGTGGCTGCGGCCATTCAAAAATGCTGCGCAAAGGCAGGTATTAAGGGCGGAGAAGTCTATACAAGTCCTGCGGCGTCTCAAGTCGTGACACGCTATTTTCAAGTGCCTGCCGTCAGTGAAAAAGAACAAGAAGACGCCATTCGTTTCGAAGGGTCGCGATACGTCCCTTACCGCCTTGATGAAACAGTGGTTGGGTATTCAATCAAACCAGCCCGAGACAAAGAAAATCTGGATGTCGTTTTTAATGCGATCCGAATTGATGTCCTGCGCAGCCACGTCAATGCCGTTGAAGCAGGTAAAATCAAGGTTTTTGATTCTGAGCCGCCTTTTTATTCTTTGGCGCGGGCAATTCATAACCAAAAAAAGCGAGCAGAAAGTAAAAATTGTATTTTGCATTTTGCTGTTGACGGTGCCGTCAGTGTTTCAATGTACCGCGGTGATATTTTTTATGTGTGCCGTGATTTTTACTTATCACCGGATGATCCTAAACACCCTGAACGGTTTTTCTCGGAATTCCAGTCTTCACTTGATTATTTTAACCGTCAATTGGGGGAGACAGGATTGCCGGAACATGTCTATGTGGCGGGTGATTGGAATTTAAAGATGTGGGCACAAATTTTGGATAAGTTTTTCAACGGCAAAGTACCGGTTGAAATACCCGAATTTCCCATGAAGACAGGTCTCGCCGTTGAATCCGCCAACACTTTTTTAGTTCCGATTGGATTGGCGCTGCGAGCCATCGGAGAACATTTAACGCCCTATGATGTTTCTTTTTTGGGCAGCGGCGTTGTTGCTGAAGAAAGGCGAGCGCCCCGAAAGTGGACGGGCGCTGTTATCTTAACCCTTCTTTTACTGGGGGTTGGTTACTATTTCGGCTATTACATGCCTCGTATGCATCAATTAAAACAAACGCTTGGAAAACTAAAATTTGATGAAGAAAATTTGAACATAGCCTCACCTCAATTTGCGCTGGAGTCTGTTTCGGCGCTTCAGAAACGTTTGAGTGACCTGGAAACCAAGAATAAAATTGTTCAAGCTTTTCAGGAAAGCCGGTCTTTAATCGGGGACAAACTGATTACGCTTTCTCAAACCATTCCGGTGCCCATTTGGTTTTCTGATTTACAATACCAGCAAACATTTAGTTCCGGCAATGCGCTTGCCATTACAGACCGTCAGTTGTCGATGAACGGGTACATTTACTACCGTGAGATTCCCGAAGAAGAATTGAGACAAATAAATGATTATGCGGATGAGCTAAGAAAAAATGATTCTTTTATGAAAGGGTTTGCTGTTCTCAAATTAGAAGGCGTGGAGAGGACAAGCTATTTGGGGCGTAATTTTACAAAATTCCGTATCATTGCACACTTTAACACAAGCGGCAGGGTAAACAAATAACCATGGCTAATCAAAAAGAGTTCCTAACGGAACAGCAAAAAAAGGTAGTGGTGCCGGTTCTTGCCGGGGCCGTTCTTTTGGGGGCGCTTGGGTTTATCGTTTATCAAACTCAAGCAGAATTGATAAGCGTTAAGCGGGATGTGTCGCTCGTTCGGCAAAAAATTAAATTGGTTCAAACTTTGCAAGTCAAACAAAAAGAAGAAAAGGACGTTTTAAAGTCATTTCCCCCGGCTGAGAAGAGAAACGATGTCATCAAAGATATTGCCAATATGGCCAGGTTAGAAGGCTTGCAGGTAGATGAAATCGATCCAAAAGAAAGCGAATTGCCGGGGACTAATTTTATTAACTTGGCGTTAGGCATTCGAGGAGCCGGCAATTACTTATCGATGGCACGTTTTATTAAACGTTTGGAAGCAGGTGACAATTTTATTTTGATTTCGAGTTTAAACTTAAATGGTTTTGATTTAAAATCAAGAACAGGCAGCCGGCGCAGCAAATCTTCCGACTCGCTTCTTGATGATCATCGGGATTTTGATATCATTATTAATGTATTTCTGGTCAAACCTTGACATGGCAAACCAAAAAACTTTTTTATATTTTACCGGCGTGGTCATCGTGACGATGTGTTTATGTCTCTCCCGGCACCTTATTTTACAGGCAGATGAAGCCAAAGAGGCCTACGCCGAATCAGTTGCCATTGAAAGAAACCCGATGGTCCCCACCAATGCGGCGCTTTTTGAAAGCGGTGTAAATAAACAGGTGCAAAAAAGAAGAAATCCTTATAGAATCTCAGGTATTGGGAGAACCGGTAGCGAATCTTATGTCATGTTAGACGGAAAGGTATATCGCGAAGGGGAAACCAAAGGTGAGATTACAGTCGTAAAGATAGGTAATACCACAGTCGATATTTTAATTAATGGTATACCAGAAACGTTGCGCGTAGAATAGAGCACTTGAACGACATATGAACTTATCCGTTTCTCACAATTATTTGACCCGATTAACCGCTTTAGTCATCGTTTTATCTCTCTCCCTTTTTCCTTCACAGCTGTTTGCCGCACCCGATCCTGCTGCTGAAGCGCCTCGGTTGGATGTTAAAAATCTGGGCGATAATAAGATTTCGATGGATTTTAGCAACGCTGATCTTTCGGAGGTCTTGAAGGTATTATCGACGATTTCAGGCGCTAATTTTGTTACGGCAGAAGATGCGGCTACCCGTAAAATTAATTTGTCTTTGGAAAACGTGACTTTCGAAGATGCGTTAGAAGCGATTGTCAAAGGCAATGCGCTTGTGGCGCAAAAAGTCGGGGAAGAAAATATTTATATTATCCGAGTTGCCACGGGAGAAGATGCATTGATTCCGCTTGAAACGCGTGTTTTCAAGTTGAAATATGTACGCGTTGCAAAGCCCAAAGAAGTCACACTGCAAGAATCCAGCACCACAGGGTCGTCAACCGGAAGCAATACCAGTTCGAGCAATATCGGCGGCTCTTCATCCGTGGTGGGCAATGTCAATATCACAGGCGGTGAAGAAACCGAAATCAAAAGCACTATCGAAGATCTTCTGAGCCCCAGAGGCCGCGTGACGATCAATGACCGTATGAATTGTTTGGTGATTACGGATACATCGGATCGTTTGGATCAAATTGAGAAAGTGGTTGAAGCGCTTGATAAACCATTGAAGCAAGTTTTAATCGAAGCCATCATGCTAGAAACTGCGCTTGATTTTGATCGTTTTATCGGAACAGAGTGGGGGACGGGGACCGAAGGCTCGTTGGGAAGTATTTCGGGCGCACAAGGCTCATTTAATATTCCGACGCCTAACCAATTTGGTGATTTGTTTAATAAAGGCGATTTAATTGAAAAAGATAAGGGTATTACATTCGGCAGTTTCGATGTTTCACAAGTTGAAGGAACGCTGAAAGCGCTTCAAACGGATGATCGAACCAAAATCATAGCCAAACCCAGAATGTTGGTTTTGGATAACGAGCCGGCCTTTATCAAGATCACGGTGAACGCCGTGATCGCCGAGAATACCCAAGTGGCTACCGGCTCCTCTACGCCTGTCACAGCGACTTCTGCGGAACGGACGGAAATCGGCGTGACGTTAAAAGCAACACCCCTCATTAATGACAACGAAACCATCACGATGACTTTAGAACCGCGCTTTTCAACGCTGGAATCTGCTCAATTTTCGAGCAGTTTTCTTGATCCGCGTATTCGCGCTTCGCGCACCACACTTGCCGTCAAAGACGGCCAAGTGATTGTGATTAGCGGATTAACGCAGCGCGATGACAAAAAAGTTTTGAGAAAAATCCCCTTATTGGGCGATATTCCTATTTTTAAGTTTTTCTTTTCAAAGTGGACCACGCAAAAATTGGACCGGGAACTCATTATTTTCTTGCGGCCCCGCATCATTTCTGATACGCGCATGGTAGCGGCGCAAAATATCCCGGATTACATGACTTCTATTGATGAAGAAGCGGCCGACTTTTGGCAGGTGTGGGATAAGCCATGGTTTAAGGAATTAACCAAAAAATCGTTCTTTAATGGTGATCATACTGAAGGTGTGGCTTATGTAGAAGCGCGCGACAAAGCCATTGAAGAAGCCCTCCATTTGAATACCGTCGAAATTGAGGTAGACTTACCTTTGGAGATGCCTTCTGAGCCTGTCGAGTCAAATGGTACTGAGGCGGAAGATAAACCAATATTAGCCGTGACCGAGAAAAAGGTTTTACATGACACCCAACAGCAACCGGCAGTCAAAATTACCAAGCTTGACAGTCAGTCACCAGGAAACATGCCCATCAAGATCAGGAAAATTGTGCCGCCTCGGGCGAATAACGACAAGTCCGATGAAGAATCAGTCGTTCCTGAATCCGAACAACAACCGTCCGATTCATTGCCTGTTAAACCGGCATAACCCGAGTGATTGAATGGGAAAGACTCGAAGATTGGGAGAAATTCTTCTGAGTCAGGGATTGATTTCAGAAGACCAGCTTGATCAAGCGCTTGAAGAGCAAAAAAAGCTCAAAGAACCTCTCGGCGAAGTTCTTCTTAAGCTTCAATATATCAAACGCGAAACCGATATCTTAGTCGCCCTTTCTCAGCAGCTCAATATCTCCATCCTGATCGGCGAGCAGCTGAAACCGCAGCTCGATCAAAATCTCCACCTCTTGATTCCCGAAGCCCTGGCCCGGCAGTATTCTGTTTTACCGCTTCAAAAAACCGAAAAACAATTGACCGTTGCTTTTGCTTACACCTTTGATCCATCGGTCGTGGAAGAATTGACCAAGCGAACCCATCTTGAAATCGATCCCGTTTTAACAAAGAAAAAAGATTTAGAACCCAAGCTGGAAGAGTTTTATGCTTTATGCGCTAAAACCAGGCCGGAAGAAGAAGCCCCCATGACGGTTGACATCAAAGCATCCGTGCGGAAGCTTAAATTAGGCGAGATATTGGTTCAGCAGGGCCTCATCACAGACAACCAATTGCAGGAGGCTTTGGAAATTCAAAAGAAAGAGAACCGGCCGCTTGGCGAGATCTTAGTTGACCTTCAATTTGTCCGCCGCGAAACGGATATCATCGTGGCTTTATCACAGCAGCTTAATATCCCTATGATGATTGGCGAACAGTTAAATCCCAGAGCTGATCAGCGGCTGAAGGAAATTTTTCCCGAGTCATTTGCCCGCGATAAATTAGCATTACCTCTTTTTCGCTCAGGACGTAATTTAACGGTTGCTTTCGCGAAACCTTTTGATTTTTTGATGTTAGATGACCTCCGGAAACTCACGGGTCTTGAAATTATTCCTGTTTTAGCAGGGCCGACTGAACTTGAGAAGAAAATTCAAATGTTTTACGGCAGTGTCCAGCTGGAAGAAGTGACATCCGGCCGGCAAATGGAAGAAGAAACCAAATCAGCCGCGCAGGAACGCGTTGATGTCAAAATTAAATTAAACGACAAAGAATCCAACGCCAATCAACCGCCGGTCATTCGTTTTGTGGACTTACTGCTCAAGAAAGCCATTGAAGATAAAGCAAGCGACATTCACATTGAACCTTTTGAAGACCGCTTAATCGTTCGTTACCGCTTAGACGGCAATCTTTACGAGCTGCCGCCGCCTCCCAAACAACTTCATTTGGCTGTTGTCTCGCGCATTAAAATTTTATCGCGCATGGACATTGCCGAAAAACGCATTCCGCAAGACGGTTCTTTCAGCATTCAATACACAGATCGTAACATTGATGTCCGTGTCTCGACCGTCCCCGTGGTGCACGGCGAGCGTGTGGTGATGCGGCTTTTAGACAAAGGATCCGGCATTAAAACGCTGAATCAACTCGGCTTCGAAGAAGACCAAGTAAAGATTTTCAAAGAAGCGGTGAAACGCCCGCATGGGCTTATTTTTATTACGGGTCCGACGGGAAGCGGTAAATCCACCACGCTTTATGCCGCACTGAATTATATTAAAGCAGTCGATACGAATATTCTGACCATTGAAGACCCTGTCGAATATCAAATGGAAGGTGTTGGGCAGGTACAGGTACGCTCTGACATCGGCCTTACTTTTGCCTCGGGTCTTCGGGCTTTTCTGCGTCAAGATCCGGATGTGATTTTGGTGGGAGAAGTGCGCGACGAAGAAACGGCAGAGGTTTGCGTACGCGCCTCACTCACGGGTCACTTAGTGTTGAGCACCCTACATACAAATGATGCACCAACCGCGGTAACCCGCTTAATTGATATTGGTGTGAAGCCTTACTTGGTATCTAGCAGTTTACTCATGGTAGGCGCTCAGCGATTAATCCGTAAGCTTTGCCCGCATTGTAAGTCAGCCTATGAAGCCAGTGAAAAAGAAGCAGCAGAATTTAAACTCAAAACTCGCAAGATTTATCGAACCAAGGGTTGCAAGAAATGCCGTGACATCGGTTATTGGGGCCGTGAAGCTATCTATGAAATCATGCCGATCAATGAAAACATTAGGCATTTAATTGCCCGCAACGAAGACTTGGGCACTATCCGCAAAGCGGCGCGTGAAGCAGGGATGCAGACTTTGCTTGAAAGCGGTATTAAAAAAGTGGAACAAGGTGTGAGCACATTTGAGGAAGTGTTGAGTATTGCATATGAATCTTAGCGTATAGCATGTAAAAAGAAGTAACCAGAAACCAGCTGCCAGTAACCAGAGTGAGTTGGTTTATTGAATGCAAGAATTCAAGTTTGATTTTGAAGATTTGAAAGTTTATCAGAAAGCGTTGGTGTTTATTGATCAGATTTTCAAAGTTGTTAAAGAAATACCAAAAGAATATCGCTATTCCATAGGCGAAAATCTCATTAGAGCGGCTCTTTCAATTGCTAATAACCTAGCGGAAGGAAATGACAAGATTTCCGGCAAAGAACGTTTTCGCTATTTTAGGACCTCTTCTGATTCAGCTAGAGAATGTGTTTCGGTGTTAATTGTTTTGGAGCAGCAAGGTTTAATTGAGAAAGAGTTATATTGGGAGCTTAAATCTCAAGCGCGAGAAATTACCAGCATGGTTAAAGGCTTAATAAAAAGTTCGTCTTTCGTATCCAGATAATCATTTCTGGTATCTGGTTGCTGGTTTCTGGTAACTGCTTTAAGGATAAACATGAAATTCAACGTCAAAGTTAAAAAACGGGAAGAAGGCGCTAAGATCGAGCAGTTTGTGCGCGAAGCCATGAATGTAGAAGACCTTGTTGGTCAGCTGCAAACGGAGGGTTATTTTGTTTTATCCGTTCAAGAGTCGGGAAGTAAAAAACAAACCTTCACGCAGCAAGAGCGGGAAAACGCCGCTGATCAATCTAAGAAAAAAGTAACCAAATTCAGTGAAATCACGCTTTTTGAAACTGTGAAAGGAAGTGATCTCCTTTCCTTTTTTATTCAATTGATCGCACTTCTCAAAGCAGGTGTTCCGATTCTCAGGTCGCTTGGGATTATTGAAAAAGGAATTAAGAAAGGGCTTTTAAAAAAAGTATTACAAGGTGCGATTGAGAAAATCAGCCAAGGGTTTAGCTTGAGCCGGGCCCTGGCTCAATACCCAAAAGTTTTCCCGCCTTTTTGGTTTGGCTTAATTCAAGCCGGCGAAGCCAGCGGTTCCTTGCCCGAGGTTTTAACCGAAATTAAGAACTATCAAGAGTCGAGCGAACGGTTTAAAAGCAAACTGACTTCTGCCATGGTTTATCCGGTTATTTTGATCTGTTTTTGTATTGGAGCATTGAGTATTTTCATGGTTAAGGTGATTCCCACTTTCGAGAAAGTTTTTCAGAGTTTTGGACGGAACAGAAAACTTCCGGAAGTTACCCAATTAGTCCTAGATTCGAGTCGTTTTATGCAATCTCACTTTATATTGATTGTATTAGTCATTGTTTTTTTTATTATGGCTTATGCATATTTCAATCGCAGAAGAGAGTCAAAAAGATGGATTGATTCATTTAAGCTTCAAATACCTGTGGTGAGCACTTTTATCACAGAAGTGGCCATTGTGAGGTTTGCGAGAGGGCTTGGCACCATGGTGCGTGCCGGTACACCGATTATTCAAGCGTTGGAAATTGCATCAACCCTGGTCGGAACAGTGCCGATTGAAGACAGGGTGGAGCGTGCGAAAGAAAGTGTTAAAAAAGGAAGCGGGGTTGCCATGGCGCTTGAAAAAGAAGGTGCCTTTCCCGTTTTCGTGACACAGCTGATTTCAGTGGGGGAAGAAAGCGGCCAATTAGACCGTTTCTTAGAAGTGATCGCCAATTTCTTTGAAGAGCGCGTGAACGCCACCATTCAACGGCTTTCTGTCATTATTGAGCCTATGGTTATTCTCTTTATGGGTGTGATTGTCGGGACACTGGTTATCTCTATGTTTCTACCGCTTATTGAAATCTCTACTGGCGGCCTGTGAGGCTTATATAATTCTTTCTTTAGTTTTATGGTGCAACGCCGTTAAAAACTATCAGGACTTACTCAATCACTTTAGGAAGTTTATCCATGTGTTTTTGGTTATTTGACATCGTCTTTCTTTAAATGCATAATTAAGTATGATCTTGGGGTCAGACCCCAAGGAAAAAACAGGCTTAATAATAAGCACCTGCAATTTTGCAGGATAAATGACCCCGTACCAATGGGGAAAATGGAGGAATCAAATGAAGCTATCTAACTTAACTAAAAGAAAGGGATTCACGCTGGTCGAACTTTTAATCGTCATCGTGATTCTAGGTATTATCGCAGCTTTAGTCCTTCCAAAATTGATTGCGCAGCCTGAAAAAGCACGTGTTGCAGAGGCAGGCAATGCCTTGGGTATTTTAGGTCGCAGTTTATCCGCCGCGCAACAAATGCGGGGGGGTAGTGCAGCTGGCTGGCTAGATGTGACCAATGCAGCTCAGCAGAACGCATTAGGTCTTAACGGTAGTCCGAATACGGTAAATTGGTCGTTTGCCTCTCCTACCAATAGCGTGGTTGCTACAAGATTAAATGCTTCTAATGCACCAACGCCTTGTGTGGGTGATACCATTACATTATTTCCTGGGAATGGTAATTATGTCGGTGGTTCGGCCAATTGTTATGGTAAAGATGGACCTTATGATGCAAATGTGATTTTAAAAGGTCAATAATAATCAAAGCAGTTTACCAAAAGTGCCTGGGGGGAAAGAGAAAAAACTTTTACCCCAGGCATTTGTTTTTATGTTTAAAACCCACATATCGGATTTTCTCAAATATAAGCCTCTCAACGATCAACGACAGAAAAACTTACTTCTTGCACTCCTGCTTTTCTTCATCGTGCTAGTTGTTTATATACCTGCCACTTATTTTGATTTTATATGGGATGATGATCAGATTATTTTTCATAATCCTATTATCCAGACATTAGGAGGTATCCAGCTCATATGGTTTGAGCCTGGAGCAATGCTTCAATATTATCCGTTAGTTCACACAACGTTATGGCTTGAGTTTCAACTTTTTGGGCCAGATCCACATTCTTTTCACTTGTTCAATATTTTGATTCATGCTTGTAACGGCGTTTTGTTATGGAGAATATTAAGATCATTTCGAATACCAGGTGCATGGTTAGGTGCGTCACTGTTTGTTTTGCATCCTGTTCATGCAGAATCAGTAATCTGGATTAGTGAATTAAAGAATGTGTTGTCCACCTTCTTCTACCTTCTTTCTATTCTCATGGCAATACGTTTTTGGCATTTAGATAATCAAACAAATGCAACCAGAAGTCAGAAGAAATACTATTTTCTTTGCCTTCTTTATTATATTTGCGCTTTACATTGTAAAACAATTACTTGTACGTTACCTGTTATTGTTGCGCTCTTAATTTGGTGGAGAAAGGAAGATGTTGATTGGCGTAAAGAAGTCTTTCGGTTATTACCTTTTTTCCTTTTTGGTTTTATGATGGGTCTGTTGACTATTTTCCTCGAAAAATACAAAGTAGGAGCAGTCGGGGAAGCTTGGGCATTTTCCCTACCAGAAAAAGTAATCATTGCTGGCAGAGCATTTTGGTTTTATTTGGGAAAATTAATCTATCCAATAAATCTGAGTTTTGTTTACCCTAAATGGAGTATTAACGTCAATGATCCGTTCCAATGGCTATTCCCAGTGTTTGCAATTGTATTGATGATGACTAGTTGGATATTGCGAAATCGATTGGGGAAAGGGTTATTTGTGGCGTTTACTTTCTTCTTTATTACTTTAGTTCCGGCGTTAGGATTTTTTAATGTGTATCCCATGTTATTTTCTTTTGTTGCTGATCATTTTCAATACTTAGCTAGCATTGGGCCAATTGTGTTATTTTCAGCTTCCGTAAGCAATGGGTTAAGATTTCTAAGTAGCAAATACTATAGACTTCTCTATTTCTTTATTATTTGTGTTTTTGTATCAGTTATTGGTTTATTAACTGTAAAGCGTTCATTGAGTTTTAAAAATATAGATAGTTTATGGACAGACACTTTAAAGAAAAATCCAAATTCTTTTCTAGCACACTCCCATCTTGGCAGCTTGTTAGCAAGAACCGCAAATTATCATCGCGCAGAGAGGCAATTACTCAAAAGCATTGAAATATTTCCTCAGGACTACATTAGTTATGTGAACTTAGGAAATTTGGAATTATTTATTAGAAATAACCCTCAAAAGGCTGTTTCGTACTACGAAAAAGCAAGCCAGAATTTTGAGGGAGCGAAATCTGCCGCGCTGAATCTTGGGTTAGCGTTTCTGGAATTAGATTTAAAGATGAAAGCAACGGAACAATTTTATCGTGCATTTAGACTTAGTTATCAAAATGACTTTCAAGCGTTGTCTTATCTCAAGTTAACAATTAAGAAACAAAGAGCTTACAACCGGTCGATAGAAAAGTATCCTGAAACGCTTCTATTTGATGATGGGCTGTACTATGACGCAAGTGAGGCAAGGTAACCAACCAGTTTTCTAAGCATGATAAGTAAAATAAAGCTACAACCTATGAAATCACAGAAAAAAAACCAGAACGAACAGATTGGGTTTATTGGCTTGGTAGCCACACTTGCTGTGAATGGATGGTTTCTTAGCTGTAACGCTTTTCGTGGGTTTAATATCTTTGATATGGGGGCATTTTTGGATGGAGGCTGGCGTGTTTATAAGGGGCAAATTCCTTATATTGATTTCATGTATTTTACGGGGCCAATTCATCTTTATTTACAAGCATTCTTCTTTCAGATATTCAATTTTAGCAAAGAAGCTATTCTTGCACATTTGATAGCGATAAGTTCTCTCGTTACCTTCGCCACTTTTCTCTTGAGCCGCCACTTTGTGAGTACCCTCCAAACACTACTTGTCACTTTATTGACCGCCACATGTTTTTACTGGCCCATCTCTCACCCCTGGTATGATCAAACAGCACATTTATGGGGTATTTTAGCAACCGTTCTATTGGTGTTGAGTCTAAAAGAAGGTGACAGTGGGCGAAATAATGGTACATCCTTTTTTATCGGAATTCTCACAGGGCTTTCGTTTTTGTCAAAATCAAATATTGGTTTAGCTTATATATTCATTTTCACCATTACTTTCTTTTTCACGTGCAATAAGAAAATATGTTTAATGTATTTAGTAGGAACTATATCAACCGTGTTGATTATTCTTTTACTATTAGGCGTGCCAGACAAATACTTCAATCAAGCTTTTCTCAACTACGCTTTTGTGCAAAGCACGTTTTTTCAGAAAAGACGGTTGCTTTATATATTAACGCCCATTAGCTGGTTTAGAAATTATTATTGGTTGATCGGTCTGATTGTCATATGGGCATGCAAAAAACACGTTTTACAGTTTAAAAGAGAATTATTTATATTTGTAGGCATCTTATTCGTTGGCGTATTTTCAATCTTGACTGGTTCTATGTTGCGTGATGCTAATGTGCCTCTATGGGGGCTGGCTTGTGCATTAGGGTTTATTTTAATTTCAAAAGTTGCTCCGAAAATCAAATCGAAAGAGAAGCATGATTTTAAACGTGGGGTTATTTGGTTAAGTGTTCTAACCAGCTTATTTATTCTAAAATCAATTGTATATGGACTTGAATTGAAAGTGTGGAGTTATTCTGGAAGTCCTTTTGGGGATTATCCACTTAAAACAAAAGCGCTTCAAGGCTGGATGTTTCAAAAAGAGGACGGCGAAGACATTGATATCATCGTACAATTTTTGAAGCAGGTACCTAAAGAAGAACAAGTGTTGGTATTATCGGATCTTCAAATTATTTATGCTTTGTCGGGGCGAGATAGTTACAAAGGTGTTCCATTTATGTTTAGCGAAAAAGATATCCCAGCACCAGGAGAACAATTGGAAACAGTTCGTCAACATATCATAGATAATCCACCAGATTGGATTATCACTCATCGTTTCAAAAGATTCCAGGTGACGTTTATCATTCAGTATTTGAGATTGCGCGATTGGGTTGTACAGAATTACGAGCCGGTTCAGAAATGGAATAATTATGCGATTTTGAAACGTAAAAAAAAGTAAGTAGAGGGCTAATGTGTCAAATAAAAAAGACGGTTCATATGAACCGTCTTTTTTTATGCGTGGGGTCAGACCCCGACCTGACCCCAGGAGTGAAAACTACTTCTTAATGTAACGCATCGGGCTTTCGTCTTTTTGCGGTGCCGGTGCTGCCTGTTTTACCACAGCGGGCGGCGGCTCATAAGCCGGCTGCTGTGGTTGATAAACTTGTTGCGGCGCATAAGCGCGTTCGGCCGGAATTTGCGGCGCGCAGTTCAAACAGTCCGCATAAGATTTGCATGGCGGATAACCATTGAAATAAGGCACCCAGAAGGTGACCACATCCAAAGCACCGGAGAGTGCACGCACAACCGTGCAGCCCACGCCTTTGCCTAGACCCGTCATAAACCCAACCAGAGGAGGGCCTTCTTTCGTGCCGGTAACAGTTCCTACTACCAGATCAACCGGAGAAGTCACCACATTTAATAAACCACGTAAAAACATACCGCCTGCTTTGCGGCCATAATGCGGGGATTGTGCCATCGACCACACATCCTCTGCGTGTGCCATCGGCGTTGTTAAAAGAAAAGTAATTAAGGCGAGTGACAACCATTTCCTCATCGAATTCTCCTTGCTGGTTAATAGGTGGATAGACAAACAAAAGAACTATTGAAAATGCCTGAGTAGTTATTATAGTTTTCCGTTTTTAGAAATCAAGGGTTTTTATAGCGTTTAGTGTATAGCGTTTAGGATTCAATGTGATTCCCGCACGTTTTTCCGCCATAGGACGAAGCAGTCTTTTGGCTGACGGGCATGACACATAAATGCTTTCAGATTTTATTCCGTATACGCTAAACCCTATATTTTCAGCACTATTTTCCCACAATTTTCACGTTTCTGCATACGCTCATGAGCAGCCCGTGCCTCTTTAAGCGGGAACACCTTATCAACAACCGGTTTAAAAACCCCTGATTCAGCCAGTTTGACCACTTCACGCAATTCTTCAATACCGCCCATGTAACAGCCCATGACGGCCAGCTGGCGCATAAAAATGAATCGAAGGTCTAATTGAACATTGGGCCCGCTGGTAGCACCGCAAGTCACAAGGCGGCCTTTCTTCTTTAAAGAAGCTAAACTCTTCACAAATGTTTCCGGGCCGATGTGTTCAAGCACCACATCCACACCTTCCTGATTTGTGAGTCTGCGCACTTCATCGGCGAAATCTTTCTTTTTGTAATTAATCGTAAAATCGGCCCCGATTTCTTTCGCCCGTTCTAATTTTTCATCGGTTCCCGCTGTCGTAATCACACACGCCCCTAAATGCTTGGCCACTTGAATACCGGCAGTCCCGACACCGCTTCCGGCAGCGTGAATTAAAACGGTTTCTCCTTTTTGAACCGCCGCACGCGTTACCAGCATGTGCCAAGCTGTCAGAAAAACAAGAGGCAGCGCCGCCCACTCGTCGTCTTTTAAGCGATTGGAAACCGGAATCACGTTTCGGACGGGCACTTTGACATATTCCGCATACCCGCCGTCAATTTGAAAACCAATAATTTGATAACCGGAAGAGAGTGATTCCCATTTGGTTTCGGCCAACGGATCTTCATCCGAAATCAACCCGGGAGAAACAATCACGCGCTCGCCGATCTGAAATTCTTGCGTGTCTTCGCTTTTGGCTGCAATTTCGCCCATGATGTCGCATCCCAAAATATGCGGCATGGGGATTTGGACACCGGGCAAACCTTGGCGTGTCCAAATATCCAAATGGTTTAAAGCACATGCATGTACTTTGATGAGCACTTCGTCGGGATCAATTTTAGGCATGGGCACTTCCGTGTAGGTCAATTTTTCCGGCCCGCCATGCTCTTGAATAATGACTGCCTGCATGTTTTACTCCCTGGTAGTTTGTGCCAACATTGTAGTGATATAATAATACAAGTAAAGAGGATGTTATTTAACCAGCGGCCAGTTCCCCGTGTCCCGGTGGGAGTTCATCTGTGCCGAATTAGAAACACAAGCAGTGATTGCCAGTAAGAGAGAATATCTTTCATTTGATCAAAAACAAATTCTTTTGGAATCTTTGAACCATGAAATGAGAATGCTTGTTAACCTTCTCAAAACGCTTTAACAAATAACAGGTCACAGGCCGCGGATCACGAGTTCCGGATGACACATGGACCGCAACAAAGTTATAGAGATCTTAGAAGAAATGGCAGTGCTCTTGGAACTCAAGAGCGCTAATCCTTTCCGTGTGCGGGCGTTCCAAAACGCTGCCAGGTCGATTGAATCCGTTAACGAAAATCTCGAAGTTTTAGCCGAAAGCGACACACTCACCAAAATTCCCGGTGTCGGTAAGGGTATTTCGGAACTCATCAAAGAACTTTACAAAAAAGGCTATTCCAAAGATCACGATGAACTTAGAAAATCCTTTCCGGAAGGTTTTTTGGAGATTCTTCATATTCCGGGTGTTGGTCCTAAACGTGCTAAAACGCTTTATGAAAAGTTAGACGTTAAAAACATCGCCGAACTTCAATATGCCTGCAAAGAAAACCGATTGCTCGCGTTGGAAGGTTTTGGCGAAAAGTCGCAGCAAAAAATTTTACAAGGAATCGAACATTATCAAAAGACCAAAGGTTTCTTCTTGGTCTCACAGGCAAGCCATGAAGCGCTTGAATTGGTTGCATTTTTAAAAAAGCACAAAGAAGTGAAAGCCATTGCCATCGCCGGAAGTTTGCGGCGGCACAAAGAAATTGTGCATGATATTGACATCTTAGCCGCTGCTGCTAAACACGCTGCCGTTCACAAGCAGTTTGCATCGTTTCCGAACGTGGAGCGCATAGTGGCGCAAGGTGAGACCAAATCAAGTGTGATTCTGAAATCCGGTCTTCCGGTTGATTTAAGGACTGTTTCTTCCGTTGAATATCCTTATGCGCTCCAGCACTTTACGGGATCAAAAGAACACAACGTGGCCCTCAGGACGCTTGCCAAACAGCGCGGCCTTAAAATGAACGAATACGGATTGTTTAAAGGCAGCAAATTAGTTCCTTGCCGTTCAGAAGCTGCTATTTATGAAAAACTCGGGATGGCTTACATTGAGCCGGAATTACGTGAAAATATGGGTGAAATAGAAGCAGCCAAAAAGGAGAAAATGCCCATTCTTCTCAAGATAAAAGACATCAAAGGCATTTTTCACGCCCATTCAACGTATTCGGACGGCAGTGCCAGTCTTGAGACGATGGTTCAAACCGCACAAGATCTGGGGCATGCGTATATCGGCATCAGCGATCATTCCCAATCGGCTCATTATGCCAACGGACTTTCGGCAAAACGGATTGAATCGCAGCACCAAGAAATAGATCGGCTGCAGAAAAAATTTAAGAAGATAAAGATTTTTAAGGGGATCGAATCAGACATTCTAGAAGACGGCTCGCTCGATTACCCCGACAAAATTCTTAAAACGTTTGATTTTATCATTGCCTCCGTTCACAGCCGTTTCGGCATGAACCGCGGCCAAATGACCAAACGGCTCATCCGCGCTGCTCAGAATCCTTATACCACCATGATTGGGCATATTTCCGGCCGCTTGCTGCTCGGCAGAGCCGGGTATGATCTCGATTATGAGGAGATTTTTGACGAATGCGAAAAGAATCGCTGCGTGATTGAACTCAATGCCAATCCGCATCGCTTGGATCTTGACTGGCGTTTGCTCAAAAGCCTCGGTGAACGCAAGCTTTTGACCAGCATTAATCCGGATGCCCACGATCCCGAAGGGTTAGGGGACATTTGTTTTGGTGTCGGCATTGCCCGAAAAGGATGGCTGGATAAAAAACACGTTTTAAATACCCGCTCCGCCTCCGAAATCGAATCTTTTTTCCGTGGGGTCAGGTCCCGGACCTGACCCCAAGATTTTTTTTGATTGACTTTTATAGACGGATGAGTAATATTAGTTATCTCCCACAGCTGTTTTTTTTAAGTTTCCCCACACATATTTCTGATGGCAAGATCATTACGTCTACAATTTCCAGGTGCTTATTATCACGTTTTCTCTCGAGGTAACGAAAAGAGAGAAATTGTAAGGGAAGAGTACGACTATCGTATGTTTTTGAGCATATTGGTTGAGTGTGCGGAGAAAGATGAAGTTGTTATTTATGCTTATTGTATCATGCCCAACCATTTTCATTTACTCATTCAGACCAAACAGGCCAATCTCGCTGTTTTTATGAAAAGATTAATTGGGACTTATACGATGCGATTTAATTATAGACACGAACGAGTTGGTCATTTATTTCAAGGAAGATATAAATCGATTGTTATTGATAAAGATACCTATCTTTTAGAATTATCGCGCTATATTCACCTAAACCCATGCAAAGCCAAATTAGTAGACAATCCTGTCGATTATGTTTGGTCAAGCATGCGTTATTTTGTGCGTGACGAACCACCCTCTTTTCTAGGTTCATTGGAAATTATGAATCAGTTTCAATCGCCGGTTGATTATCAGACTTTTGTCCACAAAGGGTTAATAACCAATATAAACCCATTGCAAAATGCTGTTGGAAACGGAATTCTTGGTAGCCAAGAATTTGTTCAAAGACTTGGGGTCAGGTCCGGGACCTGACCCCAGGTGCGGAAGGTAGCTAGCCAACCAAAGTGATCGGACGGGAAATCGCCCGCTTCATCAGGCGTGGTGAAAATGAGCCGGCAGCTTTGGGGTTTAAACACTTCCTGAAAGGCTTGATTCATATAAAGATGGTCAATGCGCCGATTGGGCAGGATGGCGGCATGTGTTTTAAGATAGGGGTTTCGCTGATTGTCCCACGTAAAAACATTTTTCCCCGGGTAAAGGCGGTCATATACATTGGTAAAACCGCTTTTACTTAACACAGCCATTGCTTCGCTTTCCGGCGTGCAGTTAAAATCGCCCATCACCAGCACGGGTGCTTTTAATGCGTCCAGCGTGGCAGCGAGTTCGCGTGTTTGCATGGTGCGCGCTGTCTCATCAGCCGCCTTCCAGGATAAATGCGTGTTGCCTATCCAGCATTTTTTTCCGTTGGCATGAATCTCCGTTAAGATAAAACGGCGGTCATTATTTTCGAGCGTCGATTGATGTTGATATTTGACTTCCTTTTTATCTTCCATCCTGTCATGCGACAAAATCAAAAGCCCTGCGGCCAGATTGGCAAACGCATGCCCGAAGCCGATTTCTTTGATGAGCTTTTGCGTTAAGACGGGTTCAAAGACTTCCTGCAGGCAAACCACTTGCGGTTTGTATTTTCTGATTTCGGCAGTGATGAGACGCATTCGTTTTTCAAAAGGTTCGTTTTGTCCCCAAGTATTGAGACAAATAACGGTGAAATTCATGTGCGGGGCTGCTGACGGTTTTGCTGGGCGGGTGATACGGATGAGGTTTGTCCATAGTCGTCATCGTCAAAACGCGGTGAGGCAACAAACGGGCGTCTGAATGGTTGAGGTTCACTATGCCGGCGGTGAATGTCTGATTCTGGAACCGGCTGTAAATTCTGAGCGGATTCCTCCTCTGTTTTTTTGGAGCTGACGGGCAAATGAGCCGCAGATCCTGCTTCCCGTGTTTTTAAATATTCTTCCAGAAAATCAAGCTCATTGATCATAATGGCTTTAAGTTCATGGTGTGTTCTGTCCGGTAATTTTACTTCATAAGGTAAGCCGGATTTAGATGAACCACGGGTAATAATGATAACGAATTCACGGGCGCTGCGGACCAACGGCCGCCAATTCGGCCGGTTTAGTTTCCACCTGAGAAATTGTGCCGCGTTTTCACTGCTATAAGTGGAACCGTTTCGGGTAAAGGGAAGAGCGGATTTTTGCACGCGATAGATCAGATAGTTAATTTTTGATTCTTCATTTGAGAGGTCTTGTAATTCGGCGCATTCTTGGATGTGTTTGGGGATGTCACGGATCGGCGTTAAATAAATCAACTCGCCCTGCGCACCCACACCCCCCATGAGCGGTACCGACTGGCAGCCGCTCATTCCCAGCAGAAAAACACCCAGTAAGCCGGTACTGACCCATAACCAGATGTCCTGCTTCAGTTGTTTCGAGAAATGAATGAATACCATCGGAAACTTATTTGTTTGTACCTGTATCGAAAGATTCCGCTTTTGATTTAGCAATCGCAACGGCTTCTTTGACAATGGGCGCTTCTCGGCCGCTCAAATGTTCAAAAAGCGAGTATAGCTCTGTCATTCTCAGTTCTGCAATCACAAAAGCAGCACACACGGAAAACCAGCAGTCTTCCCCCATCAAGAAATGTTTAATGACTTCTTTGGGGTTTGTTTGACGGTGTTTATGCCACCGGTCATGATCGACTAAGAGATGCAGGCGGTGGTACAGTTCCGGTTTGACGATATGCCCTAACAGTTCGATGGCGATGGATTTGCCATGAAGGTCTTCACTAGCCTCTTCATCCGTTAAACGCTCGAAGATGGTCTGAATCGCTTCGGTTGGATAGATCAATCCCAATAACCGAAAGATGCGTTCAAGACTTTCTTCCCGGATAATCTTGAGGGTCGCTAAAAGAAAATCCTCATCAACGGAAGAAGTTTTTTTCTCCTGCGATTTATAGAAGTGAATCACAGTTAAAATGGCTTTATGATTTTCAATTTCATAACGGACCTCGGCTTCAACGGCATTTTGCGGGATAGAATAATTGGATAATTTTGTGTGAATATGATTCATGCCCTTGATCATGTCAAAACGAATAGAATTATCACGGGTCACCGGCAAGGCCCCCAGAAGCAAATCGAAAGCATTTTGCGTTCCCAGTGTTCTTAAAATGGAGATGGCTTTGCGTTTACTCAACCCATCGCATTTCGTGTCTTGCAGCATGCCCGAAATTCTTTCAAGAATTTCATTTTCTTTTTCACTGAGTTTGCTTTTAGCGCTGGGGTGTTCGAGTTTGAGATATTTTACCAGGTACTCATCCACCCATTGGTAATGACCGGTACTCTCCGTTCGCGGATTTAACAAGGGCCTGTTTTTTTGATACTCCAGCGCTTCATAACGCACCATTTCTTGAACTAATTTACCTACCTTACCCACGTCTCTGCCGCCGCCATAAAAAGCCAGACAAGCGGCCGCCGACATTTTTCTCATATGCGAGGGAATGTCATAAAATAAATCCCTTAATTCTTGGCAGGATTTTTCTTCAAAAAGATTCATCAAAACGTCCGTCACGCGCTTCTGGGAAGTTTCTTTAAAACGTTTGACGCGTTTTTCATTAGTTAAAAGCTGGCGAATTGATTGAACATACTCGTGTTTCACCCGCCAAGCTGTCCACAACCAAAACGGCAGAATCACCAGGACAACAATGCCCAGCTGATCAACGCGCAATCCGACAAACTTCAGGGCTATGAAAATCAAAGCGGCTGCAAATACTTTGGCGAGACGAAAAACCAACATGTCAATCACTGGTTTTACGCGGTAACGGGTTTCACTTGCGACCGGCAGGTAAAGAATTTCTTTGCTTAATAAATTAATCGAATAGTTGAGTCCGCCGTCGTACATACGGGCTGCCATGGCAAAGGGAAGGATGGGGAATAAGATCGTCAAAGAAGCACCGATCAATAGTCCGCCGGGAAGCATCAAAAGGGCGATACTAATTCCTAAATAACGCAGGACTTTGCTGGTGACATAAAGCTGCAAAATAAAAGAAACCATGTTGAGGGCCGAAAAGAAACCGCCGAAGAAAGCAGTGCGGACATCTTTTTCACGGATGGCCAGTTCAACGACCCCGCTGAATTGATTATCCACAATGGTTGAGACGGCTTTTGCAAACAACACAATGCCGGCAATTAAGAGCAAGTACCTGGATTTAAATAAAAGCCGCAAAACACGAGTGAGGCTTTCATGCTTACCCGATTTCTTAACTTCCTTAAGCGGGCCTGCCTTTGTCCGTTCGCTTCGCCAGACAATTTCAGTCACAATAATCGAAATTGTCAGAAAAAGGACCGGCATGAGAAGCAAATTTTCCGTTCCAAACCGCTCGGCAAACAATTTGGTTAAACCACCGCCCACCACACCGCCCAAACTGCCGCCGCTGATGATAAATCCGAATAACCGTTTGGCTTCGTCCATGTTAAAAATATCATTAGCCATGGTCCAAAATTGCGTGGCAACGGTCACCGAATACGTGGCCACCCAGCCGTAAAAGAAGAGCACCAGCCAGCTTTCTTTCACGTTCATTTGAAAGCAGAAGTAGAAAATTAAGATATTGAAAATTAAAAAAAGAGTCGTGAAGGTAAAGAAGTGATTCTTGTTTTTAAATCTGTCTGCTAGTTTGACATAAAGGTAGGTGATGACAAAAAGAACGACACCTTCAAAAAAGTAAGCTAACCACAAGTTTTCTGCGCCGCGGGCGTCTAGATAAAGGGAAGAACGGACCGGTTTAAAAACGTAGAGAGTGGCAAAAATGGTAAAGGCATAAATAAACATCATGCCCGCTTTCAGCCATTCGCTGCGGCGGATTTTAACAATGGGTTGTATCAGTTTTGTAATGAAGTCTGCAAACATGAGCGTTTTAATCGTGCCCGCGATTAATGCCGCTTAAGTGAAACGGTTCTTGAGAGGCTGAGCGGCTTAATTTGAGGCGAAGGGGGAGTGATGACCATTTCTGAGACGCCGATGACCACCGTTCTATGAAAACTGTTTCTTTCAGGCGGTCGGTATCTAGCTGAAGAGAAGCTGGAGAGGCCTGGTATTCCTGCCATGACCCGCGTTTAGTGCGCCATCTGTATTTGACGCTCATGGGTGAGTCTATACCGTGAGCCACCGCCAGGTCTTCAAAATTCAGCGAATAAGTTGTGGTATTCACCGGCTTTACTTGGATGGACTCAAGAGGGACTGCTTTTGAGAACCAGTAACGGACAATCATATCCCGGCGTTCGATCAGCGTATCAATTAAAAATGATTCTGCTTCTTGGTTGGTGATTTCGCCCGTTTTCACAACAGCGCGGATCATCTCATCGCTGAATCGTGCAATGATTTTAGAAGCCCAATACCCGTCAGCTTCGGTTAGTCTGAGAAAGGCTTCTTGATCCAACTGCGAGCGCCAGGCGGCAGGATTAAAATGGATATTATCGAAATAACCCAACGATTGATAAGCAATGGTTCTTCCGTTTTGATCCCAGCGGTCTTCCCATACTTTATCTTCTACTTTCAATTCAACAAAGGCGCGCGCAATGGCCCCGAAGTCGATCACGGTTTCATGAGCAGCGGAAGGGTGCTTGGCCCGGTAGCCGGCGCTGCCGAAAGAGGACCCAAAATCAATGATATAATGTTTCAAGTAAGCTTTCCCATTCTCATCGATTAACATATCAAGCGTGTTGCCGGAACGCAGATCATATTGATTTGTCCAGGCCCCGATCACTTCGAGCGCGCGAATCTCGCGGCGGTCTTCGTGCGGAATCAAATCGTCCGGATCGCTTGAGCGTCTGCCCTCTAAACTCATGTATCCTTTGGGAATACCGTCTAAAATACGGCTCGCCACGGCACGATAACGGCCGTTTTTTGTCACCGGTGCTTTTTGCAGCAATTCTTGAATAGCGCTGTTATCGAGTTTCTTTTTAAAACCGTTTCCGTTGTAGTAGGTTGCGTTTGGTCCTGCCTCCAAAATATCGGGTTTGAAATAAACGATGGCGTAACTCGGGACATGGTAGCCAAAAGCATAAAAAAACTTGTGGGCAATGATTTCAGCAGATGTGGCCATTTCCGGATGATCAGCCGGGTCAAACTTCAAAAGATATTTATCACCCTTGGCATCTTTGATAAAAAACCCGACGGTGTAACCGTCATCCTTACCCTTGGTAACTACCCAAGGCCCTTTTGTTTCGGGCGGGGTGCCGCCGGGCCCTTTTGCGATTTCGGAAATAGACATTGATTGTTTGCCCAGTCGGTTTTCAAAGAAGGCCGAATCGGGTACTTCGTCAAATACATTCACATCCAATGCTTCCATGCCGACATGGCGTGTGATGTATTGATCCCACCGCAAAAGTCTGGCAAGCGGGTAATAGACCACTTGATCAAAAAACTCACGGTAAAAAGTTGTTTCCCGACCGGAAATTTTTTGATCAAGCCGGGAAAGACTGGCAGAATCCGCTTGTCCCGTCGGCAAGAGGACGGAGCAACCGATTAAAATGCCTAACAATGTGCTTGAAAATTTCATGGTTTATCCCGCTTTAAAAAGGCGCTTTGGACCTAATGTAAAATTGGATTCCTTCGTTCCCGTGCGCTGCTTCAATCGAAAGAAAAGTATCGCGAAGATGTTTCACACGAAGCCCGACACCGTAATCAACGCGCAATTTGTCAAACCCCATCGAATGAATTTCTTTTGACACACCGCCGATGTCCGCAAAAATAACCGAATCCGCATCAAAATTATTATAGTTCCAAATTTTGTAACGATACTCAGGTGTAAAGGCAATGGCGGTTTGGTCAAAGAAACGGTTGTATTCATAGCCCCGTAACATGTCGCTTTCGGAGGTTTGATTGCCGTAGCCGCCCAAACGCTGCAAATCAAAAAAAGGTACTTGGCCGCCGCCCAAAGGCTGCGAACGCCCGGCATAAAAGCGAAGCGCTAAAATCCGGCGGTCTGAGAGCAATTGGAAATAGCGGGCCGCACGGAATTCAATGTTCATGTAATGAAAATTATCACCGCTTGCATCGTCAGAGAATGAAATTTCAAACTTTTCGTAACCGCCCTGCATCGGGTCTTCAATCATGTCACGGGTATCATGCTCAAAAAGAAATCCCAAATCGATCACATTGCTGCCATGAATGCCCGGCACCTGATCCTCGGTGAAATGTTCTTTAATTCTAAAACTGTCCTCTTCGTGGCCATTGCCAATCTGGATGTGCCTGTAGCGAAAGAACCCCTCCGTCTTGAGGGAAAACGTCCATTGATAACCGAGCCGGGTATCCAGGCGAAGCATGTCTTTATTGTAATCGGATTCATCTCCCAAACTGGTATCAGGTCCGATACCAAAAAAATCTTCCCGAGGTCTATGCTCAAAGGCAGCGGTGCTCGCGTGATAAAGGCTGGGGTTATTGGCAAATGATATTTTGTAGTCGGCTCCGACATCATAATAATGCGCGTTCTTTCCTTTGTTCACAAATCCGCCAAAGACATTATATTGCAAATGAGGTAAAGAAAGATCTGTTTTGAATAACCGATGCCCTTCGATTTTTAATCCCAAACCGGAGCGGAAACCGCCCGGCGCAAAACGAGTTTCAGGTTTGAAACCATATTTTTTTATTTCAGTCCATGCCCAATCAATTTTTTTAACGATGCGCTTGTTTTCGAGGTAGCTCATCGTCGGATCAGCGCCTGCTTTTAATAAATCAATCGGGAGGCCCGGTAATCCGAAAATCCAGCGGGTGAGGGCGCGGCTACGGATGGCATTCGCGGAAGTTTCTTCAGGGTGTCTTAATTTTTGGGTATATAAATCGTCATTCGGATCGGCTGAGGCGGGTATTGAAAAGAGAAAAGTAGTGCAAACAAGCAGTAAAACAATTTGTTTCATGCCTAAACGCTTTATTAACATGAAAAAAGCTCGATCACCCGTTTTTTTGGCCGCTTGATTGAATAGCATGATTCCGTAGTCATGCATTGTCAATTTGTGATATCTTATTAAAATAACCTACGCTTTGTCTACAGCTTTTACGCAGGCAAAACCGGTATGGCAATTGTTATGCTTATCGGCATCATTCACCCTAAGTTAAAGAATCGCTAAAGATGAAAACCAAAAGTTTATCGGCTCAAAAAGCGCGTGCTCTTCAAATTATCGAAAGTCTCTCTCGGGCGATTCCTGCGCGAAAAATAGCCCTTCATTTTAACAATCCATGGCAGCTGGCGGTGGCAACCATTTTATCCGCTCAATGTACAGATGAGCGCGTTAATCAGGTGACGCCCGCTTTGTTCAGAAAATACAAAACTGTCAGCCATTATGCCAAAGCAAATTTGAAGCAATTTGAACGTGACATTTATTCCACCGGGTTTTACCGAGCCAAAGCCAAAAACATTCAAGCGTGTGCCCGGGCGCTTTTAGAGCGTTTCAACGGCCGCGTGCCTCAAAAAATGGAAGAGTTGGTGTCGCTCCCCGGCATTGGCCGCAAAACGGCAAATGTGATTTTAGGGAATGCCTTTGGCGTTCCGGGAATTGCGGTTGATACACACGTGAAACGCGTGACCTGCCGATTGGGTTTAACGTGCCACACGGATCCCGTTAAAATTGAATACGATCTTAATCAAATAATTCCCCAAAGCCAATGGACTCAATTTTCACACCTTATCATTTGGCACGGCCGGTTGACTTGCCGGGCGCGCCGGCCCCGTTGCAGCGAATGCGCTGTTCGGACATGGTGCCCTTCGCGGGAGAAATAAAGTGGACCGCTTAAATGCCGAAACAATCAAACGTCTCGCTTTAGAAGTCGGATTTCATGTGTGCGGTATTACACTGCCTGCCACGGCTGCTCAAGCCGGCGCACGGATCGATGAATGGGCGGCACAGGGCAAACACGGTAACATGAGTTACTTAGAAGACTTTGCCCGCCGTTCCGAGCAATTTTGGTCGGAATTTCCTGAAGCTAAATCAGTTATTGTGTTAGGGCTTAATTATTATTCTAATTCAAGCACAGGTTCTGTTAACAACGGAGGTCTGACCTCACCCACAGATCTCGGTTCCGCGGCACTCAAGGGTCGAGTCGCGCGTTATGCTTGGGGAAAAGATTATCATTGGGTCATCAAAGAAAAATTAGAGATACTGAAAAAGCAGCTAACGGCACATGCCGGAAAACCCGTACGCTTTCACAGCGCTATTGACACCAAACCCCTTGCCGAACGTGATTTGGCAGAAAAAGCCGGCCTTGGATTCATTGGCAAGCAAACCCAATTGCTCTCACTTCAATACGGGCCATGGCTCTTTTTATCAGAACTGGTAACCGATTTAGATCTTGAGCCGGACATGGCTTTTGAAGGCAGCTGCGGTACTTGTCAGTTATGTATTGATGTATGCCCCACAGAGGCAATCGAAGAAGATAAAGCGCTTGATGCGCGCAAATGTATTGCGTATTTGACAATCGAAAATAAAGAAGCCATTCCAAGCGAATTTCGGGACAAAATAGGACATTGGGTTTTTGGCTGCGATGACTGTTTAAATATTTGTCCTTTCACGAATGGACAGCAGGAAACCGATTGCCGCGAACTGACGGCTGCCGAAGGATTTGGTCCCCATTTAAATTTGGAAAACATTTTTGATTTAGCCAGTCAAGGCGTTTATGAAAAGCAATTTAAAGGAACGGCTATTTTGCGCGCGCGCCACAAACAGTTACTGAGAAATGCTTGTGTGGTTTTAGGTAATTCCAATGATCGATCCGCTATTCCTGTTTTAAAAAAAGCGCTCAAGCATGGCTCTAAATTGGTGCGCGAACATGCCGAATGGGCACTTCAAAAATTGGGCGGTTAAACCCCTCTTGAAAAGGAGGAGATTTGCCGATTAAGTACTGATAAGCTACAATTGGTATAATGGCATACAATAAGCCGGACCGAACGGGTTAAATCATGAGAATGATATTTATTTATTTAGCTATTTTTATCGCGGTTTATGCGGCGGTTAGTATCTTAACGCGCCGCAAGATAGAAAAACCAGCGGATGAGGCACAGCCTTCACGCGGGCGATTTCGCTCTAAAGCTGAAAAGGGACCGTGGGTTCAAGTGTATGACACGGATGCCTTTGAAGATGCCCAAGGGGTTTTGGCCAGGCTTCAGGAAGAAGAGATCGAATGCTGCCTTTATGAACAAGGCCGTAAAGATGTGCACGGCAATCCTTTAAAAGGATTTGGGATTGCGGTACCGCGCTCTTCAACTCCGCGTGCTCAAAATTTGATCAGCCGAATGCCCGTTTAGTGATGGTGTTTCATTGAAAAACTCCTCACACTTGAAGAAAAAATATTTTCTTGTTTTCCTTTTCACACTTTTTAATCTGCCAATTTTTCTCCACGCCACTCAAGCTTACGCAGCAGGTACTTCTGAACGTGCAGCGTATCAAATTTTCAAACCGCACACGAGCCGTTTGGCATCTCAATTTGTAGGACTTCGCGGCCGGCAAATGACGGCACCCAAATTTTCCCCCAACATTTTTAGTAAACGGGACTGGACCTTTTGGGATTGGGTATTCTTTATTGTTTTTGTTTTAGCGTCTATTACCTTTATCTTTTGTATTTTTCATATGTTCTCGGACAGCTCCCGTCTTCCCGAAGACATTGTTTTTGCCGTGGCCAGTTTAAGCGGTACAGCAGCGCTTCCGTGGTATTTATCGCTTTTCGCCATTCCGCGCTGGGTGTTTCAGATAAGCACTTTCATTTGTTTGATAGTGATCGCGTGGTCGGTAACTTACTTAGTCGGCGAGTTTAAAAAGTATCGCGAGCACAATAAAAAGCCCGATATATTCATTGAGTAAAAACAAACGGTACTGGACAATCAAAAACCCATCAGCTACATTATCTGATAGTGAGATTGCGTTCTTAAGACATAGCTGTCAACCAATAAGGGAGGTCTTTCAAGTGAAACGTTTTTTATGGCTGGTTGTAGGTTTGGTCATATTGGGCATGGTTTCGACGGCTCGCGCAGAAGACGGGGTAAAGGAACATAAATTTCAGCCGGTCAAAGGCGTGGTGGAAGGCGTCGCCAGTGTCGGAAAAGGCACCAAAGATTTGGTGACCGAAACGGCAGAAGGGGCCGTTTCAAAAAAACCGTTACAAGGTGCGGTTGAAGGTGTGCAAAAGGGATCCGAGTCACTTGTGCACTCAACTTTAAAAGGCGCTTACCGTGCAGCAACTTTGGGTTTGGATGAAGCTGACGAAATTCGAGTGGAAGATCCGGAAGAAAAACCGGGCAGCCTAACACCCGAAGAAGCGCAGCCCACCAAGTTTAAAATTTCTTTACCTTGGCGGTAAGGATTTTGAAATCAGCAGCCGATAGACTAAAAGGTGAATACAGTGATATTCAAAAAGAATATCGAATTTGAAACCGCCTTCTTCGAGGCTATCGTGAAGGACAGGCCTCAATATGTAGATGCCCTGATCCCGCTGGCCGAAGCATACACGCGCCAAGGGCTGCATGATAAAGGCCTCACGATTGATAAACGGCTCGCCAAACTCCGTAAAGAAGACCCGATTGTTCATTACAATCTTGCCTGTAGTTACGCTTTAACCGGCCGAAAAAAAGAAGCATTATCGGCACTCTCTAGGTCAATCCGCTTGGGGTATCGGGATTTTAATCATATCCGAAGTGATAAAGACCTGAAAATCCTTCATAACGAACCCCGCTTCAAAAAGCTCGTCTCGAATTAATCAAGTTTTAGTTTGTGACACTTACTAGGCACACCCCGTGTCAAAGTTACACATTTGCGTTCGAAATAAATGCATTTTCGAATACTTTTGATTTTTTCGAAATGACGATGAAATAATTAGTTACTTTATTTTTCTCTTGGTCATTTAGATTTGGCATTAATTATGCAAAGTGACATTCTATAAATCAAACAATGGAAAAAGGAGATTCTATGAATAAGCCCCCTGCGTAAGTTGGGGTTGACGATCAGACCGAGTTGCCCGATCGTTATGTTGGGAAACCAACAAACGGAAAGGGGGCTTGGAAATGATTTACATCGGAATGGATG
>Ga0210009_1000086_pt1 | contig 113438 bp, 104 predicted proteins | sample CryGeyCG2114_065_FD_185457 | JGI IMG/M metagenome (GOLD analysis project Ga0210009, IMG submission 185457) | Groundwater microbial communities from aquifer - Crystal Geyser CG12_big_fil_rev_8/21/14_0.65 (SPAdes) (version 2) | ecosystem: Environmental > Aquatic > Deep subsurface > Groundwater ...
GAGAAATGATCTTTTTTTGAGTAAACTTTAAGAAAAAGTTTATGATCTCATCCAGATGTTCTACGTGGTTGAGGTAATGTAGCGGAGTGTTGCCCTTTTTATCGGCAATTTTAAGGAGATCCAAGAGGTTGTTTGGAGTGTATTTTTGGTTTTCTCTTAAACTTTTAAAAAGCATGACAAGAAAGTTATTAGCCAGTTTTTCTCTGACTACACTTTTTTCGGCTAGGTAGTGAAGGGGTGCTTTCTTTAAAGAGCCCGTTTGCTCGTTTAATGAAGATTCGATTTTCTTGAGATCCTTTTCATTTACGATGAAATGAAACCAATTCTTAATCTCTTCCGTTGTATTGAAAGGAAGCTTTATTTCCCGCTTGATAAGCGGAGTTTTTGGAATCGTGCTTTTGCCCTTTTTATAATCTTTTTTATTTTTTTTAAGTTTATCCAGCTGCAGGGGGGGGAATGTTGTATGAATCCTTTTTATCTGTTTTCGTGAATATCAACTTTGTTTTCATCTCATGACATTATTGAGTGGAAGAAAGGCTGACAACGTTTTCTATGTGACGCGTTTGCGGGAAGAGGTCAAACGGCTGTACGGCTGTGATCTTATAGTTGTGAGCGAGCAAGTGTTGGAGGTCACGTGCTTGAGTAGCGGGATCGCAGGAGACGTAGACAATACGGTTTGGAGCATATTGTGTGAGTTGGTCAAGGAAAGCGATATCGCAGCCCTTGCGTGGAGGGTCAATAATGACAGCGGTTTCTGCAGGCGAAACTTTGACATGCTCAAAGATGCCCTCTGCCTGCCCTAATACAAAAGAGCAGTTATCGGCGTTGTTAATCTTTGCGTTATGGCGAGCCCAGTTAGTGGCAGACTCGTTAACCTCTATGCCTAAGCACTCCTGGAAAATTTTGGAACCTGAAATGGCGAAAAGACCTACGCCGCAATAAGCATCGATGAGATAATTGATATTAGGCGCGTGAGCTTCTTTGAGAATGTAGTCAACAAACTCTGTGATAATGAACGGGTTATTTTGAAAGAAATCGCCCGCAAGGAAATCAAATTTATAATCTCCAACCTGTTCTGATACCTCTTTATTATTATCTGAAGTGACACCCTCCAGCGTGTGACGCAGTAGCAAAGTACCCCCCTTGCGAAAAGCGCCCTCGGCAGCCTTTTGTTGGAGCTTGGCGCGAGATTTGGTGAGCTTGGTGTTAATTTCCTCTGTGGCGATGGGACATTGTGGGACGTCTACAATATGGTTACGCTTGCCCTGGTGAAGAAAGCCAATAGGGAAAGGCTTACCATCCATGGGCTTTGGGTAGTGAGGTGTGAGCTTGGAACGGTAGTGGTATTCCTTTGAGGAACCATGCGTGAGATTTACATCACACTCGATGCCAGCCAATTTGAGTAAAAGCTCTTTAACATGCTGCGTTTTCCAGCGCAATTGCTCTCCGTAGGCTAAATTCTGGTATTGGCAGCCACCGCACGTGCCAAAAAGTGGGCAAGGAGCCGGAATGCGATGAGGAGAAGGCCTTAATACCTCTACGAGATCGGCTTCCGAGTAGTTTTTATGATTTCGAAAGACCTTAACCTTAACGATTTCTCCGGGAAGCGCAAAAGGAACCATGATGACCCAGTTGTCTAGGCGCCCCAATCCGATACCAAGGTTAGTCAAAGAAGTGATTTCCAGTTCCAGTTCGTGATGATAAGGAAAAGGCAGCGGATTAAAGTTTTTAGGTTCCATCATGAGTTTGAAGTCAGATTAACCGTTTTCTCTAGGATGACAAACTAATAAGTTGAAAGAGAAATGAGATGCGCAATAAAAAGGAAAAGAGACTGCATTGTTTGCAGTCTCTTAAATTGTGGATGAACGATCAGGAGAAGTGACCCTTGCTACATTTGGAAAAAAAGCTTTGCTTTGAGCTTCTTATCGAACTCGATTTTTTGCAATCCAACAGTAGGATCGACATGCTCTTCCTCAACATTGATTTCGATTACGGTATCTTTAGTTTCTTCTATTTCTAGGCTGATCTTTTTTGATTTTTCATTAATTACATCAGTGTTAGAGACTTTATTATTTTCTTTATAATATGAAGCAGCAAGTTCAGCCGCAATCATAAATGCAATCTGCAATGAGAGGCCAATACCAAGACAGATTCCTTTGACGATTGCAACAACTGCTGGATTGATGACTGCGGTGGTGAGGATCAACGTCAGTATAGATGTGATAGCCCCGCCTGATTTTATACCTACAAGCCCTAAGTTGCTTTCAAAACCAAAGACATCCTTAGCCTTAATGTTATCTTTAAATTTATTTAACAGCGCTTGTTTCTCTTTGTCTGAAAGATTACCTGTTTTATATAACAGTTGGTCATCTTCTGACAATAAAGCAAGTTTATCACTTTCAGTCATCTTGTTGATATCACTTTGTTTCATGAGGTCTTCAAGGAAACCAATAAAAACCCCGAAGGCTGCTCCCAATGCGTATCCAAGAGCAGATCCGACTATTGTTCCTGCGCCAGGTGCAACGATAGTGCCGACTACAGCCAATATAACAGATCCAAGTGTAGCATAATCCTGTAATGATTTTTGAGTGTTTTTTAAATCATTCGGCAAGAAAGATGATAGGTAGTCTATAAAATCCCTGACTTGGGGAATATTTGAGAGTAGATCTAACGCTAGGCCAAGAGTAACCCCTACAACACATCCTCCGATGCCACCGATAACGGTAGCTAAAGGAATAGATGCAAATAAGGCGGGATTAAAACAACCTGCTACGACCATACTCAAGCCCCCAACGGCGGCTCCACCCGTAAACCCTACCATAGCGAATTTTTGGGTATAATTAAGCTTGTTGAACACATCTTTATACAAGTAGACGAATGCGTCTTTTGTGTTGCTTGCAGTGCTCTTTACGTCCTCAATAATGGCATCAACGAGAAGCAATTTCCATGCTTCATTAAAAATAGGCTTAATCGTTTGTTTGTAAATGCTATCTGTAAGGACAGATGCGGTGTAAGAGCAGAACGATTTAAACAGTGAAGGCTCCGTTGATTTTGCTGAAGCTTCGCCGTAGAAAGTTTTGTTAATGAATTTATCCGTTTGATTAAATGCGTATTTAGCCCCATTGCCAATGTATTCAGCATTGTATATTGCCCCAAATATTATAAACAATCCGGTAGCTACTCCAACCTTGGTCAAAATTGATGCCGTTCCTTCTCCAGTAAATGCTTCCACTTGACCGCCTACGGCATCACCTGTTTTAACACTGTGACTGATAACATCAACGAATCCTGATCCGTACTTTGCTATTGAATTGCTTATGTTGTTGTTCATTTGTGTGTTATTTATTTTTTATATAACTATATTATATGTAATTTTTAATTAAATGCAATATTATTCGTTTATAATTTAGTGAGAAATTTAAGAAAAGTACTTTTGAAATGAAAGCAGCGTTTTTACACAAAGGCTTCTCGGGGAAATTCCATGGATAGGTCAGCATCTGAAGTATATTGGGCAGCCTTTCTGGCATTCTCCCGGGCGACCTCAGCGGATGATTCAATTTTCCTTGTTTCTTCAAATTTCCTTGTTTCTGAAGTTTCCTGTTTGTGAAGTTCTTTAGCCAGGTAAGAATAGGCATTTTCCTTTCGACCTTCTAGCTGAGCGCAGATTTCAGTGATAAGCGGCCATATCATCAACCCAAACACCAAGCATGCGCCCTTACCAATTACGAAAACGGCAGGGTTAATGGCTAGGGATAAAGATAAGGCCCAATTTAGAATAGGCAGTGCCCAGGATGAGATTACTCCTAATAACCCTAAATTGCTTGCTAGATTAAACGCAAATTTATCATTGTCCTCTAAGCCAAGAACATCAACTGGCTTCAGAGTGCCCTTAACTGAGTTTAAAAGCTCCTTTTGCTCATCAGTGGCCAGTTTATGGCATGCGGACTTGTCTGCTAGCTCTAATGACTCGTATCCACTAGACTCAGACGCCTTTAATAAAATCTTCTTTTGTTCGTCAGTGCTTAATTCGAGGTATTTTTCTTGATCCTCTTTTGATAACAAAGCAAACTTTTCAACATCCGTCATACGGTCAAAATAGGATTGTTGTATAAAGTCTTCAATGATGCCCAAGACAAGACCCATGACTAAGCCTAAAAGCAGACCCCCTGCACCGCCAATAGTAGTACCCGCACCCGGTGCTATAATGGTACCGATAGCTGCCCCAATGATTGATAGTAAACCGGAATAAGTGGCTGTATAATTCGCTGTATTGCTTAGATGATTAGGCAAAGCATCGAATGTTTTTTCCAGGAATGTTTTTATGGCAGGAACATTTGTTAGGATATCCAATGTAACCCCTAAGGTGAAGCCCATAATACCGCCAACAATACCGCCAACAGCCATGGCAACCGGTACGGATGCTATCGCTGCCGGATTGAAACAGGCTGCTACAAGAGAACCCCCTATTGCCACTGCGGTACCTGAGGTACCCCCAATGGCAGCGAATTTGGTGGCGTATTCAAGGCTATTGAGATGATTTTCGTAAAAAGGGTGTAGAATTTCCGAATATAAATTGCAGAAAAAGTCCTTTGTGTCTTTTACGTCTTGAATGATTGCATCAATGAGCAGTAAGTTATAGACCTCTTTGAAAGTGATATTGACGTCGTTTAATACAGGTAATATATAAGGCTTATAGATCGAATCCTTCAATGTAGTGACAATATAGTCTGACAGAGGTTTGCCATTATTTGTTACCGCTTCACTATTTTGAACGGCAGTTTTGGCGCCATTGAATGTGTTTTCAAGAAAGTTTTTTACCGGATCATAAACAGCCTTAACTCCATAATAACCCAGTGTTGCTACGGACAAAATACCCCATGCGGTGAAGCTGGTAATAGAAGAAACGATCTCAGGCGATGCGCTAGGAGCAACGATGCTCATAATGTTTTTCATGTGCCCCCCTGCTTCACCACTCTTCCCGATAATGTCCGCGTGTTTAGCCGTGGCGGTATCAAGGTGTTTGTAAGCGTTTTTGGTTGTTGGGAAGGGGAAGCAGGTGCGTGTTGTATTAGTATTCATTTTGGTTCATTTAGTAGGTGATATTTTCTAGCCATACTTATGTCTATTTCTATAATTAAGTTATAATTATATTAGTTTTAATAAATAATTGCAATATAATTAATCTGTAAATTAGTAAAGAAGTTGCAAAAGGGAGATTTTTTTGCATGATTCCCTGTGTGGGGTGCCAAAAAGACCATTTTAGATATGTAGAGGTATTTCCCTTTTCTGGGATTAATCGTGTTTTAGTGTATAAAATTCCTGAAAGGGAATCTGTTAAAAGGGTTGATCGAGGTTCTTTGGTGAAAATTCCTTTAGTAAGACGCACGGCATTGGGACTTGTTTTAAAGGTAGACGTGGATACGGATGTGCCAGTAGCTAAAATAAGGCCAATACAGGAGGCTTTGTATGATTTGCCGGTATTGACGGATGAGCTGATTATTTTAGCGGAATGGTTGAGGAGCTATTACGGGGCTTCCATGGAATCTGTGTTTGAGGCGATGATACCTGCTGCGCTTCGTAATGGGATGTCCGCTAAAGAACTTACCTATGTTATTATAAAAGAGACCCTGTCTGAAGAAGCGTATCTAGCCTTGAGGAAAAAAGCGCCCAAGCAGGCTGAACTATATGATTTTTTGCGTTACCAGAAAGCCCCTGTAGAAAAAGGTAAAGCACTGAAACGCTTAGGGATAGGGCCTTCGAGCTGTGATTCGTTGGTGAAACGCGGCATTATTGATGAAAGCAAGAACGAAGTGGCACGGGTAGCGTATGATGATTTATTAGCGCAGGCTGAGCAAGTGGAGCTGGTTAACCCGCAATTGACAGAAGGGCAAACCGATGCGGTGAAAGATATTTGCGCTAGTTTGGATGACAAGAAGTTTCAGCCTCATTTGCTCCACGGGGTAACAGGATCCGGGAAGACGGAAGTCTATTTACAGGCGATTTTAAAGGCAGTTGAAGAAGGGGGAAGTGTGATTTTCCTCGTGAGTGAAGTAGCGCTGACCCCCCAGACGGTCGGACGGTTGCGGGCGCGTTTGCAGGCGAAAGGAATAGATGTGGTGGTCTGGCATAGTCATTTATCAGAAGGGGAGCGGTATGATGCCTGGATGGCGATGTTGAGAGGAGAAGCGCGTGTTGTCGTAGGAGCGCGATCCGCGATATTTGCCCCCATGAAGGATTTGAGACTTATTATTGTCGATGAAGAACACGAGCCAGCTTATAAACAGACCGAGATGCCGAGGTACCATGGTAGGGACGTAGCTGTCTATCGAGCCAAGCTATGTGAGGCTGTGTGTGTGCTGGGTTCAGCGACCCCATCATTAGAATCCTTAAACAACGTTGCCAAAAGAGGATACAAGCTAAATGTGTTAAAAGAGCGGGTAGACGATCGGAAGTTGCCCCTTGTCCATATAGTGGACATGAAACGGGAACTTTTACATGCGAAAGGGCAAGTATTGATCTCACGGATGTTGATGGAAAAGATGCGGGATCGATTGGAACGCGGGGAGCAATCTATCCTGTTCCTTAATAGAAGAGGGTATTTAAATAGTATGCTGTGCCCGGATTGCGGGTTTGTGATGCAGTGCCCGCAATGCAGTGTGACATTAACCTACCATAGAACAGATGAGCGATTGCGCTGCCATATGTGCGGGCATGACCAGAAGACGGTTTCTAATTGCCCCTCATGTAGATCGGACAAAGTGCGTTGGCGAGGCTCCGGAACGCAGCGTGTGGAAGAGATTGTTCAAAAAGCGATGCCGAAGGCACGGATCATACGCATGGACGCGGATACGATGTCTAAAAAGAACCTGTTTCGGGAGATATTAGCCGATTTCAGAAAAGGTAAGATCGATATTTTGGTGGGCACGCAGATGATTGCAAAAGGGTTAGATTTCCCTAATGTGACATTGGTGGGATTGATAGACGCGGATATATCACTCCATATGCAGGATTTTAGGGCAGGGGAGCGCACATTTCAATTAGTGGTGCAAGTATCCGGACGGGCTGGCCGCGGGGATCTGGCAGGAGAAGTCGTTATACAGAGCTACGCACCCGCGAGTGCACCGATACAGTATGCTCGCCGAGGCGATTTTGAGGGATTTTTAGCAGAGGAAATGGAAATGCGCCGCGAGTACCATTACCCCCCCTTTAGGAATATTATAAGGCATGTTTTTAGGAGCAAAAACAAAGAGAAATTAATTTATTATATAGACCAGTGGGCTAAGTTAGTAGAAAAACACCTAGGGAATGAAGTAGAACTGCGAGGTCCTGCGCCCGCTCCGCTTGAAAAGCTAAAGAATTATTATCGATATCACCTGTGGTTTTTCACCGGAAATGTATCCCGTTCGATGCCCAAGTTGTTGGAATTAAGAAGTAAGTTTGCGACAGATAATGACATTATGGATGTTTTTGACACCGATCCGATTGATTTAAGTTAGCAGGAGGAACCGAAATCTTTATTGCTTGCGTTGGGGCACGATTACATTATTTTTACAGATATGGATTATAATTTTTTAGCGTTTATTACCAATCTTAGAGGATCACAGCTATTTATCATTATTTTGGTTGTGTTGATTTTGTTTGGGACAAAGCGATTACCGGATATTGCCAGAGGGATTGGAAAAGCGATCCGTGAATTTAGGAGTTCCGCGTCTGATCTGGAAAAGGAAATTAAGACATCTATCAATAAGACAGAAGTGGCTAATCATGCTTCTCAAGCGCCCCAAAACGAAGTTGCCGCTGCTACTAAAGAGAATGCTCCTACCGATAAAATTTCCTAATAACGGTTGACAGCATAGGGTCTAAACGGGCATGATTCTCTTTATGACTAAGAAGGTACCTCTATTTTTATCGTTAGCAATGGTGGCTTCGCTGTTTCCTGTAGGGTTAACGGCTGAAGTGAGTAAGAAAGATGCTGAATATTTGGAAATGTTCGGTTGGGCGACAGGTTCGCAAGCGAGTTTGTCTCGTTTAGGTTTAAGTGATGACGAGATGGTCTACTTTATTAAAGGCCTGAAGAGCTCTGCCCAGGGTGAATCTCCTCCCACAAAAGATTACGAGATCTACAATCAGATGAACGACTTTTTGATGGTTAAAGCAGAGGCTTATGCCAAGATTGAAGACAAAAAGAATGAATCGATAGCAAAAAAGAATAAGGCAGACGCAATGAGTTTTTATAAAGAATTGGAAAAGAACCCTAAAGTGAAGAAGACCGATACCGGCCTTTACTACGAAATTATCGAAGTTGGAGAAGGCTCAATGCCGACTGCTAACAGTGATGTGACCGTTCACTATGAAGGAACTTTGATTGATGGTGAGGTATTCGATAGCTCTAAGTCTAGAGGCCACCCTGCAACCTTTAATTTGCAGCACGTGATCCCTGGATTCCGTGACGGACTACAGCTTGTAGGCAAGGGCGGTAAGATTAAACTATATGTACCACCAGAACTTGGTTATGGTAACCAGGCATTGCCAGGAATTCCTGCGGGATCTACGTTGATCTTTGATGTCGACATGATTGACTTTAAAGGTTAATTACTGATCATAAATGATTTAGGAAAAGAGCCGGTTTGCGAAAATCGGCTCTTTTTATGTTATTAGAGAATTTTATAAGTATATATTTTCTATTATAAGTATTTTTTATACATGTTTTTATGGTGTAAATAAGTTGGCGGTCTGGAATTATATTTTGGTATAATTGAGGGAAAGAAGAAAAGGCATATAAGGTGATATAAGACTAAAAATAGGCCAGGGATGGTGGCCGTCTGCAGAGAGCGTATGGCAGACAAGAGTAGGGCGAGTGTAAGAAGAAGTAGGTAGTGAGTTGGGGATTTTTGGGGAGGCAAAAGGTTGTTATAAAAAAGCCAACTCCTGAAATGTCAGGAGTTGGCTAAGTTTGGGGAACAAGTAAATTGGAAAAGGGATGGACTACATCGAATGGATGGAGCGCTTTTCTACTGCCATAGCAGCCTCTTTGAGGGCTTCACCCAGTGTTGGATGGGCGGTGGCTGTTCTTGCCATATCCTCTGCGCTGCCACGGTACTCCATGTGAGTGACGGCAGCGGCGATGAGCTCTGAAGCATTGTGGCCAATGATTTGAACGCCTAAAAGGGTATCATTTTTTGCGCAGGCGATGACTTTTACCAGGCCATCTGGGTAACCAGAGGCTAGGGCGCGACCATTTGCCGAGAAAGGAAACTTGCCGATACTGACAGGAATGCCTTCCGCTTTGGCTTCTTGTTCTGAAATACCAACGCTGGCGATTTCAGGGTCTGTGTAAATGACGTTGGGAATGGCGGTGTAGTTAACGTGCCCTGCTTTGCCGGCGATAATTTCAGCAACGGCTACCCCTTCGTCCTCAGCTTTATGGGCCAGCATAGGGCCCGGGGTGACATCTCCGATCGCATAGATCATGGGAATAGAAGTTTGGTATTTTTTATTTACGATAACACGCTTACGCTCATCGAGCTTAACGCCAACGTTATCGAGGCCGAGCCCCTCGGTGAAAGGCTTTCTGCCAACAGCCACGAGAATTTTGTCTGCCGGAAATTCGAGAGTTTTGCCGTCTTTTTCTGCGGTGAGAACGACCTCGGAGCCCTTTTCCTTGTAGCCGGTGACTTTAGCGCCGAGTTCAAATTTCATGCCCTGGCGTTTAAAGAAACGTTCTGCGTGTTTAGAAATATCATCATCAAAGGTAGGAGCCACTTTAGTTAAGAGCTCTACTACAGTAACATCTGAGCCCAGACGTTGCCAGACGGAACCCAGCTCGAGGCCGATTGCCCCTGCGCCTACGACAACGAGTTTTTTAGGAACCTCTGTGAAAGCGATTGCATCGTCACTAGAGACGATTTTTTTGCCATCAAACTTCATGAAAGGAAGTTCGATAGACGTAGAACCTGTCGCGATGATAATGTTTTGGGCGGTAAGCTTTACGTTATCCTTGCCCTTGACCTCGATTTCCTGGACGTTGAGGAATTTTGCCTCGCCGACGAAGAGAGCGACTTTATTAGCCTTGATGAGCTGGTTGATACCGCCGGTGAGCTTAGTAACCACCGAATCCTTATTTTTCATTAAAGCGGAAACGTCCGCGGAGATATTGTCTGCCTTGATGCCGTATTGTTCCTTTTTATGAAGAAGGTCATGATAGACTTCGGTGGAGTGCAAGAGCGCCTTGCTAGGAATGCAGCCTACGTTGAGACAGGTGCCGCCAAGATGGCTGGATTTATCTACTAAAGCGGTTTTGAGGCCGAGCTGGGCTGCGCGAATGGCGGCAACATAGCCTCCTGGGCCTGCGCCAATGACAACGACATCGTAAGAATGATTTTTATCAGACATTTATTACTCTTGTTTTAATGGATTTAACGGTTGTGATTAGATTTGGTAGAGGATGCGAGCAGGGTCTTCAATGCTTTCCTTGATCTTATTTAGGAACGTGACTGCCTCCTTGCCGTCTACGATACGGTGGTCGTAAGACAGAGCCAGGTACATCATAGGCCGGATGACGATGTTACCATTTACCACGACAGCTCTTTCCTTGATGGCGTGCATGCCAAGGATAGCGCTTTGAGGTGGGTTGATAATAGGCGTAGAGAGCATGGAGCCGTAGATGCCACCATTGGAAATAGTGAATACGCCACCCTGCATATCATCAATTGTGATTTTACCCTCACGAGCCTTTTTAGCGTAATTCACAAGAGATTGCTCCACCTCGTGGAATGCGAGATGATCACAATCGCGGATGACAGGTACGACAAGACCCTTAGCGCCACCGACTGCTACGCCAATGTCATAGAAATGGTTTTGGACGATATAATCGCCGTCAAGCTGGGCATTAATTTCAGGTACATCCTGTAATGCTTTAACCGTAGCCTTGATGAAGAAAGACATGAAACCGAGCTTGGTGTTATGCTTTTTAGTAAACTCGTCCTGATATTTTTTACGCGTTTCCATGACATGGCTCATATCCACCTCATTGAAAGTGGTGAGCATGGCTGCTTCCTCCTTGGCCTGAACAAGCCGTTGGGCGATGCGAGCGCGCATGGGAGACATTTTTTTACGACTTGTCCGCTCTCCCGCTTCTCTTTTAGGAGCGGCTGCGGCGATTGGTGCTGACGTGGCGCCTTCAGGTCTGCGAGGAATTTCGTGATTAGTAGGATGTGTGGCCGCAAGCATATCGCCCTTAGTGACACGACCACCTTTACCCGAGCCCATTAGCATTGCGGGATCGATATGTGTTTCTTCGGAAAGACGGCGGACAGCTGGGGAGAGCGGTTTTTCTTCTTCTGCCGATGGCTTTTTATCCGCTGCGCTAGGAAGACCGCTTTGGGTATCTACTCGAGGGGATTGAACAGATTCATCAATCGAAGCAACGGCTTGGCCGATATTGACCTCATCACCCTCATTGGCCAGGAGCTTGATTTTACCAGAGACCTCTGCATGGCCCTCGGATGTGATTTTATCCGTCTCCAGATCATAGAGGAGCTGACCTGCTTTAACGACATCGCCATTTTTGACGTGCCACGCTGCGATTATGCCAGTGGTGATAGATTCACCAAGGGCTGGAATTTTGACTTCTGTTGCCATGATTAATAATTCAGGATCTTTTACTTTTGTTTGTTTAATTGTTATAGGCCAAAGGCGGCTTTCAGGATAATTTCCTGCTCCATTTTATGGACAGTTAAAGAACCGGTTGCTGGGCTTGCTGAAGCCTTTCTACCTACAAAGAGCGGTTTCTTTTTTAAATTGTCTTCCAATATAGGAGAAATGTAAGTCCAAGCGCCCATATTTTTAGGCTCTTCCTGGCACCAGATGAATTCCTTTGCCTTTTTGTATTTGCCGGCGATTTGGTTGAAATGCTCCTGGTCGAACGGGTAGAGTTGCTCGATACGGACAATTGCGGTGTTATCGACATCGTGCTCATTTCTAAAGTGCATGAGATCATAGTAGACTTTGCCGGAGCAGAAGATGACACGTTCAGCCTTAGTGTTACTGGAATGATCATCTAGCACGGTGTGGAAATGTGTGTTACCAGATAAATCATCTATCGTGGATACGCACTCCTTATGCCTGAGGAGGCTTTTGGGAGACATTATCACAAGCGGCTTGATAAACTTACGATGCATTTGGCGACGCAAGAGATGGAAGTATTGAGCCGGTGTGGTGACATTGCAGACCTGTATATTGTTTTCCGCGCTCAGTTGGAGGAAACGCTCCATTCTGCCAGAAGAGTGCTCTGGGCCTTGCCCCTCATAGCCATGAGGAAGCAGCATTGTGATGCCACTAAAGACACCCCATTTGGATTCCGCGCAGACGATAAATTGATCTGTAATCACCTGAGCACCGTTGGCGAAGTCGCCGAATTGGGCTTCCCAGAGGCAAAGCATTTGAGGGTAGTCTATCGAATAACCATAATCGAAACCAAGAATTGAAGCCTCTGAGAGACTTGAGTTATGGACACAGAACATGGCTTGATCCGCTTCGATATGCATAAGCGGGACATAGCGCTCGTGCGTTTCTACATCATAAAAACAAGCGTGCCGTTGGCTGAACGTGCCGCGCTCGCTATCCTGACCAGAGAGACGAACGGGAATATTTTCCTGCATGAGCGAACCAAACGCGAGGGATTCCGCAAACGCCCAATCGACACCCTCTCCTGATTCAAAAGCCTTCCATTTATTATCTAGCTGACGTTTGATTTTTGGATTAAGTTGAAAATTGTCCGGGAAGGAAGAGAGTGCTTTCGCCACCTTTTCCAGCTTGTTTTTAGGGACACCCGTTTTTGTCGGCTCAAAAGAATAAGGAGGTTGAGGCGGCCGTTGTGTTTTGGGAGCGGCTTTAGGGGACTCACCCTTTTTGACCCGATGGAAAGCGTCATCTAGAGAATCCTCAAATTCCTTTTTGATCGCTTGAGCTTCGGCTTCGGTGATGGACCCCCCTTGCACGAGAGCATTTGTGAGCACCTCGCTGATGGGCTTATGTTGAGAAATTTGTTTATAGAGGAGCGGCTGAGTGAAGAACGGCTCATCTGCCTCATTGTGACCATGTTTACGATAACAGTAGATATCGATGACGACATCGTCCTTAAATTCTTGCCGGTATTTTAAGGCCAGCTCAGCGACCATTGCTACGGAAAGCGGGTCATCACCATTCACGTGGAAGACCGGAGCCTCAATCATTTTAGCGACATCGGTACAATAGCGACTGGAGCGGCTTTCCGTTGGGCTTGTGGTGAAGCCAATCTGGTTATTAACAACAATATGGATAGTGCCCCCTGTGGAATAACCCTTTAAGCGAGCCATGTTAAAGACCTCCGCAACGATTCCCTGACCGGCGAGAGCGGCATCACCATGGATTAAAATAGGAAGAACCTTGCCCCTGTCTTCTACTCCGCGGATACGTTGACGCGCGCGCGTCATACCCTCAACAATCGGGTTAACCGCTTCTAAGTGGCTAGGATTTGGAGCCAGTTTGATATCGATACCCTTCCCTGAATGGGTGGTGTAGGTGTTTTCATAACCCAAGTGGTATTTGACATCGCCATCGCCATGGATGGTTTCGGGGATATAATTTTCCGTAAACTCTTTAAAAATGAAGTCATAAGACTTGCCCATGATATTAGCCAAGACATTAAGACGACCCCTGTGTGCCATGCCCATGACAATTTCCTCAACGCCCCGATTAGGACATTCCTGGATGATGCTATCGAGACAAGCGATTAATGTTTCGCCCCCCTCTAATGAGAAACGCTTTTGGCCGACATAGCGTGTGTGAAGGAAAGACTCGAAGATTTCGGCCTTATTGATCATGCGCAAAATCTGGACCTTTTTATCATGGGAGAAATTAGGCTTATTAAACGTAGGCTCCATGGCAGACTGGAGGAAGCGACGTTTAGCGGTTTCCTGGATGTGGAGATATTCGCAACCAACGGTGCCACAGTACGTTTCTTCGAGCTGTTTGAGAATCTGCCGAGCAGACATGACGACACCGCCCAAGTAGTTACCCGTATGAAATTCTTTATCAAGATCGGCGCTTTCCAAGCCGAGACGCTCGAGTGAGAGCCGAGGATTTTTTTCGGGGGTAGGGTTTAGGGGGTTGATTTTTGCCTGGGTGTGGCCCATAGAGCGGAAAGAGAAGATAGCTCCAATAATGTTTGCTTCCTTGGCGGCGGCCTCTGAGGTAAGTACCTCGACTCCGCGCGTCTTTACGGGAGTTTTAGCCAGTTCAAACCCCTCAAAGAAAGCCTGCCACTCCAGGGAGAGTGCCTCGGGGTGATTGAGCCAGGTGGCGTAATTTTCATCAATTAAATCAGCATTCCAACGATTGGCAAAAGAGAGGGCTTTCATTGTTTTTATAACTTCGATGGTGATAGTAGGTTAAGGATTGCAAGAAATTTTAGTTTACACAAGATTAACTCCCCTGATCTAATAGAGGAATTATGGAAATTAAGGAAATTGAATACGAATTGGGGAAGATTATTAAAAAATCTAATACAATAGATGCCGATGAGATGTTGGGAGCGATTGTGACTTTGGATAAAATAGTGCAGAAGAAGCGGGATTGTTTGCCGAAGCGGTTGGTTCATTTTCTGGAAAGAAGGAGTTATGAAAAAGCGCTGACCTGGATTGAGGAAACTAAAAAAATAGGGAATTAAAATGGGAAAGAAAAGAGAAAAAATTCAAACGGCTAAAAATAATTCGCTCTTTCAGAACAATCCCTTTGATCAGCTAGGTGTAGCTTTCCCTGAAAACGTTAGCAAAGAGAAGACAGAACTACATGACGTAACTCCCGGCAAGGAAATGAAGAATAACGATGTGAAGCGATATTCCGGCCGATTGGACGTTAAACGAGAGAAGTCCGGCCGTGGAGGGAAGACCGTGACCGTTATTCGAGGGATGCAAGTACTTGGGGAAGATGATAGGAAAGAGATTTTGAAACAACTGCAAGGACATTGCGGTGTTGGGGGGACGGTTAAAGAAGATTGTGTGGAGATGCAAGGGGATCAGCGGGAAAGAATAAAACCCATTTTGGAGAAAATGGGTTTTAAAATTGTGTTTAGTGGTGGGTGAAGCTTAGTTATATACCCAGCTCCGTTAATAGCTTAGAAAAGGGGTGTGATCTGGACTGTGGGTCGATGAGCGTCAGGAGTTCTTTTACGCTTGAATTATGCGATGAAGGGGCTTCAAAGAACGACTTATATTTAACGAGAAAGCTCTTTATGCCTTCAATTCTTTCTTTCATAAATATCTCACGATGTTCGTCTGAGTAAAGCGGAATCACGACACGTGTGACGGCTGCTTTGCCTGCGCTAAACTGGTAGATGATTTCATCAGGGTAATGATTAGGAAAGCAGTTATAGTAATGGCAAGATTTTGTGATCTCAGCTTTCGTGTAATCTAACAAAGCCTTGAATTCACGGATTTGATCTTCGGAACCAGGGAATTGGTGCTTTTCTGTTTCGAAATATTGAATAGCCATGCCGAGTTGAGCTGCAAAATTACGAATATCCGTATCAAAATCTTTTCCATAGACACTTTCAAGAGAAGGTTTTTCTGCGTTTAAGGAAGCAAGTATTAACGATAATGCTAACGATAATAAGATGAGTAGTTTTTTCATTACACTGAATTTGGGTTGTTGGTTGGGGTTAAGAAAGTATTTATTGGTGAAAATAATCCGTAATGCAAGTCGATTCTTTGGATGTGCCTCAAGTTCCATGAAGTTAATATGTTACGACGTTTGTTAAGTGGAGATTCAGGCTAGCGATTGAGGTAGCGGCGACATGCTTTGAGGGGGTAGATGATTTTTTATTGACTATTACTTACCGTTTATTACAATTTCTCAATGGATAAAAAAACAGAACATAACTCTAGTAATAGGGGTGGGTTTGTTCGCACTAACGTTGTAAGTAGTGAAGGGTTTAAGGAGAAATCTAATACAACGGCGAAGAAGAGAAAAGTATTTGAATTGGGCGTTCTTGGTTTAACAATTGTCGACAAAGATAACGGTAAGAAGAAGAAGTTCGATAGTACCTTCGAGGAGAAAAACATTTTTAATCGTGAGAGTAAATCTGTTGAGGTAAGTGAAGAAAAATCTGGCATCTCTGACGATATGGGATTAAATGAGCTCTGTGATAAGAAAGGATTAGATCTTGAACTGACCGAGCTAGTGGTTGCTATTATCAAGCGATCTGTAGATTTCCTTCTGGAGGGTGAATTTGCGAATGAAAAGGACGAAATTGACCAAGACTTGGATGAATTAGACGAGCATTGTGTAGCCGACTTAGACGAAGAAGATAGGGGATTCTACGAAGAGCGAATTGAAAATTATATTGCAGAGGTAAATGAGGAAAATAAAACTGACTTTCTGCAGGAAATCGCGAAAGCTGGTAATTTGGGGTATTGGCTGGAGGTTCTGGGGAGGTTAGAGTATGAAGCTGTTTTGACTGAAGGGTATTGTCAGAAAAAATTGATGCCACAGCTTGTTAAAGAAGATGAAGATGGAAAAAGTGCTCTTATGTATGCGCTCGAGCATAAAAATTTTTCTCATCTGTTTGAAAATGTTTCCTTAGCAGTGAGCAAGCATTGCCTTGACTTGGAGTGGGTGATGGATTTTCTCGCCATGCCAATAAAGGGAGAGGGCAAAAGCGTTGTACAGAAGGCGATTGATCAAGGTGTGTTTGGAGATTTTTGGAAAGGGTTAGCCCGTAAATTTGTTAGAGAAATTAAAGCAATCGATCCGAAAAAGTGCATCCGATTTGCTATTATGCCGGTGGAGTTTAACCATAATGAAGCTAAGCGGAGTACTTCACTATTGGAGTACATGAAGGATCTTAAACTAACAGGTTGTGATAGCCTCGGGGAAATTGTTAAAGCGGAGAGTATGCGACTGCAGTTTATTGAGGAAACCGGGTACGTAAAACTATTGAAGCCTGCTAAAGCCTTTGAAGAATGGATGGGTGCCGTGATCGGAATTCTTATGGAGCCCAAAGAAGGTGGCTTGAATGAATATGACTATTTTAAACTAGAAAAAATCATTCAAGAGATTTGCAAACTGGATAAAAAAGAGTGTAACGCCGTAGCAGTATTAAGGGCAATATTCTCTAAAATGACAACAGAGAGCAAGCAAAGCGTTTGGCACTCATTAGCTAGTAAGGGCGTATTATTTAGTAGATTTTTAAACTTTGTCGTTAACTTGGTACAAGAAGGTTTCTTGAGCAAAGGATATGTTGAGGATCACTTGTTGCATTACTTGATGAAGGATTCCGATAGTAATGGTTTTTATGCTTATCAGATGGCTGTGCGGCATAGTAAAGACAGTTTGGATATGTTGCTACGTAGCCTATATAAAATGGTTGATGCGAGATTACTTCCCGCGGGAATCATTAGCGACTTCATTTTTATGGATGCGGGTCATTTGGGTTTTAAACAGCAAAATGTATTTTCACGTATAATGAATGAAGGTTTGGAGCAGGATTTTTTTAGGACTATCCCAAAATATTGGAATGATTTTGACTTAAATCAATTAAAGCGGTTCTTCGAGATTAAATTTTTAAAGAAAATTGATTCCCTTGAGCCGGAGCATACAGAAGGTGTTCCTCGCCGAATGCTTACTGGCGTGTATTCTAATCATTATTTACTGGATTCCAAACCTACTATATCTCTTGCCCGGGTGGGTGTTGAAAGAAATTATTGGACAGTCGATGATGTGCGTAAATTATTGAAAGATAAAGGCGCTTCGATGGAATATGTTAACAATCTTTTGCCTGAAAGAAATGAGCGGATTCGGAAGATCCTGTAGCTCCTGTAGCGAATGGCCGCATTCGTTTTCCCGTTGACCAAGTTTGAGTTTTTAATAAAATATGAGCGTATGAATAATAATAGTATAGGCGGAGGATTTCCTAACGATAAGTATAGTGGTAATAAGAGGCCAATTGGTGGGGTTTATGATGACAAGACACCGATTTGTGATGAAAAAGAAACTAAGAGAAAAAATGTAAGTAACGGTGAGTTTTCGACTAATGGTTTGCCACTTATGGATCGCAAGTGCGAGGAAATTGAAAGTGATGAGGAGAGTGAAGACGAGCGTAAGGATTTCATAGTCATTTTTGAGTCTGTTATCTACGGTACATTAGATGCCTTGTATGATGGCAAGGTAGATGAGCAATTAAACAGAATCTATTCTGAACTGGGCGAGATTGAGGATATCGATTTGTCGCTTCTTAAGGTTGGGGATCAAAAAGCCTGTGAGAAGTTTATTGAAGATTATATCAAGACGATATGTGAGGAAACCAAAACAGATTTAAACCAAACGATAGCCAAAAGCGGAGGTTTAGGGGTATGGTTGAATGTGTTGAGGAGGTTGACCAATGCCCAAGCATTAACTGAAGAATATTTTAATGATAAATTAATATATTTTTCAGGTAAGGAGCGTAAGGATGGAAAAAACTTATTTTTGACGGCTACAGAGGGCAAAAATATTGATAGCCTGATTAAATTTATTCAGAACGCATGCACTGATGGATACCTATCTGTCGATTGGGTGATTGATTTTTTGACAAAGGAAGCGGCAGGGAAAAGTGTTGTACAGAGATGTATTGATGCCGATTGCTTTAAGTCTCTTTGGGCAGCGATTGCAGAGGATATAAAAAGCTGTACTCCTGGGAAATGCCTACAATTAGCTGTAATGGAAGTACATTATAGGCTTGGGATGTTTATGGATCGGCAGACATCTGTGCTGGGCTATGTGAAATTTCTTAAATGTATTAATGGCATTGGATTCGAGAAAATTGTGAAAAAGCAAATGAAATTGGCATTTGATGAGTACTATAAAGATTTGGCAGAATTAACGATATCCGGGCAATTTTTAACATGGATTATGGCATTGGGTTGTGAATATTCATTGATTTCAAAAAAACCACATGATGAGTATGCTCTGTTTTGTTGTGCTCAGATCATGGCAGAGATTTTTAAATTGGATGCTACGAAATTTGAGGCATCCGATATTTTGGATAAAATATTCACAAAAAAAGATAAGGAATGTGGTCGCGGTTTTTGGCATGGATTAGGAGTGTTCGGTGTTGCCTTTAGCGATTTTCTGGCTTTCATGATGCAATTGGAGAAAAAAAGCTTTTTGAAAGGCGGCTACATGAGAGAGAGCTTAATACCTCACTTGATTGGAGCCAAAGATCAGAATGGTTTTTGTCCTTATCAACTTGCGGTTGCACATAGTAAGGAGAGTTTGTGTGGTTTGCTAGAAGTCTTGTTTGATGCAATAGATAGCAAGATCCTCCCTGAGGAATTAATGATTAATTTTATCTCAATGCCGGTTATCGACGGAAAGGTATTTCAAAAAATATTGGACTATCGCCTAGCTGAGTTTTTCTTAAACAAGATTAAGAAGCATTTTAACTCTTTTAGTCTCAATAATTTGATTACGCTGTTTTCTACAAAAGTTAATATGAGCGATAATTCGGTGAACCTGAATACGACTAATATTCCTGAGCGGATAGTCACAGGAAAGGAATTAATATCTGTTTACAAGCCAACAATTTCACTGGTACGCCAAGCCGTAAAGGAAGGTATTTGGAATGAAAAGGAAATTGTTCAACTATTAAACGACAAAGGAGCATCGGAAGAAGAAATCGAGATACTTTTGCTGGAGGAGTAACTTACGAAGTTTGTACTTCGGAAGTGAGCGCGGTTGGCAATTTGTCAATCGGTTGGGCAATCGGGATTTCTTGCTCGCTTTTGATGTGCATTTCTTTGAATTTTCTAGCAGACGGTAATACGCGAGATTCTAGAGAGCTGACGGTTTTATTGTAAGCATCCACGGATTTTTCCAGATGCTTACGCAAGTCCTCAAAGTGCCTGGCCAGCACTGTAATTCTCTCGTAGAGGACCTGCCCGAGTTGGCTGATTTTTTGAGCTTCCAGTGCTATGTTGTTTTCCTGCCAACCGGCGGCAACGGTTTTAAGCAGAGCAATGAGTGTCGTTGGCGTAGCAAGAATGACGCGATCCTTGAAACTTTGTTCAAGCAGTTGGGCATCCGCTTGTAGCGCCGCGCTGAAGAAAGATTCGCCCGGGAGGAAAAGAATGACGAACTCCGGGGAAGTTTCAAATTGCTTCCAGTATTGCTTGGAGGCCAGAAGTTGAATATGGTCGCGAACCTGTTGGGCGTGTTTTTTAAGAAAAATCTTTTGCTGTTCCGGCTCAGGATGCTCCACCGCCTCCAAATAGGCCATGAGAGGAGCTTTGGCATCGATGGCTATCTGGCGATTATTAGGCAGCCTGATGATCATATCCGGGCGTTGGATACGCTCATTATTCGATTGTGTGGCTTGTTGTTGGAAGTCCACATATTCGAGCATGCCCGCTATCTCTACAGAGCGCTTTAATTGAAGTTCTCCCCATTGGCCACGAACGTGGGGGGTACGCAAGGCTTTTGTGAGATTACGCGTTTCAGTTTCTAATTTTAAATGAGACGAAGAAATGTTTTTGAGTTGCTCTTCAAGTGTGCTGAAAGCGGTGATACGGTTTTTCTCGATGGCTCGCGTGTGTTCTTGGAATTGCTCTAATGTTTTTTGCATAGGAGTAACTAAGTGGGAGATGGCCTCATTTCGCTTGTCTAAATCCCCCTGCGCGTCTTTTTGGAAAGTTGTGAGCGATTGCTTTGCCAAGTCTAGAAAGGCTTGGTTATTGGTTTTAAGGGCATCGGCAGAGAGAGCCTTAAAAGCATCGGTGAGGTTTGTTTTCGCTGCTTCGAGAAGCGCTATTTTTTCATCGGCAGCTATTTGTTCTGCCTCACGGCGGGCAGAGATGGCAGAGAAGTCTTTTGTGAGGGCATATTTTTCCGCTTCCAGTGAGACGTTTTTACGGGAAGCTTCCGAAAGTTGTTCTTGGAGTAGATTGATTTCGCGAACCGTTGATTTGGCTTGAGCGCGTAAATAGATGAAAGTGCCGGTGCCACCGATTATGAAAGCGGCCAAGGCAGTTATGATATAAGACAGTTCCATCTAACGAGATATATAGACATCTATGGCATCACGCAAGAGATACATGACGGATAGCATGTATTTGAAACGCTCTCTAGTAGCATCGTCCCGTATCGTTCCAATCTCTTCATATGCAAGGATGTTATTGTTTAGGGTGATTCTGCCACGGGCATTTTGCTGGTTCCAGGCTTCTAGAATGCGCTCTTGAATTTCCGGGAGTAAGATTGTGCGAATAAAGTTTTGGTCATTCGATTTAATTATAAAACGCTCATCAAAATTGGCGTTGCCTACGGGAATATCCTGCATACCTAATGTTTTACCGATTTTGCTTAAAAGACCCTGCTCGTAGATTTCGCATTTAAGCTCTTTTGTGTTTAAATCGCTAAACTGAATGGCCGCGTAGGTAGTCGAGTTTTTGCCACTGCCGCGAGTGAAGTGGTATATTTTAAGCGCATTGTTAGGGTCAGGGCTAACAACGCTTAAAGGCGTTTTAATGAAACGAAGAAAACGTACTTTAGGGAGAACAGGTTCACCCCCAAGGAGGGAAAATCCAAGTTCATCTGCTAATTTACGGAGCTGCTTTTCAGAATGAGTGGGGCCACGCTTGGCAATCATGAAAAAGGCAACAAATGTCATGAAGAAACTGATAATAATCAGTATAACGACAATATTTTCAAAGGAGAGGGCCATAAAGGAAAGCGTTTTTTGAGTTGGACAAGCAGGAAAGTCGAGATAGTCTTAATCTATTAATAATTAACCCTTTCCCCCGATTATGTCTACCCAGGATTTAGAGCCCCGTATTATTGAATGCGGAAAACTATTTTTTAAAACTATTGAAAATGAGAAACCCTCATTGTTTAACAAAGGCCGCTGGATTGGAAAAGTAATGGATTGGTCTATGCGCGATGAGGCGTTTAAAGTGAACATGTTTCGCTTTGTAGATGTGTTTCCTAGCCTTAATACCTCTAAACTATTGATGCGCCATATAGAAGAGTATTTTCCGGCTGACGACCCTAGTACTCCAACGATATTCAAATGGGGCGTGAAAGTAGCCTCTGTGATGGGAGCAGGATTCGCCATAGGGCCGATTATACGGGGCAACATAGCCTCTATGGCCAAGCAGTTTATTATAGGTGAAAATGCAAAACAAGCGATTAAGGCCTTAAAGAGCCTCCGGCAAGATGGGTTTGCTTTTGTAGTAGATTTACTGGGCGAAGCGACCGTTAATGAAGACGAGGCAGAGCAGTATGTAGCGACATTTCTAGAACTTTTGGACGTGCTTGCCAAGGAGCAGGGTAATTGGGACAGTTTGTCTGGAAACTTTGGCGAAAGTAAATCACTTGATTGGGGGTATGCACCCAAGGTACAGATCTCTGTGAAGCCAACCGCGCTGTATTCGGATATTAAGCCGGTTAGTTTTGAACGCTCTGTTGCAAAGATAGTAGAGCGATTGGCCTCCATTTACGAACGAGTGATTTCGCTGAAAGGATCCATGTGCATAGACATGGAATCAACTAAATATAAGGACATTACCATAGAAGCCTTTAAACGCCTACGCTCCGATAAACGCTTTCGTGGTTACCCTCATCTAGGAATTGTGCTACAGGCATATTTAACGGATACAGAGAAGGATCTGAAAGATCTGCTAGAGTGGGCTAAGGGGGAAAATTTGCCAATAGAAGTACGATTGGTAAAGGGAGCCTACTGGGATTACGAAACTGTTATCGCGCGGCAGAATACATGGGAGCCTCCTGTTTGGCAGCAAAAGAGTGAAACGGATGCGGCGTTTGAGCGACTGGCTCGCCTCATGCTAGAGAATAGTGATATTTGTTACTTCGCCTGCGGTTCGCATAACATACGCAGCATTGCAGCTGTTGTTGAAATGGCAAAGGCGCTTAATGTGCCAGAAGATCGATACGAATTTCAAGTGCTTTATGGTATGGCGGAGCCCGTTCGCAAAGCTGTTTTAAAGAACACATCACGCGTGCGCTTGTATTGTCCGTACGGAGAAATGGTTCCAGGGATGGCTTATTTAGTGAGACGTTTACTGGAAAATACAGCTAACGAATCTTTCCTGCGTCAAAGCTTTGTGGAAGCCTCTGATATTGTCAAATTGTTACAAGACCCCTTTCATAAAATAAAGCCCAGAGTAGAGGCTATCTGTGATCCTAGAGTAAAATTTAGAACAGAACCTGCGATTGATTTTACCATCGATAAGGTTCGTGAGCACTTTAAAGCCGCTATTGGAAAGGTTCGCGAATCTTTGGGGAAAACATACCCGGTTTATATTGATGGGGAAGAAGTGCACAAAGACACGGTTATCACATGCGTAAACCCAAACCATACGGAAGAGATTTTGGGCTATGTGTGCGAGGCAGATCTTAAGGACGTTGATCATGCTATCAAATCAGCAAAAGGCTCGTTTCCTGTTTGGCGAGCTAAGACACCGGAAGAACGCGCTGAATACTTATTCAAGGCCGCGGATGTGGCCAGGCATAATAGCTACAACCTTGCTGCCTGGCAGGTGCTAGCTACGGGCAAGCAATGGGATCAAGCTCATGGAGATGTTACGGAGGCGATCGACTTTTTTGATTACTACGCGCACGAAATGTTACGCTTGGGGAACGTACAGCGTTTAGGAAATCTTCCCGGCGAAGTGAATAAACTTTTTTATGAAGGAAAGGGCGTTGCTGCGATTATTGCCCCCTGGAATTTCCCTTTAGCGATTAGCGCCGGAATGGTTGCCGCGGCTCTTGTTGCCGGAAATACCATTGTTTACAAGCCGTCTGAATTATCGCCCATTATAGGGAGTCAGCTCGCCGATATACTGAGGTCAGTAGGGCTGCCCAGAGGCGTATTTAACTTTGTGCCCGGTTATGGAAAAAGTATCGGAGACGCTATCGTAGACCACCCAGATGTCAGCCTAATCGGGTTTACAGGTTCTAAAGCAACTGGACTACGCATTATAGAGCGGGCCGCAAAGGTTTATCCAGGCCAAAAAGGAATCAAGAAAGTGATCTGCGAAATGGGCGGCAAGAACGCGATTATCGTAGACGATGATGCCGATTTAGACGAAGTAGTTCCACAAGTATTGTATTCAGCGTTCGGATACCAAGGGCAAAAATGCTCCGCGTGCTCCCGGTTGATTGTCTTGGACGGTATATATGACAAGTTGATGGAACGTCTCAAGAAAGCCCTTCGAGACAAAACAATTGGAAACTCAGAAGATCCTTCTCATTTTATGGGCGCCTTAATTGATAAAAACGCGCAGGAAAAAACGCTTAAATATCAAGAGATAGCTCGAAAAGAAGGCAAAGTGCTATTTGAAACTCCTAGTGCGCAGGTGCCCAAAAAAGGTTATTTTGTACCGATTATGGTCGTGGAGGGTATCACTCCCGAATGCCGATTGGCACAAGAAGAAGTATTTGGGCCATTATTAGCCGTTATGCGCGTGAAGGATTTTAACCAAGCCATTGAATGGGCGAACGATTCGGAGTTCGCGCTTACGGGAGGTGTGTTTAGCCGAAGCCCGGAAAACCTACTAAAGGCACAAAAAGAGTTTAGGGTAGGTAATTTATACCTAAACCGAGGCAGTACAGGCGCATTGGTTGGACGCCAAGCCTTTGGTGGCTTCCATATGTCTGGAGGGGGGACTAAAGCAGGCGGGCCGGACTATTTGCTTAATTTTATGGATCCTAGGCTAATTACCGAAAATACAATGCGCCGTGGGTTCACTCCAGATATGGACTAGAAGAGATTAGAGGATTATATTTTACAAATATACCTAATTAGTTACCATATTAGTTGATAATATTTTATAAATGATAAGTCCATTAGCTACAGAACCGCTGGTTATCGCAGACCGTACCTTTCATTCACGCTTGTTTGTAGGGACGGGTAAGTTCCCCTCTCAGGAAAAGATGCGAGACACCCTATCCGCATGCGGCACGGAACTCGTAACCGTTGCCTTAAAACGTGCCAGCATTGATGGTACAAAAGACCCCTTTGCGGATATCCTAGATTATCTGGAGCCCGAGAAATATCTTGTATTGCCCAATACCGCCGGTGCCATGAACGCGGAAGAAGCGGTGCGAATAGCCCGTTTGGCAAGAGCGGCCGGGTTACCAAATTGGGTGAAACTAGAGATACACCCAGATCCTAATTACTTATTGCCGGATCCGATTGAGACCCTAAAAGCGGCTGAAATTTTAGTGAAAGAAGGATTTGTTGTGATGCCGTATATTAATGCAGATCCTGTGCTGGCCCTGCGTTTACAAGACGTGGGTTGCGCGGTGGTTATGCCTCTTGGATCTCCTATTGGGACGAATAGAGGGATTGAGACAAGGAGGCAAATTGAGATTATTATAGAACAAGCACGTGTGCCTGTTGTTGTAGACGCGGGTATTGGGATGCCTTCCCATGCCGCTGAGGCAATGGAAATGGGGGCAGACGCAGTTTTAGTAAATACGGCGATTGCGATCGCGGGGGATCCTATTCAAACAGCCCAAGCCTTTGCGTTAGCCGTTCAAGCAGGGCATGTTTGTCGTAAGAACAATATGAATACAGGCTTTGCGGCTAAGGCAACGAGCCCGTTAACAACCTTTTTAGATTAAAGGAAAAAAGCACCATGGCCTTTTCTGATTATTATGCAAATATTCCCGTTGAAGCGCTCGTGAGGCAATCATTGGATACGTCTGAGCGTACCTTAGCTGCGATTTTACAAAAAGGAAGAGCGGAAACACTGGGGGAGTTTGCCGCATTATTATCTCCTCGGGCAGGTATTCAGATTGAAGGGCTTGCGCAGTGCTCACAGTACATTGCCCAGAAACATTACGGGAAGACGATACGCTTATTTGCGCCTCTGTATTTATCAAATGAGTGTATTAATACATGCCAGTATTGTGGTTTTTCAAGAAACAACCCTATACCGCGGGTAACCCTGCCGGTTGAGACAGTTTTTCAGGAAACGCAGCTACTGGCGCAACAAGGTTTTCGATCCCTATTACTCGTCTCAGGGGAGCACCCTAAGTATGTCGCAAACGGTTACGTGGAAGAATGCGTGCGCGAGTGCTTGAAAGTTATGCCCAGTATTAATTTGGAACTAGCGCCGATGGAAACCGAGCCCTACATTCCCCTCGTGAAAGCGGGGAGCGAGATGCTAGTAGTCTACCAGGAAACCTACCATCAGCCTACTTACCAAAAGATGCACATTGCGGGCCCTAAAAAAAATTACAAGTGGCGCATGGATACTATGGAAAGAGGTTATAAAGCAGATTTTCGTAGATTAGGGATCGGTGTATTATTGGGGTTGTATGATTGGCGTTACGAGGCTATTTCACTCGCGGCACATGCGCAATATTTGTTAAAACACTGCTGGAGATCTCAAATTTCGATCAGTTTGCCACGATTAAGACCTGCGGCAGGCGCCTTTCAACCCGAGCAGCAATACGGCGTCAGCGACCGAGCATTTGTTCAACTAATCTGTGCGCTGAGAATGTTCTTACCTCATATATCCGTTGTGCTATCCACACGGGAAGCGCCTGAATTAAGAAACGCGCTTGTGCCGCTTGGGATTACGCACATGAGTGCCGGGGCAAGTACGGAGCCCGGGGGTTATAGTTCTTATAATACAGAGACCTGGAAGCAGACGAAAAACCAGCCGGGAGAGCAATTCCATATCGCGGATGAACGCCCGCCGATAGAAGTTGCGAACATGATTCGTAGTCTAGGCTATGAGCCTGTTTGGAAAGATTTTGATCAATCCCTCGCAACAGAAGAATCCGTATCCAAAAAATAATGACAGACAATAAAGATAATTCGATTACCGTATTTGCTAATGGCAAGCAATATAGCTGTGCTTGTGACGCGCAACTGGTAGCCTTTTTGCAATCGATACAAATGGATATCGAGCGAGTCGTCGTCGAACATAATGAAACAGCTTTAACACGCGAAGAAGCTAAACGGGTAACGCTTGCCGATGGGGATAAACTCGAGCTATTGCGAATCGTTGCTGGAGGATAGATTGGCCTGACTTAACCCTTACTTGATAACGCGCTTGAGAGACTTTTGGATAGCTTCCAGTTGTATCTCTAATGTGGCATCCACCATGCCCATTTCGGTGACTAATAGGCAGCCTCCCTCTTTAAGCCGAGGGTCTCTGTCTAACTGAATAAAGCTGATGGTAGGGTAGCCCTTCATGATCTCATCCAGCTTTTCACGAACGACTTTTTCTTGTGAAGGCGAGACAATGAGCGTTACTTTCTTCTGATCTCTTACCATGGCTAAGGCGTTTTTAACAATACCGATAATGAGCTCATCCGCGTTTAGCTCGCCCACGATTTTCTTCAAAGCCTGCATGACGACTTGAATGATATCGTTTTCAAAATTTTCAAAATTCTTAAGACTTTTGGAAACTGATTCGATCATCAACTCGGAGATCTTTTTGTTACCCTCAGCCATACCCTCATTGAAGCCACGCTTCTTCTCATCCGCATAGGCTTGTTTAGCCTCTTCCACGATTCTAGCGGCCTTTTTTTGAGCTTCTTCGACAATTTGATTCGCATTGAGGAAAATGGCATATTCCTCTTTTTTGATAATCTTCTTTCCTGGTTCAGGATAAAACTGGTCTTCTTTTAAGCAAAACATGATTTCCACTCCGGCGCTAATTCTTTGATGATAAGGCGTTGGAGAAAGTTCCAACACTGTGTTTTTAGTTCAGGAGAAATCTCCTGATTAAAATTAAAATGAACAGAAGGAGGGAATTTAAGTTTAAAACGCTGTGTTAACGCCTCCGGTTCTTTGGCAAAACAAGCTTCGATACAAGCTTTACCCGCATTGATGAGCTGATCTTTATCTAAATGAGCGGGCGATTTATCGACAGAGATGTGAGGAACCAGTTGCGATAATAAAGGAGCCTTTTTGGTCGCGAATATGTAAACCTTTTCGCCAATAGAGGCTTGAAGCTCTGTTAACTTCTTTTTCAGGACGATATGTTTGATCGTGTCGCTATAAAACGCGGCACCCGCATAGAGGAGAACCTGTTCCAAGATAGCTTCAGGCAGAAGCGCTATACGCAGACGAGGTTCTTTAAATGAGTAAAAACAGGATTTTAATTTCAGCTGGTTGATTAAATAAGCCGAGATTTTCTTTTGTAGACGCGGCGTACTGAATAAATCACCGGGTAGTGAATCTTTTATGGCGCCTTTTAATTGCTCTTTGTTGATGTAGTCAGCCAAGCCCGTGTCGAATTGGTAAATCAGCCGAAACAGTTCATTGTTATGACTGAGAACATTCCGTATGAAGTCCTGCTGGTTCATAAAAGCAAAAAGGTGTGTTAGATTTGTAAATTTATTCTTCTTCCGTCTTCGGAGGGATAGAAACTGGTTTCTTTTGGTTTTCCCAATACCAGTAGCCTGTTGCTAAGATAGCGACTACGAGTAAAAAGAGGATGCTGCCGACAACAACCCAAAAAGTGGCGTTTGAAGAGCGAGCGGCATGACTCGCATTATACGCTTCAACATCGTAATCAGAAAGATCTGAAGGAAAGAAAGCCACGGTTACTTTATCGTAAGAAAGCCCCTCGATACTATTGGTGACCATGTTTTTAATCATAGCTGCCGCGTCTTCGACACCTGAACCTCTACGATACTTTATAAATACAGCTGCTGAAGAAGGGCTAATCACTTCATTGAGCGGATTATTTTCCTGTAAAACAATATTTACGCGAGCGGTTAAAACGCCATCGATATGCGTAAGCGTTTCGGCAAGCTGTTGGGAAAGCGCGTACATGAACCGAATACGCTCTTCGGTAGGGGAGGATACGAGCCCTGATTTTTCAAACACGGTGCCTAAGCTTGCGAAATTGTCTTTAGGGTAGCCCAAGGCGCTCAATATATCTACGGCATCACTGAAATCACCTGATGATACTTGTACGATCCACGTATTTTCCTTACCAGCGGCTTTACTGGTGTCAATACCCCTATTTTTCAAGATGGCGATCATCTCATTCGCCTCTTTTTCAGAAAGGTCAGTGTAAAGGTTGTCTTTTCCGCAGCCTGCTAACGCAAGGACTATAATGGCCAGGAAAAGTTGAATAAATGGAAAACGTCTTTTTTTCAAATGGGAAAACTCGGTTATATATATAATTGATAAAGCGTGGAAAGCGTGTTGTCAATCCAGCAAAGCGATCCTTCTTACTGTGCGCGTAAGAGGCCTTGCACAGCATCCTTTACCCCTTTTAGAACAGATGAAGCCAGCCCCATTAAGGTAGATTTTACATTTACTTCATTTTGTATTTCCAAGACCATACGTTGGTTCATTGGAGACGTAGGGTCAGCATCGAGTTTGCTGATGATGTCCATTATCTTTGACTCACTTGCATGGTAGCGTTCCTTAACGCCCATAGTAGCATCCACAAGAGAGCCCAACATATTGTGCTTTGATCCTGTTTGCTCTGCGGCGGATTTTCCTGCTATGGAAAAGTCTTGCCGCATTTCGAAACTGGAATCCAGCTTATGGGCCCCCTGTGGCCCGCCTTTTTGTAACGGGCTATCGGGAATGTTTACCGTATGAGAGGGAATATCCTTACTATGCAGGGAAGGGTCCTGGGCCTTCATCATCTCATTGAATTTGGAAATAGCATCCTCCTTTGCAACCCCGGAAACATCCTTAGAAACGTCTCTTGCTTCTAGTGATTTCTTGGCTGCATCAGTAGCTTGTGCTGCTTTTCCTATCGATGGATCAATGGCCATATTATTTGTTATTCTCCTCTAGCGTTCTGTGTTTATAGTAATGCGTCAATTTCGTTGTTCCTAATTTCCTTTGCAAAGGCTACGACTTCCGGTTCGCGATTATCCTTTAGAATTTGTTCAATTAAGACGTCGCTATCCTTTTTGTCTCCTATCCTACGAAGGACAAGGGCTAAATGAGCTTTTGCGAAATCGTTCTCGGGATTGATTTCCAGTGCTTGAATAAACGCGTCACATGATTCCTTGAATCGGTGTTGCGCGAAATAAAGCATGCCTAAGGGAATCAATGGAATTTCGCTTTCTGGGCGCAGAGTCCTCAAGGCATCTATGATCGTTTCAGATTCCTTGAAACAACTTTTTATGATCCCTAAATGGCAAAGTCGCCCTAAGAGTTGTAAGAACTCACGTTCCACCGGAATCGATTTGAGGTCGAATTCTTCACCAAAGCTATGTTTGTAAATGCTCATAATCGTATTTGGGGTTGTTTAATAATATACTTAGAATCTGTTGTACATTGCTGTTGCAGCAGCTTTTTCAGCACCATAAATGGAGCTGTGCGCGCCAAGCGTCATATTGTATTGGTTCATTGCTGTTTGAAGTGCTTGTGCCAATCGTGATGTAAAAGCTGCATCCTTTCCTGAAGCTATTGCTTTGTCTAAATCGTCTTTATGTTTTGCGATCTCTTTTTCTTGCAAGTCTGCTAGTTTGTTGAGCGTGAGACTGATGCCTGTTAAATCTATACCTACTACTGCCATATTTTACCTTCTCCTTAATTGTTTAATGATTTTTTAAATTTACACCTTGTTTACGATAGCTTCAGCGGCGGTGATGCCGTGAATAATTTTTTCTAGAACTTTATATTCTTGAGGGTCTACACCTGCGTTGATCCTCGACTTCCATTTAGATTCCTCGCTCTTCAGGTAATTCAGGAGTTCTTTCTTGAACTTATCCTTTTCGTCACCTTCTAGGCGATCTTCCAAGTTTTTTAATAATTCATTTATTTTTGTCATAAACTACCTCCGGGTTGTATGGTTATTTGTTGATCTCCCCGTTTGAGGACGATTCCTTCCTTACCAATACTCTTCACTACGAATCCCCCCGGGAGCGTGCCCCCGGTAAATACTTTTTCGCCGCCTTTAACGACAATCCAACCGGTTTCACCGATGTTTACGCTATCTATTTCTGTGCTAAAGAACACTTTTCCAGCGCTTGCGATCATCACTTGGTTTTCCATCGGAACAGGGTAACCCATCTCTTCCCAGACAGCTACTCGGGCAGCTTTCCATGCATCTATCGATGATTCAGATATCGTTCCCACAACCTTAATGTAGTCCATCATCGGGAAAAAGTCAATTTTTCCATCTAATTCATATTCCGATAGTACTTTATTGGCAATCGCTTGCGCTTTTTTACCTGTAATAACTTCGTCTTGTAAGTAACGTATTCCCGCAACGTCTTTAGAAAGGTTTTTGCGGACATTATCCCAAACTTTATCATCCCCAACGTAGCCTATGGCCTTATAGACGCCTTTATCCGCTGTGGGTTCTATGGTGACGCTTACTTTGAGCATATTGATCAATTCCTGGGCATCCTCCATGATCTTTTCCTGGCTCCAGACACGGATGCTGATTCCTCCACCTAGGCGCATTAAAGCAAGCTCTATATCCTTTTTTTCTTCCCTAGCATCTACCCAACCCTCGACTGTGATACGGCCGGTGTCGCCATCGGTTCTAATAATAAAGTCATCCTCATGATCAAAATCTTGTAAAATGGCCTTGATCGCATTCGTTCGGTTTTCAATGGATTGTGCTTGAGGGATATCGTTCTTGGTGTTGCTGGGCATCAAGAAAATGACGGCCATTGCAAAGGCGATGAGGAGTATTCCCCCCACAGCGGCACCGAACACCTTATTGCTAACGCCAAAGATTTTTTGCTCTGGAACAATTTCAACAACAGGCTCTTCGGGTTCACCTTCTGCTTCAAGATTTGCGGCTGAAGCGGCTTTTCCTAGTTGTTCTTTTGTGACATCTTCGCCTACGGTAGGTTTAGCTTCTTCTTTGTCTTTTGTTAATGAAGGGGCATCTGCTGCGGAAATAGAGGGCCAATCTTCTGTGGCTGGGCCGATGACAATATGAGTCGTGCCCAGGGATATAAATTGAAAGGGGTTTATCTCGTAGGACTGCTTTTTGATTTCATTGCCGTCCAGATAGACGGGTAAGTCTAAAGGTGCAATCAGAATACTGCCTTCATCTGAGATGGTTACTTTAATATGCTGTGGGTGTATTAATACATCCGACAAAATTAAATCACATTCAGAATCGCTTCCGATAACTAAATCCCCCTTATCTAAGACGACTTCAGCGCCTTGATGGGGTCCGGATAAAATTTTTAATAAATATTTTTTTTCTTCAGGCATCTTTTACCTATATAGGGCATTCTCCCGAGTTATATTATGGATACTTTAAAACCTATCACAAATTTTGTGATTATCAAGTAAGGTAACCATTTTTTTCAAAAATCAAGTTTGTGCGATCCTTATTTTTATTTTAATGTTTGTAGATGTCTTTTTCAACTATCCTCTGATTTTTGATACGCAGTATATGGAACAAAAAATTGATCTAGAGGGGCATCGTGCTCGATTGCGTGGCCGTTTTCAAAAAAGCGGGTTTGAGGGCTTTCATGAATACGAAATCGTGGAACTTTTGCTAACGCTTTGCATTCCCAGGCGAGATGTAAAAAATTTAGCCAAACGCTTGTTTAATCATTTTGGTAGCATAAGAGGGCTTTTAGATGCGTCAGAGCAAGAACTACGCCAAGTCGAAGGCATAGGGGAGGTGACGCCTGTGGCCCTGCGCATTATAAGAGAAACCGCAAATCTTTATCTAAGACAAACAGCGGAAGAAAAAATTGTTCTTAATAACTCCACCGACCTGGAGGCCTTTTGGCGTGCTAGGTTGTCTCCGTTAACAAACGAAGTATTCGAAGTCGCATACCTAGATCATCGATTTCAGTTACAGAAAAATGGGGTAGAACGCTTGTCTGAAGGCACGGTTAACCGTACCGTTATTTATCCGCGACAGGTCATGGAATCCGCGCTAAGGCGTTCAGCAAGTGGGCTTGTACTGGCCCATAATCATCCCACTGGCTATCCGGAACCCTCCGCTCAGGATAAGAATTTGACGGATGCGTTGATCGCCGCCGGCAGGAGCCTCAATATACAAATTATTGACCATATTATCGTGGCAGCCAATAAAGTCTTTTCTTTTAGACGAGAGGGGTTAATCTCGTCTGTAGCCTGATTTTATATGGAGAAACTGCCCATTAGTCTTATTATTATCGCTCATAACGAAGCGCTCAACCTGTCTCGTTGCTTAGATTCCATCGCGCCTTGGATCAGTGAAATCGTTGCCGTGATAAACGACTGTACGGATGAAACAGCAACGATCCTTCAATCTTACAACGCAAAGGTTATCGAGCATGCTTGGATGGGGATGACAGAGCAAAAGAACATTGCGCTATCTCACGCGACACAGCCCTGGGTCATTAACTTAGATGCCGATGAAGAAGTGTCACCTCGCTTGGCAGAGTGTATTAGAGATTTCATTACAAATCAAAAGCAACATCAAGCTCTTGGGGCCTATTTCCCTAGAAAAACCTGGTTCTTGGGGCGGTGGATACGCCATGGAGATTGGTATCCTGATTATACTTTGCGCTTATTCTACCGTGCCGCAAGCAAGTTTGCCGGCGGAAAAGATCATGATAGTGTTACTGTTGACGGAACAACGTTAAAGCTCTCAGGCGACCTCTTCCATTATAGCTTTCCGAATCTAAACTTTTTGCTCCGTAAGATTATTTCCTTTAGCGATCATTATCTCGATCGTCAATTGGCCAAAAAGAAACGCTTTTCCACATTGGGGACTATCTTTCGCGCACTCTGGCGATTTGTCCGTTCCTACCTATTGCGATTAGGCTTTTTAGACGGTTTTCCCGGGCTATTTGTAGCGGTTCAACAAGCCTTTGCCACCTTCTATCGCCATAGCCGCCTTTATGAGCATGAGAAACGAAGCATAAAGCCTCAACCCGAAGCATCGGATTATGCCAAAAAGTAACGGGCAACGCCATGTCTTGATCTTCGAGCCACGGGTGGAGGGGCACCATATTCCCTATTTGGTCAACATCGCAAACGAACTCCTATCGTTAGGCAATACCGTTTCTATAGCCATTGATAACCGTACAGAAGAAGCTAAAAAACGAATTTTACAACAAGATTCAACCCTCCTCGCAAAAGTTGCCATTCTCGATTTGTTTACCCAGGAAGGCCGATTTAAAGGAGGTTCAAAACTCGCGGCGGGAGCCATTTGCTTAAACGAAACCCAGGCAGATGAGATTTTCTTTAACAGCCTGGATGAAGTTGCTTCTTCGATGTTCCGTAGGGCCGTAATCGGAATTTTCCCTCCCAAATCACTCTTTAAAAAAGTTTCTGGAATATACGTTCGCCCACGTCCACCGGATCCTTCTCAAAATGGGATAGGAAATTGGATAAAGCGAGTAGGTTTTCGAAAACTTTACAACAAGGGCTTTTTCCGTAGCCTCTTCTTGCAGGATGAATTTCTAGTACCTATTGTTGAAGCGCAATACCCGAATCTATCGGTTGCGTTTCTGCCCGAACGGCATACGCCATTGCCAACCCTTTCAACGGAAGAAGCGAGAGCAAAATTAGGCTTCAATACAGAAAGAATAGTACTGCTAAGCTATGGGATTGGTAGTCGCCGTAAGGGGCTTCACTTGGTGTTAGAGGCACTAGAGCACTTTCCTGAGCACCCCTTCTTTCTCTTGGTTGCTGGTGTGCAGGAGGATAAGGCAACCGTTGGACGGCTAAAACAACTCCAAGCAGCTGGCAAGGCGCTTGTGCTAGACCGCTATGTTTCAAGTGAAGAAGAGGCAGCGCTGTTTGCTGCAACTGATATCGTTCTCTTGCCGTACGTGTGCCATTACGGCTCGTCCAATGTACTCACGAAAGCCGCCTTTGCGGGGAAACCGGTTTTGGCTAGTGATTTTCATCTGATCGGCAAACGCGTCCAAACGCACGGGCTAGGGTGGGTGTTTAAGCATGAAGATGTAATCGACCTCCATAAACGTATGCAAGCATTGGCAGGGGATTCAAAAGATGCTATTAAGCCTTTTCGACAGGCACTAAACGATTATGCCAAACGATGCGATAGAACCGCATTTTCCAAAGCAATTCAGGCATTATTCTCATAAAAATACTTTGTAGTGGTGTTTTTATGCGTTCTCCATTTGACTTTCCCTTAAAAAGGTTACATACTATGTAATATGAAGCAAGAGTATATAGAAAACGTTTCCCCAGGTGACATATTGCGGGAAGAGTTCCTGAAACCACTGGAGCTGACTGCTGAATCGCTCGCTAAGGAGGTAGGCCTTTCTACGGCAACGATTAGCCGAATTATAAACGCCAAACAACCGATTACGGCCGATACCGCCCTTCGTTTTTCAAAATTCTTCGGCAACAGCGCTGAATTTTGGATGGGATTGCAGAATAATTATGAACTTCGGGAAGCTAGAATGAGTAGGGTAATTATGAATAAAGTGCGTAAAATAGCCGCTTTGCAGCAAAGAAAAAACCGAAAACCGGTTTCGCTCTCAAAACGCTCCTCCCGTAAACCAGCTACTTCAAGCGTACTTTAGTATTGTGATCCAATCATTCGCTTGCAAGGAAACAGAAAAGATATGGTATCAAATCCGTCCCAAAGGGCTTCCCTTTGATATCCTCAAGCGTGCTTTGATGAAACTGGATATGATAGATTGCGCTAGAGACATCAATGACTTACGAACTCCTCCGGGTAACCACCTTGAAGCCCTCAAGGGTGATCGTGCAGGCGAGCACAGTATAAAGATAAATGACCAATGGCGTATTTGCTTTGTCTGGGATAACGGTAATGCCCGTAACGTAAAGATCGAAGATTACCACAAATAAAAGAATGCCGGTTAAAAAAATCATTCTAGGCTTGATTTCAACAGCAATTCAGGCTATGATAGAATCATAGGAAATGTTCTTTGACTTGTTTACGCACGTTTATAGCTAGCAAGTTTATAATGAATCTGGGGGTGTTCCGGATTCGACTTTGTGAAATAGTCTATGACGGCATGCCGGAGATAATGGTTGGCTTCGTTAACAATCCATTACACTGATAAATGCAAATAAAAACGCAGACATCATTGAGTTCCCAGCAATGGGCCTCAAAAAAGCTGCTTAATCTATATATTAAGCACCGTCTTGGTTCCTATGTCTGTTAAGAACTGAAGACGCTACTAACAGATATAGCAGTGCCCGCGCATCCCAGGCCTGTCGTATTTTAGGATGATCGCACTCATGGAGCGCGCCGTTTCGCGCCACGCTTGTTAAACTAAAAACACGGATAAGCATGTAGATGTTATCGATGAAGGCACAGAGGACGCGGGTTCAATTCCCGCCACCTCCACCATTTTTTTACATTTTCCTATAAATTATCCCATTAAGAATCATCCCTCCATAGGGGTTGCTGTTATCGGCTAAAAACTTTCGTGATTGACCCCTGTCTTAAAGCAAGCATCATTTAATGCAATTAATAAAGCCATGACCTCTTCATTTAATTGTATAAGTAAACATTATTATAAATCCATAAATCAAAAAGTTTCTTTCTTAATTGTTAAGCAAACTGAGAGTCCATTTGATTCAGATAAAAAGTTAGAGCAAAAAAAATTCAAGAAAGCATGCAAGGCTTTAATTAGCAATAAATTGATAAAATTGATTAAAGCTGATATGGGCGCTGAGGTGTTTGAGGATGTTATGAAACAGGGATTTGTTTTTCAAAGCATTGCTCAACGTCGCAAAATCAAGAACGACATGAAAGATACTTATAAAGGTTTTATAAAGGAGTTTTTGAAGAATAATCCTAATGATCTCGATGCGTGTAAAGTGGCCTATTTTGAACTTCAAAAAATGAAGCTGACCACAGATACGATTACCATTTTTAAAGAGGGTTTAACCAAGTTATCCCAACGAAAAATCACTAAGCAAAACTAAATGATCTTAATGCTTGCGCGTCTATAAAATGAGATTGCGCTCGCATGGTTAATTTTGTTACCGTTAGGGGTGATTTTCTTCATGTGAATCCGCTTTATAATCGCATGAAAACCCTATTATCCCGAATAAAAAACAGTGCCTGGTCGAGCGTCTTGATTCTCTTGGTTGCGGTTGCCAGTGTTACGTTATTGATATTCGAACTCGAGTCTGAGCTCAATCCGCAACAAGCCCAGTTTGTCAAAAAGATAGACCTTCTGATCTCTTTCCTCTTTTTTGCAGACTTTTGTATCGGGATATATATTGCGGACAGGCGTTGGCAGTATTTTTGGAAAAACTGGACAGACTTGATTGCCGCCATTCCCTTAACCGATGGGGTTATTCAACTGTGTAACCAACTGGGCATTTTACGATTGGTACGGGTTCTACGGGTGCTTGCTCGAATTAAAAAATTGGCAACGATTGCTAATGCCATTGAGAGTGACAGCTCTAAATATATCTATGCCTCAACGATCACGACCATCTTTATATTGTCCGGTGCGATTGCCTTTTTTTCCCTCGAATATGGTATAAACCCCATGATCCATAGTTTTTTTGATGCGGTTTGGTGGGCCGTTGTTACAACAACTACTGTTGGCTATGGCGATATTTACCCCATCACGTGGGAAGGTAGAATAGTCGGCATGGTGCTTATGTTCTTCGGTATCGGCCTAGTCGGTACCGTGGCTGGCTTTACCGGTACCTATTTTTTAAGGAAACGCCACTTTAAGGATAGCAGCTCATCTGTATCAAATCACTCGAGCGAGTTGTGAGCGCTCCGTTTTTGTATAAGAACCTTTAGGAACAGGCTAATCAAGGGTTCATGATTGACTCGGGTATAGAACAATTTATCATTTTTAATTACAAAATTAATAAAATTATTGTCATGAAAAACGTAAAATTAACGAGAACTGAACCTGTGTTTATAGCACCAAAATCAACCGGCCCAAAGGGAGCCAAACGATCAGAAGAGTCATCACAAACAGTGACTATCGTGACACCTGACGAGGCTTTTAAAAACGCATGCAAACAAATCATTTGTGGTAAATTAGAGCAATGGGCCAAGTACGAACTAGGGTGCAATATCTCTATAAAAGACCGTACCGTTGTTTATCATGATGAAAAAGACGAGATTAAGGCAGAGTTAACGACGCTTTGTGACAATCTTATTAACTATTTTTATGAGAGCAAGGAAGCTCGTAAAAACCCCTATATGCGTAGACAGAAAAATATTGAGTCGTTTTTAATGCCACTGGGAAGCGTCAGAGAGGCTCAATATGCATTATATCTGTTAAAGGAAAAACAGAAACAAGACACCACAGATAACAAAGTATCGTTTGATGAAATTCCTTTAGTAGAGTCAAATTATATTGATTCAGACAGCGAGTAGCTCCTTAAAAGAACAAAACGATAATAAAAAAAGCTATTTACAACAGGCCACTCTTTCGTAAATAATACCCCATAATTATTTATGCAGTTTACTAAATATCACGCCCTTGGAAACGATTACCTTGTCCTCGATGCTCGCAATTATCCTGAGCCTCCGGATAGTGCGGATATCGTAGTCATCTGCGATCGCCACTATGGGCCGGGATCTGATGGTATTCTGTATGGGCCCACACTCTCCAAAAAGGCGGATTTTGGCCTGCGCATCTTTAATCCGGATGGCAGCGAGGCCGAAAAAAGCGGTAACGGGTTGAGAATCTTTGCCCGCTATTTGTGGAACCAGGATCTCGTGGGCGAAAAACCGTTTACAGTCGAGACCGAAGGCGGGGTAGTGACTTGTGTTGTTAATGATTATGACAGCAAGATCACCGTAGATATGGGCGAAGTAAGCTTCTTTAATAAAGACATCCCCGTAGAAGGCCCTCAGCGCGAAGTATTAGCCGAGACGCTAGAAGTAAGGGGTAAGCCCTACACCTTTTATGCGGCAACCATCGGCAATCCGCATTGTATCCTCCCAATGGATAAAATTTCAAAGGAAATTGCCTGTGAACTTGGCCCAGTGATTGAAAAGTTACCGATTTTCCCAAAACGCACCAATGTCCAATTCATGAAAGTGTTGGACAGAAAAAACATTCGTATAGAAATCTGGGAAAGAGGTGCCGGCTATACCTATTCCTCCGGGTCTAGCAGTTCGGCGGCAGCAGCAGTGGCTTTTAAAATGGGTGCTTGTGAGGCATCAATAGATGTCCATATGCCGGGGGGCATCGTCCATGTAGATATTGATAAAGACTACAATATACAGATGACAGGCCCGGTAACGCGTGTCGGAACCTTTGAGATTCACCCAGAGGCCTTCAGTCACGATATTCCCGAGCGTTGAAAAAAAATCCTGCTTTTTCCACATTAAAGCTTGCGTTCACCTATTTTTTTAAGATAATTTACTTTTCCAATATGAAAGCAATCATACAAACTCAAGGAAGACAATTTACAGTAAAAGAAGGTGATATCATCTTCGTAAATCGTTATGTCGGTTCGAAAGCAGGGGACAAGGTCACCATCAATGATGTCTTGGCTGTTGGGGAAATGGGGGCAATGGTTTTTGGTTCTCCAAAGGTAGAGGGCGCTTCTGTTCAAGTAAATGTTCTTGAAAATAAACGTGATAAAAAAATCACTATTTATAAGAAGAAACGTCGTAAGGGTTACCAAAGGAAACAAGGCCACCGCCAGGAAATTTCCGTCATCAAGGTCGAATCCATTAAGCAATAACTTTAATTTATAGGACGTCATGGCACAGAAAAAAGGACAAGGAACATCAAAAAACGGACGCGATAGCCAAAGCAAGCGTCTTGGCGTAAAAAAATTTGGTGGCGAAGCTGTTATCTCAGGTAATATCCTCATGAGACAGCGTGGCACAAAATACCATCCCGGCAAGAACGTCGGTATGGGAAGAGACCACACCTTATTCGCTTTAACCGATGGTAAAGTCGAATGGGATAGCCAACATAGGCTCGTCCACGTTCGCCCAGTATCAGCTGCGTAAGCAATCTTTTAGATCAATCTGATTTACACAGAAAGCAGGTTCTCCCAAGGAGCCTGTTTTTTTATTTAATGTTCAGGCACACTTGTTTTTAACAATGCTTGCCAACAGTATCTTCTGCTACAATATCATGTATGATTTGTTTTTGCCTTGTAGCTTCTGGATCGGCCTTGCCTTTCAAGGAAACAAGCGTAATTAACGCCTTCCATAAAGCCCAACCTCTTGCCCTGGTCCATGTGTCGCTATCTAATTGTACATGAGATTTAAATATTTGTCGGCTCGCTCCTTTAAGCAATGTCCAAGCAATCACCAGATCACAAGCAGGATCTCCTACGCCCATGCATCCAAAATCAATTACAGCTATTAATCGACCCTCTTTTATAAGGATATTTCCGCTACTGAAATCACCCTGAATCCATACAGGTTTTTTATCCCATGTGGAGTTGATCGCTTTTTCCCAAACAGCTGTTGCGGCACATGAATCAATAATCCCTTGTAACTCCTTAATGGCGGATCTGGTTTCAGTATCGTAAACCGAAGGATGCGCGCCCCGGTAATAGTTATGAGCGCCGGGAGAAGGCCCATCAGTAAGATCAATCGTATGTAGCTCGTTTAAAAATTGAGCTAGATCTAAGGCGAGTCGCTCTAAATGCAGGTTATCAACGCAAAGCATGTTCGCACTTGCCCCCTCAATCCATCGGTATATGGACCAATTCCACGGATAATGCTTGGAGGGTTGCCCCATAGCAAGCGGCTCAGGGATGTGGAGCGATAAATGGGGTGCTAGTACCGGTAGCCACTTTTGTTCTTTTTGAACTTGTGCGACATACCCTTCTGCACTGGGTATCCTGATTAGCATTCCTTCTCCCAAGCGAAAGGTGATGTTATCTATGCCTCCTGATGCGACAGGCCTAATGGGTAAATGAGCCCATTGTGGAAACTGCTCTGCAATAAGTTCTGTTACCAACGATAAAGTAATTTTTATTTCGCTCATAATAAAAATTACCCTACAAAACGCACCCCTATTACTCGGATTGCTTAACTCTCCCCACGCATAGCAGCTACTGTGCGCTTATATGTCTCTAGATTTTCAGGAGTGATGGCGGCAATGTATTGTTCGCTCACGTCAAACACATTACCCTCCGCACGCGTTTCCCCGTTCTCAATCCAGACAGCTCTGTTACACATATTGATGATCGTGTAAGGGTCGTGAGAGATCAATATGACGGTTTGCTCGGATGAAAACTTTTCGTTCATAGCTCTTCTGGATTTTTCCGCAAAATGAGCATCACCCACACCCAGCATTTCATCCAGGAGTAAGATATCCGGTTCCGCGACAATCGCTACAGAGAAGGCCAAACGAGAGACCATGCCAGAAGAATAGGTTTTGACAGGTGCATCAAAGAATTCCCCTAATTCAGAGAACTCACGAATCTCATGCAGCCTTTTCAGCATATATTTACGGGTTTTTCCAAAGAGCATGCCATTTAGAATAGCGTTTTCTCGTCCGCTGAGGCTGCGCTCGAAACCAACACCAAGCGAAAGGAGCTGTATATGTAGTTTTTTATCTACAATTACCTGCCCTTTGTCTTGGCAAAAGATCCCTGTCAGGATTTTCATTAAAGTACTTTTACCGCAACCGTTACGGCCGATGATGCCTAATTTTTCGCCTTTATACAGATCAAAAGAAACATCCTTAAGTGCCCAGAAGTTGCCGGAAGTCTTCGTAAAGATATTCTTATCTCGGCGATAGCAAAGGCCGAGGTTACGAACAGAAAGGACGACTTCTTTTTCTTTAGTCGTTATATCAAGATTTTTTGGCGTTTCTTCACTCGTAATCATGCTATTAAAATCGGTTATTTATATTATTATAAAGAAATGTCTTTGGTAATCTTTTGGTCAAAATGCTTGCATATATAAAAACCAATGCAACACAGTGTAAGCCCAAGAGCCAGTATATACCCCATTAGATAGAGGCTAGGTGCGGTGTTATCGATAATAACAGAGCGGTAGTTATGAATCATCGCCGCGGCAGGGTTTGCCAAGAACCAAGGTATTAGTTCTGCTGGGATTTTATCTATCGAGAAGAATATACCCGAAATAAAGAATAAAATTCGAAGCATGGACTGTACAATGGTAGTCAAGTCATTCAAGTAAGCGCTTGCAACGGAGAGGATTAAAGCAATCCCGATAATAAAGGTCAGGTGAATAACAATCAGTAGGGGAAGATAAAAGTAGTTCCAGTTGGGGTAGAACTTGAAGATGGAGGCAAATCCAATCAAGACAACAAAAACGAATAAAAAGCGCCAAGTATCCGCAAATATATGAACTAACGGAAATAAATACTTCGGGAGAGGGATTTCCTTCATGATGTGTAGTTTAGCTTTTATCGCTCCCATGCCGGAGTTGATGCAACTTTCAAACCACTGCCAAACCACCATACCGGTTAACAGGAATACAACATATTCGCCGCCACGGTTGCTCCACAACACACCAAAGACCACGTATAGGATAGCCGTTGTGATCATGGGTTGGAGTAAAAACCAAACATAGCCTAGGTAGTTCTGCTGGCTTTCAGCCTTTAATTCTGCCCAGGTACGATATAAAACGATGTCTCTGTATCTACTAAAATTGCTAATCATATATAAAAATGCTTATTGGCTATATTCCACTCCCTTATTTTTTAAAGGGTATAATAAGCATTTTCTTACAAAAAATCAACCTTTTGATTCAATTGACAATTATTGGCCTCTGGAGTGAGTTTTTTTGCCAATTCACAATAACTTTTGGATAATTACGGGCATCACTCCTTCTTAGACTTATCCGTCACCTGTGTACCGAAGAATACTTCATAAAAGCTGTTGGATACCTCTTCTTTTGCTTCACATATACCGGTTACATCAAAGGGATCCAGCGGGTTTATTTTAAAGTAGCAGTGCCCTTTATCTGAGTGTGAGCCGTAAGAAAACTTCGGATTAACCCAAGGGTCATGTATCGGCATTGTTTTACCATCACCTAAACTATTCTTGAGGCCTTCAAGATAATTACTAATCTCAATACCTGTAAAATTCTTTGATATCCATTCGATGACTATTTTTCCTTTATCAGCATGCATTTTTAAGAAACCCTTACCGCAATCTTTTACCCCTCCCTTAAAGAATCCTGTCAAAATAGCAGTCGTAACACGTTTATACAGGTTAACTTCCTTTTTGTTATCGGTAAATTTTTCTATAGCTCCATTGAAATAGGCCGTGGAGATATCAATTTGAGTATAATGTTTGATAATGGCTGAGGTGATGTAAGATCCCCCTTGGATTGCCCCTTTAGAAAATCCTTTACTCCAGGTTCCCTGGTTAACGACAGGAAGCTCGGAATCTTTACTGTCTTTGTTGTTTGATTCTTCATTTCCACGAACATAAGTCACAACGCGCTCTACTAGTGCCATTCCGCCATCTTTACATACAATTGTAAACATTCCTTGAGTAACCCCGTGACAGAGTCCATTAACCACCGAGTTACTTGCGAAAGGTAAATAGCCTTCTACTACAGGCCAGACGGCTTTAGTGAAAACGCTATTCAAAGCAAATGTAGCACTAACGTTGCCTATGCCGCATATAACAGATTCTTTTGACGGAACCACCTTTTGGTAGAACCAACCTGCCCAACCTAACTCCTTTTCTTTTGTGAGATCCTTTACGATTGGATTATTATTGTCATTAGAATCGGAATAATTAAAAGAAGTTCTATGATTATTACTTCCCTGTATTATCTTATTGTTCATTCTTGCGCCTTTACTTTAATTATAATTGTTATAAACAATTATATAGTAATTATAATAATAAGTAAATATTATTATTAAAGTAATTATAGCATCAATTAAATCACAGGCATCACTTCTTCTTAGACTTGCCCATTTCCTGAGACTTTAAGAATATTTCATAAAAGCTATTTGAAGAATCTTCAATTGCTTCACACCTACCAGTTACATCAAAGGAATTCAGCGGGTTAGTATTAAAGTAACATTGCCCTTTATTTGAGTTGGAACCATAGGAAAACTTCGGATTCATTCCAGGCATATATACCGGCATTTTTTTATCCTTGTTGTTACCCAAGGCATTTTTGAAGCTGTCAATATAAGGGCTGATCTCGATTCCTGTAAAATTCTTTGAGAGCCAATTGATGACCGTTTTGCCGGCCTCAAACTGCATATTAGTTAAAAATACGCTGAACTCTTTTTTGTTTCCTGCAACAAACCCTGTAAGGATGGCAGTTGTAACGCGCTTATATAGGCGAACTTCCTCTTTGTTTTTGGCGAAATCCTCTATGGCTGCACTGAAATAGGCCTTGGAAATATTAATTTGCATATAATATTTTACCATTGTTGTGGGGATATAAGATATCCCTTTGATTGAGCCTTTATAAATTCCTTTGCTCCAGGTTTCCTGATTAAAGACAGGAAACGAGGAATTTTTACCATCCTTATTGTCTGGCTCTTCATTACTCATAGTGTAATTCACTACCTCTTTACCTACCGCTATAAATGTTCCTTGAGCGACCGCTTTAACGATTCCCTGCAAAAAGGGGTTGCTTGCGCAAGGTACATAGCCTTCTACGACAGGCCATACAGCTTCGTTAAAAAGGGTGTTCAAAACGTAGGAAACCTCGGCTTCCCATACGAAATTTATAACAGTTTCTTTTGATGGAATCACCGTTTGGCGGGCCCAATCCATCCATCCTAACTTTTTTTCATGTGTTAAATCAGTTACAGTTGGAGTGCCATTCTCAATGGAATTTGTATTAAAATCCAGTTTATTAACATCGTTAACCGGATATCTACCGCTTGTTGAGTTTATTGAGCTATTCATTTGATTAATATTACTAACATCTAATTATGCTTAATTTACGCTTAAGTGCAATCGTTTTTTATTTAAAAAGTAAAATAGTTAGTCTGTGTATGTAAATTCTCAAATCGAGTATAGAAGGTTTAGTACCCGCCTCTTTCTCAAATTATTCCTACTTCAAGAGGTTTTTGATGCGTAGCGAGGATAATACATTGTTCTGCCACCGGTAATTTTCGGTTTTTTGGAGCAGTATTTTCAACGCTTCATTGTTTTTTAGGTTCTCAAAAAGATCATACAACCCCCATGCGTAGTCAACATTGATGCCTTCATCTTGTTTTGATAGTATACTCAGGAGATTATATGTGAATTTGAGATCCAATTCTCCCGGGAATGCTTCACCCAAAAGTTCTAGAAAATATTGAAAGCGCAAGCCTAGTATGTTTTTGACGTGTTTTTCTAAATAATTATTAACTAGATCAACGTCCATCGTCTTTCCTTCGTTAAGTGAAAATTGTTGCTTTAAAATGGAAATGATATCCCCGCGGTGCTTTTCCATAAGCTTGGCATAGGTAAAGCCTTTTAAACGAGGTTGAAAAAAGGCTTCTAATAGGATTTCCGTCAGCCGTGTTTTTTTATACGTTTTATCTTCAGTACTGATTTCTGCGCACAGAAGGAGGAGGTAAGCAGCCACACTTTTTGAACGACAGACTAGCGCATAATTAAACATATTTGCCTCATTCTTGGGGTAAAACCACATTGTATTTTTAATCAGAGAGGGATCTTTTTTGAGCCATTTTTGGAATTCAATCATATCGTCATTTCTAATACAGGCTTCAATGCGCAATACCTTGACGAGTTGGGTCAATACGACTTTTCGTTGTTTCAAAAGCTCTATAACAGTTTTGGGATTTTCTTCTACCATGTCCTCTTCAATAGAGGCGAGTTTTGGGTAATATTGGCAGTCTGGCATATAGGGTAATTTCATGCCTGAGGACCATTTATCTAGTTTAAGTGATTTTAATGTGTGTATATATCCGGATACTTCTTCTTCCAGTTCATTATCGGAATCATTGATTATACTTTCCAGCGCATCTGCAAGCTTGTTGATGTCGATACCTCTTTTAGCGAAGGGATGTTTTTTGTAAACGAGATCTACAATCTCTTTCCAGTTTTTAGAATACATACTCATGAAGCTCATATCATGGTCAATTTTAGCAAAATGATATTCAATCTTTTGTTGCTCATTGTTCCACTGTTTTGCCAGGAAGAGATTGGCTTCGTGGGAATCCGGGTCACTACAGAGTAACAAGGACGCAAGCAATTTATAATAATTTTTATCTTCTCGAAGATCGTTTGAAAAAATCCCATTGTATACGAAGCCTCGATAGCCGTTCACTTCGGCTTGCTCATTTTGAGTAAATTGGTAACCACCCAGTAATTGAAAATTATGATCTAGAAATTTAGAACCCATGTGGCATTTATCTTTCTTCTGATTGTAAATGAGAACGATATCGGGCGCGCAGCCTCCCAAATTCGTCTTGCAGTATCTTTTGTAAAGATTCCCTAAATACGAATTTATCTCGTCTGTACGAAAGGCACTGGTCGTTACCATATAATAATGATCCGTTTTCTTGTGCTGGTAGAGCGCTTTCAGCGGCCGATTCCGAAGTTTTTCCGTGCCGTTTCTATGATCTTTAATAAATTTAAAATGATTGAGCGTTTCAATTTCAGTAAACGATTTCACCAATCGAGCCAGCGCGGCATCTTCTTTTGATAACTTCCAATCTCCCTCCTTAAGCTGATTTATGGTGTAGCTTGAAAGTTTCTTTAATAATTTTGGGTGAATCGATTTTGTTTCGGGAAAGGTTTTGTTGAGGAAATTTTGAACGTTCTCTAATTCAACGTTCTCGCAATCAATCATTTTCTCTTTTTTACCGTCAAGATGAAGTGTCTTGTGCGAGAGATTTTGTTTCTCGGGCTTTTTGTTAGTAATAGCGTTCACTGGGAATTTTTTTATTCAATTATTTATAATGCAATATAGTTTGTTCAGGATAATATTATCTGTCAATAGTTATGAGAACTAGATAAATTTGTTTTGGAAATCTTATAATCAGTTATTAAAGGATTGACTGATAGGGTTTTCTGGGTCACAGTTTGAGCCTTAACAACACATTCATCCCCCTATGAAAAAAATGAAGCCCCTATTTCGCCTAGCAGCGACTGTTTTAATTACCTCTTGTTGTTTAGCCCCATCCATTGTGGCTTGTACAGGTATTCAAATACAAACTAAAAACAACGAATACGTCACCGGTCGTACGGCCGAATTCGGTGTTCCATTACAACTCAATGGCTTAATAATTCCTCGCCACTACACCTTTACTGGTACTACGGATAAGGGGAATGGCTTAATCTATAAATCAAAGTATGCTGCTGTAGGAGTAAGCGCCTATGGTTCTAACTACGTGCTCGATGGTTTCAATGAGAAAGGGTTAACCGTTGGCATGTTCTATTTCCCTAATTTTGCCAGTTACACGCCCCTCGATGCTCAAAATCAAAGCCGCGCAGTAGCGCCTACAGAATTTGTTAACTGGATCTTAACTCAATTTGCTTCCATCGAAGAGGTGAGGAACGCGATCGAAAGGAATGAAGTTGTTATTGTCCCGACAACCGTAGTGGACTGGGGTGGAATACCTCCCATGCACTACATTGTTTATGATAAACAGGGCAAATCCATCGCAATCGAGCCAATTGCCGGCCGTTTACAAATAACGGATAACCCTGTGGGTGTTTTTACCAATTCTCCTGAATTCTCCTGGCACTTAACGAATCTTTCCAATTATATCAATCTATCCACGATTAACGTAGAAGAGGCAAAAATTAAGAACTATGAGATAAAGCAACTTGGTTTAGGTACTGGCTTGCTGGGTATGCCAGGGGATTTTACACCACCGTCTCGTTTCGTAAGAGCTGCTATTTTTGCAAATGCGGCAACGCCGGTAGACACGTCTTTGGAGGCCGTTTTTGAAACATTCCATATATTAAATCAATTTGATATTCCTCCGGGTTCTGCACGCGCTCCAGGTAAGGAGAATGCGTTTAAACCAGGCAGCATGGATATTACGTTGGCTACAGCGGTGAAGGATCCTAATACGCTTATTTATTATTATAAAACGTATGATAACCAGAATATTCGCTCCATAGACCTTAAGCGGTTTGACTGGAATAACGAGCATTTGCAGCGTATTTCATCAGACCAGGGCCCAACTAAGGTAGAGGATGTTTCTCACTTGGCAACGCCGGACAAAGCATAACAACTTTACGTTATAAAAAACATAAAACCCCTTCCGTTCCCGGTGGGTTTTTTTTTATTTGGTTAAATAAAAAAAATGGCTGCCCGAGTAGGATTCGAACCTACGACCAAGTGATTAACAGTCACCTGCTCTACCGCTGAGCTATCGGGCAGCAATGGTACCTTATTTAAGGTGATTTTATGAAAACGTTTTTTGCCGTTTTTGTCAATGCTTAGTTCGGCTTTTTGAGAAAAAAAGTACCGGCTATTGTGTCCTGATGATGTATTCGCTTTCTGCTTTAAGCTTATCCTGCAGGCGATCAAAGGCTTGTGCGACCTCTTGTTCTCCAAGGGTACGGTCAAATGCACGGTAGCGTAGGTTAAATGCCAAGCTCTTTTTCCCTTCAGGGATTCCTTTACCTTGGTAGTGATCAAACAATGACACTTCTTCCACGGTGAAAGCGCCGCTCACAGCTTGCTTTGCGATTTTCTCGATGGTGCTTTGCACGTCATCCGCAAGTGTAGTTGCGTCCACGATAACAGAAATATCTTTATTAGAGGAAGGGTAGGGGCTAAAGGCCTTAAATACCTTTGGCTGACCGCTTTTATCAAACAACTCGGGCTTGATTAATAGCTCACAAGCCAGTACAGGAGAGTCTAACTTCAAGTCTTTGATTAACTTCAGGTTCACATGTCCTAATGTCATACGGAAACCATCTTGCAAAATATCATTACCGGTCGCGCTGTGGTTATCTTGCCACATTAACTCTCTACTTAACGGTTTGAGCGCGATCATTTTTTCTGGAATAGCTGCCAAGGAAATTAAATCCATCAAAACGCGTTTAGCTAGGAAGAAATCAGGTTTCTCGGTTGCCCGCCATCTTCTTTCTTCAGAGTTAACGCGTGTGACAAATCCGATAGACAAGAGTTCCCATAATTTGCCATCGATAAAGCGAAATACGTGGCCAATCTCAAATAGGTTGTCCGCAATATTATTGTGGTCTTGGTTATGTTTGAGTGCTTCACAAAGCCCTGGAATTAAGGAGGGGCGTAGGTGAGTATGGTCACTCGTCAACGGGTTGCCCAGGGCGAGTCCTTGGGCTTGCTTTTCGCCAAACCAAGTTTGCAGATCTGCTTTATCTCGAAAGATATAATTGTAACATTCGCTAAAGGATTTTGCTGCTAGGTAATTACGCGCTTCACTGGTAAAGCGATCAATTCGGTCGTCATTACGGGCAAGGGCTTGGAACTGCGGTTTGCCTTCCGGTATGTTAACGGTGCCGTGTATGCGTAAAAATTCTTCTACCAAGTCGATTGGTCGGTAGACTTCGGGGCGATAGGAGGGTACTGTTACCGTCCATAAGCTTTTATCAGATTGGTCTACGGTATAACCTAAACGCTTAAAAATGCTAGATATCGCTTCGTCAGTGCTATCAAACCCACATTTCGCACGTATAAAATCAGGAGAAACTTCAATCAGATTTGCTTCTCGGGTTGGTTTGCCCAGGACCACTATTGGGCCGGAGAGCTTTCCACCGGCGATTTCTAAAATCATGTCAACGGCGCGCAAGGAAGCTTGTAACGTGTGTTGTGGGTCAATGTTTCTCGCGAAGCGGTATGAGCTATCTGTACTGATGTTCAGCTTGCGCGCGGTCTTGCGTACCGATACGGGCTCAAAATAGGCACTTTCTAGAACGATATCAGTGGTTGTCTCATCGACTTCTGCATCAAGGCTCCCCATAACGCCGGCAATCACGAGGGGTTTTTCAGTATCTGCAATCACCATCATCGAAGCATCCAGCGTATGCTTTTTGCTGTCCAGGGTCGTGATGATTTCCTTATCCTTGGCTTGGCGTATGATAATTTCGCTTCCGTTTATCTTGTTAGCATCAAAAGCATGTAGCGGCTGGCCGCTTTCCATCATCACCCAGTTAGTGATGTCTACAACGTTGTTAATCGGTCTTAACCCAATTGCTGTAATTGCTTTTTGTAACCACTCTGGGCTGGGCGCTATGCTAACGCCTTTTATTGAAATTGCGGTATAGTAAGGGCAATTTTCGGTATCCAGGGAAAGTTTTTTCAACAAGCTGTCTGCGGCAGGGGCAGTAGCTGTGGGAAGGTTCGTCTTAACTTCAGGTTGCTTGATGGGAAGATTGTACCATGCGGCTAGCTCTCGAGCAACGCCTAGGTAGCTCAGGCAATCACCCCGATTGGCGGTGACTTCTAAATCGAAAACATAATCCGAATCATTAAAAATATCATTAATCGGGGTGCCAATTTCCGGATTACCTTCAAGGATCATCAAGCCTTTGGCATCTTCACCCAGGCCAAGTTCTGTTGCGCTACACATCATGCCAGATGAGGGCACGCCGCGCAGTTTTGTTTTCTTAATTTTAAGATCTCCGGGCAAGCGAGCTCCTACAAGGGCTACCGGTACACGGTCACCGACTTTAAAATTAGAGGCACCGCACACAATTTGCTCTGTTGCGCCAGACTTGTCTATCGCAACTTCACAAACGCTCAATCGATCCGCTTCCGGGTGTTTTTCTTTTTTAAGAACTTCGCCAACCACAATGTTTTCGAGTGGCGGAAGCCCTAGGCACTCCACGGATTCTACTTCCAAGCCGAGCATCGGGAAAACGTGCTCCAATTCTTCCGTAGACGCGTTGATATCAATATAACGTTTGAGCCAGTTAAGACTGATTTTCATGAGAAAAAGTAATGTTTGCTGTTAATTAACGGAATTGGCGAAGAAAGCGAACATCGTTCTGGTAAAAATAACGAATATCATCAATGCCGTATAAAATCATCGCAAGGCGTTCCTGGCCTATACCAAAGGCGTAACCGGACCATACTTCCGGATCGTAGCCAACGGATTTAAATACCTCCGGGTCTACCATCCCGCAGCCCATAATCTCAATCCACCTATTGCTCAATTTACCAAGCTTGGGTGACATAAAGTCTAGCTCAAAGCTAGGCGAAGTGAATGGAAAGAAACTTGGCCTGAGGCGTGTTTTAGCCTCTTTGCCAAAAATTTCATGAAACAGAAAATCAAGTGCCGCTTTTAGGTCTTTTACCGTGACATTCTTATCCACGTACAAGCCTTCAAATTGATGAAAATTGGCGCTATGGGTAGCATCCACCGTGTCACGGCGGAATGCCCGACCGGGAGCCAAAATCCTTAACGGTGGTGTTTCTTTCAACATCGTACGGATTTGTACCGTAGAGGTGTGGGAGCGCAATATATACCGCTCGTCACCTTTCTTGGAAACATTGCCCATTTGAGTATTCTCGGGCAAGAAAAGCGTATCATGGTCGTCCCTTGCAGGGTGAGACTCCGGGGTGTTCAGCGCGTCAAAGCAATACCACTCCGTGTCTACTTCCGGCCCTTTTGCGATAGAAAAACCTAGTTTACGGAAAATACGGGTTACTTCTTCGCAAATCTGAGTCAATGGGTGCTTTGTTCCATAAGACGCAAAAGGCGAGGGGAGTGTTGGGTCCACTTCTGGTCCCAATTGCCCAGCTAATGCCTCTGTTTCCAAAGATTCGTGAATACCAGCCAATAGGCCTTCTATTTCACTTTTAACTTCATTGACCACTTTGCCAATCAAGGGGCGCTCTTCAGGGGAGAGCTTTCCAATCCCTTTGGCAGTAACTGTTAAAATACCTTTAGGCCCAAGAAATTTGGACTTAAAGGTATCAAAATCACTAAGAGAGCGTAGATCACTCACGCCCTCTTTAGCTTGTTTTAAAATTAGCTTAAGCTCGTCTTCCATAGCTTTTCAGTATGTGTTATGAGCTTAATGTGTCCTTACGCAGCAGTGGATTGCTTTGTCTTCAAAGCTGCTTGAGCCGTTTCGACCAAAGCTTTGAAGGAAGCCTCATCATGAATGGCCAATTCGCTTAACGATTTGCGGTCCATCTCGATGTTTGCTGCTTTTAGACCTTCAATCAGGCGACAATACGTAATACCTAAAGGACGGCAAGCCGCGTTTAGACGTACAATCCATAGTTGACGCATAGTAGACTTCTTCTTCCGGCGGTCGTTATAGGCAAATTTGCCCCCGCGGATGACAGCGTCTTTCGCGTAACGAAATAGACGGGATTTGTTTCCGAAGAAACCTTTAGCTGCTTTAAGAAAACGCTTTCTACGATTTCTAGTTGCTTGTGGATTTGTTGCTCTTGGCATGTTTGTTCTTTCTTTTTAGTAGACCAGCCAGGTCGCCTTCACCTGGTCCGTTCTTGGTTAATTATTATAATTGATATTCAAGAATTACGCAAACGGCATTGCTTGCTTGTAACGTGCTTCCATTCCAGCACCCATGCCTTGGTCTTGACCCATGCTACGACGCTGCTTTGTAGACTTGCGACGTAGAAAGTGCCTCTTACCAGGCTTGCGGCGTAGAAGTTTGCCCGTTCCTGTCTTCTTGAATCGTTTTACGACTGATTTTTTGGTTTTATTCATTGCTAAAACTTGGAATTACTAAGTAAAACGGCTTTCCCATTAAATGTAAAGGGAAAAATCCATATTTCGATAAAGCATTTACACGCGTAATCGCTCACCGTAGGAGTGAATACCCTAAATTTTCAGTATGTTTATTTTCTGTAAAAAATGCGTGTCTAGATTTCTCATATTTCGGCAATAGGCTTGCTTTCATGAGGGTTAAATATTCATATTACAGGTGTAACTCCCTCATTTTACTCACACAATGTCCCTACTACCGGATCAAATTAAACAGGCTCTCAGTAATAACCTCGTCTTCCATGGCCTTACGGAGGAGCAGTACCGTGAAATTACCCCGTTCTTTAAGCAAACAACGTTTCCGGCTAATACCGTTTTTATAGAACAGGATACTAGGGAAAGAAATCTATTCATTATCATAAAGGGACGGGTTAGTGTCATGAGAAGCGATGCGGATAATACGCTCCACCGCATTGGCACGTTGTCTAATAATGATACCATTGGAGAACTCGCTTTTGTCGATAAAAGTCTTCGTTCTGCTTCTGTCAAAACAGAGGAAGATACTACGCTCATTACGCTGGATATTCCGAAATTCTGTGAGTTTTTTAAACAAAGCCCCGTTCTTAACCTCATCTACAAAAATTTAGCCAATCATTTCAGCTCTCGTCTTCGACACACGAATGAAACGGTTGTCATGTCTTTGAGAGAGAATTTGAAGCAGGCTCAAAAACAGGCCAGTCTCGGTCGTCTTACCGTCACAACGCTCATCATTCTTGCTGTCTTTGTTTTTTCCCTCAATGCCATTCAGGCGATTTCTCATAAAATGGCCTATACGACCATCTTGACTCTGCCGCTGCTCGTCCTCACCTTTATTGCTATCGCATTGAATATCAAGCTCAGTAGCTACCCACTCCAATTCTACGGGATTACGTTAAAGAATTATAAACCGGCCATCATTACTGCCGTCCTCTATACTATACCGGTGCTCGCATTCATTACTTTTCTTAAATGGTATACAATCAAGGCTATACCTGCGCTTCATAATGAGCCTCTCTTCAATCTCAGTTCAAGTCTGATTACAAATTCAACTACCCAAACTGTTATTCTTGTCCTGATTGCTTCAGCATACATCCTCATCTCTTCTCCGATTCAAGAACTCATCTTTCGTGGGGTGCTCCAATCAAGTCTCGAGGAATTTTTGGTGTCAAAATACAACGTCCTTCTGGCCGTCCTCGTCACCAATCTTATTTTTGCAATGATGCACTTGGCCATCTCTTTCGTCCTGGCCGCTTCTTCTTTCTTCGTTGGTCTCTTTTGGAGTTTCCTCTACAGAAAACACAGGTCGCTTGTAGGTGTCACACTCTCGCACCTCATTATTGGTTTCTGGGTCTTTTTCATTCTTGGTATCAAGAATGTGCTTGCTCAATTAATGTAAGTGGTTGGCCTATAGTTTATCGGTGGCAATACCGGCCTTTTTGTAGAGGTCTTCCGGTTTAATAAAACTTCTTCTTTATCTGAACCGTAACTCCTGTAATTCACCATAAGTTCAGTGCTGTCTCATTCTGTTCTATCACGCCACGATATAGAATCGCTATACTATTTTGTATTCGAAGTCTACATTGTTTACCAAGATAATGATTGACAGTCAGCAAGATATTGCGATTCTTATTTAACAACAAAAGTTTTGCTTTTATATTAATACATTATACATGGATAATACTCCCAATAATAAGGTTCGCGTTCGTTTCGCCCCCAGCCCAACGGGTTTCTTCCATATTGGAAGCGCTCGTACCGCCCTTTTTAACTGGTTATATGCCCGTCATACGGGGGGCACATTTGTCCTCAGAATTGAAGACACGGATGCCGAACGCAACACCCCTGAAGCGTTACAATGCTTAATGGATGGCATGCGCTGGCTAGGCCTTGATTGGGATGAGGGCCCCGAGGTCGGGGGAGCTCATGGTCCTTACTTTCAATCTCAACGTACAGAGCTTTACAAAAAATACATCCAGCAGTTATTGGATGAGGACAAGGCTTACGAAAAGGATGGCGCTATTTGGTTTAGGGTCTCAGGCGAAGTACAGGTCATTGAGGACGAAATTCGTGGCCGTGTCGAGCGTCTCGAGGAAAAGGACTTCGTCATCGTCCGTTCCAATGGCATGCCGGTCTTCCACTTTGTGGTTGTTGTGGATGATATTACAATGGGCATCACACACGTCATCCGTGGCGAGGATCATCTTTCTAATACCAGTAAACACACGGAGCTCTTTAAGGCATTCGGAGCTCCCGTACCAAAGTTTGCCCATATTCCTTTAATTCTAAAATCCAATGGGCCGGGCAAAATGAGCAAGCGGGATGTCGGCGCTTTGATCGAAGAATATCAAAAACGTCACTTCCTCCCTGAGGCCGTTCGTAACTATTTATGTTTGCTCGGGTGGTCTCCTAAAGATGACCGCGAGGTACTGCCGATCGCAGAAACCATCGAGCTCTTTGAACTCAAGGGGGTTAATAAAAACAATGCTCGTTTCGATGAGCAAAAACTTTCTTTCATGAACGCGGAGTATACTCGTAGCCTCCCATTGGAGACATTTGCTGAAATAGCGCGCCCTGCGCTTGTTTCCGCTGAAGAACTTCCAGAGGTGGGTAACCGCGGAGATTATCTCCTACAAGTCCTGGCGCTTTGTCAGGAAAAGGTTCGTTCGATCGAGGAACTGCCACACTTCATTCGCTACTTTTTTAATGATAGCTTCTTAATCGATCATGATACCGAAACTAAAGTCTTTAAGAAGGGCGATCCCGTCAACCGCTTACAACTCGTAAAGGCTGGCTTCGCTCAGCTCGAAGCGTTTACAGCCGAGGCCATCGAGCAATGTATCCATCAGGTTGCTACTGAAAATAATTTAAAACCAAACGAATTCCTGCTTCCTATTCGCTTTGCCGTATCCGGTATGGGCATGGGGCCTTCTTTCTATCCAATGCTCAGCGTACTGGGTAGGGAAATTGTATTAAATAGGATTGATCAATTCGTGGAAAAATATTACGATAGGGCCACTTCATAAGTTATGATAGACATGCACACACATCTTGGAGGGGCAGTACCGTCATCGGTACTATGGGAGATCTTGTGTGATAGTGGTCTGCAAACAGAATTCAAGACATTTGACGATCTTCACAACTTCTTAACTGTTGAGCAGGGCGCCTTGCGCGATTTAGACGACTTCTTGGGTCGGTATTTTCACGCAACCGAGTTGATACAATCTTCTCCTCAAGCCGCAAGTGTCGCTGCTTATCAAGCCGTTGCCAAAGCCTACCGCCGAGCCCATATCACCGGCATGGAGGTTCGTTATAATCCTTTAAAACGCCTACGTCGCGGGCAGCACACGCTCGATGCCATTATTTTGGCTACTATTCAAGGTCTCCAGAGAGCATCAGTACACTATAATGTGCGCACAGGCATTATTTTTTCCCTTGGTAAAGAGCTTTCTCATGAAAACAACTGGAAAATCGTAGAGGCTGCTGTCCGTTTTCGTAACCATGGCGTACTGCACGGCGCTTATGGCGTAGTGGGTATCGATATGGCTGGCCCCGAATCCCTCTTGAGAGATCACGACAAAGAATGGCTTGCCGAGGTTGCAACAATGGTCGAAGCCGCCAGAAAGGTAAATCTTGGTGTCACTTGGCACGTTGGCGAAACAGAGCACACGGGTGTAGATGGTATTGCAAACGTCCTTGACATCATCCAGCCGGATCGTATTGGCCACGGTATCCAGGTCATTAAAGCAGAGGGTAAACAAAAGAAGCGCATTTTTGATCAACTTCGTAAAAAGAATGTCTGTTTTGAAATTTGTCCTTCCGTAAACATTGTCACGCGTTCTGCTCCGAATTACGCAATGATAGCGGATGTTATTCGTCTCCTCGAAAAAGAAAAGGTTCCTTTTAGTATTAATACAGATAACCCATACCTCATCCACACCAATCTCCAGCGTGAGTATGATGTTCTTATTAAGGAACTGGGAGAGGATTTTCACTTGGTTGAAAAGGCGCGTGAGTTTATTGAAGAAGCCACTTTCTTGCAATTACCGGGATAAAAATTAACCGATTAATCTGTTGACGCTTCTCTAAAATTTCTTTTTTTATAAAGCATAGGCTATGCTTGTTTTTTCATTACTTTTTTCAGTAACAATAAACAATCATAGTTTTTTTTGTTTTAATCCTTAAAAGAAAGAACCGGTATCATGTTTAATAAATGTAAAAAACCACTTCAAAATCTTATAAAGTTCAACCAGAATTTTATCATCAATGATAATGGTTTAAAACTACTCAAGAACTACAACATCCTGTTCTCGCCTTTTGATAGTCAAACACGCTTGTACTCGAAGGATTCTAAATTTCAGTTTAATCCAAGCGAGAAAAAAAATAGAATCATTGATGTCGAATTCGAAGAATTTGATCTCCAAAAATCAAAACAAACAAAACAGTTATCATGGCGTAATAAAGAGGGTACCGATATTGCCCCGCACCGCCAGGCGCTCATCAATTACATCATAGAAGGATGGAGGGCCTTTCAGGCCTCGGCCTGTGAGTGGATGCTGAATTTGAATGAGGGGCTTAATAATGGAAAAATTTCTTTTGATTTGAGCGGAAAGCTTGCCACTGAACTCCTTGACTACGCGTCTTCGGATCACTCAAAAACGATCAAGGAAACTACAGAACAAAAGATCCATAAGCTGCTTTCAGACAAGGAAAAATCACCTTATCATATCGCCGTTGAAGTTACTTTTCTTAAAGATAACTTGGTTGAGATTAATCGTACCACTCACCGAGTTGAGGGTGATGAGTATGTCGAAAGCCGCATCGTCTACAAACTTAATACCGATAAAGAGGGTAACGTTACTTCCGTAACCCGAGTCTCTAAAATCGTTTCATCTAGCTCGGAACACAAGGCTTTCTCTGTAGAAGAACGCGGAGCCGAAACTTATATTCCGTACGAAAATTAATTCAAAATAATCACGTACTGAAAGTTTGAATACCCGTTTGAGATAGACACTAGAGTTTCAATATAATACACTCGGGCTAACTTATTTTGTTAACCCCTAAAGAAAGTGTATTATGTTGAAGCTTAAAAAACTGATTGATCCTACCTCCTTCTATAAGATATCGACCAACCTCATTGTTGGATCTCTGCAAAAGAGAACAGTTCACATAAAGCAAGAAGGTATAAAAATTCCCTCAAATATCCAGTCCTATAGTACGGATAGCAAAAACAAGGCACCTCTTTCACAACGTCTCCTCGAAAGCTCAGTTAAATATCCCATCCTCTCGCTTCCCGAAACGGCTACTCCTATTAAGGTCGAGATCACTCCTCTCGAAAGTACTCAAACAGAAACGGATCCCTATACCGTAATTCATAACAACTGGAACACAGAAAGAGGTAGCTCTGTACCAGCCAAAAAGGCGCGTTGGCTAAACCTTCTAAAAGACACGTGCGAAAAAATCTATTCTTCGGAGGATTCTAAGAATAACATTTTGAACGATGCTAAGGGCACTATCAAAAAACTCCTTCACGCAGAGGGGTTGACGTCAGATACCGATGATATCCGAATTTATCATTACCCGCCTGAATATTTTGAAAATATTTATGGCGAAAACATTTTTTCTATAAACTTCTGCTATAGGGGTTCACATGGTAAAGAATGCTCTTTTAATGCTTTGTATACAGTTTGTTTAAACGAAAATACAAATTCTGTAACAAGTATAACTAGGCAGAATCAGACGTTTTATAAAGGGTTTGAGAAAAAGGAAAAGCACGATCCTGAAACCTATTTTCTGAAAGAAATCAAAGTGCCTACTCTGGTTCACGGGCTTATCCCTAAAATCCTTGAAGCGAGGGCAGTTTATTTAAATGCGGCTACCGTTGAGTCAAAATACCTTCAAAAAAATTTAAAAAACGAAGCGCTTAAAAAATTAGCTAACTATATTCACGGATATTTCGAGCAGGAAAATTTAATTTACTCCTTCAATAAAATTGAGTTCCTGGGTAAGAATAATATACGCATCCATTTTGGCTACGGTCTGTTTGATGGTGCCAAAATATTCGAACTGTGCTTGCATGAAAATGGCCTCGTCTCTTCCCTGTTAGAAATGGGAAGTGAGCCAACGGTATATTAACCATAAAAGGGCGTAGATAACCCAGGGTTATTTTTATTCTACAAAACTGCCTACCATAAGCTTGCCTTCTCCCTGTTTCCCAAATAAGCTTTATCCTCGGGGTATCACTTTATTATGGGAAACAATCTTCATCCAGAAACATCTGTTGTACACGAGGGGGTAGGGCAGGATTCCGCGTACCACTCAGTCAGCACACCTATTTACCAAACCATCAGCTTCGAATTCGACTCCCCGGATAGCCTCCCAGAGCACCACTACACACGTGTCAGTAACCCCACGCGGAATGCTTTAGAGGATAACCTAAACGCCCTGGAAGGCGGCGCGGGCGCTTTCGCTACGGGAGGGGGCACCACGGCCATCTTTTTAGCCATGTCTTTGCTCAAGGCGGGTGACCACGTGATCGCGGCTAATGACCTCTACTGTGGTACCTACAGGCTGCTAACAGAGTACTTTTCTAAGTTCAACATAGAGGCAAGTTTTGTAAGTCTCTACGATTCCGGTGAGGTTCGCCGTGCTGTTAAGCCGAATACCAAGCTCATTTGGATGGAAACGCCTAGCAACCCTTTGCTTCGTATCGTAGATATCCCGTCAATCGTTAAAATCGCCCAAGAGCACGGTCTCTTAACGGGTATCGATAATACTTTTATGACGCCGCTCTGGCAAAGTCCTATGCAAATGGGGGTTGATCTGGTTGTCTACTCGAGTAGCAAGTACATTAGCGGCCATGGGGATGTTCTTAGTGGAATCGTTATCGCTCGTACACAGGAGCTCGCTAATGAAATCGCTCGTTGGAGAAATCTGCTCGGTATCAGCAGCAGCCCTATGGAGTCTTGGATGGTTCTGCGTGGTTTAAAAACATTACCTCACCGTCTCAAGGCACATGAGCGTAACGCGCAAGCTTTGGTCGATTTTCTGTCTCACCTGGATTTTGTTAAACAAATCTACTATCCAGGTCTCAAAACCCATCCGGGGCACGACATTGCGGCAAAGCAGCAAAAAAGTTTCGGGGGCATGCTTTCTTTTGAGGTCGATGAGGATCAAATCGATATCAAGCAATTTTTCTCAATGCTAAGGCTCTTTAAGCTCTCCATGAGCTTGGGTTCCGTAACGTCTCTCATTTCTCAGCCGTGGGCTATGTCTTTTAGTGTTCTTTCACTGGAAAAGCGTCAAGCAATGGGCATTCAGTCAAACCTTATTCGCATCTCTACGGGCATCGAGCACCCGGATGATTTGATAGCGGACTTGTCTCAAGCCTTGAATAAATCCCACAGAGCAAAAGCGCACTCTGAAAATTTTCCCCTTTCCTCTGTTTCGGTAAACGCTTAGTATACCAACTATGAATATTATCGCTGGCGCAGGCATTTTTATTTACCCTCTTGGCCTTTGTTCTCTCCTGGCTGTTTTTATCATCGTCGAGCGTTTGTTCTCTTTGCGGACAAACAGGGTTATGCCTAAAAATTACGTGGCTGCTTTTATCGCGGGTAGGCTCCCTTCTAGTGATGCAGATGATTGTTCCGTGGTTGGTCGTATGGTTCGTTTTTATAAAGAAAACCGGCCGGATCCCGATGCCCTTAAGGCCTATGCCCAACTCGAGGTCACGCACATGGAGCGTGGCTTGTATGTGTTAGATATTATCATTTCAGCTGCCCCTTTGATCGGGCTTCTGGGTACGGTTGCGGGTTTGGTTCAGGTTTTTTCAAATATTTCTCTCGAAACGGGCATGCCGGATCCGGGTACTTTTGTGCAGGGGATAGCCCTTGCGCTCACCACAACGCTCATCGGTCTCTCGATCGCCATTCCCGCAATCGTGGGTAATCGCTATCTCTACCGGCGTGTGGACAAATTTACTTCCCAGATCAGTGTTGCCTTGGAACGTCTCATAGATCTCTCTAAAGAAGATGAAGCTTCAGCTTAAAAAAAGGCCTAGCGCGGATGTTAATATCGTGCCGCTTGTCGATGTCCTCATCGTCTTGATCTTCTTTTTTATGATAACGATGCAGTTTCGTAATGAAAATGTGCTCAATATTACCCCGCCGGATATGGAAACCGCGGGTCGCAATCAGCCTAACCAACAGCTCACGATTGGTATTGATAAACAGGGCACCTACTATTTTCAGGATGTGGCTGTAGGAGAAAAAGATCTCTCCGCGCTTATTAAGGATGCTTCCTCTAAACAAAAACAAAGCGTCCTCATCGTTTCAGATCAGGACACTGCTTTAAAATATACCACTCAGGTAATGGATCTTTGTAGAATAAACGGTCTGGATAAAATTCGTCTCCAGACCCGTTAATTCTTCTGCTAAATCCTTACATGTTTACGCTCTTGAGCTCATTCGGGAAATCAACTTCTAGCTCGACATCTTTTTCATAGTCGACTCCGGAGAGTCCAAACCCAAATAGCCTCAAGAACTCTTCTTGATACCCTTTGAAATCAGATAGCGTATCGATATTCTCCGTGCTCACCATCGGCCACAAAGAGAATACTTCTTTTTGCACGTCTTCACGCATCTCCCAATCATCAACTCGTATACGCCCTGCTTCATCCAGTTGAGGACCCTTAGGGTTATACAAATGATCAGCCAGTAAGCGGTACATCTGCTCAATACAGCCTTCATGAAGATTCTTTTCTTTCATTACTTTGTACAGAAGAGAGATGTATAGCGGCACGACAGGAATGGCGGAGCTCGCTTGTGTTACCAACGCTTTATTAACAGAAACATACGCATGGCCATGAAGCGCCTGCAATTTCTTGTTAATGGCTTTCGCGGCACGCTCTAAATCTTGCTTCGCTTTGCCAATCGTACCGTCTTTATAGATTGGCCAGGTTACTGATGGCCCTATGTAAGAAAAGGCTACACTCTGTGCGCCTTCGGCTAGGAGACCTTCTAGAGATAGTCTATCCATCCACATCTCCCAGTCTTCACCGCCCATAACTTGTACCGTAGCTTCAATGTCTTCTTCATTGCCCGGTTCAATGGTCACTTCGTTGATGACTTTCTTGTCTGTATCCAAATTCTTACTATGGAAGGGTTCGCCAACGGTCTTAAGCGCAGACTTGTAAACAACGCCTGTCTTCGGGTGCGTTCTTCTAGGGGAAGCTAAGCTGTAAACAACCAGATCCACTTTGCCCATGTTTTCTTTGATTAACTCAACGGCTTCGTCTTTGACTTCATCTGAGTACGCATCGCCATTGATGCTTTGAGCATACAGCCCTTGCGCTTGCGCGGCCTTCTCAAATGCCACGGAATTGTACCAGCCAGCGGATGCCGGGCGGCCGTTACTCGCAGGTCTTTCCCAGAAAACACCGACCGTGTTTGCTTGCGCGCCAAAGCCCGCAGCTATCCTGCTCGCTAAGCCATACCCTGTCGATGCCCCGATAACAAGCACATTCAGCTTATCTTTAATAGCAGGTTTAGACTGTATAAATTCAATTTGCTCTTGCACGTTTTTCGCACAACCTTCCGGATGTGATGTAATGCACACAAATCCACGTATCTTCGGTTTTATTGCCATAAGTTTTATGTTGTTCCTCAATATGGTACAAATTTTCACTATAATACTGAAGTTAAAAATGCTTCAACTAACGAAAAATCTTGCCAGTCGGTTCCTTTCCCCTCATGTTCGTTTAATGCTGTTAGGAGCGATTTTTGATTGGGATGGAGTTATTATAGATTCCATTAACCAACATAAAGAAAGTTGGATAAGATTAGCCAAAGAAGAATCCCGTACCCTCAACCCAGCCAACTTTCATAAGGGTTTTGGTCGCAAAAATACGGATATTATCCCCAATCTCCTCCAGTGGACAACTGACCCTGACGAGATTCACCGTATTTCTACACGTAAGGAAGAACTCTACCGTGAGGTTTTAGGGGAAACTGGCCTTTATTGCTTGCCAGGCGTACAAGATTTGCTAGAGTGTCTTCAAGAGGCCAATTTTACCTGCGCCATCGGCTCCTCTACCGAACGCAAGAATATTGAACTCGCCCTCGATATGTTGAATTTACGTTCATACTTTACCGCAATTGTTTCGGCAGACGATGTTGATCGAGGCAAACCGGATCCGCAGGTCTTTTTAAAGGCCGCTATGGCAATTAACCGCGATCCCAAAAACTGTGTTGTCTTTGAAGACGCCCCTGTTGGTATACAAGCAGCTCTCGCCGCAGGCATGAAGGTTGTCGGAGTAGCGACCACTCATTTCGCAGATGCGTTGGCTAACGCCCATAAAACCGTCCAAGCTTTATCAGATCTCGATCGTTCCTTCTACCAGGAACTTTGGGCTTAATTTATTACTAGAAGAAAGGTTATTTTTTTATCATGAAGTTGAAATTACATTGGCAGATTCTAATCTCCATTACCTGTGCGCTTTTACTGAGTATTTTTATCCGATCGTTTGATTTGCGTGAGGCCTTTTTTGGCACCGCTGTCATCGGGGTTTGTAACTTCGTGGGTACCGTTTTCTTAAACGCCCTGAAAATGATCGTGGTTCCTCTGATCGTTGCTTCAATCATCGGCGGCATGATCGGTATCGGTAATGAGAAAAGTTTCGGCCGCATGGGTCTCAAAACAGTGGCTTATTACGTGGGAAGTACTCTCATAGCTGTTTTAGTAGGTCTTCTTGTAGTTAATATCATGAAACCCGGCCATGTGGACTCCGCTACAGCAGAGGCTATGCTGGCTCAAGCTCGCGATCCTGGTCAATTTGAGGAAAGGCTCGGCAAGACCGGCGCCGAAGAGGTTATCCAGGTCTTCATCCGCATGATTCCGTCTAATATCATCGATGCTGCTGGTGATAACAGCCAAATCCTCGGTATTATCTTTTTCTCTCTCTTGTTTGGCTATTTTGTCACGCGGCTTCCTGAAAAGCAGCGAGAGTTCCAAGTCAAGCTCTGGCAGAGTTTGCAGGATGTCACGCTCAACATCGCCGACCTCATCCTGCTGTTTGCCCCCATTGGTGTGTTCGGTCTCGTCACGCCCAAATTTATAGACTTTGGTTTCCAACTTTTCCTCCCCATTATGAAGTTTACGATGACGGTGCTGCTGGGTCTCGGCATTCACTTCTTCATCGTCATGTCCATATTCTTGTTCTTGGCAGGGATTAAACCTTGGCTCCATTTCCGTGCCATGGCACCTGCTTTATTAACCGCTTTCTCAACCTCATCTTCCATCTCGACGCTCCCGATTACCATGGAGTGCTGCGAAAAAACTGCAAATGTCTCCAATCGTGTCAGCAGTTTTACGCTTCCTTTAGGTGCTAGTATTAATATGAATGGTACCGCTCTGTACGAGTGTGTTATCGTCATCTTTATCGCCCAATTCTATCAAACGCTCAATCCTGCTTTTGAATTTGGTATAACATCCCAAATCACCGTTGTCCTCTTGGCACTTATGACTTCTTTTGGGGTCGCGGGCATCCCAGCAGCCAGTATCGTGGCAATCGCGATCATCACGGGTGTCGTCGGCTTACCGTTTGAATACGTGGGCATCGTGCTCGTGGTAGACCGTATCCTCGATATGTGCCGTAGTGTCGTCAATATCTTTAGTGATAGCGTTGGCGCGGTCGTTATCGGCAAAAGCGAGGGTGAGACGGAAATCTATAAAAAGGAACGACCTCTCAGTATCCATCTTTAGGATACAAGCCAACTCCCTTCCTGAAGTATGCTAAAGAATGTTCCATTCCGGCTCTCTTCAGAATTTGAGCCCAAGGGCGACCAGCCTCAAGCCATTGAGGCGTTGACGCAGTCTATCCGTCTGGGCAATAAATATCAAACGCTTCTCGGTGTGACGGGTTCTGGCAAAACGTTTACAATGGCTAATGTCATCCAGCGTCTCCAGCGTCCTACGTTAATTATTTCTCATAATAAAACACTCGCGGCCCAGCTTTATTCAGAGTTTAAAACATTTTTCCCGGATAACGCCGTAGAATACTTCGTCAGTTACTATGACTACTATCAGCCGGAGGCCTACATCCCGCAAACAGATACTTATATCGAAAAGGATGCTTCCGTAAACGAGGAAATCGACCGTCTACGCATCTCAGCAACCAGTTCTCTGATTAGCAGAAAAGATGTCATCGTGGTTGCCAGCGTCTCTTGCATCTATGGGTTGGGTTCGCCGGAGGATTTCACTGATCTCATGATTCCGCTCAAACGGGGCGAAACGCTACGTCGTGACCATTTTTTGGAGCGTCTGGTCGAAAACCTTTACGTGCGTAATGACGCTGCTCTTATTCGGGGTAATTTCCGGGTCCGCGGAGAGATCGTGGATGTCATGCCGGCATACATGGAAACTGCCGTGCGTATCGAGTTTTGGGGAGACACCATCGAGTCTATCCAAGAATTCGACCCGGAAACAGGCGAGTACTCCGATCCTATAGACTCTTTTCAAATCTATCCTGCTAATCAATTCATCACGCGTCGTGATAAGCTCGAGGGCGCCCTCGAGTCCATTAGAGAAGAGCTCGATACGCGGGTTACCCAGCTGGAAAAAGCGGACAAACTCATCGAAGCTCAACGCCTGCGTATGCGCACCGAGTACGATCTCGAGCTTATGCGCGAAATGGGTTTCTGTTCCGGTATCGAAAACTATTCCCGCCACCTCAGTGGCAGGCAGGAAAATGACCGGCCTTCTTGCTTAATAGACTTCTTTCCTAAAGACTTTTTGCTCATCCTTGACGAAAGTCACGTCACCGTCCCTCAAATTGGGGGTATGTATTTTGGAGACCGTTCTCGTAAGCAGCGTCTCGTAGAGTATGGTTTCCGCTTGCCTTCTGCTATGGACAATCGGCCTCTTCGTATCGAGGAGTTCTGGTCCATCGCTCATCAAACATTGTTTGTTTCCGCAACGCCCAGTAAACACGAGTTCGAGGTCTCTTCTGTCATCGCGGAACAGCTCATTCGCCCTACAGGCCTTCTCGATCCTATTATGGATGTGCGTCCCGCAAAGGGCCAAGTGGAGGATATGATCGGCGAAATCCACAAAGCTGTTGCAGAAAAGGAACGTGTCCTGGTCACAACGCTTACAAAGCGCATGTCAGAGGATATTACGCTTTTCTTGCGAAAGGCCGGTATCCGTGTCGAATACTTGCACTCGGATATCGATGCCATCGAGCGCGTTGAAATTCTTCGCAATCTCCGTCGAGGTGAGTTCGATGTCCTCGTGGGCGTAAATCTTCTTCGCGAGGGTTTGGATCTTCCGGAGGTCGCGCTCGTCGCTATTTTAGACGCGGATAAAGAGGGTTTCTTGCGTAGTCAAACAAGTCTTATCCAAACCGCTGGTCGTGCCGCCCGCCATGAAAAGGGTCGCGTCCTCCTCTATGCGGATAAAATGACAAATTCTCTCAAAAATACGCTCGAAATCACCCACTATCGCCGCGAAAAACAAGAGGCCTACAACCGCGAGCACGGCATCACGCCTCGGGGTGTCCGTCGCAAGTTGGATGACAGCCTTCAGGTCATCGATTCTCAAATTGAAAAGGATCCCATCTTGCTCTCAGACGCTCATGGAGACCGCGATCTCGCCGCTGTCCTCGCCCAACTCGAAACCGAAATGCTCGATGCTGCCCGAGAGCTCAACTTCGAACAAGCCGCCGTCATCCGTAACCAAATCAATACGCTCAAGACCGGTACGCCGATTAAACCGAATACTAAAAAGCCTCGCAATTGATAGTGCTCAAATGATCATATCTTTTCGGCGTTTTTGTTTCAGGTGAAACAAACTGCCTTCCTCATAAAAGCCTTATTAGGAATTTATATATAGTTGGCGCATAGGAGGGCTTTGCCGGAAAAACATCCTGCGACCCTCCCTAAGACCAGTTCCTTGTGAAAGTTAAATTACTTATAGATAGCACTTTTATTAACAATCAGGCTACAGATTTATTTCAAAATAAATTCGTTATAAAATAAGGTCTTACCTCACTTGCTCACCCTTGCCTTATAACCGCTTGTCACAAACTCGGGTCCTCGGGCAATTAACCCGTCTATAATGCTTATGCTAGAGACAATAACGGTCTCGATTCCCATCTTTTCCATGGTTGCGTAAATTAATATTAAGTCCGTTAAATGGCTTTTTACAAACTCCGGGTTCGGTCTATCTGCGGAATACCGGCTCATGGCCTCATCGCCTTTGCCTGCCAGTTGCATGATGGCCTGCTTCAGCTCTTCTTGGCTAAATGCTGTGCATGCTCTACCGTTTAGCGCTTCCAGTGTCCGGGCCGCAGTACGTTCATGAATCGGGCTTATGCCGTAAACGATCCCGCCATTAGTCGCTATTACTTCCTTTATTCTACTTTCATCGTTTGGCTCAAATCCCAAATTTAACTTTGCGAGTGTAATGGCTTGGTCGATTTCTCGCATTGTCATGGGGTGTGGCGAGTGGTGTCGGCTTGTTCGTTTAATCTCTTCACGTACCTTGTAGGTGAAGTTTTGTGTCGCAAGGCTACTTTCGGCGGTTATAAAGCTGTTCTGATCGCCTTTAGTAACGATTTGCATGCTTCCGCCACCAATATCCCACACCACAACGTTGTCCTGCTTCACGTGTGTGGCAATGCCTTCATAGCCTAGCTCGGCCTCTTCTTTTTGGGAAATAATCCTTATGGGAACACCGGTTTTATTATAAACGCGGTCTCGTAAATCGTCGCCATTAAACGCTTTTCTCCAAGACGCTGTGGCAACACCGTAATATTCAATGGCTCCATTATGGCCATACTTCGCTTCCATGTAGGCTTTGATGGTTTCAATGGCTTGAATGCCTTTTACGATAACGGCTTCCGAGAAACGGTTGTCTTGGCTGTTTTCTAGATCCAGGGCATAATGCACGGGTACGTAGTCGTCAAACAGGGTTATATAGGTCCCTTTTTCTGAATCAAGGCTGTAAGTGGTGTATTTTGTTCCTGCAGACCCTATGTCAAAATAGGTGACGATTTTATGGGCAGCTTCGGCACAAAGACTAGCCAGAACCAGGGTGATTGTGAAAATGAGTTTTGTTTTATGTTTTATGATATGCATATAATTACAATTAAGATGGTCTTTTTTGTAATTGATTATGCTAAATTAGTCAATATTAGATCAGTAGATCGGAATGAGCGAGGATGAAGAATGATTCAAAAGCCTTTCAACACAAACTCAGGACCACGGGCAGCCAGGCCGTCTATGCTGCTGGTTTCTGTGGTGATTACTTTCTCAACACCCATCTTTTCCATCGTTGCGTAAACGAGTATCAAGGCCGTTAAATGGTTTTTTGTGAACTCTGGGTCCGGCCTGTCTGTGGAATACTTGGCGAGTACGTCATCACCCTTGTTGGTGAGCTGCTCGATGGCATATTTCAGGTCGGCACGGGTAAATTCTTTATGTTCTAGGCCCGTTAAGATAGCTAATGTCTTAGGAACAACAAACTTATGAAGCGGGCTAATACCATAAACAACTCCTCCATTGGAAGCAATGATCCGCTTTATTGCCGCTTCATTGGCGGCGTTAAATCCCAAGTTTGCTTTCGCTAGGGCAATCGCTTGGTCAATTTCTTGTGCATGCATCGGGTTCGGGGACTCATACTGGCTAATGTGCTTAATGTGCTCGCGTACTTTGTTGGTAAACGTTTGAGCAGCAAGCTTTCCCTCAGTCGTAATGAAATCACCTTTATCGTCTTTGGTCACAAATTGCATGCTCCCGCCACCTATATCCCAAACGACAATGTCTTTCCTGTGCACTTTGTCTACAACGCCTTCATAGCCTAATTCGGCTTCTTCTTTTTGCGTAATAATTTTTATCGCAACGCCGGTCACTTCATAAACTTGGTTTTGTAATTGTTCGCCATTCTTAGCGTTTCGCCAAGCAGCCGTGGCAACGCCGTAATATCCTACTTCGCCGCTTTGGCCGTATTTGGCATTCACGTATTCTTTGATTAATTGTATCACATGAACACCTTTTGCTTTGATGGCCTCCGAAAAGGTATCGTCACCACTGGTTTCTAAATCCAAAGAATAATGCACAGAAATCATATCGTTGAACAATTTCTTGTGGTCTCCTTTTTCTAAATCAACCCTGTAAACAGCGTATTTTGTTCCGGAAGATCCCACATCATAATAGGTTATTATTTTTGTGGCTGCTTCGGCACAGAGACTGAAAAGAGAAAATGTGGTCGCAACAAAAAAGAGCGTTATGGTTATCTTGTTTCTTATCATAAATATTTTTTTGTCTTACCTAATATATGTTAATGTGTAACTTTTGTCAAAATAGTTAGATATATTATTTGTTTTATAAACAATAATTAACAAATTACTCTTATGTACCCCATCTCAAACTCGAAGTGCACCAGTGTGGTGAAATATTGTTGCAATGGAAAAACGATACAATCACTTAACCTTAGAAAAACGACACCTAATTAAACTCATGCTCCCTGAAAACGCCTTAAAGTCTATCACCTTTGACAATGGTCTCGAATGTTATGATCACCGCTTTTTGAAAGAAAAATTTGGGAATCGCCACTTATTTTTGCGGCTCTTACAGCCCTTGATGGCTAGAATCAGCCGCATTCCAAGGAGATCCCTCCACTACTTATCGCCCATGGAATATTTCTTGCTTTTTTCTTCCGGTTCCTTAAAACTCTTTAACTTTAATTCCGCATATGTTGCACTTCGAGTTTGAACTCGGCTCCTGACCCTATATCATATATCTAAAAATAAATTAAATTACTACCAAATTTGAAATTTAAAAATAATGTTGTATTGTTAGTTTATGAACTTCTTTAAAACATTGTTTGGTGGTGGTCCGAGTAGTCGATATGACAGTCGATCGGAGTCGGAGAAAGAATCTAAAACTTCAAATAGCAATAGCCTAATTTCCAATAGAGAGATTCGAAAGGAAGTGAGCGACGAGAAAAACTTCATTTCAAAAGTGGTTTCCATAGAGGGAATGAAGGTCAAGGACCTCCAGAATCGAGATGTCAGTACCGTGGTTACTTTGACGTTTGGCGAAGATAAGAATAAAAAGAATTTTAACATACAGGTTATAAGTGTTCTAACTGAATTAAAAGCTGGGCTTAGTAATAAAACATTAGGAAAATCTGAGGTTATCAATTTTTTAGCAAAGCCGCTTAGCAGCAGTAAAAATGCGCTACTGTGTGAGTTATCGAAGGAGGACAGTGATTTAGACCTGTATTTGGGTGAAGTATTAACCTCCCTTAAGAAACGAGGCTTTTCTGCAAAAGATTTTGAGGAGCTTTTCGATACCGCCATTAAAAATAGCAATAGCGAGGATCAAACGCTCTACTCAGATATGGCGAGAATTTTAAATAAGTGTAACGATAGCAATCAAATAGTCTTTGGCAAAGTATTTATAAAAGAAGCTACTGGTATTGAGGTAGAAGTAAAAGGGGAATTTTCCAATATAGAGGAAAAACTCGACCTAACAGAACCGGTAGAAAACAAAGATGAAGAGATTAAAGAGAAAGTTTCTAATACAAACGAGGAGTTCAAGCTAACAGAACAGAAAGAGGTAAAAAAGGAAATTTTTGATATAAATGATGAATTTGAGATTGTGGAAGACAAAAATGATGTAGGGTTTTTGGATCTTTTTGACTACAATACCAGCTTTGGAATGCGATCTATTGATAAACAATTACTGAGAGGCATTGAACAAACCACCGAAATAATAGAAGAAAACTACATAGGGAAGAACGAAAATCCTAGAGAAAAAGCATTCAAAATCTTCAACTATCATGATGCTTCTAACGAAAAACCTTTGGTAAAGTTATTCGAAGCATCAAATGACAAAAATAAGCTTAACCAAGAGCTCAGTTATTTGAAAGAACATTATAGTTTTTCAACAGAAGAGATGGAGATTCTGTTAACACCAGTAAATAAAAAGTAATTTACTTTAACAATACAGCACAAAAGGGTAAGAAGCTGTCCTGCTAAACGAGGCGCGCGGTAAGGATCCTAAACATAGCGACACGAATGGTGTTCTCTGAATAAGAAGGGTTATGCTCATAGTCCTCCCCATCTCAAACTCGAATTGCAAGAGTATGATACAATACTGTTGCAATGGACAAACAAAACTACTTTTGGGAGCCAAAATGCACTCCAGAAGCTCCGAGGAAACGATAGGCTATATGGCAACCATCTCGATCCACTTACCTAAAAACGCCTTGAAATCGATCACGTTTGATAACGGCCTGGAGTTCTATGACCATCAGATGCTTGCCCTAAAGTTCAATATCCCGACTTACTTCTGTGACCCTACTCCTCTCATGGCAGAAGGGGGGAGTAGGGAATGCTAATTGCTAATGGCCTCATCAGGGGTCGCTACGTGCCTAAAGGCTCTTCTGAAAAGGATTTTTCCCCTTATCAGCAACAAACCTTCATCAAGAGAATTAATCATACTCCAAGAAAGTACCTCAATTACTTAACGCCTATGGAATCTTTCTTCCGCTTCCTTCACCCTCTTTTCTTTCTTTTCACCTAGTGTTGCACTTCGAGTTTGAAATCGGCTTTCAGAAGGCTCGATTGCTATTTTTTTTGATATTAATCTCAATTTTAACTTTTCGCTCAGGCAGTGTTTTTTTGCTTTGAACAGTTTTTTTCTCGAATGTGTACGGATTAACTTCGTCAATTTTTTTCTTAACTTCAGTTGGTTTTTTTTCTTTAGTCTTTTGGCTGCTCTCGATGTCGCGGTCAAAGATGCTGCTAACATCTTCGCTTAAGAATGAGGAAAAACGGCTCCTGCCTTCAGATTTTCCGGTGTCTATGCTTCTGCTACTAAAATGCTTAGAAGTAAATTCTGGCTTACTACTGTATTCGGATTTTACGGTTAATATGTTCTTTATTGATTTTAGCGACTTAAATATTGAATTCATAGTTGATAGTAACTCATTTTTTACTAAAATCAAATTATTGATTCACTTTTGTTATTAGTAGTTGTATGTCTATTTTTGTGACCTAATCGCTAAGCGTGCCCACCAAAGCCTTGGCGTAGGCGGTCCGAACACTCCCGTTTAATTGGCATAGCTCTTGCTCTATCAGGAGTATGAATCCAGGATTAGATTACGGTGCCTCTGCTCTCAATGCCTTACAGAAATGGCAGGATGTCACAGCGCTCAATATCTCCTCTAATGTCTACACGGGGCATAAGCAGCAGGTCGTTGCGTTTGAGGCCGCTGGTGGTACTAAAGATGCTTCTTTTGATAATGTTATGCAAGCGGTTACGCCAAAGGCTGTGGTGACAACAGATTTTGCCCCGGGTAAGGTAATCCCTACGGGTAACCCCACCGATATCGGTATCACAAGCGCTAAGGGCTTTTTTAAGCTCGAAACCCCAGGGGGGGATGTTGTTTACTCTCGTGATGGCGAATTTCACTTTAATCAAGATTATACACTCGTAAATAAGCAGGGCTACATCGTCCAGGCAAATGGGGGCGCTATTGTTAAAAATCCCAACAAGGGTGAAATTAGCATAAATCCCGATGGTAAGGTTTATCAGGGTAAAACCCTTATCAATCAACTGACTTTGTATGATTTTAACGATAAAGCAGCTCTTATTAAGGTCAATGGGGGATATTCTTTCCCTCCAGATAAGCCAGTTCCTGAGGAGGCCGTAGAAAAGCCTACTTTTCTTCAGGGTGCTTTGGAGCATTCTAATTCCAATCCTATAATGGAGATGGTCGCTTTGATTCAAGTATCTCGTGCCATGGAATCTAATATGACGGCTATGAAGAGCCTGGATGAGCAAATGGGTCGCGCTATCCAGTTTCTTAACCCTATGGGCTAATATTAATGTTTTTTACAATTGATTTTTAACGACTAAACGCAGGACAAATTATGGGATTAGCTATATACGCAGGCGGTACAGGGATGGATGCAGAGCAAATTAATCTGGATATCATCGGTAATAACTTGGCTAACGTGAACACTGTGGGGTACAAGCGTTCTAAGGCCGAATTTCAGGACTTGTTGTATCAAAATGTCCAAGCCATCGGCGCGGACTCTGGTACGGGTAATGAGGTTCCCACGGGCGTCCAGGTCGGTAATGGTGTGAAACTAGTCTCAACGAGCAAAATATTCACTCAGGGCGAACTCACGCTTACTAATGAGGATAAGGATATTGCGATCGATGGTGTAGGCTTTTTCGAGGTCACTATGCCGGATGGTACCAAGAGCTACACGCGTGATGGCGCTTTCAAGGTAAACTCCAACGGAGAGTTCACAAACAACAGTGGTTATTTGATCTCAGGTTTTCAGTCGCTTCCGGCGGATGCGCAAAAGATATTTGTTTCCGATAATGGTCAAATTACGGTCCAATCGGCGAGTGGCTCCCAAACCTATCGTCTCCCTATTTACCGTTTTGCTAACCCAGGGGGCTTGAAGAGCATCGGGGGGAACTTATTAGTCGAAACGGATGCCAGTGGTACAGCCGAACAGGGTAACCCTGGTGAGCTCGGTTTTGGTACTTTAAAGCAGGGTTACTTAGAAATGTCCAACGTGAAGCCGGTTACCGAAATGGTCAATTTGATTGTCGCTCAGCGCGCCTACGAAATGGATTCCAAGGTCGTCCAGGCTGCTGATGAAAATATGTCCAAGATCAACCAACTGAAGCGCTAATTTAATTAAGGTACAACCATGAGATACCTCGTCATATCACTCCTAATGTTCGTCTTCACAGCCTTACAGGCTGATTTAGCTTCAATTCTCGAGCCGATAAGTCTGCCGTCTCTTTCTCAGCACAAGGTAACGGGATCGCTCAGTAAAACCCCAATTACAGTAGCTCAGAATGATACTGTCTCAAGGGTGTCTTCAGAGAAGAAAATCGAGAAAAAGATTTTTGTTATTACTTGGGCGGATGTTTCCAATGCCTTGAAGGAACAACTTTTCCTTAAATACGAACTTAAGGGTGATTTTAGAATGACTCCGGCAACGCTTTGGAGTGGGGTCAGGGCAACTAACCCCGATTGGTCCGTTGAATTAAACTATACCCCTCCCGATGGCATTTCTTCACGTTTTGTTATAGGGTTTGCGATCTACGCGGATGGCCAAAAACTCGGGGAATGGAAAATCCCTGTCCAATGCGAGCTCTGGAACCCGATCCTGGTCGCTAAAGAGTTTATACGCCGCGGGGCAGCTCTCGATAGGAGCATGTTTGAAGAACAGTCAATTGATACCCTAAGGGTAAAACAAGATATCCTACCCAGGGATGTTGAGATCGATCACTACGAATCCGCCCATGCCATATCCGTTGGCAGACCTCTCCTGTGGACTTCTGTTATCGAAAAGCCCCATATTCGCAAGGGTCAAGTCGTAGAGCTTGTTGCCAAAGAGGGTATGATGAGAATCACCACTAAGGGCCAAGCCCTCCAAAATGGGCTTGTCGGCGAATTCATCAGCATCCGCAATTTAAAATCCAGAAAAGACATCCAAGCCCAAATTCTAGATGAAAATACCGTACAAGTATATTTTTAACCTGTTTTTAATAACCGCATTTTCTTTCACTTCGGCAAATGCGATTTCGTTGTGGAGAAAATCCACAAACAACGAACGTGGCATGTTTGCAGACAAAACGGCCAGCCAGGTTGGTGACATACTCACCATAATTGTATCTGAAAGCACCACAATGAAAAACGAAATAAAGACGACCACTGATAAAGTTGCCGGCATCGACAACACCGTAACCCAATTCCTATACAGCGCCGCCGTAGACAAAGTCACCACCGTAGGCGGCGAATTCCCCAAAACCAAAATCGACGGCAAAAATACTTACACGGGTGGCGGTAAAATAGAAAACAGTAATACGCTTAATGCTCGTGCCGCTGTAACCGTGATCGATGTCCTCCCTAACGGTAATTTGGTAATCGAAGGGGCTCGCATGATTTCTTATTCAGGGGAGACTCGATTTGCTATTCTGCGTGGGGTTGTTCGTCCTTATGATATTTCAACAGAGAATACAGTAGCTTCTACCAACATTGCAGATGCCCAAGTAGAATTCATTTCTGAAGGCGAACTGACAGATGCTCAAAAGAAGGGTTGGTTGCTGAGATTTAACGATTTTGTTAACCCCTTTTAATCTTTCCATGAAATTTGTTTTATATATTTTGATTCTAATGATGAGCTCCATGGTCACCCTCATGGGCTCAAGAATAAAAGATCTCACGCATATAGAAGGCACACGAGATAACCAACTCATCGGATATGGTTTGGTCGTGGGTCTTGCGGGCCAGGGAGATAGTAATGGGATTAAATACACATCACAAGCGTTGGTTAACGCGTTAAAGGCGTTAAAGGTAAATGTAAATCCAGATGACATTAAGTCTAAAAATGTCGCTGCTGTGATGATTACCTCAAACATAGGTCCTTTCATCAGAGAAGGATCTAAGATAGATATCACCGTTTCTTCAATTGGAGATGCGAAGAGCTTACAGGGCGGGGTTTTACTACAAACCCCGCTTGTGGGCGCTGATGGTGTTGTTTATGCGGTTGGTCAAGGGCCAATCGCGGTTGGTGGTTTCCTGGGAGGCTCCGGCGGAGAGGGGGGGGCAACGGTTCAGCAAAATCACCCGACGGTCGGCATCATTACAAGTGGCGCTATTGTGGAACGGGAGATCCCAACGGAATTCATGCATCATGGAAGTTTAAACTTATTGCTGGAGAGTCCTGATTTTGTTTCTGCGGTTCGTGTTGCGGATGCCGTTAATAAAATTTTCCCAGGCACATCACAGGCTATGAACTCTGCAACGATTAATGTCCTTGTTCCCCCTGAGTATCGTGGGCAAGTACCAAATTTTATTGCTTCTATCGGAGAACTGGATGTTATACCGGATCTTGCCGCTAGGGTCATTATTAACGAGCGTACAGGAACGATTGTAGCTACGTCTAATGTTCGTATATCAACGGTTGCCATCAGTAATGGTTCGTTAACAATTTCAATTTCGAATACTCAAGGGGTAAGCCAACCAAACGCATTGAGTAACACAGGGGATACCACAACATACTCCAATACGGAGACGAATGTGGATGAAACAAAAGGCGTTTTCCAGGTCGTTGAGGATTTACCTACTATCGAGCGCTTAACCGCCGCACTCAACGCGCTTGGGGTATCTACGCGTGAAATGATGTCTATTTTGCAGGCGATTAAAAGTGCTGGGGCGCTTCACGCAGAACTTATTTTAAATTAATTTATCTTTATTTGATAACATGTCCGAAATTCTCAATAGCAACTCGCTCAATGAAGCCAATAAGCCTACTTATATGGGTATTCAGGAGCTGCGTGTGCTTAAGGGCAGTAAGAAAATTTCGGAAACGGACAAATTATCTGAAATGGACCGTCAGTTCGAATCAATTATGGTACGCATGATGCTTAAAGATGCTTTTAAAGACATTAAGGGATATGACTACTTTGTTACAGATGTTCTCGCCGATAGTATTACCTCTCGTGAACGTTTGTTCGGAATCAACTACAGTTCTCAAATTAAACAACTTTCTAACCCGCAACAGTAATAATAATAAATACTATGTTTGCCATGACTAACCAATTTCACAATCAACTTTACCAAAGTCTTGTCGAAGCGCTTCGATCTGAGATAGAAGAATATGGGGGTTTGTTAAACCTTCTGGAGGAGCAGCAAACCTATATACTGAAGCACGATTCTGTAAATGTCCTGGAGTATAAACAAAAGATAGATGAACAAATTGCCATTAACCAAGATCTTCGCAACAAGCGGGAGTTGATTATTGAATCTCTGGGCAAAAATTTGGGAGTTGCTGTAAACGGTTCTATCCTAAAACTGTTACCTCTTTTTCCGGAACAAATACGGGGATTAGTGGAGGCGCTTGTGTTGGAGGTCATTGCGCTTATTGATAAAACGCAACGAAAAGCAGGCCAGTCTCATTTGCTGCTTTCTCGGGCGTACGAAGTTACAGAAGAGGTCATACGCGCCTTTCAACCCCACAAGGTCATGAAGACTTACGATCGCAAGGGGTCTCTTTCTCTCAAAACAGGTTCAGATGGTTCTCATGTGAGTGCTTCCGTCTAACAAGTTTTTTAATAATATATGTCAGGATTATTTTCAGGATTAAAACAAGCAGCAACGGCCTTGGATATCCATGCCAAGCAGGCTACGATTGCGGGCAATAATATTGCCAATCTTAATAATGATAAATACGCGCGTCAGTATGCCATTATCTCTACAGCGGGTTCTACGTTAGCGGGTAGTGGTGTGGAAAGCTTAGGCATCGAAATATCTACCATTCAAAATGTACGTAATGTCATTTTAGATAATCAAATTGTGAAAGAGGGCATGGTGCAGGGTTCTCTAAAATCACAACAAATTTTCTCTGCAAGTATCGAAACTGCCATTGGCGAAAAAATCGATCGCTCACAAACTACAAGTTCTATCAGTACTACGAGTGATAATGGTTCAACCGGGGGAATAGCACAGGGTATTGATGATTTTTTTAACGCCTTTAAGGGATTGTCTGCTACGCCTACCGATTCTAGCCAAAAGGTTGTTTTGGTGGAAAAGGCATCTGCGTTGGTAAGTAAGTTGAACCTCGTTTCTAGTCGTCTGGCAACGGTCGATGCCAGTGCGGTTGAGACGATTAATGGAGATGTTAATAAGGTAAATGATCTCTTGGGTAAAATCGCAACTTTTAACACCGCTATATCCCGACTTGAGGTGGGTAAACCGGGATCCGCACTTGAAGTGCGGGATGAATTACAGGGGGTATATGAAGAATTAGCCCAATATGTTAATTTTAATGTAAAACCGATTGATAGTTCGCCGGGTAATGTACAGGTTGTTATCCAGGATACTTCAGGAAATGATATCGTTTTAGTCAATAAAGGCGTGGTTGATAACGCGCTCAATTATAATGGTACGAGCTTTGTTGCTAGTGGGACTTCATCGGCTACTTTGGATGTTAAATCCGGCTCACTAGGTGGGGTTCAATCTGTTAGAACCGGTGTTTTAGCCCAAACCCAAACGCAGCTGAATGCGCTCACGTCGCAAATTGTTGGTTCCGTTAATACAGCTTATAATCCTACAAGCGCCACAGGCCAGGATTTCTTTTTATCAACGGGAACAACGGCGGCAACGATTGCGCTTGATCCCAATCTTACAGTAACTTCGCTTAAAACAACGAATACGTCAGCCGCTTCTGCGAACGAGCTAGCCATTGCCGTTGCTGGTCTGGTAGACCAGACTTTCTCAACCGGTTCGGGAGCCTCAATCAATGGTACGTTTACGGATTATTTTAATCAAATAAACACCGGTGTAGCCAAAGAGGTTACGTCTGCAAAATCTGCATTATCTGGCTCAGATCTTGCTTTACAGTCCTATAAGAAACAACGCGCAACGATCGGCGGGGTTTCACTGGATGAAGAGGTCACGAATCTTATGAGATATCAGAAAGCATACCAGGCTAGTGCGCGCGTAATGTCAGTCATTAGTCAGTTAATGGACGAGCTCGTCGGATTGGTTCGTTAATTAAAGAGGCAAGCCGAGTATAAACTTTAAGGAAAAAAGGAGACATATAATCGATGAGTGAAATAATTAGAGCAGCCAGTAATACTTTTACGACAGACTTACAGATGAATTTAATGAAGCTGAATGGTCGTCAATTTCAATTAATGGCTCAAATTTCTTCCGGTCAAAGAGTGGCCGTTGCGAGTGATGATCCCGCTGCCGCAGCTCGAGCGATTGGTTATCAGTCTTTACAGCGAGATTTAACTCAATATCAAAAAAATGCTCAAAGAGCAGAAAATGTGCTCAATATGAGCGTGAATGCTATTCAAAGTCTTAAGTCAACCGTCAGCAGAGCTCAAGAAATTGCAACGGTTACGCAATCCGGAGTTTCAACAAGAAATTACACAGACTATGCAAAAGAAGTAAATCAGCTTCTGGAGCAAGCGGTATCATCCTCAAACTCGGAATACCTGGATGACCCTCTGTTTGCGGGAACAGCAACGTCTGCAAGTCCTTTTTCAACAACGCGTGATTCAAATGGGAAAATAACCGCCGTAACTTATGTCGGAAATAGTGGTTCCGCTAGTTTTTCCATTTCCGAAAATGCCATGGTGGATCCCCATACCGGTGGGGCTGAAAATAATAAGATGCTGACTGCCATTAATAATATTTTGAATTTAAGGGACGCTTTGGAATCAAGTAATACAACCGCTGTTACTTCCTCCCAGACTGCTTTAATCACTTCTGAGAACGACATCGTGGACAGTCTCAGCACCATGGGTGCAAAATTAATGCGGGTTCAGACCGCTAAATCTCAAAATAGCGCATCTTATCAAAATTTGGATAAAAGTATTTCCGGTGATGTTGATGCGGATATGTCACAAACCATTTTAGAATTAAATAAAATTCAGACAGCTTACACGGCAGCCATGCAGGGCGCCGCTAGAGTAATGAGCGAGTCTCTGATGAATTATATCAGGTAGAGCAATTTCACAATTAACCCCACAAATACTATGTACATGAAGTTAGATCAAGATAACGCGATAACAATGGAAATGCCCAAAGATGCCCATAAGATCAAGCTCGTTCGGGGGTTGCTTGGGTTTTCGGAATTAAGAGAAATGGAAATCGTTTATGATGAGGGCGAACTCCCTTTTATGCGATTAAGAGAAACGCAACAGGGTCCTACTAAGGAAGAGGCGCTGGAATTCTTTGTGGTAGAACCAGCGGGCTTAATCGATAACTACTCAATCAGAATTTCTGAGGATGATGTCGAGCAGCTCAATATTTCTGAATCGGATGGTACTTGCTTGCTCAATATTGTGACAATACATAATACCGGTGGCGGCAGGGTTGTTACGGTTAATTTGGTAGCTCCGTTATTGATTAATAAAAAAACCTTGAAGGGGAAGCAGGTTATCATAGAGAATTTTAATGAATATTCTCCCAGACACTTGCTTTATGAAGATTAATACTCTAACAAAACTCAGCTTTAATAAGAGGAGGAATCTCCTATGTTAGTTCTTTCAAGAAAAGAGGGGGAGTCTATTATTATTGGCTCCGGGGAAGACGAAATCTTAGTTAAAATAGCCAAGATAGAGAAGGATCTTGTCAAGTTAGCCATCGAGGCTCCTAGAAAAATCTCTATCTTCCGTAAGGAGGTCTTCGATTCCGTGATGGAGAGTAATAAGGAAGCTGCTTTGCGTAAGCAAAAGGGAAATCAGCGCCTGTCCTTGCCTAAAGAGGCCTTGAGGGCTGTCCAAGATAAGAAGACCAAAAATACTTCAGCTTCTTTCTTGCAAGAATAAAGCAGCTTTAACCGATTTTGTAGGCTCAGCACCCTCAATTGAATCACAATAGACAACAAAAAAGCCAAAAACATTGTTTTTGGCTTTGAAAATAGATTTGAGCATCTTATAGCACCCTAAAGTGCTATATAAACTACCAAGTACGCTTCTTATGGCGATTCTCGCGGGAACGTTTCCTGCGTTTGTGCTTGTTTATCTTTAAACGTCTTTTTTTCTTAAGATTTCCCATAATGATATAAATTACTTCAAAAATGCTCTTTAGTGAAGATACAAGCAAAATACATTTTGGGAGGTATGTAAAGCTTTTTTTTCATTTAGTGGATCATCGGGAACGAGATGCTTGTTTTTTAACCAATTAACTGACTTGAAACGTTATCGCTTTGGCCGGAAGGGGGCGGGTGTCGATAACATGGAATAAAAAATTTACAGTGCTTATTTTTGATTCAGCGAATTAATTATATTGGCATTTCCGGAACCGTTGTTTAGGATTTTGCCCTTCTTGATAATAATCTAGCTCCCTCAATTAACCTATTACATATCTCAAAAATAACAATGAAAAATTGTAGCTTTCCTCGACCTCTCTTTGTGCAAAAAATAATTTTCTGTGCCGCAATGATTGCTATTAGCCATGTCGCTTTCGCACAGGGAAATGACCATAAACTTAATGTGGTAGCAACCTACAGCATCCTTGGCGATTGGGTTCACCAGGTTGGTGGAACTGATATTAACCTCACTGTTCTGGTTGGGCGTGAAAGCGATGTTCATACGTTTGAGCCTACGCCCGCGGATGCCATTGCACTTGCGGAGGCTGATGTAATATTTGAAAATGGCCTTGGGCTGGAATATTGGCTGGATAAGCTATACAAGGCTTCGAATTCGAAAGCCGAACGTGTTATTATTAGCGATGGTATAGCATTCCTAACTGCCTCAAGCTATCTGGAACCAAGAAATAAGCAACAACCGCTCCTTGATAAAAAGGCTTGTAAACCTTGCTGCTGTTCTTGCGCACATGAGGATAAAGAAAAGCAAATCGATGCTAATAAGCCTGCTGCCGTTGCTAACGAAGCTTCAGCAACAGAGTCGCACCACGCGCATGATCATGGTGAGTATGACCCTCATTTCTGGTTCGATGTTAATCGTGCCATGATTTCGGTACTCACGATTCGGGATACGTTAGCGGATATTGATGAAAAACATGCTGCCTATTATGAGGAGCGTGCCAATACCTACATCGCCAGTTTGGTTGTTCTAGACAACTGGATAAAGAAGCAGGTGAGTGTATTACCTAAAGATCAGCGCATTTTAGTTTCTAACCACGATAACTTGGCATACTTTGCCCAGCGTTACCACTTTTGCTATCTCGGAAGCGTTTTAGACTCCGTTACAACCGATACTCAGGATCCTTCAGCTCAAAAGTTTGCGCAATTAGTTGACCTTATTAAGGCCAATCAGGTTCGGGCCGTTTTTGGTGAAAATATACAAAACCCTATCTTGATTGATCAGTTGGCGCGTGAGGCGGGTTTACCTAAACCTATTTTGCTCTACACAGGAGCGCTGGGTAAAGAGGGCTCTGAGGGGAGTACCTATGTTGACATGATGCATTATAATGTGAATGCTATTGTCAAAGCTTTGAATAATAAGTGATTATTAGATTGTGAAATTCCCCTATCAAGGACCCTGTGAACATGAGAAACTCCTGGCTGCTCCGGCACTAGAGGCTCACCATGTTTATTCGGGTTATCCGGGGGGCAATAGATCCGCGCTCAAGGATATTTCTATTACGATTGCCCAAGGCATGCGAGTTGCTCTGGTGGGGGCTAATGGCGCTGGTAAATCCACTCTCCTCAAGGCTATAGCAGGTCTGTTGCCTATTGTTTCTGGTACATTAAAGGTCTTTGGCCATAACGTGGGTGGATGTCTTCACCAAGTTGCTTATTTACCTCAAGGAGCCGCTATTGACTGGTCATTTCCCGTTTCGCTGTTCGATTTTTTATTAGCGGGTAGGTACGTTCATCTCGGGTGGTTACAGTATCCTTCTAAATCGGATCGCAAAATAGTGAATGAAACGCTGGAGCTCCTTCAGCTAGTAGAACTGAAAAATAACTCCATTCAACATCTTTCCGGAGGCCAGAAGCAGCGCGCTTTGCTGGGTCGAGCTTTAGTTCATAAGGCAGATTTATTTTTACTCGATGAACCTTTGAGTGCGATTGATGCTCGTAATCGGCACATTATTTCAATTGTCTTGGATGATTTGCGTAACAAGGGTAAAACAGTTTTTATGGCGACTCATGACTTAGGAGGACTGGAAACAGATTTTGATAATGCATACTTTATGCATGATGGTAAACAGGTCAACTCTGCTCAATGGGCCAGTAAGCATAAAATGGAGGATTCTTAATATATGCTATCTTGGTTAACAGACCCCTTTTCTTACCCTTTTATGCAAAAGGCGATATGTGGTGTTGCGCTCGCAGGGATCAATTGCTCCATTATTGGTACTTATGTTGTGCTCAGGCGTATGTCTTTTATCGGGGGCGCTCTTTCCCATACAATACTTCCGGGTATCGTATTTGCTTACATAAAGGGGTTTGCCATGGTTTGGGGAGCTTTGGGAGCTAGTGTAATAACCGCATTTGGTGTGGGTTGGCTTTCTTCGCGAAAGGAAATTAGAGAGGACACCGCCATAGGCGTCGTTTTATCTGCCATGTTTGCCTTGGGTGTTCTGATGATGAGTTTTATTCGCTCTTTTCGTGATTTTGGTAGCATTCTTTTTGGGAGCGTTTTGGGCATTACTTCACAGGATTTGCTGTTTATGAGCGGCGTTACAATTGTCGTATTGAGCGTGGTCTTTGCCTTATATAAGGAACTGAAACTGAGCTCTTACGATCCGGACTATTCCAAAACGATTGGAATTAATCCGGGTAAAATTCGATACGTTTTACTCTTTTTAATCGCTCTCAGTGTCGTTTCAGCCGTGCAGATTGTGGGCGCTTTGCTGACAACTGCCTTACTGATCACTCCTGCGGCAAGTGCTTGTCTTATTGGCCGATCAGTGAAGTCTATTATGCTAGCTTCTGCTTGCATAGCCGTCTTTTCGGGCATAGCGGGATTGGTTATATCCTACCACTTTAGAATATCATCAGGTGCCGCAATCGTGATTGTGTGCTCGCTTATCTTTTTGATCACATGGTTCTATCGCACAATTTCGGACAAATTGTGGCAGAATAAATCTGTGTGCTGATATTATTCTTTAGCGTGTTTGCCTTTATTGAAGATGAGGGCAAGGATAACGTAGAATACCACAATAATGAAAAAGACATAACCCGGAATGCGTATATAACCCATAATATCGATCACTTTAAGCAGAAGGGCAGGGGTCATTGCCAACACCGTGGTGCGTAGACACTGTAAATAGGTGAAGTGCGCGCGGATGATTAAGCTAAGAATAAGGGTCAATATCGATAATAAGAGCGCGTACAGAATTCCGGAGATATATAAGCCCAGTACAATAAGCGGGTAGAGTGTGATTCCGGACCATTTGACTGCCATGTTTAGCCATTTGTAGGCCATCTTTTGGTCTACATGGAGGTCTTTTATGTTCGCAAAGCTATACGTTCTTGTTTCGTAGCTGTTTTTGCGGATGATTACCTCTGTGCGCTGTACCAGGATTTTTGGCTCTTCTCCGTTCTCAGCAAGGGTAGCGTTCGTGGGTGAGATGAGGGCAATCAGCTCCTGTGTATCGGTATCGCGTATTTCGTACGTTTTATTGTTTGGGGTAGAGAGAATGCCTTCTTTAATATTCATATCAGGCATCTGGTCCACAAGGCCTTGTACATCCTTTTGAAGGGTATTGCCAATCCCAACTTGTATGACGAATGCTGCGGGTACAGCCAGGAGAGCTGCTAGAAAGAAGAGGAAGGCGAAGCCGGTTCCTGTCCAATTGCGGGCAACATCTCTATAAAAAGCTTTTGAGTAAAAACTCATTATTAGGGCGTAAATGGCATTGTATTTTCTCATAACGTCATGGGGTGTAGGGTTACTTACCAACAAGTAACTCTTAACCTAATGGGTTAATGCTAAACGAGCAACACAAAATTACGCTTCTTAGATGAGGCCAAGTTGCATTTTGCCTTCTTCCGAGATCATGTCTTGATTCCAGGGAGGATCCCAGACAATGTCAACAGTCGCGTCTTTGATTCCGTTGACTGCCAAAAGTTGGTTCTTTGCGTCTTCGGCGATGACCGGGCCCATGCCACAGCCGGGCGCTGTCAATGTCATGTGGACGAGTACATGGTTTCCTCCCGTTTCCAAAGGAGTGGTTTGGAGGGAGTAAATGAGGCCTAGATCGACAATGTTGACGGGTATTTCTGGATCGAAGACCTTTTTAAGGGCTGACCAGAGGGCTTCTTCGTCAACCGAGCCATCATGATTCTCGGGTGTGCTTTCTTCTTCTTGGGGGACTTCGGCAGGGATAGGCTCACCGATGGCATCAGCATCTTTACCTTGAATCCGAAACATGCCGTAATCTGATGTGACGGTGAAGTTGCCGCCCAGGCGGTGAGTAATGGTCACTTTAGTGCCGGCGGGCAGGTTTACATGATCGCCGACCGGGATCATAGTGGCCTGGCATTCGCGGGAAAGAATTTTATGGTTTTCCGAAGACATAAGGGTGCGCACGCAAGTTAAAGGCCACTAAGCTATCATCTCATGCCCCGATGTTGCAAGAAGGAATATTTTGCAATTTTACCACTCAGGTTTTCCCGACTCTGTTTCCCAAAGGTGTTGCACTTGTATTTCTCTTTCCAATTTGTGGCTGCGTTTTCGGCATCTCAGATCCAAACCTTCATCAATAGGATCAATTAATCTCGAGGAAATTCTATTTATGATTTAACTTTTGTGGAATTTTTCTTCCGTTTTTGCGCCAATTCTTTAACTCTTTTTAAATTTTTTTCAACAAATGTTTCAATTCGACTTTTCAATCCCTTTCCATCTCAGATATAATGGCTTGAGATCGTCTTTCTTAAGCCCTACCTCCTCTAAGGTTTTGATTAAATCTTCATTGTCTTCACCACCAAATAAAAGCGTGTAGCCGTCCTTATTTGTGATGGACAGGAGTTTTATGATGTCTTCTGGGGAGAAACCGCTGTCTTTTAACGCTATTATCATCGCTGGCAATTTGCCTTCCCTTGCCGGTTCATGCAGGGGCGTGTTGCCGTTATCATTCTTGATAGACAGGAGTTTCATGATGTCTTCCTTGGAGAAACCGCTGTCAATTAACGCTTTTATCAGCGCTGGCAATTGGCCGTTCTCTGCCGCTGTATTCAGGGGCGTGTTGCCGTTATCATTCTTGATAGACAGGAGTTTCGTGATGTCTTCCTTGGAGAAACCGCTGTCTTTTAACGCTTTTAGCGTCGCTGGCAAGCGGCCATTCCATGCAGCTGAATGCAGGGGCGTGTTGCCGTTATCATTCTTGATAGACAGGAGTTTCGTGATGTCTTCCTTGGAGAAACCGCTGTCTTCTAACGCTTTTAGCGTCGCTGGCAAGTTGCCATACAATGCTGCTATATGCAGGGGCGTGCTGCCGTCCTTACCTGTGATGGACAGGAGTTCCGTGATGACTTCCTTGGAGAAACCGCTTTCTTTTAACGCTTTTAGCGTCGCTGGCAAGCGGCCTTGCTGTGCAGCTGCATGCAGGGGCGTGTTGCCGTTATCATTCTTGATAGACAGGAGTTTCGTGATGTCTTCCTTGGAGAAACCGCTGTCAATTAACGCTTTTAGCATCGCTGGCAAGTTGCTATTCGATGCTGCTGAATGCAGGGGCGTGTTGCCGTTATCATTCTTGATAGACAGGAGTTTCGTGATGTCTTCCTTGGAGAAACCGCTGTCAATTAACGCTTTTAGTGTCGCTGGCAAGTTGCCATTCGATGCAGCTGTATTCAGGGGCATGTTGCCGTTATCATTCTTGATAGACAGGAGTTTCGTGATGTCTTCCTTGGAGAAACCGCTGTCTTTTAACGCTTTTAGCGTCGCTGGCAAGTTGCCATTCCATGCAGCTGTATTCAGGGGCGTGTTGCCGTCCTCATCCTTGATAGACAGGAGTTCCGTGATGCCTTTTAGGGAGAAACCGCTGTCTTTTAATGCTTTTAGCGTCGCTGGCAAGTTGCCATTCGATGCAGCTGTATTCAGGGGCGTGTTGCCGTTATCATCCTTGATAGACAGGAGTTCCGTGATGCCTTTTAGGGAGAAACCGCTGTCAATTAACGCTTTTAGCGTCGCTGGCAAGTGGCCGTTCTCTGCCGCTGTATGCAGGGGCGTTTCGCCGTAATTATCCTCTGTGATAGACAGGAGTTTCGTGATTTGACTGGGATTCTGGAGTAGGTAAGAAAGGAGGGAAAGCGCGTTTGGCAGACCGCCTGATTCTGCTATAGAGAACACATGTTTTTCTGCCAGTTCAATTGCCTCTTGCGGTGTGTAACCCAAGCTTTTAAAAACACGATGGCAGTCCTTTTGCTTAAATAGGGAGACTATGCAGGCTTCTTTTTGTAGCTGATCCACATAGGGATCCTGCAGAAGTGATTTTAGCGAATAGCGGGAGCTGACTTTATTTAAACAATTAAGGCCTTCGTGACTGCCGCCGCTGAGTACCGTTTGCGCAATCGAAAGATATCTGGGCGTGCGCATGAAATATTCGATTTTCAAGTCCTCTTGTACTTGGTTTTTCTGATAATCTTGCCAATTTTGGTATTCATTTCGCACGTCGGTTAAATAGTTCGACAGAATTTCGTTGTTCTCTATTTTGTAGTCCTTGTCTTTTAGGCTATGGGATAGGGCTTTCTGCAAGATTTCATGCGAGTAGCCGGCATCTTGAAGTTCTCTGCTTGTGTTTGCTCTATAGGAGCCGACATGGTCGGTATACTCATTGCTTTTAAGAAAAACTTCAATGCTTGTGGCCGTATTTTCCTTTTCCGTTTTCCATGTCTGGTGAAATTCTGTTATGATTTTTTGTATGGTTTGCTTGTCTCCGGCTAGGAGTTTACGGTGCTCCATATACTTAACAACGAATTCCTCTTTATTGCTAAAATCGGTGTATTTCTTTATATCCGAGCCGTAGTCGTTGATTAATCCATCGATGGTTGATGAGTTCTGATTGCGACTCCATTCATCCTGAAGGACCTTTCCAACAAAATCGTGATCGTGTGATTGCAGCACAAGTTCCCAGGGAGTATCTCCTGCTCCGCTTACGTTCCTAGATGTTAGCGGATCCGATTCACCTTCTTTATCTATATTATCTTTTTCGAGAATATTGCGAAACGCAATCCAGGCTTCGAAGGAATCGATCTTGGCGGCCCAGTGGAAGGCGTTATTGTCCCGAAAATCTGTTTCTCTTAAACGATCGGCATTGTGGAAATACTTGATTAATACTTCAACGGCTTTTTGTCTTTTTTCCTGAGAAGGGTTTTCTGACATTTCATAATCTAAAAGCAAGTTAGACAAATCTTCATTCTCGTTGATTTCTGTTTGAGATATATCTCTGTTTGTAATATCTAATAGAATTTCTTCTTTATTCAATGAGTTTTCTTTGGGAATATTATTTTTATCAAACGATTTCGAGCTTTCCACCTTTTTATCGCCCAGGGAACCTGCTTCTTTATTAAGTTCTTTTTCGCTATATTTATTTAGTGATATATTGTTTTTGTTTACACTTTTCATATAGTTTAATCTTTCATATTAAAGTATAGTATTGTTTTTATTTAAAATCAAGTAGTATAGGCACATCCTACAAGGGTTTTAGCTAATATCCATAATACTAGAGGGGGTTAGCCGGTTTTAGGGAGGATTTCAAAATGCCAAATTGTGTATTTTATACTTGTCAATTAATAGATATTCGGGGAAAATGTGGTCTGTTACATGATAGGAGAAGCCGACATAGCAAGAAGCGCAGTGGACCCGTATATGGATGAGGTTCGTGGCGAGCGTTTGTTAGAAGCGGACGCCGATGTGGCTCTTGTGCGGCAAGTGCAAGAAGGCAATTCCGGAGCGTTTGATGCTTTGGTTAAGAAATACCGTGAGCGCTTGTATGGCGTTGTTTACAATTTGACTTCAAATAGGGAAGATGCTTCTGATCTGACGCAGGAGTCTTTTATCAAGGCATTTCGTTCGATCAAGCGGTTTAAGGGGAATTCATCCTTTTTTACCTGGTTGTATCGCATCGCGGTGAATACAACGCTGACGCATATGAAGCGGAATCGTTACCGGAGGTTTTTTAGCTTTGAAACCCTGCAAGAAGAGGGCATTTCAGATGAGTTTGTGGCTGCTTTTTCATCGGGTGCAGAGAGCGATAAACCTACTTTTTTAAAAGAATTACAAGAAAAATTGAACGAAGCGCTGCAAAAATTGTCTCCTAAACATAGGACAGTGGTTGTTTTATTTGAAATAGAAGGCTTGAGCCATCAGGAAATTGCGGACGTTATGAAATGTTCGGAGGGAACGGTGCGTTCGAGATTGCATTATGCGAAGCAGCAGCTTCAAGGGTACTTAAAGGAGTATTTGAGGTAAGAGAGAGAATCTAAGTTAATCGTTATGATAGTAGAGACACAGATAAAGAAGAGCGAGATGACATTGGAGCAGTTACTAACGGTAAAGCGTTTGGAAAAACCGGCGCCGGAATTTTGGAATCAATTTGACACAGAGCTGAAGGAGCGAACCTTAAGGAGCTTAGTCAAGCAGAAGGAGCGTTGGTATGTGAGGTTATCTGATAAGCTTTTTATACACACTCGGCCTTTATTTCCCGCTGCCGCAGCAGCCATGTTGATGTTTGTTTTATTTGCTGGCCCTATGCAAACGGAGAGTGGTTCTTATGCAACTTCCGGTTTGGCGAATATGCGTCAAAACTCAGTCCAGGGTGAAGTACCTGTGATGAGAAGCACTAGTATGAATCGTATCGGCGCTAATTATGTGCAGAATGTGATCGCAACGAGTGGCACCAGTGAAGGGAATTTTAAAAAAGTATTTGCTTCACAAGAGTGGAAGACTAGCGGTTTTAACGGATCCCAGATGGCCGGTCGGAATGTTGTGAAGAAGGCCAGTTTGTAAATGGCAGTTTTTATGGGGCGACTGGTTCGGTATATAAGTATTTTCGCAGTAGCGTTTGTTGCGGCCACTAAGGTCTTTGCGGCTGATGGTGATTTTTTGTCCCTTCAGAATCGTATTAAGACAATCTTTCAAGAGAAGAAGAAAGCCGTTGTGCGCGTAGTAGGCACAGGTGTCGTCATTGATCCGGAAGAGGGGAAGGAAGTTTCCTTTCAAAATATAGGCACTGGTTTTTTTATCAGCAATGATGGCTATGTGATGACGAGTGCCACGGTGGTTTTTCAAGCGCATCGTATTTGGGTAGAGTATGATGGGGTTGCTTACACGGCTGAACCTGTTGGGATTGATTTAACAACAGCGGTGGCGATCTTGAAGGTGATTAAGAAGCCCAAGAACTTTGAGTTTTTACATTTAAATGAGAAGAGTGATCTGCCGGATCCCGGTACTTTTCTTCTCGCGATTACTTGCAAATTAGCTTTTGACCCAGGGCCTTCCTTTGGTATGGCGACCGGGGTGCAGAGTTATTTTGCGGGTCAATTATTGTCTACAAGCCATATTAGATCTGATTTGCCTTCAGATGGCGGGGATGCCGGAGCTCCGGTGTTTGACTTAAATGGGCGTTTCGTAGGCATGTTAGCGTGGACTTTGCAGGAGATAAGAGCTTCTTTTACCCTTCCCGCGGCCGCTGTGCTCCGAGTGCGGGATGATTTACTGTTTTCGGGAGAAGTCGTATATGGCTATTTAGGTCTTGATGTGGAGACGCGTTCTTCGATTAAGCATGGAGTGGAAGTCTACGTAGTGGATATTATCGAGGGCTCTCCTGGAAGCGAAGCCAGCATAGAGCGTGGGGATGTGATTTTAGCCTATGATAGTAAGCAGGTAAAGGAGATCAGTGATTTGCATAACGCAATATTTTTCTCCAGACCGGGACAGGTGGTGACGCTTAAGCTCTTGCGTAATGGTAATGAGATGACAATACCAGTAAAAGTTGCCAAGATACCCACTGATTATTCAAAAGAAGGTGAGCGGGTAGATACAGTAGAGTTGATGCGGGATTCCGGTGCTGCCAAGAAGGAATAATTAGGTTATTTGCCTTTTGTTTAGGTCTGGGAGGAATCTTTCACCTCTTTCACTAAGTGGGTGAAGAGAGCTTAGCTAAACTAAAGCAATTCAGGCTTATTGGGCTTTTTGTATTATATTACGTTTAGAAAATATTCAATGAGATGTAGGGGTAGTATTTACAGTTTGACTTTTAAGCCAAAACTACTGATATTTACTACCTATTCATTTCGGGGGGGTAGCTCAGCGGATAGAGCAGCGGTCTTCTAAACCGAAGGTCGAGGGTTCGAGTCCCTCCCTCCCCGCCATTTTCTAGGTGAGATCGCCAATGATCTTTTCTAATATCGTCTTACTGATCTCTTTGGAGACCACTTTGTGGGTGTCTACGTTCAGTTCAGAGTAAATAGTCGTCATCTTCCCTTGCGCAACCAGCTTCTGCCCTGTGGGGCTCTTTTGCATAAAGTAAAAGCCGTACTGTAGCTTCTTGCTGTTTACATCCTCAATACTCAATTGGATCTCAACGTGATCATGGAAATATAGGGGGCTCAAAAAGGTGCAAGACGCTTCCATACGAGGCCAACCAGTCAGGATGTCCTTATTTTGCTCAATAATAGGGATATTTAAGCTCTCCAGAAACGCGTGTTCTGTGATTTCCATCCACTTGTAGTAATGAATGAAGTGTACAATGCCGGCCATATCTGTCTCAGAGAAGGATACTCGCCAGTCTTTCGTAAATAGAATATTCATCAATTTTTATTATCTACCCATTTTTTTATGAAAGCAATCCATGATTGATCTGAGATATCTAATCGTTATAATCCAAGGTGATTTGTCGGGCATGCTAACTATTCTGGAGATATTAAGAAAAACAACAGACTTCTTTTCGAAGAAGGGCATTCCTAATCCCAGGCTGGAAGCAGAATGGATCATTGCCCACGGCCTCGGGGTAGATCGGCTAAATCTCTATTTGCAGTTTGATCGTGTTTTGACTGAGCCGGAAGTTCAAAAACTAAGAGCGATGACGGTTCGTAGGGGTAATCGAGAGCCCTTGCAATACATTATTGGAGAGGTAGACTTTTGTGATATTCGATTAAAGGTAGATAAACGTGCACTTATCCCTAGGCCAGAAACCGAAGAACTGGTTACCTTGTTAACAGAGAAAGAATTAGCAAACGCACCTAAGCGTATTTTAGACCTCGGTTGCGGAACAGGGGCGATCGCAATCGCTTTAGCGAAGAATTTTCCAGATGCCGAGGTTGTTGCCATAGATGCATCACCTGATAGCCTCGCACTCGCTAAAGAGAATGCTGCGCTCAATGGGCTTGAGAAGCGAGTATCGTTTGTTTTATCCGATTGGTTTCAAGAGGTGTCGGGTTTGTTTGATTGCATCGTATCCAATCCCCCCTATCTAACAGAAAATGAGTGGCGAACAGCCCAGCCTGAAGTGAAAGATTTTGAGCCCTATTCCGCTTTGGTAGCAAATCAAGAAGGCCTGGCCGATTTAGCCAATATCTTAAGAAGGGCTCCGGCATACTTAACCGAAGGCGGACTTTTAATAATGGAAACCGGTATAGCACACCATGCAGAATTGCTGCAATTGGCTAAAACAATAGGCTATACGGACACGAAGTCCCTTAAGGACGACCAGCAAAGAGCCAGATTCTTTTTGGCAAGGAAGTAATGTGCTGCTTGTTATCGGGTATTTTCCATTTAGTATTGCTGTTTTATTTTTGTTAATATACTACTATTATTTAATTTTTAAATATATGGTATATGAACACAATTTATGGATTTATAAATAATGGGTTAAGGCCGAGTTCAAACTCGAAGTGCAACACATGCGGAATTAAAGTTAAAGAGTTTTAAGGAACGGTAATGTTTACGCCTGGAATGATTTAAGGGAAAGGTTATACTCATAAATGAAGATCTTCAGGCAGATTTCGTGCATATGTTGAGTTTTTGAGAACGAAAGCGTTTTGCGAACAAATCGACCCAGACGTTGTCTAAGCGTATTATTCCAACGCTCAATGTGAGCTGTTTGACCACTTTCCTTACCCACGCTTTTGTGGGTTTGATTGCTGAACACTTCTCTACAGCTACCCCAGTAATCACTGAAGCTATGGCAGCCTTTATACTCTTGCGGCATTCCTTGCCACAGCTGATAACAACGATACCAGTCCCGCGGTTCTACTGACCATGATACTATTTGCTTTGTTCGTCGACATAATGCCACCCAAATCCCCTGCGGATTCTTTTTCTTTTCAACAAAAGACCATAGCTCATCCAGTTCCAATATGTCATCTGGCCTAGCGGGCAATAATGTCTCAAAAAAAACAGCCTATGTTCTGGGCTTTTTTTTTAGCCATTCTATTACGGTTTTTGGCGCTACGCCAAAAACCCTTTGCAACCCTCTTAAGCAACTTCTTTCTCCATATGCTTTCAGGATCTTTTCTCGCTTTTGTTCACTGTAGCCGTTTTCACTCGGGTTTTCCCGACTCTGTTTCCCATTCGGTGCCTTCCCGTTTTTTACAACATCTTGACTCCCGCAACGATAGCATTTGATCGTTTCTTGAACCACTCCTTCATTACATCTCTTTACTTCCCTTTTTTAAACTCTTTTTTGTCTTATCGTTCGAATCATACACATTACCCTCAGTTGTATCTGTATTATTAGATTGCTAAGCTGTTTTTTGTTGAATATAATTACAGTTTATTTTATAATTATTTGTTATAGTTAATGATAGTGAATGTAAGTCGTAAAGTAATTTATCAAAAAACCAAGTCATTAGACACTTCTGGTGTTATTTTGCATGATTATTCTTATTCTACGTCTGGCTTTTCATCCATTAATATATCATCAAGCAAGAATGACTATGTTATTAGCGATCTTTTTACTGCCGCTCACCTAAAGAAAGTATTGATGGGTGAAGAAAGTGTCAAAAAGGCTTTTGAAGCGATCAATCAGTACTATTTTAATAAAACGGGAAAGCAGATTGACGCAAAGCAACTCGTTTTTGATCACCCAGCGTTGGAAGTGTTTTTTTTACTCGGTGGGGATGATACAGATCTTTCTGACAGAAAAATTGAATTTATAAAACCTGAACTAGTAGACGATCAGTTATTAAAGCCTGCTGATATCAATCGATTTATCGGTACATTTTGCTCCTTATTTATTGCGAGGAAGTATGGCATGAGTAGCTTTTTTGAGGAATTAGAGCTGCAATGCGAGGATAGTGATGGCTTTAATCGCCTAAATTTTGCGCAAGAAGCAGCGATAAAGGAGTTGGTTGAGCTGGTGTTGAAATCAGAAAAGAAACAAGATAGCGATGGTTTCTATGATGAGAATACTACGATTTCAACAGTAGCTGTGTATAACGCAGCCTTTAATGGCTGTCCAAGAGTGCTCCAATATTTTTTGAAAGAATATAGCAATTATGATGTAAGTTTTCAGACAAAGAGGCTTGGATTTAGTATCTTGATGGCTTCCGTAGAAGGGGGCAATATAGAGTGTGTAAAAATGATCTTGGTGGAATGGGCACAAAATAAAAAAGATATAGATGAGCCAAGAGATAAGGGGGGATATACACCTTTTCTGCTAGCATGCTATTACGCAAAATATGATATCCTTAAATTGCTATATGCTCAAGGTGCCGCTATTGATTTGTGTACAAAATTTGATAAGGATTGGCTTGAGTTGGCTTTCGATTCTGGCAATCGTGATTTTATCGCCAAACTGTTTCGCTGTGTAGGCACGCCAGATATATTAAAAAATAAAACGTTTGTAAAAGCAGGGGGTCTTCTCGAATGTGCATTGGAGCAGAAAGTATACGATATATTGGAAAAAAATCTCCCGTTAGAGAAATTGAACATTTCTCAAATTATCTATAATACCCACTATTTGGGGCATGTGTTGAATGTTACATCGGGTGCTTTCGCAATGACCATGCGTAGTAGCATTAACCGCTTTCTATCCATTTATGGTGTGAAAACAAAGGATCCTATCGCTACAGAGTTATTTAAGCTTGCAAATACATCGGACTGGGTAGATTTCACTCATACAAAAAAAGGTGAAACGTTAAAAGCTAAGATCGATTATTGTGATGAAGACGGGCATACCAAAGCTTATGTTTTCTTAAATCAGTTTTTGTTAGATTGTAATGGAGGGGGGGATTCCGTTTCCTTAAAAGATAAACAGAACAGTAATGGCTATGGATGGCATACAGAAAACAAGGATCTTATCGGTAAAAAATTACCAGGTATTAATATATTTAAAATCGAGCAATCGGTAGATGATAATGAAAAACTCAATTTCAAGGAGAAGATAGAGCTCGCAAAGAAAAAGAGCCCTTATATTGAAAAGAACCTAAGGCTCATTTTTGAAGGATTGCTTCATCCTGAAGAACAAATAACCGGTAATTGTACTTACTTTAACCCTAAGTTAGCGCTTCAGCTGTTATGGGCAATTAAAGCGCTTGAGCAGAAAGAAGTCTATTGGGAAAATACCATTGAATATCGCAAAAAAATCAAAGAAGAAGTTGATGCCCCTCAAAACTATTCCGCTTTTGAAACTTGGATGGCAAAGGAGCTTTTTATTACTAGTATGATTGCTTTCGGGAAAGTTGACCTTGATATCCTTAAAACAGAATACTGGGAAATATACGCAAGACTACTTGACACATTAGCACCTTCTTTGGAAAAGATGTTTAATCAAATTGATGACACTCAAGAAATTGCCAAACTAATCGAGCTTATCCCTGAGGAATTATTATTTACCTTGTTGATCACTGACTATGAACGCAATGAAGAGGATAGGTGTATTTTGCTTCACTTAGCGCATGACGATAAGCCGTTATTCGTAAAGCTTCTAAATGCGTTTTCTGATGAAACATTTAATGAAGTCCTTCAATTAGAGATTGATTTAGATGAGCCTCTAATTGACGAAATTTGTAACGATGGTGATCTGAAAAATTATGTATTAGATAATTTATCCGAAGAAAAAAGAATTATATTCAATAAGCTTCTGATTGAGGAGTTCGTGGTGAGGGATTTTTCCGATGAGGAGGACGACACTCAAATAGAAAATGATTTTGACATTAATCTATTTAAAGGAGATGGGTTTTTATTCCGTGAACCTACCTTTCTGGATTTACTAGGTGAACCTACTGTGCTGGATTTTGGCTCGAACTCACTCAAGCGAAAAGATCGAGAAAATCCAAAAGTACCCGATAATCAAAAGAAGCTAAAAAAAGAATAAAAACGGTTCTTGCCTCTTTATTTATCCTGTTTGCTATTGGGCGCTTCGGTTTGTGAGGCCAATGCTTGATCCGGTATCCTGGCGTTTCTGATATTCAACCAGTCCTTCATCACGCGTAGGCTTTCGCGTAAATCAACATCAAACTCAGGCAACTTCTCCGTGTCGGTATCATTGGGATCGAGCAGCGCTTCATTATCATCCATGTTTTCGGTAATGGGCACATTCTCGTATCCGTTTAAGGTGATGGGCTCAAACTTAAAGTTGTTTTTTGCCAGCGCTCTCAATTCGTCTTTAGCTTGATTTCGGAAAAGCTCATCATCGTTGAGTAGCTGAATGCGTTTTTTAAGATCGAGTGAAACCTCTTTATTTTCCTGCTTTTCTTTGAAGCGATTTATATTGTTGTTTAAGAATTTAAATTCTTCGAGGGTTTGTTGGCGCTTCTGGCTTGCTTCACGTAAACTGACAAGAGAGCTTTCTTTAACCGGTGCAACATAGTCGCGGAAGGTATCCATGTCTTCCCAAGGGAGGGGGTGAATGGCATCCCACTCAAGCGCATTCGGGAGATCAGATTCGCCGATAGGTAAATAGTCGTTCACAGAGGGTATGGTGATATCAGAAGGAACCCCTTTGAGTTGGATAGAGTTACCGTCCGGCAGATACCATTTTTGAATGGTGATCTTGGTAGCACCCATTTTTTGCTGTTTTGCCCAAGGCGCAAACATCGGGCGATCCACTTCTAGGATAACTTGTACCGTTCCCTTACCATGGGTAGACGCATCCCCCACAACGATAGCTCTTTTGTAGCTTTTTAACGCTCCCGAAACAATTTCAGAAGCAGATGCACTGTACCGCGACGTTAAAACAATCAATGGTCCTTTCCAGGCTACTCTGGGATTGGTGTCAAAGTATTCTTTAACGCGGCCAAATGAATCTCTAACCTGTAGAACCGGGCCAATCGGTATAAACAAACCGGTAAGGCTCACCGCTTCATTTAATAAACCGCCGCCATTGTTGCGCAGATCCAAGATAAGGCCTTCTATACCGAGTGCTTGTAGTTTTTTAATGAGTTCGGCAACGTCTTCTGTAGTACTATGGGCGCTGGTATCATTATCAGTAGGGCCATAAAAAGCGGGCACATCGATGACCCCTATTTTTACAGTCTTGTCGCCATCAGGGAGTTCGTAGAGTCGGGCACTAGATATATTAGCTGAAATTTTAATCGGCTCTCGAACCAAGATGACCGTTTTACGGTTTGCGGGGTCTCCATTTTCGGCGGGGCTTATAAGAAGGTGAACTTCGCTCCCTTGCTTTCCTCTAATGAGATCAACCGCATCGCGCAGCTTCATTCCAATGATGTCCACAAACGGCTTGCCTCCTTGTGAAACACCTATGATTTTGTCTCCCACGTTGATCTGTTTGCTCAGAGCGGCAGGGCCACCGGGGATCAGTTCTTTAACCGTACAGTAGCCGTCTTCATCTAATAAAATAGCTCCAATGCCGATTAAGGAGTTATGTAAAGATATACTAAAGTCTTCTAAGGAATCCGAGGAAAGGAAGGTTGAATGGGGGTCATAAATTTGAGTGATCGTGGTGAGGAAAATCTCCTGTACTTCATTGGCATCAATTTTATTGATCGCGGTGAGAAGCCTTTGGTAGCGCTTGAGGACATTTTCTTTTGCTTTTTCTTCGTAGGTTGTTTCTGGTTTAGTGACGCTTTTCTTGCTGTCTTCGCTTAAAATTTCGTTCAGGAGTTCATATTTTAGGCGTTTTTCCCAGAGTAAGTCTGCCTCTGCTTCTGTTTTAGGCCAGTTCTCTTCCCGGCGATTGGGCTTAAATTCATCTGGAGTATCGAAATGGAACGGTTCTTTGAGTCGTTTAAAAACCCATTGTAGTCGGTTGTTGGCTTGCTCTCTATAGTTTTTGAAAATAATGAACGCGGGGTAGATATTGCCTTGCTGTAGATAAACATCTAGCGTGGGGGAGAATCGCTCGATATAATCCGTCACCTGAGGTTCTAGAAAAAAGAGGTGATTCATGTCCAGGTCGCTGATATAGTTTTTGACAATCTCTTGTGGCTGAATGCTGGTAAAGGGCTTGCCGCTATAGTGTAGATTTTCAAGAGATTGGATGACGTAGCGCGTTTCAGCACGCATTTTTTCCGTGACCTCGAAGTCCTGGTTTTGGGTTCGAGCCGCGTGCGCCATTTCCAAGCCAAAAAAAAGCGTGCAGGTGAGTACTAGGGTGTAAAATAGCTTGGATAAGTGAGGCAATCTCATGTGTTCAATATAGCATATTTAAAGCCAAAAAGGAAATCACTAAGTGAGGTTTTGATCCGCATAATTAAGCAGGTGGGAATTGGCTGGACAAGTGAGATGGGGTTATTTAAAAGGGTTGATTATGTCTACATATACTACGTCTGCTCAAATAACGCCCGTAAAGGCTTGGTTTTTTGCAACACGCCCTAAATCGCTTCCGGCAACAATAGCCCCGGTAATGGTGGGGAGCGCGATGGCGTTTAACGTCAATATGTTTCAGTTTTTGCCGGCTTTGCTTTGCTTGCTATTTGCCATTTTTATGCAGATTGGCTCTAATTTTGCGAATGATTACTATGACCATAAGCGCGGGATAGACACAAAAGACCGAGTCGGTTTTAAGCGTGCAGTGGCCTCAGGCTGGATTTCCGCGGAATCTATGAAATGGGGCATGATATTCGTCTTCATGCTAGGAATGTTCTTTGGCCTCTGGTTGATGTACTTCGGGGGCGCTTGGCTACTCCTGGTTGGTTTGCTGAGTTTAGTATGTGCGGTTGCTTACTCCGCGGGCCCTTATCCGCTGTCTTGTATCGGGCTGGGGGATTTGTTTGTATTGATCTTTTTTGGGTTAATCGCAGTCGGGTTTACGTTTTATGTGCAGGCAGGCTACTTTGCGCCGGAGGTCTTTCTCGTTGGTGCCGGAGTGGGGTTGCTTTCGGTAAATACGCTCAACGTCAATAATATAAGGGACATGGAGACAGACCAGAAGGCTGGTAAAAATACTATTATTGTGCGCTTTGGGCGTGGCTTTGGCTTTATATTGTACGTAGGAAACTATCTATTGGCGCTTGGGGTGCCTATATGCCTGTACGCCTTTGGCTATGGTATGGCACCTTTCTTGTGTTGGTTAACACTACCCTTTGCGTTTGCTTTAATCACCCAATTGGCCACCTGTAGCTCCGGTGGACTGTATAATAAGATATTTACAAGGACGGCCCAGCTGATGTTGGCCTATTCCTTTTTGCTCTCCATTGGTATTGTCATCAGTAATAGCGGGCAATAAAAAAGCTCCTTAAACAGGAGCCTTTTTAAAACTGATTTTGTAATGATTTAGCAGAAGGACTCAATTTTGATTTTGAGGTCTGTCTTCGTTGCTAAGCCAACGATCTGGTCAACCATTCTGCCGTCTTTAAAAATACCTATGGTGGGGATCGCGCGTATCTGGAACTTTCCGGCAATTTCTACATTGTCGTCAACATTGACTTTGCAGATTTGGGCTTTATCCCCCAATTCTTTTGCAAGCTCTTCCAGTATAGGGCCCAAAGCCTTACAAGGGCCACACCATGGTGCCCAGAAGTCTACTACAATAGGTTTGTTGCCGCCTTCTTTAAGGGCGCTTTCAAAAGTCGCGTCATTGAGTTCTTTGATATTTTCAGAAGCCATAATTTTCTAAGTTTTAAGATGAAATACTTGCTAGTGTTAATCTATAGCCGTGAAATCAAAAAGGTCAAGGCAATGGCTCACTTTTTAGCCTAGGAGCGGCTTTGGTTGATGATATCGGTGAGCTCGTTGGGTTCGGTAGTTTCCAGAGTTTTCCCTCTCTGTTTCAGTGCTTCAAAGGTTCTTATAAGCGTTTCTGTCATGCGCTCGTGGGTTTCCTCAGAGCCGCCGAGGACGGAAAACTGTTCCGCGCGAGTAATGCGCTTATGGCCGTCATCATTATCCAGGCCAATGCCGAGTAGGTGGGCTTCCTTCTTTGTAATGGAATTATTAAAACGTTTATTATTCATACAACTTTAAAGATAACACAATTTTTGCAATAAATCAAAGGAAGGCTCAAGCTTCGTTTGAATCAGGATCCATTTTTTTGCACAATATATCCGCAAAATTGCAATCTTGCTCCAAGCACAATTTCTTCATACGAGTGAGTTCCAGTAATGCCAAGAAAGTCGACACCATACGCATGAAACTAAAGCCCTCTTGAATTAATTCTGAAAAATAAATTTCTTTTTGTACGTTAAGCCTGTTGAGTAAATAGGCCATCTGTTCTGCAACGGTGACTTGCTCGTCATGAATTTGCCCAATATGAATCTTTTCTGAGAGGCGGTGGAGTACATTGTTAAAAGCCTGCCAGAGATCCATGTGGTCAATATCCTTAATCGGGCGCAGGGACGCTGGTATTTGTTCTTCTTCAACACGCCGGGGCAGGAAATCCTGTTTGGATTGAATGAGTTGATCCAAATCCTTTGCGCGTTCCTTGATCTTCTTGTAAGCAATGAGCTGCTGCACCAACTCCCATCTGGGGTCAGAGGGCTCCTCCTCGGATTCTTCCACCGCGGCGCTCTCTTGGGCGGGTAACAGCATACGGCTTTTGATGTACATTAAGGTCGCCGCCATCACAAAAAAATCACCCGCTAGATCCAGGTCTAGTTGCTTAAGTTGATAAAGTGTTTCTAGATATTGTTTGGTGAGCGATTCAATCGGAATGTCATAGATATCGATTTCGTTTCTACGGATCAAAAATAGCAATAGATCAAGCGGCCCTTCAAAGACTTCTAGCCTTATCGAAGGGTGTGCCATCGGAATGAGCGCTTCTTGATCGTTTGCCATAGATAATTTTTGATTATGTTAGGGTAAATAGGCCTTTAAGACAAACCTTATTTGCCGTAATCTTGCTTGTGTGGCTGTCTGCTGTCTTCTTTTGTAGATGTTTACAGGATGGTTTTTTTGTGGATTTAATCTTTTTTTCGCGGTTCTTGACTTAATGCACAGTGCTATATAAGGTTGCGTTCGTTATTTCGTTTGTTTTCCCGTCTCGCATGTACTCCATTTATCAGCATTTGTTGAGGGTAGGTATAGGGCTATTCTGCCTACATGCCATGTTTCCTATTCTTTACGCGCAAAAGCCGCCCACAGTAGTGGATCACTGGCAGTTGCCTGTGCAACATCAGGGGCTGGATGATAGTTTCGCACCACAATATTGCGCCACTTGCCATGCGGATAAATATCAAGAGTGGCAGGGTAGCCAGCACTCAAAGGCCTTTTCACCTGGTTTGGTGGGGCAGATTATGGATTATAAGGACTCAGATGCCCGAAATTGCCTCACGTGCCATGCTCCCTTGGCTGAGCAGCAGGACGAAGCGATGCATCAAGGTAATCTTTTCAAATGGGCCCGGGAAAGAAGTATGGGGCTGGCCGAACATGGTGTCATGTGCGCTAGTTGCCACGTGCGGGGGCAAGAGATTGTCGGTCCCGCTAAGATCACAGAGGAGCTAGCCAACCGATACTCTATTAAGATGCACCCCAATGCTATTCAGGTAAATTGGTTTTCAGATAGTTATTTTTGCGCCCGTTGCCATCAATTTCCTCAAGACAACGCCGTCAATGGCAAGCCTCTGGAGAATACTTATCAAGAATGGTTAGAGAGCCCCTTTGCCCACGCAAATCGTACGTGCCAGTCTTGCCACATGCCGGATAAAAAACATTACTTCAGGGGTATTCATGATAAGGAGATGACTCAAAGTGGCGTGCGTATCTATTCAACTGTAGGGGATAGCGCAGCAACCTTGACATTGCAGGCGTTAATGGTTGGCCACCGTTTCCCAACTTATATCGTGCCGCGAGTGGAGTTAGTCGGCTTGCTTTTAGATAAGAACAAGGAGCCTATCGAAGGTACAAAAAAAATCTATGTGATTCAACGAATCGCTCGTAATGTGAAGGGTAAATGGGAAGAATTTCAGGATACTCGCTTAAAGCCCGGTGAAAAGGCTACTGTAACAATCGATACGGATAGAGATGATGCCTATTATGTTCGTTTTTATGTCATGGTAGAACCGGACAACTACTACATCGAACACGTTTACCGGCCGTTGTTAAAGTCCCTGCCTGATGGAGAGGCTAAGCAATTGATACAAGAGGCTTATGATCAAGCATTACGTAACCAATATTCCCTTTATGAAGAAACAATAGATCTTCGAGGTAAGCCTAGTTCTTTAATTAAACACGCTATTTAGAATCGATCACGAGATCTTCATCGATGTCATGCGGATGGATAATCTTGCCGCCTTCCAGGCTTGATTGAAATATCCCGCAACCCATTTCAAGCGCCTTCATCGCGTTCTGTGTCGAGTTAATAACCGGGCGAGTGGGATCATCTAGGGAAAGCACAAGATCATCAAAAAACGAATAACCTGGATGGTCATATAGCGGGTAGTCTTTCTGTTCAAAGAGTTCCGTGATTTGAGAGTAGTTCTTACTATCCCCTGGTCCATAAACCTTGCAAATATCGTTCCCTAGCATAATGCGACCTTGGTCAAACTGAAAATCGAATTGGAAGATGTAATAATTGCGCTTTTGGCAAGAAATGAACGACTCTACACCAGACTTAAACGAGATCCAGGCAAAGCCCGAAGTATCCGTGTTGTCAAAATTTCCTTCCAGCTTGCCTCGAATTTCTGTCCAATCCCCGCACAGGAAATCTAGAACATCATAGGCATGCGTACCGGTGTGCATTAACCCTCCTGTCATAGAGACATGTACCGTTTTAAGATTACCCAGTCGACCTTCGTTAATAATATTTTTGACTGCTATAAATTCGGGTACCAAGCGCCTTCTGTGGTCTACTATAGCCGTCATTTCCGCTTCTTTAATCAGGCGATTGATTTTTTTTGCGTAACGAATACTGGTCGCAAGCGGTTTTTCAATCCAAAGCCCACGAACACTATTTTGGGCGCACTCGTATGCCATATCAAAACGCTCTTTGGTGTAAGCGCTTATGCTGGCTATATCGATGAGCTCGTTTCGCAACATGCATTGAAAGTTATCATAAGTGCGCGTGTTCGGGTAACGTTGGTTAAATAGGGTACGTCGCTCGGGCAGAACGTCACATCCGCAGGCCAAATCAATTTTGGGGTGTACATTATAAAACCCCGCGTGAGTATGGGGTTTTATGCGCAAAGGATCATCTTCCAAAATGCTCCCGATACGGCCTAATCCAATGATGCCGGCAGTGTATTTCATGATTTATAATTCATAATTCTTAAAAGGCTGTTCGCCCAAGTTGTTTAACTTTTCAGTAAACTGGTTGAGCGCCTTTCTTGCCGCAGGGAAATCATGCCCAAGGAGCGAAAAGACGCCATTGAGCTGAAACTCTTCCGCAAGGCAATGTTTGCCGGCCACTTCGTATTGCCTGCTCCCAATGGCTTCATAGTAATCTAACCCCGGGGCCGCCTTTCTATCCGTACGATGTCTAAGATGGTCAGGAAAGATGCCTGTTATAAAAAGGGATTGATCCGCTAACTGCACTCGTAGGTAGAATTCCTCACGTGGTGTTGCCTGGTCTATCTTTTTAAGGCAATCCGTTACATAGTAATACGTTTTGCCTTCAGTGATGTCCTGCTTAAAAGCTTCTTCCACAAGGACGGCTTTTGTTAACATACCACTAACATAGTCTGCCACCTCACGATTATCGATCGCGCATTCGAGTAACATTCTGCGCACGAGTATATAAAAATAAAGGGCAGGGGAGATATCCAGATAACCTTTCGATTGCAGAATCGCATCGTAGAGCTCTTTATTGTCCAAGAGCATGTTTTTGGTCTCGATGTCTAAAAAAAGCTCATCAAACGCCTGAGCATTATTTCCAGAAACACCTAATACCTTTTTGATAAAATCAGCGTCCTTATTATTAAGAACTTCTCGGGTGCTTGTGTATAACCAATCCATAAATGTATTTCTCTCTATTCCCAGTATAGCAAAAATTGTACCAAAATACAAATCGGCCATTTTTTGAACTTCCTTAACTTAGTCTTAATATTTTATTAATTAATTTAATGTTAAAATTAAATAAAGTTGACTTTTTGCTTATTTAATTTATAGTTTAATTATGGATAGAGTACAAGGTAACGGAGGTAGTCAACGGGGTATTGGTAGTAAGGACGTAGGTAGCCTTTATGGTGAGTATAAAGGACTATTTAACTATCAGAATTACTTAGGGGGAGACAAGATCAAGGCGGCTTACGTTGCTCGCATATTGCAGCAATTGGAGGGCACAACAGGTACGAAGCGAGAGGAAATAGCGAATGACCTCGTGGAATATATTACCGATAATATTCTTCGTCCTTCCACTATAATAGGTGCATTGCTAGAAGAGGTTAAAGGTGCTTCTCTTGAACAACAAGAAAAACTGATAGATGGCTATTCTAAGTCACCTTGCTCATTATTGTACATTTGTGATCTCCATAAGCAGAATAACCCTGTGGAATCTTTTATCGGTAAGCTGGAACGTAAAAACCAAAATATAACAACGTTGGCAACGGCTGCCAGAGATCTCAATCATGATTTAGATGCTATCATCGGTCATAACCAGTCCGAAACAAGCGATAAGTTGAAGTCTACTATGGTGGCTCAGGCGCTTATTAATTACTCAGATCAAGTAGGGGGGGATGAGCTTTTAAGCAACGCTGACGTTTATGCCGCTTTACGCACGGATATTTTAAATTCATCTTTCTTCAATCAGTTATTGAAGATCGTTATGGATAAAACAGACCCGGAACTCGAAAAAATATTCGAAAAAATGCTAGAGGACCTGAAAGACGTAGATGCGTCTTTTGAGCAAATAGCAGAATTTTTGAGCGAGCTCGGCCGCCATGTTGATTACTTACGCAAACAACAGGAAAACAAACGTCTTCGTGAGTCAGGTAAGGAAAACGGCTAAAAATCTTTCATACTATTTTCATAAAAAGCGCCAAGCGATTCGTTTGGCGCTTTTTTATTATCTAATACCGGCTCGGCCTCCAAAATTCAAGCTTGTGGGATCATTAAAGATATTAATATGATTGAGCTGTTTATTCTGATATTATTGAATGCGCCAAAGAAAATAATGAAAAAGTTTGATGTTATCGTTGTCGGCGGAGGTATTGTTGGCTTAGCCACAGCTCTTCGTTTATTACAAAAAAATACTTCTCTAAAAGTGCTCCTTTTGGAAAAGGAAAACGGTTTGGCGAAACATCAAACGGGTAATAATAGCGGCGTTATTCATTCCGGTATCTATTATAAGCCAGGAAGTCTAAAAGCCCAGAATTGCAAGGAGGGTTATGATGATCTGGTGCATTTTGCTCGTGAAAATGATATTGCCCACGAAATTTGCGGAAAAGTAATCGTAGCTACTCGTGAAGATGAAATTCCCGCGTTGGAGGAGCTCCATAGGCGTGGCGATGCTAATGGCCTAACCGGTATCAACCGGATAAACTCGGAGCAGATTAAGGAAAGAGAACCCCATGTTAATGGTATAACAGGGTTGTGGGTGCCTCAGACCGGTATTATTGATTTCAAGCAAACTTGCCAAAAGTATGCTGAGAAAATCCAATACTTGGGCGGCCAGATTCTTTTAAACACCAAGGTTATTTCTATTCTAGAGGATAACGATCATGTCGAAGTTATCACCGATAAGGGTACTTATGAAGGCGCTTATTTGATCAGTTGTGCGGGGCTACAATCTGACCGTGTTGCAAAGATGACCGAACCCGATCTCCCGCTACGTATTACGCCGTTTCGAGGTGAATACTATATGCTTAAGCCGGAAAAGCAGTATTTGGTAAAGAATTTGATTTACCCGGTGCCGGATCCCGCTTTTCCTTTCCTGGGAGTACATTTCACTCGTATGGTGCGTGGGGGTATAGAGGCTGGGCCAAACGCTGTCTTTGCGTTTAAGCGTGAGGGATATACCCGAACCAGTTTTTCATTAAAAGACACTTACGATGCTTTAACCTGGCCTGGTTTTTTGAAAGTTGCCGCAAAATACTGGAAAACAGGGTTTGGCGAATTTTACCGCTCTTTCTCTAAACAAGCTTTCGTAAAGGCACTGCAGCGGTTAATCCCGGAGATTCAGGCAAATGATCTCGTTCCTGGCGGTGCAGGCGTTCGTGCTCAAGCTTGTGCGCGCGATGGCAAGCTCTTGGATGATTTTAGCATTCATTCTCAAAACAGATGTATTCATGTTTGCAATGCGCCTTCTCCCGCCGCAACCGCTTCATTGGCTATTGGCAGTAAAATTGCCGATACTTTGATAGAGAAATCCAGCCTCAAGCATCATATTACTAACTAAAAAAACCCGCCTTTTTGTAGCGGGTTTAAAAGTGGTGCCTGGAGAGGGAGTCGAACCCACACACCTTGCGGTACCAGATCCTAAGTCTGGCGTGTCTGCCAATTCCACCATCCAGGCGCGATGTTGAAAACTGTATCGGACTATTCTGTATTTTTCAATAAAAAAGAACCCATTTTATCACCCATTTTTGCAAATACTTCGCGCTTGTGGGCGCTTTGTTCTAACAGATCGTTTTCAAACTCAATAGAGCCTTTTGGAAAAACCGTGATTACGGTCGAACCTCCAAAGCTAAAGAAACCTTTCTCAGCGCCTTTTACGCATTGTGTATTCGGCGTATAGGTGTGGGAAACTGAGCCCACGCAGGTCGCACCCACTTCTATCATCACGATTTCTTTCCCGGATGGGACTTTAATCGTTGTGACAAAGCGTTTGTTTTGAGCAAAAATATGTATGTTCTTTCGCAGCGCAATCGGGTTGACGGAATAGAGGTACCCGTTAATAAGCTTAGGTGTCGATACATGGCCTGTTATCGGGAAATGAAAACGGTGGTAATCTGTTGGGCAAAGGCGAGAGATAACCATGGAGCCGGATAAATACGTCTCCGCAAGCTGTAAGGAGCCTAGGAGGTCTACTAACGGCAGGACGTTTCCTTTTACTAATATACCGTCATAAGAGGATAAGTCTGGAATGCAGTAATGGCGCCCATCAGCGGGGAAAACAATCGCATGCGCGTCTTCGTTAATCGGGCGTGCTTCTGGCTTTAGTTTACGGATAAAAAAGTCGTTAAAGCAGGTGAACTCAGCGGGTGCTTTTTGAAATTCTGTTGTGTCTACTTTGTATTTTTCAATAAAGGGAAGGATCTTTCGCTTGCTAAGGCGAGAATCCATCAACTTTCCATACAGATTAGAGGGTAAATGTCTCCGTACAAAGCCTTTCAGGCATAGCCGGCCGATGGGATTGTTATACAGAAATTTAAGGAATGGCTCCCCGTAAACGGCTTCTGTTTCAATCTGCTTTGTGTAGCGGTTGTAATATTCTATGGAATGGTCTGACACGGTTGCTGATTATTTGTGTTAAGAGCTCCATGGGCAAGCCTTCTTTTGCGGAAATAGTTCGGATATCAACATCGTCACGGGGTCTATTCTAGATAGCGAGGTTTGCCTCCAATATAAAATTTAGGATGTTCGTCTTATTTAATTACCCTCAAAAGGCTCTTTAGAATGCCCTGGGACGGCTCAAATTAATTTAAAAAAACAAATATTCCAAATACAATAAACCTCCAAAATTAAAACTCAAACCTCCAAAATTAAAAATTAAAAATTAAAAAAAAATACTCTTGCTAAAAAAAACGATGCTAGGTAAAATCATTTTATGCCGGAAAGCCTTTTAGGCGATAAACCATAAAATGATTTTACCTAGCATCGTTGAAAAATTCAGATTCTAAACACGTTACGAGTTAGTTTCTGAATAACTTGAATTGATCATCGAGGGCTACGCAGTCATTTTAAATAAAAACCTAGCAGACACAAAACTTCTCGGCGAAGTATCCCTAAGGTCTTTGCTGAAACAGGTTTTATCATCCTATGAGCCTCTCGCTCGGGAGGGTAGGTGTCTATGGGCTTTTCCGCTTCTTTCGGCTAATAAGGATTGATAAATGGCGTCATTTGTACTATAGTCCTTGAGATCAAGAGTATATATGGAAAATAGGATAGTAGTTGCCGCATTATATAAATTTGTTCGGTTAGTGGATTATGTAGAATTGCAGCCGAAAATGAAGGACTTCCTGGCAAAGGAAGGGATCTGTGGGACGATTCTGTTGGCTGAAGAGGGCATCAATGGTACTATTGCCGGAACTCGAGAGGGAATGGATAACGTATTGGCCTTTTTGCGCGCCGATGAGCGTTTTGCTGATCTGGATCATAAGGAATCTTTTTGTGCGGAGATGCCATTCTATCGCCTCAAAATAAAGCTTAAGAAGGAAATTGTAACCTTAGGCCAACCGGAAGTGGATCCTAATAGAGTCGTAGGTACCTACGTGGCTCCAGAGGATTGGAATAACATTATTTCTGATCCCGATGTCATCGTGGTCGATACGCGTAATGAATATGAATATGCCATTGGAACGTTTCAACGGGCAATAGATCCTCAGACGCAGACGTTTAGAGAATTTCCAAAATACGTAGAGAGTAATCTTGATCCTCAAAAGCATCCTAAGGTGGCTATGTTTTGTACCGGCGGTATCCGATGCGAAAAGGCATCTTCCTATATGTTGCAGAAGGGTTTTAAGGAGGTTTACCACCTCAAGGGCGGTATATTGAAGTATCTGGAGACAGTTCCAGAGGCGGAAAGTATGTGGGATGGCGAATGCTTTGTTTTTGATAATCGAGTTTCCGTAGGCCATGGTCTCGCTGAGGGCGAATATGATCAATGTTATGGCTGTAGATACCCTATAACTGAAGAGGATAAAGAATCACCGGAATACTGGAAGGGTGTATCTTGCCCGCGTTGTTTTAATAACTTAACTCCAGAAAAAGCCGTAAGGTTCTCTCAAAGACAGCGCCAGGTTGATTTAGCCAAAGCTAGAAACACGACCCATATTGGTGCCTGATTTCCGTTATCTCACAAGCCTCGCCTCTTGAAATTGCCTTTAGGAAAAACCTGCCACTGGATTTTTTTCTTGGAAAGCTGTAGAAGGCGTTTAGTATAATGTTAATTGTTATTCAGGAATATGGTTATATTTAAAAACAGAGGAAAACAGCCTGCGGGGTTTACATTAATTGAACTTTTGGGCGTCATCGCTGTGATTGCCATATTGGCTGGTTTACTCGTTCCTATGAGCCAAAAGGTCGTACAGAGCGCGCGTAAGTCAAATGCCATGAATAATTTAAGGCAGATAGCGCTGGCAACATCTATGCAGTCCATCGGCGGCCAGTTTAGTTCAGCGAGTAACGTAACCGATTTTGCTCAAAAAGTAGGGCTGACAGAAACAGACATTTGGGTATTTAAAGATGACCCGCTTGTACGCCAACATAAAGGGCCTGTGCCTAAAAAAATGAATTCAAAGGACATAAGCGGCTTTCCCGTGAGTGTTGCTGTTGCAAGTGACATACCCGCCCACGCCGATCCCGCAACGACTCCTGTTGCCTGGACTCGTGGTTTGCAGTCCAATGGTAGATGGTCCGAAACAGAGGGTATCTACGGAAGCGAGGGTGGTTTTGTAGCTTATTTAGATGGCCATGTTGTGTGGTATAACGATTTGAGCGCCTCAGGAGGTCAATTAGTGAAATACACGTCAAGCTCAGGTGAGTTAACCGGAAATATACACGAAGCAATCGCATCTAACGCAACAGTGTTAGAGTATAAGGGAAATTAAAACAAAAAATGCCAAGAACAATGCCGCCAAGAGACCCGATTTACATCATCGGCCATAGAAACCCAGACGCGGATGCCATATGCTCTGCTATTGCCTATGCGGCTTATAAAGAGGCAAAAGGGGAAATAGGATATGTGCCCGCGCGTTGTGGGAGTACCAATGTTCGTATAGATGCTATTTTAGAGAAATTTAAAGTGCCACTGCCTGTCTTTATCGGCGATATTACGCCTCGTGTGCGTGATATTATGGTGACGGACATTCATAAGGTGGACGTGAATGCTACTTGCGCGGAAGCCCTGGAAGTGATCGATAAATACGATTCTCGTGCCTTGCCGGTAATCGATGCCGATGGCGGGCTAAAGGGTCTCGTTTCTATTTTTCAATTGGGCGAGTTTTTTATACCTAAGCCAAAGGAGCCTAGGCGTATGCGCCATGTGCATACAAGCATAGATTCTATCGTGCGCTCTCTGGATGCTCAGGTGATCAATTTAGTCGAGCCAAATAGGGTAGAGCATTTGTATGTTCGCGTGGGCGCGATGGAGATTAACTCTTTTGGCAGATTCACTAAGGAAGAAAATATTGGCCCGGAGGAAAGTATTATTGTCGTAGGGGATCGTGCCAACATTCAGGAAAAATCAATCTCGATGGGTGTGCGTCTGTTGGTCATTACAGGCGGCTTGGGTGTAGAGCCTGAGGTTGTCGAAATGGCAAAAGCAAATGGCGTAAGTATGATCATCAGCCAATATGATTCAGCGACCACGTCTTGGATTATCCGTTCAGCTACACAATTACATTCTTTGATACAGTCAAAAGTCGTTATTTTTGGCGCGGATGAAGTGCTCTCAAAAGTCCGTAAAAAGATCTCCCAGGTGTATAGCCCGCTTTACTTTGTAACGGATGATCGTAAAAAATTAATCGGCATTTTTTCAAAATCAGATATCTTAAAGCAGACCAAAAAAAGGATCGTTTTAGTCGATCATAATGAGCTAAGCCAAGCCGTTCCCGGTGCGAGTGAAGTGACTATTTTGGAAATCGTGGATCACCACCGCCTAGGTAACGTGCATACAAACCAACCTATCTTGTTTAGAAACGAGCCTGTTGGTTCTACCTGTACGATCGTTGCCAGTATGTTTAAAAAGGATGGCTTGATGCCAACACCTGCCATCGCGGGAATCCTGATGGGTGGGGTTATCTCAGATACCTTAAATCTCAATAGTCCGACGACAACTCCTTTAGACTCAGAGATGCTGGGGTGGTTGTCTAAAATCGCAGCCACAAGCACAACCGATTTGGCAAAATTAATATTTAGTTCCGGTTCCATTATCTTGAGTAATAACCCGGATAGTGTCATTCAATCCGATTGTAAAATATTCCAAGAGGGCAACGTGCGTTATTCCGTCTCCCAGATAGAGGAACTCGGGTTCGATAACTTCTGGAACTATTCAACTGTTTTATCTCGCGCTTTAGAACAGTTTAGAGCCGAGGAAAGCTTGGATATATCCCTCTTGTTGGTGACGGATATTAATTCGCAGAACTCCATTTTAGTGGTGCAGGGCAACCAGGAGTTTATTGATCAGATTTCATACGCCCGTTTAGAGGAAAGCAATATATTCGATTTACCCGGAGTGGTGAGCCGAAAGAAACAATTGATACCTTACGTGACCAATATTATAGGGCTTGCGGGAATAACTTGAGCTTGCTACTATGGCTGGGATAATAAAAAGAGAAAAGATAGTTAAAGATATGCCCCATAGTACAATACTTGAAGATTTACTTTGTTTGATGAGTAAATCGAAATACGTTCCCTTAACCATGGAACAGCTTCTCGAGACTTTAGAACTCGATAAAAAGCAGAAGCGTGAATTAGAATCGGTGATTAATGAGCTTTTAGATAATGGTAACATTGTGCGAGTCAAAAAGGATCGTTACGTATTGCCTAAAGATGCTGACCTCGTCTGTGGGGTGATCAAATTTCGTAAAAGCGGTGCCGCTGTCGTGATTCCGGATGAACCGGGTGAATTTCCTACTTTAGAAGTGGAGCCTTGGGATTCAGGGGTAGCCCTTCATGAGGACCGTGTACTGGCAAGGGTTAAGAAAAATTATCAGAGTCGAAAAAAACGCCAGCGTGGAGGGTCAGATGAGAACGTTTATGCCAAGGTCGTTCGTATCTTAAAGCGTACCCATAGGCCCATTACAGGTACGTTAAAGAAAAATCGCGATATTTATTTTGTCATTCCGGATGACCCTCGGATCGTCCAGGATGTCCTGGTTTCCAACCCCAAGGCATCCGGTATATCACCGCTGCCTAAATTAGATGAAAAGGTGGTCGTTCGCTTACTCGAGTGGGAGCATCGCCACTTAAATCCGTTTGGCGAAATTATAAGCGTTCTGGGAGCAACACACTCCCCCAAGGCAGAATTTGATGCCATTTTACATAAGTTCAACTTGGATACCACTTTCCCAACCCACGTTTTGGAGGAAACAGAAAGAATTTCCCAAAAGGTGCGCCCGGAGGATTTGGCTCATCGCCTTGATTGTCGTAATTTGTTCACCATGACCATTGATCCCGATGATGCAAAGGATTTTGATGACGCGCTTTCTGTCGAACATCTTCCTAAGGGTGATATGCGGGTAGGCATCCATATTGCGGATGTCAGTTCATATGTGAAACCTGGCAGTGCATTAGACAAAGAGGCCATGCGCCGTGGTAACTCCACTTATCTCGTGGGTACTGTAATCCCAATGTTGCCGCATGCTTTATCTAATGGTATATGCAGCTTGGTCGAGGCAGAGGATCGTTTAACCAAATGTGTCTTTATAACGTTTAACAAAGAGGGTCGTATTAAGGAAACCGCTTTTGCTAACACTGTTATCCGCAGTAATAAGCGGTTGACCTACAAGCAGGCTTACGCGTTTATGACTAAGGACAGCTTGGAGGCTATCCGGAACCTTCCCATGCCCAAGGCTTATCAAACCGGTTCAACGGGCCGAAATTTGCGGGATCTTGATGACGATGAGTTGTTAACGCTCCAGCGCAATATTAAGGATTTATGGAACGTAGCTGCCCACTTGCGCCGAGCCAGAATGAAGGCAGGGAGCTTGGAGCTCGATATGCCTGAGGTGAAAATTTATGTCGATGAAGAGGGCTACGCGGATCGAGTCGAACGTGTTGAAAATGATGAAAGTCACCAACTGATCGAGGAGTTTATGCTCATGGCAAACGAATGTGTCGCCAAAGCCATATACGATGCCAAGATGCCTTTAATATCACGTGTGCATGATGAGCCCGATCCCGAAAAGTTAGCCGAATTAGGCGAAACTTTGCTCGCACACAACATTCCTTGTGGTAACTTGAATAAACGCAAGTCCATCACCAAGTTGTTAGAGGAGGCTAAAAAACATCCTCAGGGCTACAGTATCAAGATACAGTTTCTTAGAAGTTTAAAACAAGCTTGTTACCGTGCTAGCGCTGATGGTCACTATGGCCTTCACAAGGAACACTATACGCATTTTACATCCCCGATTCGTCGTTACTCAGACTTGGTCGTCCACCGCGTTTTCGATGCTTATTTGAAGAACAAGCGCATCGCCACAGCTCTTACTATTGAGACACGTAAGTACAACCTCGGGGAGCTCGAAAGCATGGCGCAACATTTAAGTATCACTGAGCAAAATAGTACCGAAGCCGAACGTGAGTCTGTTAAGGTAAAGTTGCTTGAGTTCTTTGAGCGCGAAAATCAAAAGGCTGTGAAAACACCTTTTCGCGCGATTGTCACCGATGTGCGTAACCATGGCATGTTTGTGGAATTGTCAGATTCCTTAGCGTTCGGTTTCATTAAAATTTCTTCTTTAAAGGACGATTTGTATCGCTTGGAAAGCGATGGCTTGGCCATTGTGGGGCGTAAAACAAGAAAGCGTTTTGAGGTCGGCCAGGAAATTAAAGTTATTGTTACCAAGGTAGACCGTTTCCAACGTCAGATGGACTTTTTAGTCCACGATGAGGGGAGTGTTCTCCAGAAAAAACAACCTTCTCGTTCAGTCCCTTCTCCTAAAAAGGGAGGAAACAAAAGGAACCGCGGCAGAAGAGCACCAAAAGCTTAGCATTCATAAGTATTTCACGTTAGTGATGTATTTCATCTCAGGCCCTAAAGGGGCTGGTGGTAGGGTCGTTTTTCGATATATCTTTTAGCTATTGCCATAAATCGATCCTGTATGCTAAATGGTTACCTTCAATGCTCTCAGGTGCATTGTATTCTCAGATGGCTTAAAAACTTTTAGTGGTAATGCTTACGACTCGAATGATTTAAGGGAAAGGTTATACTCGTAAATGAAGATCTTCAGGCAGATTTCGTGCATATGTTGAGTTTTTGAGAATGAAAGCGTTTTGCGAACAAATCGACCCAGA